>Ga0315899_10004836_pt1 | contig 14534 bp, 10 predicted proteins | sample LakEriMetagenome_2_FD_203518 | JGI IMG/M metagenome (GOLD analysis project Ga0315899, IMG submission 203518) | Freshwater fungal communities from buoy surface, Lake Erie, Ohio, United States - Buoy 4 MA112 | ecosystem: Environmental > Aquatic > Freshwater > Lake | place: USA: Lake Erie, Ohio... | reverse complement strand
ACCGTTGATCATGAGCGAGCAGGTTCCGCAGATGCCTTCGCGGCAGTCGTGGTCGAACACCACGGGAAGCTTGTCGTCCGAGATGAGACGCTCGTTCAGAACGTCGAGCATCTCGAGGAACGATGCTTCGTCGCTGATCTCGTCGATGACGTAATCCTCGAAACGACCCGAGGTGTTCGGGCCGTCCTGACGCCAGATCTTGAGTTTGAGGTTCTTGAGGTGGTTGCTCACTTGTAACTCCGGGTCGCGAGGTGGACGGCTTCGAACGTCAATTCTTCGGTGTGACGAACCGACTTGGTGGGTTCACCGGTCCATTCCCACGCGGCGACGTGCGCGAACTTCTCGTCGTCGCGCAACGCTTCGCCTTCGTCGGTCTGATACTCGGCGCGGAAGTGACCGCCGCAGGACTCCTCGCGCTCGAGGGCATCACGGCACATCAACATTCCGAGTTGGAAGAAGTCGTCCACGCGGCCGGCCTTCTCGAGCGTCTGGTTCAGGCTGGTGCCGTCGCCGGTGACGCGCAGGTCCTTCTGGAACTCCTCGTACAGGGCGGGCAGTTCCGACAGGGCCTTTTCCAGTCCCTGCTGGGTGCGCTCCATGCCGCAGTAATCCCAGATGATGCGGCCGACTTCGCGGTGGAAGAAGTCCGGCGAGCGGGTGCCCTTGATGTCGAGGTAACCCTGGTAACGCTGCTGCGCGGCCTGCTCGGCTTCCTTGAACGCCGGATGATCGGTGCCCGGGATGGGCTTGTTCAGCATGGGGGCCAGGTAGTTGCCGATGGTGTACGGCAGCACGAAGTAGCCGTCGGCCAGACCCTGCATGAGCGCCGACGCACCGAGACGGTTCGCGCCGTGGTCGGAGAAGTTCGCCTCACCCGCGGCGTACAAGCCGGGGATGGTGGTCTGCAGTTCGTAGTCGACCCACAGTCCTCCCATCGTGTAGTGCGAGGCCGGGTAGATGCGCATGGGCATGTCGTACGGGTTCTCGCCGGCGATGCGCTCGTACATCTCGAAGAGGTTGCCGTAGCGCTCCTCCACCACGTTGCGACCCAGGCGATTGATGGCGTCGCTGAAGTCGAGATACACACCGTTCTTCAACGGACCGACACCGCGACCGGAGTCGACGGATCGCTTGGCCGCACGCGACGAGATGTCGCGAGGAGCCAGGTTTCCGTAGCTCGGGTAGAGGCGCTCGAGGATGTAGTCGCGCTCTTCCTCGGGGATCTGGGCCGCCGGACGGGTTTCGTCGGCGTTCTTGGGCACCCACACGCGACCGTCGTTGCGCAGCGACTCCGACATGAGCGTGAGCTTCGACTGCGTGGGGTCGCTCTGCGGGATGCAGGTGGGGTGGATCTGCGTGTAGCAGGGATTCGCGAACAACGCGCCCTTGCGGTGCGCACGCCACGCGGCGGTGACGTTGCAGGCCATGGCGTTGGTGGACAGGAAGAACACGTTGCCGTAACCACCGGTGGCCATCACGACCGCGTGAGCGGCGTGCGACACGACCTCACCGGTCATGAGGTCGCGGGTGACGATGCCCGCGCAACGACCCTCGACCGTGACGACGTCGACCAACTCGGTGCGGTTGAACAAACGCACGTTGCCCAGGCCGATCTGACGGGCCAACTGCTGGTACGCGCCGAGCAACAACTGCTGACCGGTCTGACCGCGCGCGTAGAACGTGCGGCTCACCTGTGCGCCACCGAACGAACGGTTGTCGAGCAAACCGCCGTACTCGCGGGCGAACGGGACACCCTGGGCGACCATCTGGTCGATGATGTTCACCGACACTTCGGCGAGACGGTGCACGTTTCCTTCGCGGGCGCGGAAGTCGCCGCCCTTGATGGTGTCGTAGAACAAACGGTGGACGCTGTCGCCGTCACCCTGGTAGTTCTTGGCGGCGTTGATGCCACCCTGCGCAGCGATCGAGTGCGCGCGACGCGGCGAGTCGTGGAAAGTGAACGCGTCGACCTGGTAACCCAGTTCGGCCAACGTCGCCGCGGCCGAGGCACCGGCCAGGCCGGTGCCCACCACGATGACCTTGAACTTGCGCTTGTTGCCCGGAGCGACCAGCTTCACGTCGCTCTTGTACGTGTTCCATGCATCGGCCACGGGGCCGTGGGGAATCTTGGAATCCAGTGTGATCGTCATGTGATGCTCTCCTGATGGTCCGGTTCAGCCGACGATTCCGGCGAGTACTGCGATGGGGAAAGAAACGTTTCCGACGACGACCAGCGTCGCGATGCCCGTGGCCGCACCCGTGCGCCACTTGTTGAACTTGGGATTGTTCCAACCGAGCGACTGGAAGAGGCTCCACACGCCGTGGAAGAGGTGGGTGCCCAACATGATGTTGGCCAGCACGTAGAAGATGGCCACCGGGACGCGCTCGAGGCTGAACACCACGGCGCCGTAGACGTCCTTCAGGCCCTCATCGGAACCCTCGGCGATCTTGCTGCCGGTGAAGGTGTTGATGGATCCGGCGCCGAAGGTGAGGTCGAGCAGGTGCCAGATCACGAACAACAGAACCACGATGCCCGTGAGGCGCATCGAGCGGCTGGCGAAGCTGGCCACCTGATAATCGCGCTCGCTCTGGTACTTCACCGGACGGGCCCGACGGTTGAGCACGGTCAACGTGTAGGCGGCGTGCAGGTGCAACAGGAGCATGGCGATGAGGCCGGCGCGCAGGATCCAGAGCATGGCCTTCTCGGGCAGGATCGGGTACAGCAACTTCTCCAGGAAGTGCGCGTAATGGTTCAGGTCCGAGGCACCCATGTACATCTTGAGGTTGCCGATCATGTGGAAGACCACGAAGCCGATGAGGCCGATACCGGTGATGGCCATGGCGTACTTCTTGCCCACGGCCGTGCCGTACAAATCGACGAGGAAGGGTTTGCGCTTGCGCGCCGACCGAGCGACCGCGGTGCCCGAAACCGGACCCCTCTTGGTGATTGTCTGCGCCATCGTGTCCTGCGCCTTTCCCGAACGGCCCCCGTGGGCCACCAGCCGTCCACCGCTCGGTGAACGTGCTCAGACGCTACTCCTCTGTCGCTCGGGACCCCGAAATCCTCCCCGACCTATCCGCGATCGGAGCCAACAGTCACAAGGGCTCTCCCGGACCCCCGCGGACCCCATTCGCGGACCCGATTCACCGATATCTCGTTCTCACGGCCTCGGAGTCTCTACAATCCACTCGCCCCTGGCAGGGCGGTCAACCGGACCGCCCCCGAGTGTCTCGAGGAGAGAACTGGTGTTTTCACTTATTGCCGCAGAAGGCGGTTGGCAGAGCTTCACGCTGAAGGGTGGTGAATGGGCCGTTCTGTGGTTGTCCGCAGCCGCCGCCCTCCTCGCCCTCGGAGTGGGTTTCTTCCTCGTCAAGAAGGTCCTGTCCGAGAGCCAAGGCTCCCCGAAGATGATCGAGATCGCCAAGGCGATCCAGGAGGGGGCCCTCGCCTACCTCAAGCGCCAGTTCAAGACCATCGCGGTCATCCTGATCCCGCTGGCCGTCATCGTGTTCGTCACGTCCACCGAGATCCTGAAGCCGGACGACAGCGTCGCGCTGTCCTTCGGTCAAGCCGGTCTGTGGCGCACCGTGGCGTTCATCCTGGGATGTGCGGCATCGGGTCTCACCGGCTACATCGGTATGACCCTGGCCACCCAGGGCAACGTTCGCACCGCCGCAGCCGCGCTGAGCAACAGCATGCCCCGCGCCCTCACCGTGGCCTTCCGCACCGGTGGTGTGGCCGGCATGTTCACGGTGGGCCTCGGCCTGCTGGGCGCCACCGCCATCATCATGGTGTTCCAGAACACCTCGTCGGTGATCCTGGTGGGCTTCGGATTCGGTGGTTCGTTGCTGGCGCTCTTCCTGCGCGTCGGCGGTGGCATCTTCACCAAGGCCGCCGACGTCGGCGCCGACCTGGTGGGCAAGGTCGAAGCCGGCATCCCCGAGGACGACCCCCGCAACCCGGCCACCATCGCCGACAACGTGGGCGACAACGTGGGCGACTGCGCCGGTATGGCCGCCGACCTCTTCGAGTCGTACGAAGTCACCCTGGTGGCCTCGATCATCCTCGGTGTGGCCGCGTTCAACTCCGTCGGCCTGAACCCGGCCCTCGGTCTGGTGTTCCCGCTGGCCGCTCGCGCCATCGGCGTGATCGCCTCCATCGCCGGCGTCTTCGCCGTGAAGGCCAAGGAAGGCGAGACCGACGCGCTCAAGCCCATCAACCGCGGCTTCCTCGTGGCCGGTGTTCTCACCCTGGTCGGCACCCTGGCGCTGGCTCTGGTCTACGTCGGCAACGACAAGGGCATCGGGGACGACGAAGGCAAGGTCGTGTTGCTGGGCGGCGTCGGTTGGCGCGTGTTCGGCGCGGTGGCCGTGGGCCTCATCCTGGCCCAGTTGGTCAGCCGTCTGACCGAGTACTACACCAGCACCCATTACCGCCCGGTGAAGGAGATCGCCGAGTCCTCCGAGACCGGCCCCGCCACCGTGGTGTTGTCGGGAACCGCATCGGGTCTCGAGAGCTCGGTGTACGCGGTGGTCGCCATCGCCGTGGCCATCGGTGTGGCCATCGGTCTGGGTGGCGGAAACCTCACCTTCAGCTTCTACCTGGTCGCCCTGTGTGGCATGGGAATGTTGGCCACCACCGGTGTGATCGTGTCCGAGGACACCTTCGGTCCGGTCAGTGACAACGCGGCCGGCATCGCCGAGATGTCGGGCGAGTTCCACGGTGAGCCCGAGAAGATCATGGTGGCCCTCGATGCGGTGGGTAACACCACCAAGGCCGTCACCAAGGGCTTCGCCATCGGTTCGGCGGTCATCGCCGCCGTGGCCCTGTTCGCCTCGTTCATCGAGATCGCCGGTGCGAGCCTGAAAGCCACCCAAGCCGACGTGGACGCGAACCCCTTGCTGAAACTTGGTGAGCCGCTGGTCGACGGCGTGAAGAACCTCGCCGACGGCGTGTTCACTCTTCCGCAGTTGGCCATCAACGTCGCCGAGCCCAAGATCTTCATCGGTCTGCTCATCGGTGGCGCGGTGCCGTTCCTGTTCTCGGCTCTGGCCATTCGCGCCGTGGGTCGCACCGCCGGCGTGGTGGTGCAGGAAGTTCGCAACCAGTTCGCCGACGGCGGCATCATGGCGGGCACCAAGCAGCCCGACTACGGCCCGGTCATCGACATCTGCACCAAGGCGTCGCTGCGCGAGTTGACCACCCCGGCTCTGTTGGCGGTGCTCACGCCCGTCGTCATCGGCTTCGGTATCGACTGGAAGGCGCTCGGCGCGTTCCTCGCCGCCGTCATCCTCGTCGGCCAGCTCATGGCGAACTACCTCAGCAACGCCGGTGGCGCCTGGGACAACGCCAAGAAGTACATCGAGGACGGCCACCACGGCGGTAAGGGAAGCGACTCGCACAAGGCCGCCGTCATCGGCGACACCGTGGGCGACCCCTTCAAGGACACCGCCGGTCCGGCGCTCAACCCGCTCATCAAGGTGATGAACCTGGTGTCGTTGTTGATCCTTCCGGCCATCATCACCCAGCAGGACAACGACGGTCTGCGTTACGCGATCGCCGGTGCCGCTCTCGTGGTGCTCATCGGATCGGTGATCTTCTCGGGTCGCAAGACCGAGAGCATCAGCAGCTTGGCATCCAGCAAAGCCTGATCATCCGACACTCGTCAAGGAGGCGCTCCGGGCAACCGGAGCGCCTCTTTGCTTTTCCGGCGAACTAGCGTCGGCACATGCTCGCTCTGTTCAACGTCGAAGCCTGGATCGAAAGCGGTGGTTTGGCCATCCTGGCCGCCATCGTGTTCGCCGAGTCCGGTCTGCTCGTCGGCTTCTTCCTCCCGGGCGACTCGCTGTTGTTCATCGCCGGTTTTCTCACGTCGGCGGCCGGACCCGCGGCCCTGAGCGTGAAGCCGGATTCGCTTCCGTCGTTGCCACTCGTCGCGGTCGTGGTGGTGCTGGCCGCCATCATCGGCGACCAAGTGGGTTACATGTTCGGACGCAAGGTGGGCCCCAGCCTCTTCCAACGCGAGGAGAGCCGACTGTTCAAGCCTTCGCACGTCACCAAGGCCCACGACTTCATGGACAAGCACGGGTCCAAGACCATCGTGATGGCGCGCTTCGTGCCCATCGTGCGCACCTTCGCCCCCATCGTGGCCGGGGTCAGCAACATGCAGTACCGCACGTTCGTGACGTACAACATCGTCGGCGGCATCGTGTGGGGCGCCGGACTCACCACCCTCGGCCACTACTTGGGTGACATCTCATGGGTGAAGGACAACATCGAGATCGCCTCGTTGGTGATCGTCTTCATCTCCGTGCTTCCGATGATCATCGAGTTCGCCCGCCATCGGCGGCACAAGCACGCGCACTGATCGCTCAGGAACGACGCGCCCATCCGTCGGGTGTGGCCACCAGATCGAGCACCGACCCGTCGGGGAAACGAAACGGGATCCGAGCCTGCAGATGCGCCAGAACGACGTCGAACGGATCCACGGGCAACGACTCGCTCGACCAGCGATGCGTGCGCACCGCGACGCACTCGGCGATCTCCACCCGACCGTCCACCGTTTCCACCTCGCCCAGCAACACGCCACGCTGGCGATAACCGTCGCTGATCTCGTCCGACGGATCCGTGGCGTACCACTCGAGGTCGCTGGCCATCGGAACCAGCGTTCCGTGCACGCGGCCCAAGGCCTCCTCGGGGTCGTCCAACTCCACCGCGTGGGTCTCGTTCCCGATCGTCCACTGTTCCATCGGTGACTCGCACGTGTACTCCGCCCACATGGCCTCGGCCTTGGCGATCATCGGATCCGCGCGTCGGGGGATGTCGAACTCCACGACGTGCACGAGGGGACGACCCGCTCGCCACCAACCCCAGCAGTACCACGACGTCGCACCGCGTCGAAGCCGGTACGACGTGTATCCGCCGCTCATGATCGACGCGTCCCACCACGCGAAGGACCACTCCTCCGTGAGGGCGTCCGAATGCGCCTGCTCGTCACGATCGGAAACGGCCATCGTCCGGCAGACTACGGAGCCATGAGCAACGGCACCGTGCGCTATCTCAGCCTCGAATGGATCGACGCCCTCACACGCGAGGTGGCGACCAGTGCGGCCATCGCCGCGGTGGCCGGCGAGCACACGGTCGGCATCACCCAAACGGTCACCGGCGGACCCGAGGGCGACGTCACCTACCACCTGCAGATCGCGGACGGCGTGGCCGCTTTCGGTCCCGGAGCCGCGTGGCCCGAGGACGTCCGCTTCGAACAGGAATGGGACACCGCGGTGGCCGTGGCCACCGGAACCCTGAACGCCCAGCAGGCCTTCATCACCGGTCGCATCCGATTGACGGGTGATCAGCAGAAGTTGGTGGCCAGCACCCCGGTGTTCGTCGCGCTCGACTCGGTGTTCGCCACCGTTCGCGAGTTCACCGTTTACGAATGAGTCGCGCGCGCGCCGCCCACCACCAACAGCGCGACGCCGCACAACACGCCGCCCACCAGATACGGCGCACCGATGGAGACATGGTCGTACAGCAAGCCCGCCACGGCGGGCCCGGCGACTCGTCCGACCGCGTTGACACCCTGCTGGAAACCCAACGCCTCGCCGCGTCGATGATCGGGCACGCGACCCGACACCAACGCCGACAGATTCGGTGTCACCAATCCTTGGCCAACGGTCAAAAGAAGCAACGACACGATCAGGAACGGCCACTGCTCGGCCAATGACAACACCACCAGGCCGGCGGTGTTGAGCAACAGCCCCGCTTGCACGGAACGTTCGGTGCCCCAGGCCGTGTTCACCGGCCGCACCAGCAACGTCTGAACACCCACCAAGGTGAGACCGACCCCGACGAACACCGCCGCCACCCCGGCCTCGGTGAGATCGAAACGATCACCGGCCAACAACGAGAACGTGGACTCGAATCCACTGAACGCCACGATGGCGGTGAAACCCGCTACCGCCAAGCCCCACAGTCGAACCTTGCCGACGTCCGCGTCGCGAAGTTCACGTGCCGCCCGGCGGGCCTCCACCGGTCGTGTCTCGGGCAAACGGAAGAAGGCCACGATCGCGTTGATCAAGGCCACCGTTCCGGCCACGTAGAACGGCAGGTGCTCGCCACCCAGAGCCGCGAGTCCGCCCAGAGCCGGGCCCACCACGAATCCCACGCCGAAGGCCGCTCCGAGCAGTCCGAGAAGTCGGGGACGCTGATGAGGCGGAGCCACGTCGGTGACGGCGCCTTGAGCCACCGCCACGCTGGCCCCCGATGCACCGTCGAGGATGCGACCGAGGAACAACACCCACAACGCACCGGCGGCACCGGTGACGAACGAGCCGACGGCCGTGCCGAGCAACGAGATCAGGATGACGGGCTTGCGGCCGATGCGGTCGGACAACTTGCCCAGGATCGGGGAGAAGACCAACTGCGCCAACGAGAACGAGGCGAACAACAAGCCGACCTCGAGACCACTGGCGCCGTATCTTTCGGCGTATCGACCGAGGATGGGCACCACGATGCCGAACCCGACCAGGTCGAGGGCCACGGTGAGCCAGATGGTGAAGAAACCCTGCGGCAGAGGCTCGCGCGTGGCGGCTTTTTCCCGTCGGACCATCGTTGGTTTCACCACGCGTCAGCGACGGACGGTGGTGCCCGCCTTGTTCGTCTCGACGATCCAGCCATCGGCCTGTAGAGCCGCGCGCAACGCATCGGCGGTGGCGAAGTCCTTGGCCGCGCGCGCCGCGTCCAACTCGGCGGCCATCCTCAGTGTCTCGGCGGGAACATCGGACGCCTGCTTCAGATCCAGACCGAACGCCGCGCAAATCGAACGAACCGCGGCCACCAACGCCGGGGCGGAGGAATCCGACGCGTCCAGTGCGGTGTTGGCCCGACGCACCGTCTCGAACAACAAGGCCGACGCCGAGGGTGTGTCGAGATCGTCGTCCATGAAGCCACGGAATCGGGTGATGACGTCGGGATCGGCTTCGGCGCCCGCCACGTGTTGCGAACGCGCGGCGAACGAATCCAGCCCGCCCAACGTGTTCACGGCGGCATCGATGTTGTCCTGGCCGATGCGCACCGGGCTGCGGTAGTGCGTCTGCAACAACACGAGTCGGTACGCGCGCGGGTCGTAGTGCTGAAGAAGATCGAGCAGATTCGCCACGTTGCCGAGGCTCTTGGACATCTTCTCGCCCTCGGTGTCGACCACGAAACCGTTGTGCATCCAGTGGTTCGCGAACTCGCGACCCAACGCCACGGCCTGGGCGCGCTCGTTCTCGTGGTGCGGGAACTTCAGGTCCATCCCACCGCAATGCAGATCGAAACCATCGCCCAGGATCGACAGGCTCATCACCACGCACTCGCTGTGCCACCCGGGACGACCATCGCCCCACGGCGACGGCCACGACGGCTCACCGGGCTTGCTGAACTTCCACAGGGCGAAGTCCGCGGGGTGGCGCTTGTTGCCGGCCCCGAACACCTCACGGTCGCCACCTCCCGAGAGCATGTCGTCCAGACTCTGATGAGCCAGCAAGCCGTAGTCGGGAACGTTGGGCACGCTGAGGTACACCCCGTCCTCGGTGACGTAGGCGTTCTCACGCTCGATCAGGGTGGCGATCATGTCGACCATCTGGTCCACGTACTCGGTGGCGTGAGGGACGTCGGTGGGTCGCAGCACGTTCAACTTACCCATGGCGTCGAACCAGACGTTCTCGCACTTGTGGGTGATGTCCTGCCACGGACGACCCTCGCGGTTGGCACGATCGATGATCTTGTCGTCGATGTCGGTGATGTTGGAGACCAGTCGGACCTCGAGTCCGGACCATTCGAGATAGCGCCGAAGGATGTCGTAGACGAGTGTGGCGCGGCCGTGTCCGAGGTGGGGCGGTCCGTACACCGTCGGGCCACACAAGTAGATCCCCACCTTGCCCGGGGTGCGCAAACGCAGTTCGCGCACGTCCGAGGTGGCGGTGTCGTACAGCCTGAACATGGTGCGAGCCTACGCCCCCATGCCGGTCCACCTATAGCCTTGTCACCCATGGTGTCCATCCCCGACAAGCCCTCACTCGACGGAATCGAGAGCGAGTGGGCGCGCGTATGGGAGACCGAGGGAACCTACGCCTTCGATCGTTCCGCCGAACGGGCCGGTGTGTACGCGATCGACACTCCCCCGCCCACGGTGAGTGGTTCGTTGCACATGGGTCACGTCTTCTCGTACACCCACACCGACACCATCGCCCGCTTCCAGCGCATGTCGGGCAAGTCGGTCTTCTACCCCATGGGTTGGGACGACAACGGTCTTCCCACCGAGCGCCGCGTCCAGAACTTCTTCGGCGTGCGTTGCGACCCCAACGTCGCCTACGTCGCCGATTTCCAACCTCCGTTCCGTGGCGATCCGCCCAAGGATCATCAGTCGGTGGCCATCTCACGACCCAACTTCATCGAGTTGTGCGAGGAACTCACCCACGAGGACGAGAAGGTCTTCGAGGACCTCTTCCGACGACTCGGTCTGTCCGTCGATTGGTCGTTGTTGTACGCCACCATCGACGAGCGCAGTCGACGCGCCAGCCAGCGCGCGTTCCTGCGTAATCTGGCCCGTGGCGAGGCCTACACACAGGAGGCACCCACGTTGTGGGACGTCGACTTCAAGACCGCGGTCGCCCAAGCCGAGCTCGAGGATCGCGAACGGCCCGGCGCGTACCACCAGATCGCCTTCGCGCGCGTCGATGGTGGTGACGACGTCATCATCGACACCACGCGTCCCGTGTTGATCGCGGCCTGTGTCGCCCTGGTGGCCCACCCCGACGACGAGCGATACAAGCCGTTGTTCGGAACGAAGGTGCGCACGCCGCTGTACGGCGTCGAGGTTCCGATCATGGCCCACCCGTTGGCCCAGCCCGACAAGGGCACCGGCATCGCCATGATCTGCACCTTCGGCGACGTCACCGACGTGATCTGGTGGCGCGAACTGAATCTGCCCACGCGCGCCATCATCGGTCGCGACGGTCGCATCATCGCCACGCCACCGAACGGGCTGGATTCCACCGAGGGTCTGGCCGCGTACGAACAGATCGCCGGACTGTTCGTGAATCAAGCGCAGAACAAAGTGGTCGAGGCGTTGCGCGAGAGCGGCGCCATGCTGGGCGAGCCGCGACCGATCACGCATCCGGTCAAGTTCTTCGAGAAGGGCGACCGCCCGCTCGAGATCGTCACCAGCCGTCAGTGGTACATCCGCAACGGTGGTCGCGACACGGACCTGCGCACCACCATGCTCGGTCGGGGCGATCAGTTGGTGTGGCACCCCGATCACATGCGCCATCGCTACGCGAACTGGGTCGAGGGATTGAACGGTGACTGGCTCATCAGTCGTCAGCGCTACTTCGGAGTGCCCATCCCCGTGTGGTACCCGCTCGACGAGAACGGCGAGGCCGTTCACGATCGTCCGATCATCCCCGCCGAGACGTCGTTGCCCATCGACCCGTCCACCGACGTGCCCCCGGGTTTCACGGCCGCACAACGCAACGTGGCCGGCGGCTTCACCGGTGACCCCGACGTGATGGACACCTGGGCCACGTCCTCACTCTCGCCGCAGATCGCCGGCTGTTGGGAGGACGACGCGGATCTGTTCGCCCGCGTGTTCCCCATGGACCTGCGTCCGCAAGGACACGACATCATTCGCACCTGGTTGTTCAGCACGGTGGTGCGCTCGCACTTCGAGCACGACTCGCTGCCGTGGTCGAACGTCGCCTTGTCCGGATGGATCCTCGACCCCGACCGCAAGAAGATGTCCAAGTCGAAGGGCAACGTCGTCACACCGGTGGACCTGTTCGAGAAGTTCGGAAGCGACGCCGTCCGCTACTGGGCGGCTTCGGCGCGGCCGGGCGTGGACACCGCGTTCAGCGAAGAGCAGATGAAGGTCGGTCGCAAACTGGCCACCAAGTTGCTCAACGCCAGCAAGTTCGTGCTCTCGTTCCCCGAACCTGGTTCGGACGCGATCGTGTCGAACGAGATCGACCGCGCGATGTTGGCCCGCGTGGTCGACACCGTGAACGAGGCCACCGACGCATTCGGCCAGTACGACTACGCGCGAGCGCTCGAGCGAACCGAAGCGTTGTTCTGGTGGTTCTGCGACGACTACGTGGAATTGGTGAAGGGTCGCGCCTACGAGAGTCAGGGCCGCGAGCAAGCCGCGTCGGCGCAACTCGCGTTGCGACTGGCGCTGTCGGCCATCCAACGTTTGCTGGCGCCGTTCATCCCCTTCACCACCGAGACGGTGTGGCGTTGGTGGCAGGACGGTTCGGTCCACCGTGCGACCTGGCCCACCACCGCCGAACTGGGCGCGGTGGGCGACGCATCCCTGATCACCCCCATCGGCGAGGTGCTGGCGCAGGTGCGCCGCGCCAAGACCGAAGCCAAGACCTCCCAGAAGACCCCGGTCGCTTCGGCCGAGGTCACGGGAAGCCCGGCCGAATTGGCCGCGGTCGAAACGGGTCGGGCGGACCTGTCCGAAGCGGGCAGTGTGCAGGCATGGAGCCTCATCGAAGGCACGGCGCCGTTGACCGTCACAGTGGTGTTGGCGCCCGCCGAACCCCAATGAGGGCTCACCAGCGGTAGTTTTTGACCCTTGTGACCGAGGTTCATCCGCCCCACGACGACGAACCGACCGTCGGCGACGACACCTTGAACCACCTGTCGGTCCTGCGGCCCGACCCGGCCCCCAAGCGTCGCCGAACCTGGCCCCAGCGTCTCGTTCTGGGAGTGAACGTTTTCGCGGTCGTGGCCTGCTTCGGTGCGGCCATCGGAATCTTCTACGGCAACGAGAAGGCGAACGACCGTCGTGTGGTGTCCATCATCGGCGCCGAGGGCGGACCGACGCTCACGTTGCCCAGCACCACCGTGGCCCTCAACGAGGACGGATCGACTGCCACCACCGAGGCACCCGTTCCCGTGGATGTGACGGCGAAGAACTTCCTCATCACGGGCACCGACAACGGCGCGTGCGTGGACCCCGATTCGCCGTACGCCGCCGCCTTCGGAAATCGCAACGGTCTCGGTGAGCGCGCCGACACCATCATGATCCTGCGTCTCGACCCCACCACGAACGCCGCCGCGGTGCTGTCGTTCCCGCGCGACATGTGGGTGCGCATCGGGGGCACGAAGCGCATGGGACGTATCAACAGTGCGTTCAATGCCGACGACCCGAACACCCTCATCCTCACCATCTGGGACAACTTCGGAATTCTCGCCGACCATTACGTCAACATCGATTTCTGCGCGTTCAAGCAGATCGTCGACGCGGTCGGTGGTGTGCGGGTGCCCTTCGCCACGCCCGTGCGCGACCGCCACACGAACCTGCTCATCGAATCAGCCGGCTGCCACACGTTCAGCGGCGAGGAAGGCTTGGCGTACGTCCGCTCGCGCCACTTCCAGTACTTCGATCCCAAGAAGAAGGAATGGATCGAGGACCCCGCCTCGGATCGTGGACGCATCTCACGCCAACAGGACTTCCTGCGACGCGCCATCCAGATGGCCCTCGACAAGAGCGCCGGCAGCCCCGCGGTCGCCAAGCAGTTGATCGATGCGGGGCTCCAGAACGTGATCCTCGACGCAAATCTGACCCCGGGCAAGTTGCTCGAGTTGGCCTCGGCCATGAAGAACCTGAACCCCGCGACGATGCGCACCTACCAAGTCGAAGGGCGCGGGGTGGACAAGAGCGGCCAGTCGGTGCTGGAGCCGTTGTTGAAATCCGACAGCATGAAGGCCGTACTGGCCGTGTTCCAAGGTCGGGCCCGACTGGTGGACGCGCCCGAGCAACTGTTCGAGGTCCCCACCACCACCGCGGCTCCGGCCACGACGGCCGCTCCGGGGACGACGACTCCGGGCTCGACGGCGAAGCCCGGTGCGACCACCACGACATCGTCGCTCGTTCCGGTGTACGTGGACGAGAACACCTACGGCGTTCTTCCCCCCGACGACCCCGCCTGTCGCTGACTACTGGTCGAACTGCTGGTGGAACTGGTGGCATGAACGACCAATTTTTGGTCGTTCATGCCACCAGTTCCACCAGGTTGGCGGGGTTGGGTCAGCCCAGCACCTCGCGGAGTGCACCGGGAACGTCGGTGGGGCCGTCGATCACGGCCAGTCGCGCTCCCACCTGCCCGGCCAGCACGCGCGCCTCGGCGTCGTCACCCGCGGGAGCCAGGATCACCACTTCCTCCAACGACCGTGCGGCCGCCACCACGTCACCGTCCACCGTCGCTCGACAGTCGCTCAACACCACGGTGATGCGACGACCGGCCCGAGTGCGCGACAGTTGCTCGCCTGCCGCGCGCAACGCGCCGGCCAAATCGGTGGTACCGAACCCCCGCAACGACAGGACGTCGTTCACCACCTGCTCGCCCGACTTCGTGGAGTTCTGACTCTTGGCCACCACCACGTCCTTGCCGAACGCGATCACGCTGTAGTCCTCGGGGCTGCGCCACGCCACCGCGGCCGCCGCCATGGCCGAGGTCGCCAACGGCTTGCCTCCCATCGAACCGCT
>Ga0315899_10004834_pt1 | contig 14537 bp, 7 predicted proteins | sample LakEriMetagenome_2_FD_203518 | JGI IMG/M metagenome (GOLD analysis project Ga0315899, IMG submission 203518) | Freshwater fungal communities from buoy surface, Lake Erie, Ohio, United States - Buoy 4 MA112 | ecosystem: Environmental > Aquatic > Freshwater > Lake | place: USA: Lake Erie, Ohio... | reverse complement strand
CCAAGTCTGCGTGAATCCCTTTGGGTCATGGACGCGCTCGACAAGATTAAGGCGTTTTCCCGATAAGATTGCTCACGTGAGCGCCCCAAATAAGTCCTTTGATCCAGTAGAAGTAACCACCCTTTCTATTGAGGTCTTGGCAGGCTTTGTTTCTGAGGCAATTTCCGCGATTACTGCAGCAAATTCCCTAGATGAACTCAAAGAGGTTCGCTTGGCTCACACCGGTGATCGCTCACCACTATCTCTGGCTAACCGTGAGATTGGCGCTTTGCCGCCTGCGGCCAAGGCTGAAGCTGGAAAGCGAATGGGAGAGTCCCGTGGCGCTGTGAATGCTGCCCTGGCTGCTCGCACTCAAGAACTAGAAACTTTGCGCGACGCCGCCCTTTTGATCGAAGAGTCGGTTGACGTTACAACTGCTACTGGAGTTCGCGCTCAAGGCGGACGTCATCCACTAACGACAATCCAAGAACAGATCGCTGACGTATTCGTAGCACTTGGCTACCAACTTGCTGAAGGTCCAGAAGTTGAATCTGAATGGCTTAACTTTGACGCGCTAAACATTGCGCCAGATCATCCTGCCCGCACTATGCAGGACACTTTCTTCATCGGAAGCGAAGATTCTGGAATTGTTCTGCGTACTCACACTTCACCAGTTCAGATTCGTTCGATGCTAAATCGCGAATTGCCAATTTATGTAATTTGTCCAGGTCGCGTTTTCCGTACTGATGAACTTGATTCCACGCACTCACCGGTTTTCCATCAAGTTGAAGGCTTAGTCATTGACAAGGGCATCACGATGGCAGATCTAAAGGGCACGCTTGATCATTTTGCGCAATCCATGTTCGGTGAAGGCATCGTGACTCGACTTCGTCCGTCTTACTTCCCATTCACTGAACCTTCAGCTGAAGTTGATTTGCAGTGCTTCGTTTGCCGTGGCACCTCCGTTGATAACCCAGATGCACCTTGCCGCACTTGTCGTAGTGAAGGCTGGATCGAGTGGGGTGGCTGCGGCATGGTCAATCCAAAGGTTTTAGTTGCCACCGGTATTGATCCAGAGATTTACAGCGGCTTTGCATTTGGCATGGGACTTGAGCGCACGCTTATGTTCCGTCATGGCATAACCGACATGCGCGACATGGTCGAAGGCGATGTTCGCTTCACTCGCGCATTTGGGTTGGGCGTCTAATGAAGATTCCAGTTTCCTGGTTACGCGAATTTGTTGAAATTCCAGAGAACCTTTCCGGTCGCGAAGTCTCTGAATTGCTTCTGAGCGTTGGCTTTGAAGTCGAAGGCGTTGACACTGTTGGTGATGTGCGCGGACCACTTGTAGTTGGCCTGGTTAAAACCATTGAAGAGTTAACAGATTTCAAAAAGCCAATTCGTTGGTGCACAGTTGAAGTGGGCGCAGCTCATGGAAACGAAGCCACCCCTGGGATTCGTGGGATTGTTTGTGGCGCTCGAAACTTCTCCGAAGGCGACTTAGTAGTCGTCGCGCTTCCAGGCACAACACTTCCTGGTGATTTCACCATTGCAACTCGCGAAACTTACGGCCACATCTCTGACGGCATGATTTGTTCTGTTCGCGAACTTGGAATTGGCGATGAGCATGATGGAATTTTGATTTTGCCGGCTGGTTCTGCCACACCTGGCGATAATGCGTTTCCAATTCTTGGTTTGGGCGATGAAGTTCTAGACATCTCAGTTACTCCAGACCGCGGTTATGCACTAAGCATGCGCGGTATGGCAAGAGAAGCTGCAATTTCTCAAGGAGTTTCATTCACCGACCCTGGCGTTGCTTTAGCGGAACTGCCAGAAGCCGGTGGCACTGTTATTCCGGCAGCCAGTGATGATTACCAAGCTTGTGATCTATTGGTTTTGCGCACCCTAGGTAACTACAACCCAGCAGCACCAACTCCAGATTTCATTAAGGCTCGATTGGCAGCGGTCGGAGTTCGCTCAATTTCGCTTGCGGTAGATCTAACCAACTACGTCATGTTTGAACTTGGACAACCACTACATGCTTTCGATGCTGACAAGATCACCGGAACGATTCGGGCGCGCTGGGCTAAGGCTGGCGAAACTGTTGAAACTCTGGATGGCGTTAAGCGCGATCTGACAACTGAAGACTTAGTAATTGCAGATGATGCCCGCGTGCTTTCGTTAGCTGGTGTTATGGGTGGTGCTTACAGCGAGATCTCCGAAACGACTACGCGAGTAGTTCTGGAAGCTGCGCACTTCAATCCAGCTGTAATTGCAAAGATGAGTCGTCGTCACAAACTTTCCTCGGAAGCATCCCGTCGCCTAGAGCGCGGTGTTGATCGTATGCTGCCACCTGTTTCCTCAGCACGTTTTGCTCAGCTATTGATCGAACACGGGGGAGCAAGCTTCGAAGGAACTTCTGGAGTTGAACAAGCACCAGATCCAATTGTGATTTCATTTGATCCAAATCTTCCAGGCCAAGTTGCCGGACATACTTACGATGCAGCAAGTGTGGAAAAGATTTTGGTTTCACTTGGCTGCTCAGTTGATACTTCAAAGACGCCTTGGTCAGTGCGCACACCAACTTGGCGCCCAGATTTGGCTGCAGCAATTGATTTGGTCGAAGAAGTAATTCGAATCGATGGCTATGAAAAAGTTCCAGCAACTTTGCCAACTGCACCTGCAGGTCGAGGACTAACTGAATTACAAAAACTACAACGCCGTGCTGGTTTGCACTTGGCCGGTCGCGGACTAGTTGAAGTCCGTAACTATCCATTCGTTGGCGTTGCTGAATTCGATGCCCTTGGAATTCCAGCCAAGGATTCTCGTCGTCACGCAGTTCAGCTTGCAAACGCTTTGTCTGATGAACAGCCTTTGATGCGCACAACATTGCTGCCGGGACTAACTGGAGCATTGGCTAGAAACATCTCACGTGGCTTTACGGATGTTGCATTGTTTGAAATTGCCTCTGTTAGTTTGCTTTCTGCCAAACAGAGTGCAACTGGTGTAACAAATCCACCGCGCCCTTCAGTACTTGAGCGTCCAAGCGCAGCTGACATTGCCGCCTTGGAAGCATTACTTCCAGAACAACCACTTCACTTAGGTGTTTTGCTAGCTGGCGCACTTAAGCCTGCTGCACTTGGTGCAAAGCCAACTCCAGCAGCGTGGAGCGATGCAATTGATATTGCGTTAGCCCTTGGCATTGAACTTGGCGTTGAGATTGAAGTAACCGCAGGGGATAACGCACCTTGGCACCCAGGACGTTGTGCTGCGCTTTCCATTAATGGCGAACTAATTGGTTACGCCGGTGAACTTGCGCCAAGAGCTTTAGAAAATCTTGGTCTACCAAAACGCGCAGTTGCATTAGAGCTAAATCTTTCCGCGCTACTTGCGGCGGCAAATGTGGTTGCTTCCGCTCCTGCAATCTGGACTTACCCAGTTGCAAAGGAAGACATCGCACTCGTTGTTAAAGCAGATGTTGCGGCGACCGATGTTTTGAATGTTGTTCGCGATGCTGCCGGGGAGTTGCTCGAAGACATTCGGCTATTCGATGTCTACGAAGGTTCCCAGGTTGGCGAGGGTCATAAGTCGTTGGCATTTGCCCTGCGATTCCGCGCTCAAGATCGAACTCTTGCTGCTGAAGAAGTAGCTGCTGCCCGCCAAGCCGGAGTAGATGCTGCTGCTAAATCCTTTGGTGCCAGCCTTCGTTAATCCTTATACACAATGATTATTGTGTATTTATGCAATTATGCGTATAGTTATGCATATGACAAAAGTAGCCATTGTTGGGGCCTCGGGATACGCCGGTGCTGAGTTAATCCGCATTATTCATGCCCACCCACATTTTGAGTTGGGTGTAATCGCAGCTGGCTCGAATGCTGGCTCGACTTTGGCGCAGGTGCACCCACAGTTTTCCTCCGTACCCGAACTAGCAGGCAAAGTATTCGCAGATTCAACTCCGCAAGCACTCGCTGGACATGACTTAGTTTTCCTAGCTTTGCCGCACGGACAATCTGCTGAACTAATCGCACAACTTCCAATTGAAGTTCGAATCGTTGATCTTGGCGCTGACTTTCGACTTGAAGACGACAAAGATTGGCACACCTATTACGGGGGAGCGTATGCCGGGTCTTGGACCTATGGCATTCCAGAAATCCATGGCACGCGCGAAAAGATTTCTGGCAGCACTCGCGTCGCAAACCCTGGTTGTTACGCCACTTCAATTGAACTTGGACTAGCACCACTGCTTGCGGCAAGTGTCATCGATGCTAAAGACATAATCGTGGTCGCCGCTTCCGGAACATCGGGTGCTGGACGTGGCGCGAAAGTAAATCTTCTTAACAGTGAAGTTGCTGGCTCGATGTCGGCTTACAAAGTTGGTGGCACACATCAGCACACACCTGAGATTGAACAAACTCTAAGCAAGCTGGCGGGCACTGAAGTTCAAATCAACTTCACTCCAATGTTGGCACCAATGCCGAGGGGAATCTTGGCGACCATAAGTGCAAAGACTGAACTTGGTGGCGCCCAATTGCGCGAAGTAATGAGCAAGTACTTCGAAGGCGAAGCATTTGTCACAGTTTTGCCAGAAGGCCAATTACCAGTAACGGCATCAACCCTTGGTTCTAATGCGGTTCACATTCAAGTTGTAAAGGATGATCGCACTAATCGCGCAACGGTAATAGTTGCGATCGACAATTTGATCAAGGGCGCAGCTGGACAAGCGGTCCAAAATGCGAATCTAATTTGCGGCTATCCAGAAACGGCAGGACTTACCGCGATCGGTGTTGCGCCATGACGGTTGTCATCAAATTTGGTGGCAATGCGATGGTTGATGGCGATGCCATGACCGCTTTCATCGCTGGCGTTAAGCAGCTTGCAAAATCTGGCGCGCAACCAGTGGTAGTTCATGGCGGTGGACCACAGATCTCAGCTGGCTTGAAGGCTGCTGGCATAACTTCGGAATTCAAAGGTGGTTACCGAGTAACAACTGCGGAATCCGTGCAAGTTGTTCGCGATGTTTTAGTTAACGAAGTTAATAAAGAACTTGTTGAGTTGATGAACGCCAGCGAAGTTTCTGCAGTTTCAATGCCAGGCGACATTGATGGGCTACTCACGGCTGAACATCGCACAGTTTTAGTCGACGGCGTACAACAAGACATTGGACTAGTTGGCGAAGTTGTTGCCGTTAACGCCAATGCAATCAGCGCACGAGTTGCTGCTGGTGAAGTTCCAGTTATTTCAACCGCAGCTCGCGCATTAGATGGCCAGCTTTTCAATGTGAATGCAGACACTGCGACCTCAGCTTTAGCAATTGCACTCGATGCCACTGAAATGATCATGCTGACAGATGTGCCAGGGGTTTATGCCAATTGGCCAGATCGTGATTCGTTGATTACGAAAATGACCGCATCAGAATTGACTGCGCTATTACCAAAACTTGAATCTGGCATGGGTCCAAAGATGGAAGCCTGCCTGCGCGCCATCGAAGGCGGAATCCCAACGGTTCGCGTTGTTGGAAACTTAAGTGACCAAGGAACACAGGTCACAAAATGACAAATCGTGCTTCGCGGCTAGCGCTGATCCAAGACATCATCACAACCAATGACGTTTCGTCACAAGGTGAGATCGTTTTGCTGCTTGCTCGCAAAGGTGTGACGGTTACGCAAGCCACACTAAGTCGTGATCTTGAGATCCTTGGCGCTGTAAAGATTTCCAAAGGTGCCAGTGGGCTAAGTTATGCCATTCCCGATGATGGCACTGGCACGCCAATAACCAAAGATGCTTCCCGTCTTTCCCGCGCCATGTCAGAACTTGCCGCCAGCGTTGACTACTCGGGCAACATCGTGGTGGTTAGAACTTCACCAGGTGCTGCAAGTTACTTAGCTTCAACAATTGATCGCAGTGGTTTGGAATCAATCATTGGAACCGTTGCCGGCGATGACACCGTGATGTTGATTACTCGCGACCCAGCCGGGGGAGCAACGGTGTGTCAAGAACTTCAAGACCTAGCAAGAGCGTAAGCAACCGAGACAATAGAAGTGAATTAGAGGAGAGCAATCGTGAGCAGTAACACCAGCGACGCCAGACTTTGGGGCGCACGTTTTGCATCTGGCCCAAGTGACGCCATGGCTAACTTAAGCGCATCTGTGCACTTTGATTGGGTGCTAGCTCCTTATGACATTGCGCAAAGTAAGGCTCATGCGCGAGTACTTCATGGCGCAGGTTTGCTTACAAAAGATGAACTAAAAACCATGCTTACCGGCCTTGATACTTTGCTGGAAAACGCGGCTTCTGGAAAATTCATTCCAACGCCTGCTGACGAAGATGTGCATAGCGCACTTGAACGCGGCTTAATCGAAACCATTGGTCCAGAAGTTGGCGGCAAGCTCCGTGCGGGCCGTAGCCGTAATGATCAAGTCTCAACTGACTTGCGCATGTATCTGCGTAATAACGCTCGCATGTTGGCTGTGGCGGTCTGTGACCTGCAATCAGCGTTGTTGGTGCAAGCCCAGGCGCACGTTGATCACCCAGCACCAGGTTTCACTCACTTGCAGCACGCGCAACCGGTTTCATTCGGACATGAATTGGCAAAACACATTCATGCGTTTGCTCGTGACCTTGATCGGTTTGCTGATTGGGATAAGCGGACTGCAAAGTCACCAATGGGCAGTGGCGCATTAGCTGGAACTAGTTTGGATCTAGACCCAGTTGCGCTAGCTAAGGATCTTGGTTTTGACGGTGTCGTTGAAAACTCAATCGATGGCGTGAGTGATCGTGATTATGTTGCTGAGTTCTTATTCGTAACAAGCCTGATCGGCGTTCACCTGTCGCGCCTTGGTGAAGAAATCTGTCTTTGGACAAGTCGCGAGTTCGCTTGGGCAACTTTGGATGATGCCTGGTCAACGGGTTCATCGATCATGCCGCAGAAAAAGAATCCAGATGTTGCTGAGTTAGCCCGCGGAAAGTCTGGTCGATTGATCGGACACGTAACTGCAATCTTGACGGTCCTAAAGGGATTACCGTTTGCCTACAACCGCGACTTACAAGAAGACAAAGAAAGCGTTATCGACGCAATTGAAACCCTGCACCTATTGCTACCTGCCATGACTGGTTGCGTGGCAACTCTAAAGTTCGACACCAAAAAGATGTTGGCAAGCGCACCCGATGGCTTTGCACTAGCGACTGACATTGCGGAATGGGTTGTTCGTCAGGGAGTTCCATTTAGAGAAGCGCACGAGATCGCCGGAGCTTGCGTTCGAGAAGCTGAAAAGCAGGGGACTGATCTTGATGGTCTGTCTGATGCGCAGTTTGCTGCGATTCATCCAAGCCTGACACCTGCGGTTCGTGAAGTTCTCACAGTTCAGGGCTCGTTGGATTCGCGTTCCACAATCAATGGAACTGCGCCAGCTTCAGTTCGCAAGCAGTTGGCGAATGCGGAAAAGAATATTGCCGACCTCAAGAAGTGGTCAGCAAAACTCCCACACGATATCTAAACCTCCCGCGTGGATGGTTTGGGGTTTACTTAGGGAATCGGCAAGGATAGAGACATGAATGACATCCTTAGCGAACTGGGCTGGCGCAATTTAGTTGCCCAGCACACCCCGGAATTACCTGAAGAGCTAGCTAAGGGTCCCGTTACTTTGTATTGCGGCTTTGATCCAACCGCACCAAGTTTGCACATGGGTAACTTGGCCCAGATCGTCACGATGTCACGTTTCCAAAAACTTGGTCACACACCAATCGCACTTGTGGGTGGCGCAACCGGATTGATCGGCGACCCTAGCGGCAAGAATGCCGAGCGCACCTTAAACACAACCGACACCGTCATGGAATGGGTCGAAGGTATTCGCAAACAACTCGAACCGTTCTTTGATTTCTCTGGCAGTAACGCTTGCATCATGTCCAACAACTACATCTGGACGCATGACATGGATGTGCTTACTTACTTGCGCGATATCGGTAAGCACTTCAGCGTGAACCGCATGCTTGATAAAGAATCAGTTTCCGCACGCCTTAATGGCGCAGGTATTTCTTACACTGAATTCAGCTACCAGATCCTGCAATCCCTTGACTTCCTTGAGCTTTACCGCCGCCATGGCTGCACTTTGCAGATCGGTGGCTCGGATCAGTGGGGCAACATCACTGCGGGTACTGACTTAGTTCGCCGCGTCGAAAGCGCGCAAGTAAACGGCTTAACAACTCCGCTTGTTACAAAAGCTGACGGCACAAAGTTTGGCAAAACCGAATCCGGAACCGTTTGGTTAGATCCAGAGTTAACTTCGCCATATGCGTTCTACCAATTTTGGATTAACGCAGATGATCGCGATGTACAAACTTTGCTTCGTACATTTACTTTCCGCACGCAAGAAGAATTAGCTGCGCTCGAATTAGCAACAGCAGAAAAACCACAAGCTCGCGAAGCCCAACGCGCCCTCGCACATGACGTAACAACTTTGGTTCACGGTGATCATGCAACGTCGCAAGCGAAAGCTGCAGCAGCTGCATTGTTTGGACAAGGGGAGCTGCGCGAACTTGATGCATCCACTCTTGATGGCGCGATGCGCGAAGCACCAAATGCATCAGTGTCACTCAATAACAACGCACCAACGGTCTCTGAATTGCTAGTTGCCTGCGAATTGGTAGCAAGTAATGGTGCCGGGCGACGTGCAATTGCTGAAGGTGGCGTCTCAGTTAATAATGTGAAGGTAACTGACGAGAATGCGACAGTATCTATCGATGATTTCTTGCACGGTAAGTGGTTAGTACTTCGCCGTGGTAAGCGCACCTTTGGTGGAATTTCCCTTACTAAATAAGGGTTTTCTCGCACTTCTAGAACACCGAGCATTACTCGGATAGCTATGCAAACTGGCTCGGATTTGTAAAAAACCCAGCAATGGTCTAGGTTTCATCAAGCAAGACCTCAATAAACCTAATTGTTCATTGGTATCGGATTTGACCTGATACCTACAAATGACTAAGTTAGGAATCTCGCCCTGAAAAAGGCCCAACAAAATTGGGAAATATTCTTGCGCGTTCGTACCTTGAGAACTCAACAGCGTGCCACAAGTCAATACCAAAACCCCGTATTGGGTGGCTTTTGCCATCCCAATCGGAAATTCCTTTGGTAATTAACAACATAAGCAGATCAGCTTATTTGTCTATTGCCAGTGATACATCTCTTCGATGTGTCCCAGCCTTCGAGCTGGAACAAAGACATTAACGGAGAGTTTGATCCTGGCTCAGGACGAACGCTGGCGGCGTGCTTAACACATGCAAGTCGAACGATGAAGGGGAGCTTGCTCCCTGGATTAGTGGCGAACGGGTGAGTAACACGTGAGCAACCTGCCCCTAACTCTGGGATAACGCTTCGAAAGGAGTGCTAATACCGGATATGAGCCTGGAAGACATCTTCTGGGTTGGAAAGTTTTTCGGTTAGGGATGGGCTCGCGGCCTATCAGCTTGTTGGTGAGGTAAAGGCTCACCAAGGCGACGACGGGTATCCGGCCTGAGAGGGCGACCGGACACACTGGGACTGAGACACGGCCCAGACTCCTACGGGAGGCAGCAGTGGGGAATATTGCGCAATGGGCGAAAGCCTGACGCAGCGACGCCGCGTGAGGGATGAAGGTCTTCGGATTGTAAACCTCTTTCAGCAGGGACGAAGCGAAAGTGACGGTACCTGAAGAAGAAGCACCGGCTAACTACGTGCCAGCAGCCGCGGTAATACGTAGGGTGCAAGCGTTGTCCGGATTTATTGGGCGTAAAGAGCTCGTAGGCGGTTAGACACGTCGGATGTGAAAACTGGGGGCTCAACCCCCAGCCTGCATTCGATACGGTCTGACTAGAGTGTGGTAGGGGTAACTGGAATTCCTGGTGTAGCGGTGAAATGCGCAGATATCAGGAGGAACACCGATGGCGAAGGCAGGTTACTGGGCCACCACTGACGCTGAGGAGCGAAAGCGTGGGGAGCAAACAGGATTAGATACCCTGGTAGTCCACGCCGTAAACGGTGGGCGCTAGATGTGGGGACCATTCCATGGTTTCTGCGTCGCAGCTAACGCATTAAGCGCCCCGCCTGGGGAGTACGGTCGCAAGACTAAAACTCAAAGGAATTGACGGGGGCCCGCACAAGCAGCGGAGCATGCGGCTTAATTCGATGCAACGCGAAGAACCTTACCTAGGCTTGACATATAGAGAAATCCCACAGAGATGTGGAGTCCGTAAGGGCTCTATACAGGTGGTGCATGGTTGTCGTCAGCTCGTGTCGTGAGATGTTGGGTTAAGTCCCGCAACGAGCGCAACCCTCGTTCTATGTTGCCAGCGCGTAATGGCGGGGACTCATAGGAGACTGCCGGGGTCAACTCGGAGGAAGGTGGGGATGACGTCAAATCATCATGCCCCTTATGCCTAGGGCTGCACGCATGCTACAATGGCCGATACAAAGGGCTGCGATACCGCAAGGTGGAGCGAATCCCATAAAGTCGGTCTCAGTTCGGATTGGGGTCTGCAACTCGACCCCATGAAGTTGGAGTTGCTAGTAATCGCAGATCAGCAACGCTGCGGTGAATACGTTCCCGGGCCTTGTACACACCGCCCGTCACGTCACGAAAGTCGGTAACACCCGAAGCCGGTGGCCTAACCGTAAGGAAGGAGCCGTCGAAGGTGGGATCGGTGATTGGGACGAAGTCGTAACAAGGTAGCCGTACCGGAAGGTGCGGCTGGATCACCTCCTTTCTAAGGAGCATTTGGCAGCTGCGTTAATTCGTAGTTGTCCAAGCCTCGATTGAATCCATACGTGATTCACGAGTAGCTCATGGATGGAATATTGACTTGTGAATTCAAGAAACTTAAAAACCTAGTACTGCGAATTTATTCGCGTGGAAAAGTTTGATGGAAGAAAGAATTCTAGGCACGTTGTTGGGTCCTGAAGGCACGAAAGTGCTCTTCGGACCGACATTTCAAATCATTAAGGTTAAAGATCCTTTGGTTTGAATCGGTTGTAGGACCGAAATCCTGGCAGAACTGTTATCCGCTGTTTACTCGGTGGATAAAAAGCTCCAGACGATTTTGGTTTCTGCCCGTAATTTGAGAACTGCATAGTGGACGCGAGCATCTAGTAATAAAAATAATTTCTGCAAGTGCCAAGTTAATTAGTGCACATGGTGGATGCCTAGGCATCAATAACCGATGAAGGACGTATAAGGCTGCGATAAGCCTCGAGGAGCTGCCAATAGAGCTTTGATTCGAGGATTTCCGAATGGGGAAACCCGGCTGGAGTAATGTCCAGTCACTTCTGCCTGAACACATAGGGCAGCTGGAGGGAACGTGGGGAAGTGAAACATCTCAGTACCCACAGGAAGAGAAAATAACATATGATTCCGTTAGTATTGGCGAGAGAAAGCGGAAGAGGCCAAACCATATCAGCGTGATAGTTTTCAGACGTTGCTGTTATGGGGTTGTGGGACCATTCCGAGGTAGCTGAAACTACTTCAAAGAGTAAAAAATCAATCAAATAGATGAAGGTTCTGGAAAGGACCGCGACACAGGGTGATAGCCCCGTAATCGAAATTTGTTTGACTCTTGAGTGGTATCCCAAGTAGCACGGGGCCCGAGAAATCCCGTGTGAATCTGGCAGGACCACCTGCTAAGCCTAAATATTCATTGATGACCGATAGCGGACTAGTACCGTGAGGGAAAGGTGAAAAGTACCCCGGGAGGGGAGTGAAATAGTACCTGAAACCATGTGCATACAAGCCGTTGGAGCCGTAATAGGTGACAGCGTGCCTTTTGAAGAATGAGCCTGCGAGTTAGTGGTATGTGGCGAGGTTAACCCGTGAGGGGAATCCGTAGCGAAAGCGAGTCCGAATAGGGCGAATTAGTCGCATGCTCTAGACCCGAAGCGAAGTGATCTATCCATGGGCAGGTTGAAGCGCGGGTAAGACCGCGTGGAGGACCGAACCCACCTAGGTTGAAAACTGGGGGGATGACCTGTGGATAGGGGTGAAAGGCCAATCAAACTTCGTGATAGCTGGTTCTCCCCGAAATGCATTTAGGTGCAGCGTCTCGTGTTTCTTTCCGGAGGTAGAGCTACTGGATGGTTTAGGGGGCTTAACAGCTTACCGACATCAGCCAAACTCCGAATGCCGGAAAGTTAGAGCGAGGCAGTGAGACTGCGGGGGATAAGCTCCGTAGTCGAGAGGGAAACAGCCCAGAACACCGGCTAAGGCCCCCAAGCGTGTGCTAAGTGGGAAAGGATGTGGAGTCGCACAGACAACCAGGAGGTTGGCTTAGAAGCAGCCACCCTTAAAAGAGTGCGTAATAGCTCACTGGTCAAGTGATTCCGCGCCGACAATGTAGCGGGGCTCAAGCACACCGCCGAAGCCGTGTCATTCATACAATATCCAAGCCTTCGTGGTTCAGGAGTATGGATGGGTAGGGGAGCGTCGTGTGGCGAGCGAAGCGGCGGGGTAACCCAGCCGTGGACGCCACACGAGTGAGAATGCAGGCATGAGTAGCGAATGACGGGTGAGAAACCCGTCCGCCGAATGAACAAGGGTTCCAGGGTCAAGCTAATCTGCCCTGGGTAAGTCGGGACCTAAGGTGAGGCCGACAGGCGTAATCGATGGACAACGGGTTGATATTCCCGTACCCGCGACGACGCGTCAATGCTGAATCTAGAAATGCTAAGAGCACCAAAGCGTGGAGACCTTCGGGTTGAGACGTGGAGGTCCTCGAACCAATCTGGTAGTAGGCAAGCAATGGGGTGACGCAGGAAGGTAATCCAACCCGGGCGATGGTTGACCCGGGGTAAGGCTGTAGGGAGAGTTATAGGCAAATCCGTAACTCACATATCCTGAGAGCTGACGCCGAGCCGATTATGGCGAAGTGGATGATCCTATGCTGCCGAGAAAAGCCTCTAGCGAGTGTCGTTGCGGCCCGTACCCCAAACCGACTCAGGTGTTCAGGTAGAGAATACTAAGGCGATCGAGATAACCATGGTTAAGGAACTCGGCAAAATGCCCCCGTAACTTCGGGAGAAGGGGGGCCGCGGTTTGTGTAGAGATTTACTCTCGAAGCAGATTGCGGCCGCAGAGACTAGGCTGAAGCGACTGTTTACTAAAAACACAGGTCCATGCGAAGTCGCAAGACGATGTATATGGACTGACGCCTGCCCGGTGCTGGAAGGTTAAGGGGACCGGTTAGCCGCAAGGCGAAGCTGAGAACTTAAGCCCCAGTAAACGGCGGTGGTAACTATAACCATCCTAAGGTAGCGAAATTCCTTGTCGGGTAAGTTCCGACCTGCACGAATGGCGTAACGACTTCAGCGCTGTCTCAACCGTGGACTCGGCGAAATTGCACTACGAGTAAAGATGCTCGTTACGCGCGGAAAGACGGAAAGACCCCGGGACCTTTACTATAGTTTGGTATTGGTGTTCGATTCGATTTGTGTAGGATAGGTGGGAGACTTTGAAGCCGAGACGCCAGTTTCGGTGGAGTCAATCTTGAAATACCACTCTGATCGTGTTGAATGTCTAACCTAGGTCCGTAATCCGGATCAGGGACAGTGCCTGATGGGTAGTTTAACTGGGGCGGTTGCCTCCTAAAATGTAACGGAGGCGCTCAAAGGTTCCCTCAGCCTGGTTGGTAATCAGGTGTCGAGTGTAAATGCACAAGGGAGCTTGACTGTGAGATCGACGGATCGAGCAGGGACGAAAGTCGGAATTAGTGATCCGGCGCCGGCAAGTGGAAGCGGCGTCGCTCAACGGATAAAAGGTACCCCGGGGATAACAGGCTGATCTTGCCCGAGAGTCCATATCGACGGCATGGTTTGGCACCTCGATGTCGGCTCGTCGCATCCTGGGGCTGGAGTTGGTCCCAAGGGTTGGGCTGTTCGCCCATTAAAGCGGCACGCGAGCTGGGTTTAGAACGTCGTGAGACAGTTCGGTCCCTATCTTCCGCGCGCGTAAGAGTCTTGAGAAGGGCTGCCCCTAGTACGAGAGGACCGGGGTGGACGAACCTCTGGTGTGCCAGTTGTCCTGCCAAGGGCACGGCTGGTTGGCTACGTTCGGAAGGGATAACCGCTGAAAGCATCTAAGCGGGAAGCCTGCTTCAAGATGAGGACTCTCACTGTTTATCAGGTAAGGCCCCCAGTAGATGACTGGGTTGATAGGCCGGAGGTGGAAGTGCGGCAACGCATGCAGCTGACCGGTACTAATAGGCCGAGGACTTGTCTCTTATCTATTTATTTAGAACAGAATTATTTTTTCTTTTTGCATCGCGTCCACTGTGCGGTTCCCGATTTACGGTCGGGAACTACAACAAATAAATCACTCGCAAGAGGGGTCTATTTGTTTACAACTAAATAGTTGATTGTTCGACCGAAATCAATAGAGTTTCGGCGACCATGGCGAAGGGGAAACGCCCGGCTCCATTCCGAACCCGGAAGCTAAGCCCTTCAGCGCCGATGGTACTGCACTTGTGAAGGTGTGGGAGAGTAGGACGTCGCCGGACAATTATTCAAAAAGGGGTCACCTTCGGGTGGCCCCTTTTTTATT
>Ga0315899_10004832_pt1 | contig 14539 bp, 11 predicted proteins | sample LakEriMetagenome_2_FD_203518 | JGI IMG/M metagenome (GOLD analysis project Ga0315899, IMG submission 203518) | Freshwater fungal communities from buoy surface, Lake Erie, Ohio, United States - Buoy 4 MA112 | ecosystem: Environmental > Aquatic > Freshwater > Lake | place: USA: Lake Erie, Ohio... | reverse complement strand
AGCATATTGAAGAAATTCCCCGTGTGCCCCGTGTCCCGTTCCGCCCCGTGCGACGCCACACTCATCCGCGAAAAGAACTCCGCTCCCTTCGTCTCTCCTAGCAAATTAAACAGCACCGCCGCCATCCCGCACTTCCCGTTGTCATCATGATTCTGAATCCACGGATGGTGATCCCCATACGGAATCGCCCCCTTCCCGATGTAAAACCGCAGCAGCCTGGCACTCAACTCAATCGCCCGCCCCACCTCCGGATCCTTCACCCCGGCCTCCCGCGCCAGCACCAGCCCGATCGTCAGCGGCAACCCCGGCGAATTCATCATCCCATACCCGCCCAGACGGCCATCGCCCTTCGCAAACCCGTGCCCCCACGACCCCACCGCACTCTGACCCTTCGCCGCCTCCAGCGCCAATCGCCTCAACCCAGGCAGCACCGTCTCATCACCCGTCGCCAGCACATACTCCCCCACCAGAATCATCACATAACCATAGTACCACGTCTGCATCGATCTAGCCTTGAACCCCGCCGCCCACTCCACCTCCCGCTTCACCAGCGGAAGATATTCCGCCTCACCACTCGCCAGCAATGCCAGCGCATTCAGCGATCGCTCGATCGGATCCTTCTTCTCAGCCTCCCCCGCCCTCGCCGCGAGCGCCCGGCATCCCTGCTCGAGCAATCGCTTCGACTTCTCACACCCAAACGGTGCCGTCGCCCCGTAACTCCCCAGCACCGGCAACGGCACCACCACTTCCTCACTCTTTCCCTCACGCCAGCGCGTCACCGCCAGCTTCCCGCCACCATCCGCCGTCTCCGCAGCCGTAATCGCCTTCCCCAACTCCATCCGCGGATCCACCGAAAACACCTTGCCCCCAACCCCGAGAATCACATCCCCAACCTTCATCACCCCATCCGCCGGCGACCCCTTCGCCACCTCCGTCACCGCAATCTGCCGCGCCTCCGTCGTCGCCATCCCCTCACAGTACATCCACCCTCTCATCCCCGTCGGACCCAGATTCCAATCATGCTCGGCCCGGGCCGGAATCGCCTCGCCCTTCGTAAAGTCAGGATTCTTCCCTTTCTCCGCAGCCAGCACCACCTGCGGCGCCGCACTCAGAATCGTTAGTATGGATGCAAGGATCAGCTGTTTCATCGGTTTGTCTTCGTGCTCTGTTGAAATGCCAGTCGCGGATCCGCCCCCGAGATATCTCCGGCAACGGCCCGCTCATCTCTCCAACCTTACCAGCAGCATCCGGAAAACAAAACCTTTTCCACTCCCCCAACCTGCCCGGCTTCAACCCCGGTCCACGCCCAGCATCACTTCATCCGACGACTCCGCCCCGCCGCCACCGTCGCTTCCAGCAACGCCTTCATCTCCCCGGCCTTCTCCGCCGCCTCCCTGACCCGATTCCTCGTCTCCCCCGGATCCTCCTCCATTTGATACAACTGACAAGGCTCGCCGGGCGCCGTCTCCGGCAGCATGTACCCCTTCAACCGCGCGTCGCTCTCGTACCGATTCCCCCCGGAACCCGCGTGATTCATGTACTTCCATGGCCCCTTCCGGATCGAAAGCGTCTTCGCCCCGCCAAACGCCTGCACCAGCAGATACGGCCGGATCGGTCCCGCATCCTTCCCGCACAAAACCGGCAGCATGCTGAAACTGTCCTCCGCCGCCCCATCCGGCAGCTCGAACCCTATCACCTCAGCCACTGTCGACATCACATCAGTCAGGCTCACCACCTGCGCACTCGTCGTCCCGGGCTTCACCTTCCCTGGCCACCGCACCACAAACGGAACCCGGTGCCCGCCCTCCCAGCTGTCCCGCTTCACCCCCCGCCACGGTCGCGCCCCGTCATGCCCGTGACCCTCCCGCATGTGCACCACACTCGTCGTCTCCGGCCCGTTGTCGCTCGTCACCATCACCAACGTCTCCCCGGCCAACCCTAATCTCTCCAGCGTCGCCATCAGTTCCCCCACGATCCAGTCAAACTCATGGATGAAATCCCCGTGCGGCCCCGCCCCCGACTTCCCATGGAACTGCGCCGCCGCAAACGACGGCAGATGCACCGCCTGCGCCGCATGATAAAGAAAAAACGGCTTCCCCGGCGTCTCCCGCACATGCGCCTCCAGAAACTCCCGGCTCTTCCTCAGAAACACCAGATCCACTTCCTCCATCGGAAAATCCGGCGCAATCACCCCGGCCCGGCAATCGTTCGCATACGGATGCTTCGGCAGCTTACCTCGATCCAGCAGCACCGTCGGCACCACCGGCACCCGGTCATTCTCAATGAACGCATACAGCCAGTCCGTCGTCGGACAGCATGCCGTCCCGAAAAACCGTTCAAACCCGTGATCCACCGGCCCGCCCTCAATCCGCCGCCCGAAATCCACCCGCCGCACCGCTTCCACCCCATTCCCCCTAACTTCCCGCCCGTCTTCATCACGAAACGTCAGGCCCACATGCCACTTCCCCACACACGCCGTCGCATACCCCTGCGCCCGCAGCATCCCCGGCAAGGTCAACCGCCCCGGCGCAATCAGCGACGGCCCTCCCACTCCATCAAACACCCTCCCGCCATTCGGTACCCGAAACGCCATCTGCCCAGTCATCAGACTGTACCGCGACGGCGTGCACACCGTCGCCGGACTGTGCGCATCCGTAAACCTCATCCCCTCCCGCGCCAATCGATCCAGGTGCGGCGTCGCCACCTTCGCCTTCTCATTGTAACACCCCACATCCCCATACCCAAGGTCGTCCGCAACGATTAAGACCACATTCGGACGATCCCCCGACCACACCTCCCCACACACCAGCAACACCATCACGGCACAGACAAGTTTCGGCAGGGTCATCGTCTTCATTCAGACGCCCACCCTACTGTCCACCCACGCGCTTGTCACCATCCCTCTCGCAACCACCACGCCTCACCCCGGCACCTCGCCTCTCCTACTTCTCCTCACCACCCTTTCCTTCTCCAGCCGCAGCCCTCAGGCTTCCCATGAAGTCACTGAACGACTGCGGCTCCCCCTTCTCATAGCTCTCCGCAAATTCCTTGAGCGCCGCTTCGGGTATCACTCCCATCCCCATTCCCGTCACCGCCTTCGCCGCCGCCTTCGCCTCATCCTTCCGCCCCAGCTTCCACAACCCCTGCGCCAGCGCAATCTTCTCAAACGGCCCCATCTCCTGACGATCCTCACCCTGCACATCACCAAGCTTCTCCACCGCCGCCTCCAGCGCCTTGTTTCCCTCCGCATCCACCGCCCCCGCCCCCGCGATCATCTCCACCACCATCATCGCCGCCGCCCGCTTCATCATGGCGTCCCCATCGCCGCGGAGCAACGCCGTCACCGCCTCCCATTGCTTGCGCTTCGCCGCCAGTATGCACTTCATGTACCCTAGCATCGCATAGTCCGGATCAAGGGCCTCGATCTGCCCGAGAATCTCCTCCGCCTTGCCGTCATTCCCCTCCAGCGCCCCGGAAAACTCCGCGCCTAGCTTCTCAATCTCCCCCTTGCTGTCCTCCGCCTTCCGCAACCGCTTCAGCAGCTTCTCCTCCCGCTCCCCTCCAGCCAGCAGCGCCTCGATCATTTCCTCCTTCAGCGATGCCGGATGAATCCCGAACAGAAACTTCCCGTCCTTCACCACAAACGCATGCGGGATGCTCTTGATCCCCGTCGTCTCCAGCCAATCCCGCTCGAACACCCCTCCCTTCCCCACATACGCCACCGGATACGACATCCCTTTCCCCTTCTTCTTCGCAAACGCCGCCGCCTTCTCCCGTCCATCCTCGAACACATTCATGCCGAATACCTCAAGTCCCTTCTCATGGTACTTGTCGAACAATCCGTCCATGTGAGGAATCGCCGCCACACACGGCCCGCACCACGTCGCCCAGCACTCGAACACATACACTTTCCCCGGCTCCCATCGCTCCGGCGCAGCACCCGTCACGAAATCCGCCTTGCCCACCGCGTCAGGCACCACCGCATCACCCGGATTCAGCGCCATCACAGGCAAAGTCGCAGCAATCGCCATCAAGGCGGTGATTAGTGATCTGGATGTATTCTTCATAAAGTTGTTTATCATCGGATTGGTTCGGGAACAAGCTTCAGCAGTCTCTGTACCGTGCGCTCCTCCTGTGCCCGCGCGCGCTCGTACGCCTCCCTCTGCTCCGGCGTCAGCACCGACCGCAGCATCTCCTCCGCCGCCCCGGATGCATCCTCCTCAGCCTCCGCCGCACCCCCTTCTCCTAACCGCGCCGCCGCCGCCCGCTGAAACAACAGATCCCTCTGCTCCGCCGTGAGATCCACATACCGGTCCGCACCCCGCACCGCTTCATTCCCCGCTTCCTCCGCCGCCGCCACCCGGCGCATCTCCCTCACCGCCGAAAACCTCCCGAATTGCTCCTCCGTCAGGATCCCCCGCAGCGCCGCATCGTCCACCTCAAGCTCCGTCTCCTCCGCCGCCGCCAGCCGATCCCGCTCCTCCTGACTGAAACTCGCAGGGTCAAGGCTGCCGCGCGCCAGCGCTCCCTCCACCACCTCCCGCATCACTTCCGTCTGCACGCGGATCCTCCCCTCGACCTCCTCACGCAATCTCGCCTTCTGCCCGTCCGTCAGCCCGGAAACCGTCGCGCAAAACCGACTGAACATCCTCTCAACCCGCAACTCTGCCTGGCCGCCGATCACCTCAAGAATCATCTCCCGCGTCATCGCCGCATCAAGCCCCCCGCCCGCCGCCGTCCCACCAACACCAGCCCGGTTTCCGCGGAAAACCGCCGCCGTCAAACCCGTCGCCCGTCGCTCTTCCACCGCTCCCCCACCAGTCCTCTCACGCCCCCCCGCCGGCACCGCACCAGCCCGCCGCACCTCCAGCTCCCTCCGCAACTCGCCGTTCTCCCGCCACAGCATCCCCACCGGAATCGCCGCCATCAGCACCGCCGCCACCGCCACCTTCAAACCCATCGATCCCCCCCAGATGCCCACCACCGAACCTCCCCTCCCAACCCCCTCAACCCTGGCCGCCTCCCGCAGCGCCCCCGCCGCCAACTCCGACGCCGACGCCGGCCGCACACCCAATCCCTCAGCCGTCAGCACCGCCGCCACCGATCCCGCCGACGTCCGCATCCCCCTCCCGCGCAACACCGCACCCAGTCGCTGCACCGTCCGCTGCAGGCGCTTCTTGCACGCCTCCTCACTCGTCCCCTTCGCCACCGCAATCTCCCTCACACTCTCGCCCTCGAAATACCGCCGCACCACCAGCTCCCTCTCCTCCTCATTCAATCGGCTCATCGCCAGATCAAGCTGCGGAAGCACCCCCACCACACCCGGCACGTCCCGACGCTCCGCAGCCTCCGCATCATCCCGGAACTTCTCTAGCACTCTCCGGTACCGTGCCGCCTTCCGCGACGCATTGCGCGCCTCCAGTAACGTCGTCCGGTGCAGCCACCCAGCCACCGCCTCGTGCCCCAGCACCCCAGCCTTCCGCGCCAGAATCGCAAACACCGTCTGCGTCACCTCATCCGCCAGCGCCGCATCACCAGTCGCCCGCAGCACCACCCCGCGCATCATCGGCGCATGCCGCTCCACCATCTGCCCGAAGGCGTCCTCATCGCCAGTTCGCTCAAATCGCTCAAGTAATGCCGCGTCGGATTCCATCATCTCACCTCTACCACGTCATCACAGCGCCGCTCCGGGACAATTGTTTGCACCAATCTCCACCTTTCCACCCACTCCGCCTCCCGCGCCACTCGCCCCAGCCACCCCACGCTACCGCATCAACCCGATCTCGTCATCCGTCAGCGGACACGCCGGATCCGACCCGCACGGATCCCCCGTGCACGTCGCCGCACGCTGCCGGAAACCTCCCCCACACCGGTCCAGAAACCGGCAACCTCCACACCGCCCCGTGATCGCCGCCCCCTGCGCACGCAACAGCGCCAGCCGCTCATGCGACCCCGTATCCTGCCAGATCTCACTGAACTTCCGCTCCCGCACATTCCCCAGCGACCACGTCTGCGAAAACTGATCCGCATGCACATTCCCCTGCGTGTCAATGTTCCCGATCCCCGTCCCCGGCCCCGCATTCGCCCCGCCATTCCACGACAACAACCGGTTCGTCTCCCCCGCCCGCTCCGGCGCCTCCCGCTCCTGCCGCAACATCAGATAAATCCCGTCCGCAGGCTGCGTCACCGTCAGCACTTCCCTCGTCACTCCCTCCGCAGCCCACCGGTCAATCCGCGCCAGCAGGGTGTCCAGCACCCGCCGCGACTCATGAGGCGCTAGCAACTGCAGCGCCCCACCCCGCCCGCTCGGTACCAGATGATAGAAACACACGCGCTGAATCTCCTCCCGCCCGATGAAATCCAGCACCTCCTCAATGTTCGACGCATTGTGCTTCGTCAGCGTGAACCTCAATCCCGTCTTCTGCCCCACCCCGCGCAAATGCCGGAACGCCGCCACCGCTCGCTCAAATGACCCCGTCGTCCGCCGGAACTCGTCATGCACCGCACCAATCCCATCCAGCGAAATCCCGATGTACGCAAAATCCAGTTCCTTCAGCCGCGCCGCCTTCTCCGCATCAATCAGCGTCCCGTTCGTCGACAGCGTCAGCCGCAATCCACGCCCGCGCGCATGCTCCGCCAGCTTCCAGAAATGCGGATGCACCATCGGCTCCCCACCACTCAGCAGCAGCCCGGGAATCCCGTAATCCGCCAGATCGTCAATCACCCCGAGACACTCCTCCAACCCCAGCTCCCCACTGTACGCCATCCGGTCCGAATCCGAATAACAATGCACACACCTCAGATTGCACGTCCGCGTGATGTTCCACACCACAATCGGCTTCCGCCCCGCCGACGTCGCCGGAGCCCCCTGCCCGTGCCCGTACCTCAAATGGTCCGCAGGCTGCACCTGCCCCGTCCAGAGTCGCGTCAGATTGATCATATGCTTACTCCATACCACCCACCCATTCCGCATTTCTTGTCATATCCTGGCGGAGGCTCCCCGTATCTTGCCATCCGCCACTTCGCATCACCTTCCCTCTGTATTTCCGCCGCTTCCATGCTATGGCCCACCTCATCACCTGCACTCCGCACGTCCATTCCATGAAATACCCACACCCGTCCCTCTGGCTCGTCGGCATGGCCCTCCTCATCGGCCCCGCCTCCGCCCAATCCGTCCTCCCTCACCCGGAACCAGCCTTCGGCGGCAAAATCGGCCGCATCACCAAGGACTCCACCAAGGACTTCCCCAAAGCCGTCGCCGCTCCCAAAGGCGCTCCTAACGTCCTCCTCATCCTCACCGACGACGTCGGATTCGGCGCTTCCTCCACCTTCGGCGGCCCCATCCCCACCGCCACCATGGACCGGCTCGCCAAAAACGGCCTACGCTACAACCGCTTCCACACCACCGCCCTCTGCTCACCCACCCGCGCCGCTCTCCTCAGCGGCCGCAACCACCACTCCGCCGCCACCGGCGTCATCATGGAAGCCGGTACCGGCTTCCCGGGCTACAACACCCTCATGCCCAAAAGCGCCGGCACCTTCGCCGAAATCCTCAAACAAAACGGCTACAACACTTCCTGGTACGGCAAAAACCACAACGTCCCCGACTGGCAATCCAGCGCCGCAGGCCCCTTCGACCTCTGGCCCACCGGCCTCGGCTTCGAATACTTCTACGGCTTCATCGGCGGCGACACCAGTCAGTGGAACCCAGCCATCACCGAAGGCACCAAACCCGTCGAACCCCCGCACGACCAGAAGGACTACTTCTTCGACAAGGACATGGCCGACCACACCATCCAGTGGCTCCGCATGCAGCACGCCACCGCTCCTGACAAACCTTTCCTCGCCTACTACGCCCCAGGCACCGCCCACGCACCCCACCACGCACCCAAAGAATGGATCGCCAAATTCAAAGGCCAGTTCGACCAGGGCTGGGACAAGGTCCGCGAAGAAACGTTCGCCCGCCAGAAAGCCGCAGGCCTCGTCCCGCCTAACGCCACCCTCACCACCCGCTCCGCAGGCATCCCCGCATGGGACTCCCTCAACGCCGACCAGAAAAAGGTCTTCGCCCACATGATGGAAGTCTACGCCGCCGCTCTCTCCCACTGCGACGCTCAAATGGGCCGCGTCCTCGACACCATCGAAGCCCAGGGCGAACTCGACAATACCCTCGTCATCTACATCCAGGGCGATAACGGAGCCAGCGGCGAAGGCGGCCTCCAGGGCCTCCTCAACGAAATGACGTTCTTCAACGCCATCCCCGAAGACTTCTCCGAACTCGTCCGACGCATGGACGAACTCGGCAGCCCCTCCACCTTCAACCACTACCCGGTCGGCTGGGCCCACGCCATGGACACTCCCTTCCAATGGGCCAAACAAGTCGCCTCGCACTTCGGTGGCACCCGCAACGGTCTCGTCATCTCATGGCCCGACCGCATCAAGGACAAGGGCGCCGTCCGCTCCCAGTTCCACCACGTCATCGACATCATGCCCACCATCCTCGAGGCCGCAGGCGTCACCGCCCCCTCCAGCATCAACGGCGTCACCCAGAAACCCATCGAAGGCGTCAGCATGACCTACACCTTCGACCAGCCAGACGCCCCCTCCAAACGCCAGACCCAGTACTTCGAAATGCTCGGCAACCGCGCCATCTACCACGACGGCTGGGTCGCCGCCACCACCCCGCCCACCCCACCATGGTCCAGCGCCGGTGGCAACGTCGCCGTCCTCGACTACCAGTGGGAACTCTATCACATCACCGACGACTTCTCCCAGTCCCAGAACCTCGCCGCCGCGGAACCCGCCAAACTCAAGGAACTCCAGGAACTCTTCTGGGCCGAAGCAGAAAAATACAACGTCCTCCCCATCGACAACAGCAAGGTCGAACGCCTCGACGTCTCCAACCGCCCCAGCCTCACCGCAGGCCGCAACGCCTTCACCTTCTTCCCCGGCCTCGTCCGCATCCCCGAAGGCGCCGCCCCGGACACCAAAAACAAATCATGGCGCATCGAAGCCGATGTCGTCATCCCAGACTCCGGCGCAGAAGGCATCATCCTCACCCACGGCGGCCGCTTCTCAGGCTACGCCCTCTACCTCCTCGACGGTAAACCTGTCTTCACCTACAACCTCGCAGGCGTCGCCCGCTACTCCGTCGCCGCCAAAGATAAACTCGCCCCAGGCAAACACTCCCTCGTCTTCGACTTCAAATACGACGGCGGCCTCGGCAAAGGCGGCAACGCCACCATCTCCGCTGACGGCAACACCCTCGCCTCAGGCCGCATCGACCGCACCCTCCCCTTCCGCCTCTCCCTCGACGAAACCCTCGACTGCGGCGAAGACACCGGCACCCCCGTCTCCGAAGACTACGCCCAGAAAATGCCCTTCAAATTCTCCGGCGAACTCAAACAGGCCGTCATCCGCCTCATCCCCAATAATCCCTGATCCACACGCAGCGGCACGGCCCCCAACCCGCTCCGCTCTTCCGGGCCGTCCCTCCCAAGGGACGGCCCGCTCTTTTTCCCCCATCCCACCACCGCCCAATCAGGGAATTCCCTAGGAAAATGCTTGCCTCAACCTCCCCCATTCCCTAAACTCTCCTCGGAGCTGGAGAGAAAAACCCGCGGCTTACCCCGCCTCCCCACCTCCACCATAACATAATAACCCACCGCAGGGGCAACCCAGCACAACCTCACATCATCCATGAAAAAGAAACCCATGACCAGGGGCTTCACCCTGATCGAACTCCTCGTCGTCATCTCCATCATCGCCATGCTCGCAGCCGGCGCCTACGCCGGCTTCGGTGCCATCATGCCTGGCATCCGCGCCAAACAGGCCGCCACCCAGACCGGCAACATCTACAAGTGGATCAGTGCCTTCGCCCTCGAAGGCTCCAACAACGGCCAGTTCCCTCAAGGCAGCACCGCCAACCAAGCCTTCCGCCAGCTCTTCATGGGCGGCTACGGCGCTGACGAAATGCAGTTCTTCATCCCCAACGACCCTTACCACAAATCCGCGCCGGGCATGCGCCCCGACAACGACAAGGGCCAAGCCCCGGACTTCACCCAGTCCCTCCAACCTGGTGAAAACGCCTTCGCCTACGTCGGCGGTCTCGACAACACCTCCGACGGTCGTCTCCCACTCCTCGCCAACGGCTTCGCCAACGGCGCTGCCGGTCAGTGGTCCCGCAACAAAAATGAACGCGGTGGCGTCTTCGAAGGCAAAAAGGCCGTCATCTGCCGCGTCAACGGCTCCGCAGCCGCTCACGACCTCGGCGCCAACCTCTTCGTCGCTGAACGCAACAACGGTCAACCCGTCAACGTCTTCAGCTCCCAGTTCTTCGGCACCGGCGAAAACCCTAACATCCTCAATCCAGAGTAATCGGCTCAGCCGCTTCTCTCTCTGATTCGCGCGCCCGGATCTCCTCCTCGGAGGTCCGGGCGCTTTCTTTTGCCCGGATCCCCCAATCTCAAATCTCAAATCTCAGATCCCCCCAAATCGCCGGTGCCGCTGCTGATACTGCACCACCGCCTCAAACAAATCCGTCTTCTGAAAATCAGGCCACAGCTTCGCCATCACCACAATCTCCGCATAACTGCACTGCCACAGTAGAAAATTACTCAACCGCATCTCCCCACTCGTCCGCACCAGCAGATCTGGATCAGGATACGCCCGCGTATACAAATGCCGGCTGAAGACCTCCGGCGTAATCGCCCCCGCGTCCACCTCCCCTCCCTCAATCCCTCGCAGCAGGCTCCGAATCCCATCCACAATCTCCTCCCTCCCCCCATAACTCAACGCCAGCACCAGCGTCACCCCTGTATTCCCGCTCGTCACCGCTATCGATTCCCTCAACCGCTCCCGCACGTTCTCCGGTAAATCCCCCAGCCGCCCGATCGCCTCCAGCTTCACATTCCGCTCCATCATCTCAGGCGTCCGATCCACCAGAAACCCGTCCAGCAACGCCATCAGCGCCGCCACCTCCGCCTTCGGCCGCCGCCAGTTCTCCGTGCTGAACGCATACAACGTCAGATACTCCACCCCTAGATCCTGACACGCCTCCACACACCGCGTCACCGCATCCGCTCCCGCTCGATGCCCCCTCGTCCGCTGCCACCCGAACCGCTTCGCCCACCGCCCGTTCCCATCCATGATCACCGCAATGTGCCGCGGGATGTTGTCAGGTTGAATGCCGGACGGAAGGGATTTCATGCTCCCTCCATCTCACGAGGGGGCCACCGAAACGAAAGAGGAAATGTGCTCCGCTCCCCTTCCAACCATCCGAATTCCCCGTCCACCCAGCCACCCAATCCTCTACCCTCCCACCATGCGCCTCCTCCTCGCCTCCCCGCTCCTCGCCGACACCTCCCCCGACGACGCCCTCCGCATCTTCGACATCGACGACTCCAGCCCCGATGCCGCTCGTCCCAAACCCGCACCCAAACCGCTCCCGAAATCAGCCCTCGTCTCCCCTCACGCCCACCCCTTCCGGCCCAACGGGCCTCAAGAGCCAAGCCCAGGGACGCAGGCCCTGGGAAGCGCAGGCCAAGGGATCCCGCAATCATATATCCATGCGCTCCAACGGAGCGCGAGAACACGAAGCAAAGCCCAGCCCACCCCGGGTCTCCACCGACCACCGCCCAACGCCAACCCCGGTTGCGTCCCCGACCCAATCACCCACCCACACCCCTCAGACCACCAAGGTCTGCTCCCGGTCCGGCCCAACCCCCACCAGCGACACCGGCAACCCGGTCAGCTCACTCATCCGGTCCAGATAAGCCCGCGCATTCCGCGGCAGCTCACCCACCGTCCGCGCCGCCGTAATATCACAATTCCAACCCGCAAGGGTCTCATACACCGGCTCGCAACGCGCCATGTCCTCCACCGTCGCCGGCGGCACTTCCAGTCGCTCGCCATCCAGCGTGTACGCCGTGCACACGTGAATCTCCGAAACCCCGTCCAACCCATCCAGATTCGTCACCGCCAGATCATCCAGTCCATTGATGATCCCCGCATACCGCACCATCACCGTGTCCAGCCACCCGCAACGCCGAGGTCTCCCCGTCGTCGCGCCAAACTCCCGGCCCATATTGTGCAACCGGTCGCCCAGCGCGTCATTCTCCGTCACAAACGGCCCGCTTCCCACCCGCGTCGTGTACGCTTTGCACACGCCCACCACACGATCAATCTTCCGCAACGCCGCACCAGTCCCCGTAATCGCTCCACCAGCCGTCGTGTTGCTGCTCGTCACAAACGGATACGTCCCGTGATCAATGTCCAGATACGTCCCCTGCGCCCCTTCAAACAACACGCTCTTCCCGGCCTTCACCGCCTCGTGAATGATCATCGATGTGTTCGTCCGGAACGGCGCCAGTCGCGCAATCGCTCCCAGCACTTCATCCAGCACCTGCGCCTCGTCCATCGGCGCCACTCCCACCGCCGCAAACAACTCGTTGCACTCCGCCACCCGCTCCGCAAACCGCTCCCGGAACACCGCCGTGTCCCCCACATCCACAAACCGGAACCCGCGACGCTCCACCTTGTCCGCATACGCCGGCCCAATCCCGCGACCAGTCGTCCCGATCTTCTTCGCCGCCAGCAGGATCTCCCGCCGTTGATCCAATCCACGGTGATACGGCATCACAATGTGCGCCCGGTCACTGATGAACAAATTGCTCTCCCCGATCGACACACCCTGCCCGCGCAGCTTGTCGATCTCACCGTTCAACCCCACAGGATCCATCACCACCCCGTTCCCGATCACACAAGCCTTGTCCTTCCACAAAATCCCGCTCGGAATCAGGTGCAGCACATACTTCGTCCCTCCCTGAATCACAGTGTGCCCGGCATTGTTGCCGCCTGCCCCACGCGCCACCACATCCGCAGTCTCCGTGAGGAAATCCACAATCTTGCCTTTGCCTTCATCGCCCCACTGGGCGCCGGTAACAATCACATTAGCCATGATGCTTCAAAAAATACACGCCGCTCCGGTTCACTCACCGGTCCAGCATTAATAAAAGGGGGAATCCAACGGCCCAGCTCACACAAATCTCCCCGCTATCCACAAGGAAGATCCCGCAGGACCACCGCAGTCAAAGTGACACAAACGCCAGCGCCGCAGCCGCAAGGCACAGCAATGATCCAAAAATGCCAAGGGCCATCAGCGCCGATCCAGCAGGGTCCTTCTTGCGGCCCTTCTTCTTGAACGGAGCGTCATTCGTGAAGCCGGTTGGGGCTGCACCCGAGTCGAGTAGTTGTGTGTCGCTGCTCACGTTGACGAGCATTGCGGGCGGTTGCCCCAGGTGTAAAGCGGTTTTTCACACCCCCATCTCCCTCTCCCCTCACCCCCACTCCACGATCCCGTTTGCACCCCCAGCCCCCACACGCTCCTTATCCCACCCTCCACGGGCCCCTCCCATCGCCCCATGACCACTCCCCAGCTCCCGCGTACCACCAGCAGGATCAACGTCATCAAGGCCCTCGCCCACCCCTCCCGTCTCACCATCGTCGAAGCCCTCCAGTCCGGCGAACAATGCGTCTGCGACCTCCGCAACCTCGTCGGCACTGACCTCTCCACCGTCTCCAAACACCTCGCCATCCTCCGCTCCGCCGGCCTCCTCTCCATGGAAAAACGCGGCCTCAAGGTCTTCTACCGCCTCTCCTGCCCCTGCTTCCTCGACTTCCTCAACTGCGTCGACCGCATGTCCTCTTCCACCTCTTCCTCCACCTCCTGCTCCACCCCAGGCTGACACCCCCGAGCCCTTCCGCTCTTTACTTGGCGATTCTGCCAAGTATTCTGATTCATGATCAGAACCATTCAGGTCTACGACCCTCCGATGTGCTGCTCCACAGGCATCTGCGGCCCTAACATCGATCCAGACCTCGTCAACTTCGCCTCCACTCTCTCCCAACTCAAAGGCCTCGGCGTCCGCATCGAACGCTTCAACCTCGGCCAGCAGCCCCTCGCCTTCGCCCAGAACCCGGCCGTCAAAGCCGCCCTCGAATCCGACGGCACCGAAGCCCTCCCCCTCATCTTCCTCGACGGCACCATCTACCTCAAGGGCCGCTACCCTTCCCGCGACGAACGCCCGGTCTTCTTCCGCACCGCCCTCGGCATCACCGAGCCATCACCATGAATCTCCCCGAATTCCGCCCGGACCCTGCCTCCGCCACCCGCTTCCTCTTCTTCACCGGCAAAGGCGGGGTCGGCAAAACCTCCCTCTCCTGCGCCACCGCCGTCCGCCTCGCCGCCGCAGGCCGCAAGGTCCTCCTCGTCAGCACCGACCCGGCCTCCAATCTCGACGAGGTCCTCGAAACCACCCTAACTAACACCCCCTCCCCCATCCCCGCCGCCCCGGGCCTCGACGCCCTCAACATCAACCCCGCCGCCGCAGCCGCAGCCTACCGCGAACGCCTCATCGGCCCCATGCGCGGCATCCTCCCCGAATCCGCTCTCCGCAGCATGGAGGAACAACTCTCCGGTTCCTGCACCGTCGAAATCGCCGCCTTCGACGAATTCTCCGGACTCATCGGCGACCCTAAC
>Ga0315899_10004827_pt1 | contig 14552 bp, 5 predicted proteins | sample LakEriMetagenome_2_FD_203518 | JGI IMG/M metagenome (GOLD analysis project Ga0315899, IMG submission 203518) | Freshwater fungal communities from buoy surface, Lake Erie, Ohio, United States - Buoy 4 MA112 | ecosystem: Environmental > Aquatic > Freshwater > Lake | place: USA: Lake Erie, Ohio... | reverse complement strand
GAGATAAATATATAAATATACAAACTCATATACATACACACACACACACACACACACACACACACACACACACACACACACACACACACACACACACACACACACACACATACGTATATGTATGTATACACACACACACACACACACACACACACACATAAAGCCATGCCTGGACAAGCGCGACATCGGTGTGCATTTCAATGCACAGGAAAGGGCGGTGCGAAGCGATGAGCCGCCTCGCACCCTGTAAAACCTGGTGGTAAATTTTAGCGGTTTAGGTACCGTATGATAGGTTTAGTGTTTAGGCCCCTTTTGAGGTTGAGGGTGTTGGGTTTGAGGTTTTGGGATCAGGGTTTAGGCAGCTGGAGGTCGTGACCTTCGACTTGAGGGTTTAGGGTCTAGGGTCTTGGGTTTAGGGTTTAGGGTTTAGGGTTTAGGGTTTAGGGTTGACCTGAAGGTCGTGGCCTTCGGCGTCAATTTTCACCAGCCGCAGGTGTTGGATGCGCGCGATCCCCTCAAAGCTGTCGAGCGTCACCACCCGCACGCGCACGCGACTTCCGACACCGACTCGCACACCTCCGTAACATATGAATATGCACTACAAATGTGCCATAAATAATATGCAATACAAATAACATATATGATTGAACAACAAAGTGAAACAAGACCCGCGGAAAGGTCTGGCCCACCACACCACACCACACCACACAAGAACGGTCTGGGCTACCTCCGGGCCCCTCGCTGCCGCGCAGAGGCGGGTCTGGCAGCGGCGGATGGCGGTCCGAGGTCAGGTATGCCGTGCCATAGTTTGCGTCGGTCGTGACCAGGGTGAGCAGGGGCGCGCTGCCGTCGCCCACAGCCACCTGGTGCACAAGCACGCGCTCGTCGAGCGCATTGAGCGCCACGTTCGCGCGCAGGAAGGCCGCGGTCACGGCGCCCGGCTCAAACGCATGCACGCGGCCCGCTGGGCCCACGAAGCTCGCCAGCGCGACTGAGTGCGCGCCGATGTTAGCACCAACGTCCAGCACTGTGTCCCCCGGCCGCAAGAGCACGCTGAAGAGACGCGACTCGGACTCGCTGTACTCGCCCAGCATGTCGAGGCTCTCGCTGACCAGATCCTCGCGCCCCCGCGAGTATGCCATGATTCCGTGCCGCGTCGTCTTGCAGCGCCAGCTCCCGTGCTCAAATAGCACGGCGCCAGTTGCCGTGGCATTGCCGTGCGCCCACGCTTCGGCGGCGAATGCGAGCAGCGAAGTGAAGAGGGATAAGCCGCTGAGCTCACGGCGTGGCATCAGCGCGAGTCTTCACAAGTAATCATCCCCTCTGACGCGAGCATCCCACCGTGGCCCACCGTCCATTCTTGCCCACTTCTCCCCCTATTGATAACGGCGGGCGTATCGGGGGGGTGCGGTATACACGCGCACATTTATGAATGTGCGAGATTTTTTGTGGGAGAGGGAGTATGAGTATATGTGTGCATGTGGCGTATGTGCGTGTTTGCGCGCGCTCTCTTTTTCTGCATCCACATCCATTCCCAAACAGACCAGACTTCGTTTTCAACAAGCGCCACGACCTCAGGGTCGTGGCGATTGCAAGATTTGGGGATCAAGATTTCGCGGTTCGCGACAGCGAGCAATTGAGAGGCAAACGGTGTGTGTCACTGGGCGCGTAACTAAGCAGCTGTTTGTGTTGTGTGTGTGTGTGTGTGCATGTGCGTGTGTGCGTGAGGAAAAAAGTTGCGGATGTCCACCTCTCATACGGCAGCATGATGCGGATGTCCACCTCTCATACGGCAGCACATCATGCTGCCGTATGTCAGCGTATACGCGGCGGGGTGCACCCACTTCTCAAAGGCAGTGCGACCGGCACTTTCAACTTTCGGTCGTCTTCACGTGATAATTTAAAGTTTTGCGGACCTCCCCCCGGAAATTTGAAAAAAAAAAATAACAGGCGTTTGAGCGTCAGTTGAAATCGGGACGATTTCAACAGGGGAGGCGGCGGGATGGCGACGATCGGGGGCACCATGGCCACGGCAGGCGACGTGCGGAAGGAGCAGGCCGAGGCGCGCGTGATCGAACGACGGCGGCGGCTCGAAGAAGAGCGCAAGATGAGGTGCCCCCGCCCCGCCCGAGTGCCTGCCACGGGCGACGGTGGTGTCGTAGTGGGTGTGTTGCGTCCGCTGGCGGCGGACGCAATGGCGGCCACTGCGATGCCACGCGGCCCTGCGCATATGCGCAATGTGGCCGCCCACAGCCTCGGACCCCGTGAGCGCCGAGGTGTGAAACATGATGGCGAGCGCTGAGCGACCGTGCCGCGTGCTGGGCGCTTTGCGTTGCGCAGGATCTTCAACGCCAAGCAGCGCACCATTGGCGTGGACCGTCAGGCGCTGGAGGTGCAGATGCAGGAGAGAAACATGGCTAGGGAAATGGAGCGGCAGCGCGACCAGGCATTTGCCGACCGCCTCCTCGTGACAGAGCAGCGCGTGCAGCTCATGGACCGCGACGTGCAGCGCGCGCGAAAGGACGCCACAATATCTGTGCAGGCATACCGGGAGCAAATGCAGCAGAAGCAGATGCGCAAGGAGTGGGATCTGAACGACCCGCTCACCCTGCGCAAGGACAAACCTGCGCGGACATCAGACGACGACCCCATGATTGGCCCTGCGTCGCTGCAAAAGTTCTCGGGCGAAGACCTCGAGTACGGCAACCGCGTGCGCAAACAGCAGCATCAGCAGGCCATGTGGGTGGTGGAGCAGATGGCGGAGAAACATGCGCAGATAGACAACGAGCGCGAAATGGAGCGCATCTTGGCCGAACGCCAGGCTGAAATCGACGACAGACGGGCGCAGATGGAGGCAGAGGAGCTCAACTCGAGGGGGAACATGAACGAGGCAGTGCGCGACTATAACTTGGCGCTGGCGGACGTGAAGAAGCGGACGGAGACGATGAACAGGCTACAGGAGATGGAGGATGCCGCCGAGGAGATCAACAACCAGCTCACCGGCGACTTCCTCACTGAAAACCCTGCCACCACCGTCAGCTCCATCGCACCCCACCGCTATCTCAAGTATCATTTCAAGGGCATGAGTGAGGAGCAGCGGCTCAGCATCCGCGACGACCAGGTTCGCTTCCCTTCCGCCAGCCCTCCGCCTGTTCCCGGCACGCGCCCGAGCGCCCACGAAAACGTGCGTGCGCAGACGGCAGCACAGGAGTGTGTGATTGTCACACTGAGTGTGGTCCATATCTCTCTCTCTCTCAATCTCTGTGTCCCTCTCTCTCTGTGCGCGCGTGCTCGCGGGGACAGATTCGGCAAGCAGCGTACAAGGCGCAGCGCAACATGAACGAGAAGGAGGAGGAGCAAAATTGGGATCTAGTACAGGAGGTACGCTAGTACCAGTTGCACTGTTGCGCTTGAGGAGCAGGATACTTGCAGATGTGCACTTGAGGAGGAGGATACTTACAGATGTATGCTAGTACCAGTTGCACTTTTATGCCTTTCTTTTGACACGTACTGGGCCTCTTTTGACACACGCGTGTCTCTTTTGACACTCTTTTGAAACTCTCGCAGGCGGTGCGGCGCAACCTGGTAGCGGGCGAGCGCGAGGTCTTCCGCCGCAAGCAGGAGCTCGCGCGTCAAATTGCAGAGGAGCAGCGGCGCCAGGCCGAAGAATCGCGTATGCGCAAGGACGTGTTGTATAAGCAAGTGTACTCGGGTGCCATCGACCAGTCTTTCTTCTCGCAATTCGGCACCTCTTCACGCTGAGTGTCAGTGCCTGCGTAGCTCCGTGCTACCCGCCGCGGCGGCCTAGCACAGAGCTGATGCAGACCTCTTCAGCGCCGACTGGTGCCGCTGTACACATACGCCGCGCGAGGGTCGTGCCTCTCGTGTTGTGGATGGTGCAGGAAGCGGGGCGAGATTTTGAGAGTGGGGCATGGTATTGGTTGTACTGGCTCTGGTCTTGATAGCGCTCATTCCCCCGCCATCACGACAGTTGTTATTGTGTGAGATTGCAATTCGCTTCTAGACAGAGACTTGCTCCGGTTGAAGGGAACAACAATGGAATGTAAGGGTTAGGCGGTTGACAGCCGTTGACGCCTCTCTCTCAACCGGAAGCCTTTCTCTCAACCGTGTTTATTTCTTTGTTTTATGTAATCGACATTGGTTCAACAGGGTCACGGGGACAAGGAGCAAAGTCTCTCCAGCGCGCGGGGGGTTGACAGGTGGGTGCGAGATGCGGGGGGCGCACCTGGGGATTGCCTGTAAGTAATGTACCCGGCACCTTAACTCTGACGCTGGCTATGCCTATGGCATAGATCCAACCCTAAATCTTATTGGGTGCCCCAGTGAGCATCGGAGTCGTGACCTTGAAGAGAGTTGGTTTATTTTGTTTTCCAATTAAACACTCAACACACACGCAGGGAAGCCATTCTCCAAACCGTGACTTTGCGGCTTTAGCCGTTAGTGAGTTACCCGCGGCTTTGCAGTGATGGGGCTCCTCAAACAACTCATGATAATTGGGAAAACTGGACTGCAGGGGCTTTCCACGCGGGTGACTCTTTTTCTCTGGGCCTTTAGCCGACAAGGGGCTACTGGGGTCCCCCTATTCACAACATGGGATTCTGTAGCAGGCACGGGGAGAGCCCCAATACCTGAAAACATTTCGGGCCGGAGCTGACCCAGGAACAATACTCAGTGTTCTTGTAGCGCAGTTGGTAGGCCGCTTGGGCGGCGATGGATTCTGGAAGGGGGATTCCGGGTGGGGGGTCCGGGTACGCCGCCCTTTTGGCGCACGCGGAATGAGTTCTGTACGGTATGGAGCTCGGCTCGGTGACCTTGAAGAGAATTGGTTTCTTTTGTTTTCCAATTAAACACTCAACACACACTATGGGGGGGGGTAGGTCGCCTTTTTGGCGCACGCCGAAGGAGTCCTGTCAGGGGCTCGGCTCGGTGACCTTCAAAATAAACACTCAACACACACTGGAAGCCTTTCTCCCAACCGACCAACCCCAAAAATCGCGTCATCAAAAGCAGCCTGCGAAGTCCTAAGCCTCGACCTAAGCCTCGACAAGAACGCAGCAGGCTTTAGGTTTAGGGTTTAGGCTGCGATGTCCTAAGCCTCTTCAATCACTTAGCAGGGCGACTCACTCCGAGTCTTCAAAAGTAAGCATCTGAGAGGAGCATCTCCTCTCAGTAAGGATCCCCTCCGACGGTCCCAAAACCAAGTAAAAAACACTTTGATTTGTTACAGCAGAATCGCGCAGAAAAGCTGCGGGCTGCCGAGTGTTTAACCTACACCTCTAACAACACCAACAGCGTGCGAGTGCGCTCAGGCGAGAGCAAGTTCTAGGATTTAGGGTTAGGGAGGATTTAGGCACTGCCTCTATTAGGAGCCGCGGGCGAGGAGACAGGAGAGGAGAGCGAAGCGTCGAGTAGGTGTATGCCGGCACCGAGGGCGGAGGCGGCAGAAGAAGCGGCAGCGAGCAATGCCTCAACATCCCCGGGCGGTGAAATGTCGTGCAGCAGCTCCCCGACGTCGAGAAGCTCAACCATGGACTCTGATACTGCCAGCTCGTCCTTGTAAAGGTCGACCAAGTCATCGCAGAGACCCATGAGATCGGCGTGCGCATTGCGGAGCTTGTCCTGCGCGGCGCTGGCCTCGAGCGTCCACACCATCGTGTCCCACACGCGCATGTCCTGGCTGCTGTTCTTTTGGGCATCCGGCAATGCCGACGACGCGCTCACCTGGCTCGCCGTTTCGCTCTCGCCGGCGGCGACGGGTGCGTGAGGCGCGTGCAGCATTGCATGCATGCGCGACAGGAAGGCCATCATCGTTATTGGCACACGGCATACTTCGAGAGCGAGGGCCTGAGAAGCAACATCGGCCTCCCACCACCGCTCCACATCCACGGAAACCCGCGCTGCCCGCAGCGCCTGTGCCATCATGGCCACCAGCAGTACGCCCCTGTTGCTCCGCCACTTGTCTGGGAACCACAGCGTGGCGACGGCATGATAGTCGGCGCCATCCACGCAGCTCGTCGCACTAGCTCCGCCCGAGGAGGGGGCGGGACTGGCCGCCGCCGGCGCGTCGGTGCCCCTGGCGCTGGCGCTGCTGCGTGCCACGTACTTGCCTAGCGCCGTGCTCGCCTGGCGCCAGGGTGCCGAGGGCGCGTCGCCTAGGCTGTGGTAGCCGAGTTGGACCATAAAGGGGAGCATCTTGACGTTGCTGTGAGCCGATCCCCCGCCCGAGTCAGTGGAGAAGGAGGCGCCAGTAGCTAGTTTCAGCAGCAGCAGCCGCACATCATGCACCACTATCCGGAAGCGCGACCCTTCGTGCCGCCCGAGCTGTCCGAGAGTACCCCAATACCGCTCCGCGTATTCCGAGTACATGTGCGCTGGCGTTTTGGGCCCGCGGATCGGCAAGAGATTGTTGCAGCGCGTGTTCTGGTTGCGGAGCGAGGCACCATCCCACTCGAGGCGCGGGACCTTGAGCTGCCTTTCGGCTCGTGTCGCCTGGGCATGGCACGTCATATGCACCACGCTCATGTTGGTCACGGAGGCATAGCAGCGGTCAGCGCGGTTGGAGGAGGACGAGGATGGTGTGCCGCGAGGGGGCGTACTAGGCGACCCTACAAAGAGCCCCTGCAATGCTGCCATTTGTGCCACCACCTGCGCGGCGGGGCTGGAATGAACGGAAGCCGGGGAGGCCGGCCCTGCGGCGGCAGCGATAGTCTGAGTAATGGAGCAGCGCTTGTGGAAGACGTACACCCCCAGCACCTCGTCTGGCTTGTACTTGAAGCCTTCATGGCAGATGACACACTGCAGCCCCTCCTCCTCCTCCAGATCCTCCTCCTCGAGCCCCATGGCCTTGGCCTGCTCAGCAAAGGCTTTGAACGCGTCCTGCCCCGGAGACAATCCCATTTCCTGCAGCAGCCGCTCTCTCTGCGCCTGCGCCATGCTCCGCTTTTTCTCAAGTGTTGCATCACGCAAGGTTGCTATTGCCTCTTTCAGCGCCTCGTTGCCCTCGGAGAGCGCCATAAGGAGGTCCTCAGCGAGCGAACCCATCTGCTGCTCGGATGCCTTCTCCTCGAGCACGTGCACCGACGCCAGCACCCCCGCCTCAGCCACCTCCCGCTGCGCGGCCTCGTACCCGCGAGTAATGCCAGTGAGGAGCTGGAGGACACGTGGGAGGCATGGGCAAGAAAGCGCCGTGGACCACTCCTCTGAGTCCTTGTCTTTGTCGGCTGCAGGCAGCGTGCCTGCCAGCACCTTGCTGAGGGCGCGGACGAGGCCGCTCTTGGTAAGCAATGCTCGCAGCGCGTGGTGTAGCTTGCACGGCCCCATGTGTTGCACCACTGCAACAAAGCACGTCACGTAGGCCTCACGCTCCTGCGCCGCATCCTCGGAGATTTCCTCCCCACTCTCGCCTTGCTCCGCGACGGGCGCGGGGGCAGGTGCGGGCGGGGTAGCAGATGCTTGGTCAAGAAGCGCCTCGAGATGCGGGCGGAAGTGCTGATACAGCATCTCCATAAGCCTCTCTTCGCCATACGTCAGGAAGGGGAGGAGGACGGCGAGCGAGCGCTGGACTTTGGGCTGCGCGCCGACAGCCGGGGACCCCACACGGTGCAAAAGCGAAGACAAGTGTTCGGCGCTGTCGGCCGAGGCGGTGCGTGCGACCGTGCGTGCGCCGACGGCGTCGGCGGCGTCGAGCATGTGCAGCTCTGCGTCCTCGCTGTTGTTGGCCTCTTGAAGAAGGAGCTCGACCATGCGGAGCATCGGCTGCGCCGTCGCGGGCAGCGGGTCTAGCTGCAGCGCGTCGCTCATGCGCGAGAGCAGCATGTCGACGGCACCCATCGACAGCGCCGCGCGCCGATTTACCCTCAGGCGGCAACATGAATAGAGAAGATTGAGAAGCAGCGGCTCCAGCTCCGCCCGTGCCTCGAGCTCGTCTAGCTCGCCGAGCCGCATCACCAGAATCGCCAGGCCCTTTGTCTCGCTCATAAGAGCTGTCATAGCCGCCTCCACCTCGGGATCCCCCTCTGCAGCGGAGGTATCAGGCAGTGAGTCAATGAGGGCTTCTGTAGCCTCTCCATCCAGCCCCTGCAGCCTGTACACAATTTCCATAGGGACATTGGCTGCAGAGGCAGGAGAGTAGTCAAAGAGGGCAGGACGCCATAATTGCTCGTAGACCAGGTGTATTGGGAGGCTGAGGTTCACTATTTGCCCACGAACAAGCAGCTCCATTCCATTTTCATCGTCCATGAGCGCTGGCATGTCCAGGTGCTGGCATATCTTGCGCTTTACGTCCCGCATAACAAGCCCTATCTCGCTCGATGAGTAGGGGTTTTTGGTCATTGACCCTCGGATGTACTCTTCCTGTGATGGAGACTTGGTGAGGATAAGGAGGTAGTTTGGTAGTGCCTTGGCCGGGCACATCAAGTCCGTCAGCTGCTGGACCAAAAACACAGGAGTGCGACCCTGGCGGTGAGAATCCAGAGCCTCAACACAGGCCATACAGAAGCGGCGCTTGTCATCCTCGGACTCAGAGGAGAGGGAGGTGAAGGTGGCCAAGAGTAGTTGCGCGCAGTCATCCATCAGCTTCGTCTTTTGCACAATTAAGCTCTGCACGTGCAGGAGATTATCGAGCATACCGGCCAATAGCCCGGGCGTGGTTTTGAAGCGGCGGCGGATGTCAGGCACCTCGAGGAGGGAGGCGAGGAGCAGGAGGAGATTCTTCAGAACCTCGCCCTGTGCAATATCGGCGGAGGAGGAGGCCTCGCGAGATCGGATGCGCGCTACCTCCTCCGAGATCAGCCGGCACAAGTCCGACAAGAAGCCACGCGCCGCCAGGAAGCGCCGGTGTGTTTCGTCCTTACTGAGATGCGTCACTAGCGAAAAGAGCTCCTGGCTGTTGGCGTGCTGTGCAGCAGCCAGCGCCAGCATCCCCGCAAGCACATTGAGGAGCACCAGCGCGCGATACGCGCTGGCGCTCGAGACGGCGGCGAGGACGGACTTGGCAACGGCGCGCACAGCCTGCGAGCACGGGTTGAGCAACAACTTGCGGATCCACGCCTCAGACAAGAGGTCGCCCTGCGCGAGGGCGGCCGCGCGCTGCTGCCGCGAAGGCGAGTTCGCGCGCAATCGCCGCAGCCACCGCTGTCCGTACTTGCGCTCCAGCTGCCGTGCGCGCGCTGCGGCTCGCAAGGCGCGCGACTTGTTGGGGTCGGTGTCGGCCCTTTTGGTCTTGTCCTCCACGCTCCTGTTCCAGTCTTCGAACGACGCAGTGCCCGCCTGCCACTGGGAGTACGTGACGGGGGGCGTGTCATGGGTCAAGGCCGCCGCCGTTGCCCCCGCCTCCGGCGGACGGCAACATAGTTGCGCGAGGATGCCGAGCAACGGCAGAATGAGGCCGGAGGCCACCGCAGTCTGGTCTGCGGCAGCTTTGACCGCCTTGAAGAGCAGCTGCATCACGGTCTTGTACTTGAGCTCCCAGCAGAGGTCGCGCTGGCGGCAGGCCTCCATGAGGAGCAACATCTCGTCGCGCAAAGCCTTGTCCAGGTCCAGCGCGCGGCTGTGCTCGAGGCAGAGATCGATCTTGGCGACGACGCCTTGCTGCAGCATCATGCTGGTCAACTCGGCGTTGTCCCGTACTAGCAAGCACGTGACAGTGCGGGCCTGGCGGCGGCTGGCCTCGCAGCCAGTGTGCATGATGCCGCCTATGAGTTCCTGCAGGAGGCCTTCCTCCATGATAAGCCGCCGGCACGACGCGCGCTGGGCAACTACCTGCACCAGCCCCAGCGCGTGCATCACCAGCCTGGATGAGCATCCGAAGCAATTGCGCGTCCCACACGACAGATCAGGCTTAGCCAAATCTTGCCCCTTTGCGCAGTTAGGGTCCTCACAGGCCTGTGCGGCAGCCCCGGCTCCAGGCTCCCCGCTGCTGCCGCTGCCCTGAGGCGATGCAGAGGCGGTGAGAAAGATGGTGAGTTGCTGGCGAACAGCAGCGAGCAGCTCGACGCTATTGCTCATCCTGTGGAAGGCGTGTTTCGCGTCCCGGCAATACACGAGCGCGGCGCTTTGAATGTCGCGGTTCACCATCATCGAAGGCGGGGAGGGATGTCCGGGAGCAAGCCCGAGCCCAGCACCACCCACGCCCAGTCCCGCGAGCCCGCTCAGATGTGCACTGAGGGCGCCAAGGCCGCTGAAGCCGTGCGGCGCGGCGTGCACCAGCGAAATCGCCTGTCCCGCTGAAACCAGGTTCGTCATGCTCGCGAGAGCGCCGCCGGTAGCAGCGGCCGAGGCTGCGCACGCAGCCCCTGGCAACAGCCCCCGCGCTGCTACATCCATAGCCTCTAATGCCTGTGAGCCTGTGGCAGTGTACCCAAGCAGCTTCTCTAGCGTCCTTTTGCATGACAAAATATCCTCAAAGGCCTGGTGAGCGTTTTCGGACTCACGCTGCATCGTCTCCATGGCCTTTGCCTTGTCCTCCTGCGTGAGGATAGGCTCAGCGATGAAGCTCGGCTTGCAGACAAGCGTGTAGTCGAAGCGGGCATGCTTGCAGTACCCGCACTCGTTGCACAGGAACGCATCCAAGTTCTCGTAGTTGATGTTGCGACAGAGCCGGCACTGGAAGGCGTTTTCGCGGCAATGCCGGCAGATGCCGTGGCGGTCTGTCACAGGCCGATTGCACCGCGGGCACAGCATGCGCTGGGCGAGGTTGCCAGCGGCTAGCTCGTGGAATGCCGCAAACTCGATCATGATGTTGGTCGCCACGATCGGAATTGCCAGATCCACCGTGGCCTCCATCTCGTCAGCGGCCAGCTCGAGCGACGCAAATTTTTTCCACAAGTTCCACTTTCCCTTGAGCTGCGTAATTTCCTGCACGGGCTTGTTGTTGTAGAAGAGATTGATGGTCTTGACCAGCTTCAGCCGCCGCACATCCGTCATGGTCACGGTAAAGCTCTGGATGGTATGCGAGGAAATAAGCTTTACCAGCTGCGTCCGGTCCGTGAACTTTGCTTCCGCACGCAGCTGGTCCAGCTTGTGTGTAGCGAGCGGAACCTCGGCCCACGGCGTGCAGATGAGGCAGGGCTGGCTCTCGAGGTAGTACCCTTCCATCTCCACCAGCCGGTGCAGGGACTGGTATAGGCTGGCGTTGGGATGCTGCGCCACGAGCGCTGCCTCGCGTCGGATAAGCCGCGTCATCTCCACCGCAATCTTGTCAAACATGTCGTCATTGTCGCCCACACCCGCCTCGCCCGCCTCACCGCTCGCCACCCGCTGCGCAGGCATGCTGGCAAGACTGGCAATCGTTTCGATTAGCTCGCGGCAATTGAGCCCGCTCTCGGCCAGCAGCGGCAGCATCGCCAGCAGCTTCTCCAGCAACACGCGCCGCTGCGACACCGAGACGTGCGACCACAGGCCAATTACCAGCCTCGAGGCCTCTGCCCGCACCTTGGGCGCTCGTGACTGCAGCAACATCTGCCGCAGCACCGCGTCCAGGCTCGGGTACTGGAGGATCTCATCCACTGCCGCATCTCCGATCGCCACCTCGTGCGCCGGCGCCGGCGCCACAGAAGCCGAGCCAGGCCCTGCAGGGCGCGAGCTGGGCTTCGCACCTGCGCCTACGCGTCCACCAGCGCCCTCGCTCCCGCTTTCCTCTGACGAGTCCGAATCGCTCTCTGCTGAGCGAGCATTCTTTGCCTTCTTATACGCTGAGGCCGGCTTGCCCTTGCCGGCAGAGTGGGGCCCTTGCATGAGCGTCCACTCATCGGCGCCCCCGCCACCTTTGGCACTGGGCAGCGAGAAGGGGAAGGCGGCAGACAGCAGCTTGAGCAGCGCCTCTGTGGTTTCAGCCGGCATGCCTTGGGTGCAGTCAAGAAGGAGCGCAAGCAACTTGGTGTTCTGGCGGCAGAACGCCTGCCAGTTGGCCACGCGCGCGCATGCCAGCTTTACGAGGTTGCCAATTGTCAGCGCGGCCTGCACAGTATCCTTGTGCGACGCCTCTACCAGTGTGTCTCTTTTGCTCCTGGGTCTCTTTTGCGCGACAGTTTCCGACGCCTCGCTGTGCCGTTTGACACCCTCGCCAACAAACGCCTGGAGGGAGGCGAACGCCGCGGCGATAGCGGCGCGGTCACGCACGTCATCATACTCCTGGCGCGTGTCGAAGAGGCGGCGCAGCAGACGTCGCACGCTCTTGCGCGCCGGCGCCGCACGCGGGATGCTGAGACATTTGCACAGCAGAGCTGGAAGCGCCTCCCATTCGGAGCCTGCCGCGGTAGCCTTGCTGCTGTCTTTGTCTCTGCTGCTGCCTGCGTCTCCATCATCGATGCCAGCCAGAGCACGAGCAGGTGGCGTTTCCTTGGCGGCCACAGCAGGCGTGCTCGCCGGTGCAGCAGCCCTGCCCGCGAGAGCAATAAAGGCCCGGCTTGCGTGCAGACTGCTCGTAAGGCGCAACACAACATCGATAATCGCAAGGGCAATGGCATCGGGAGTTTGGGCCTGGCTCTCGTCGTCCGGCCCCATGCCCATGCCCAACTCTTGGTCCTCGCCATACAAGTCATCGATGCTGTGGGTGAGCCACGACGACGACCGCCACAGCAAACTCACGCCCGAGCCCCGCACGCTCGCGGGGTCGGCCGGCGCCTGCAAGGCGTCCATGGCGCCCTCGAGCGACAGCCGCAGAAACTTCATTACCTCGTCGCCTGCAAGCACCTTGAGCGCGTCGGGATTCAGCACGTGCGAGGCCTGCTCGGCCCATCTCAACGACGTCCTCTCAGCACCGGCCGGCACCGTGTGCCGCCCTCCGCCCCCCGGCCAGCTTTTTTCCGGGCCCGAGATAAGCTGCGAGAGAAGCAGGATGGCGAGGCACGGCGCCTGCAGTCGTCTTGCGCCCCACGACGATTGCAGCGGGCCGCTCCGCAGCAGCGCACTCGACACGCTTGAGGCTACCAGCGCCATAGAGCGCCCGTCGTCGCGGAGGCTGCTGCTGGTGATGAGCCGCAGGAGGAGGTGCATGGTCGGTATGCACTTAGCGCCAGACGGCTTGTTGATCAAGCTCGGCAGCGACTCGCACAGCCTGCGCAAGAGCGACGAGGCGAGAGAGACGGCGGGGGAGGGCGGTTGCTCAGGCTCGATGCTCAAGGCCACGGCAAGCTTGACCAGCGTCTCTTCATCACTAGGGTCCACATTCGGCGGGTACAGCCAATCGTCGCGGGGAGCTTCGAGACTGAGCACCTTTGCGTCGCCCAGGCCAGCGCGGTGAGGCGGCGACTCCTGGATGCTGTGGTAGCAGGCGTCGCATAGATCAAAGTCCTTGCACACGCGGCAGTGCCAGCGCACGCCCACAACAGGCTGCTGGCCGCATCTGTCGCAGCAGTAGACCACCGATGCCTGCCCATCTTTCTCTAGGCCCTGCTCGGGCATGACACATTCTTGCCAAAAGAGCGGTCCGAGCCTGGTCGGGTCCATGTGGTTGTGGGCCTGGCTGCCGTCGTCAAAGTGCACTTCTGTCACCGGCGCCTCATCTGCGCCTACCAGGAGCGCCGTGATTCGCTGTCCGAACACGGTGCGGATGCGCGGCTCATCGTGCTGCACGCATTGTATCAGGAGGTCCAGGCAATCTTTCAGCACGTGGTCAATCACCGCATCGCGCGCCGACGCGTTGCCGGCACTAGGTGCTGCGACGCCGGGAGCATTCTCAGACACATCGGCGGCGGTCTGGACCAGGTGCATGCCATAGCTGTGGAGGATGTTGACTACGCACTCGGCCGCTGGCTCCAGCTGCGCCGAGCAGTGAAACCGGCAGCACTCGTTCACAATCCACAGACATTTCGTGAGGCGCTCCAATAGCAGAGGCCACTGCTTGAGCAGATCCCTCAGATGTGCCGGCCGGCGCGCAGCCACCCTGGCGATGAGACAGAGCATCGTCGTCAGCATAGAGGGGGACAAGAGCTGCAAGAGCACCGGGTGCTCCTCGGTCGAAGGCTTGTGTAGTATCTCGGCGATAGCGCCCAGCTGCGCCTCGTCCTTGGCATCACAGTAAACGTCCCTCGACGGAAATAAGACCTTCAAGAGTCGTTTGAGCATGGGCCGCGTCGACACAGGCCTCTGCAGCACTAGGTGCTTGGGGAGCTCCGTCATAAACTTGTCGCGGCACGTCCGGCACTCGCTCTCCAGAGACTGCAGCCCGCCGACGCTCCAGTGCATGGCGAGCGCGTTCATGATACTGATGGCCGCCTTTTCTGTAGCCTCAAGGCCGCGCACTGTAGGGCGCTTGGCTTGTCCGCTTTTCATCCGGCGCTCCTTGGCAGCCGCAAGGCGGCGCTGCTTTTCGGCCCAACCAAACTTGTCCTTGCGCATGGCAAACACCTCGATCTGATCGATCGCCGGCGGGTTGCCCGCGGTGTGGCTGCCGAGCGTCGTCAGTACCAGCTCCTTGTCCGACAGCAGCACCTCCTCATTGGTGAGAGGCAGCGAGTACCAGCGCTTTACACCTGGCTGCGTCTCGATTAGGCGATCGTGCAGATGGAGTTGGGTTGGGATACTGTTGGGCA
>Ga0315899_10004826_pt1 | contig 14553 bp, 13 predicted proteins | sample LakEriMetagenome_2_FD_203518 | JGI IMG/M metagenome (GOLD analysis project Ga0315899, IMG submission 203518) | Freshwater fungal communities from buoy surface, Lake Erie, Ohio, United States - Buoy 4 MA112 | ecosystem: Environmental > Aquatic > Freshwater > Lake | place: USA: Lake Erie, Ohio... | reverse complement strand
CGGTTGGCATCCCGATGCTGCCGGTGGTCAAGGGGCCTGCCTTCACCTCCAGCGCCATCGGCAGCTATAGCGCCCTGACGGTGGCCATCAGCAGCCTCGGGGTTCTCGCCCTTCCGAGCGGAGGCTGGCTCTATGGCCTGCTGCTGCTCCCCTTCAATGGCCGCTTGCTGCAACTCAGTCAGGCCCTGAGCAACGAGCCGGAAGCGACCCAGCCGGCCCGCAACCTATTCCGCTGGTCCATCCTCTACCTCTTCGGCATCTGTCTGCTGATCCTCCTGGCTCGCCTTCCCCAGGCAGCCCTGTTCGATCCCTGGCGGGGAGACCTGGCACAACTGCTCAACAGCCGTCTGGTGTCCTGACCCCTGGAGCCACTCTTGCTCCCATCGGTTCGCCACTCCAGCCACGGGACGACATGGCCGGACGATTGCCTGCCTCCGTTCGGCGGTTCTCCGCCCCACCGGGAACAGCGACCCCCTCCTCTCTCTGCCTAGATTCCTCGGGGTCGACCGACGGGAGAGGGCCAGGTTTGATCGAGCTCCAGAACCTGAGCAAGCGCTATGCCAGCGGAGGCCGCGCCGAGCCGGTCCAGGCCCTTGATGGGGTCTCCCTGACAGCCCCAGCTGGTTGTCTCTACGGCCTGCTCGGCCCGAACGGTGCCGGCAAGACGACAGCTCTTCGAATCCTCTGCACCCTCCTGGCACCGGATGCCGGCCAGGTCCGCGTGGCCGGTGTCGATGCCCTGGCCGATCCGCGCCGCGCCCGCAGGCTGCTCGGCTATGTGGCCCAGGAGGTTGCCATCGACAAGATCCTGAGCGGACGCGAGCTGCTTGCCCTCCAGGGAGACCTATATCACCTCAACCGCCAGGATCGCGACGGACGCATTGAGGAGTTGATTGCCTTGCTCGGGATGGGGGAATGGATCGACCGCCGCTGTGGCACCTATTCCGGAGGGATGCGCCGCCGGCTCGATCTGGCCACCGGCTTGCTGCATCGGCCAAGGGTCCTGGTGCTCGATGAGCCCACCGTCGGACTAGACATCGAGAGTCGGGCCACCATCTGGCAGGTGCTGCGGCAGCTGCGGGATCAGGGAACGACGGTGCTGCTAAGCAGCCATTACCTCGAGGAGGTCGATGCCCTGGCCGATCGTCTGGCGATCCTTGAGGCCGGCCGGGTTATCGCTGAGGGAACCCCCGGCGAACTCAAGGGTGCCCTCGGCGGCGACCGGGTCACCCTGCGGATCCGGGAGTTCAGCGATGAGCATGAAGCCCTGAGGGTCCAGACCCTCCTGCAGGCTTGCCAGGGGGTGCAGCAGGTGGTGATCAACCGAGCCCAGGGCTATTCCCTCAACCTCGTGGTCGATGGCGACGCCGTGATTGATCGGCTGCGGCAGCAGCTGGCCGAGGCCGATCTGCCGGTCTTCGCCCTCTCCCAGAGCCGCGCCAGCCTCGATGATGTGTATCTCCAGGCCACAGGCCGCACCCTTCAGGATGCGGAACTCGCCGTGGCCGGCCAGCGAGATGCCAAGGCGGAACGCAAACAGGCCATGCGCTGATCCCTTCCCCTCGACGTCCTCTCCCCGCCATCCCTGACCCTCGGTCCTGCTGAACGATGACCAGCGCCACCCCAACTCTCTCACCCCTGCCGCAGACCAGCGCCACACCCTCGGCCCTGGCCGAGATCCGCCAAGAGACTCTTGCCCTGACCCGACGGCTGTTCGTGCAGTTGATTCGAAGGCCCTCAACCCTGGTGGCAGGGGTGCTGCAACCGCTGATCTGGCTGGTGCTGTTCGGAGCACTCTTCGCCAAGGCGCCTGCGGGCCTGCTGCCGGGAGGGGGAAGCTATGGGCGCTTTCTCGGGGCGGGGGTGATCGTGTTCACCGCCTTCAGCGCTGCACTCAACGCTGGACTGCCGGTGATGTTCGACCGGGAATTCGGTTTCCTCAACAGATTGCTCGTGGCACCGCTGCGCTCCCGTGCCTCGATCGTGCTGGCCTCGGTGCTGTACATCACCAGCCTCAGCCTTGTGCAGAGCCTGGCGATCGTGGGAACGGCCGGACTGCTTGGCTACGGCTGGCCCGGGGCCACCGGCCTGGTGCTTGTGGTGATCACCCTGCTGCTCCTTGTTTTTGCGGTCACGGCTCTGAGCCTAGGGCTTGCCTTCGTGCTTCCTGGACACATCGAGCTGATCGCCGTGATCTTTGTGGCCAATCTCCCCCTCCTCTTCGCCAGCACCGCCCTGGCCCCGATCAGCTTCATGCCCACCTGGCTGGGGTGGCTTGCGGCCCTGAATCCCCTTACCTTCGCCATTGAACCGATCCGATCGGCCTACGCCGGCGACCTGGTCCTCAGCCGGATCGCCAGCGATGTGGTTCTGGAGGCTCCCTATGGGTCCCTCACCACTGCCAGCTGTCTCGCCATCCTGGCCGCCCTTGCTGTCGGCCTATTCCTGGTGATCCGTCCGCTGCTGGATCGCAAACTCTCCTGACCTTCCCCCGTGGATCCCCTCCCCCGAACCGCCCTGCGTCCACGGCTGACCTCCGCCGAGCGCCCCGCCCACGAAGCCCTGCTTCTGGATTCGATCAGCCGGCGAGATCATCTCAAAGTCCGTCAGCTAGCCCAGGCTCTGGTCCACCGGCGCGGATTCACCCAACTGGAGAGATTTCGCCAAGACAGCCTCACAGCGCTGCTGGGCGAAGGGGCTGCAACCTGGTTTGATCAGGCCCTGCTCCTGACCGATGCCACCCTGCCAGGCCCGGAACCGGAACAGGAAAACGGCCCTGGTGAGACCGTAACCGTGGGCAGTGCGCTCGAATCCAGCCTGGATCGGCTTGGGAGCGAACCGCTGGAGAGCCGGATTCTCTCGGAAGTGGACGCGGCGATCGCAGCCATGATGGCCACCTTCCCTCCGGAGCCTGCAGCAGTCATGGAGTGGAGCGGCGGCGCCATGCCAGGCATCGGCGGCGATCAGGTGCTCAGTCATTCCGGCCTAACTGACGTGGCTGCACCTGAGCCTCTGGCCTATGGCCTCGTGGACAGGGCCGACCTCGACCATCAGGATCCGCGGCCCGAGCAAGCAGAAGCCCGCCATGCCAGCGCCGGTCATCGAACAGCCGCAGCGGCCGCTCGGCGTGGATTGGAACGGCTGCGGCGTCAGTGGCCTAGGGCCGCAGCCCTGGTGCAATCCGCCCTGCTGGGCAGCCCCAGCGACCTCAGCTCCGGGTACGGTCACGCTGATCTCGGCGATCTGCCAACGGTCGTCGATCTCTTGGACACGCAGCCCTCCGGTGAGGGGGGCAACCGGAGTGAGGCCCAGGGCTTGGAACCGAACCCATCGCGGCCAATCCCTGCAGCCGGCTTCAGGAGCGGCGCCAGCCTTCCGCCGTTGGAGCAAGCTTCGCCGCCAGCCAATGCCAGCGATGCTGAGCGGCTACGCAGCCGGCTGGCCCAACACCCCCAGGCCGAGATGGCCGAGGGGGCTCCGGCACCCCGTCCCCGGGCCCTGGCTGAGCTGGGGGCATGGCTGCCCGATGCCCAACTTCCCAGGGCCAGCTGATGGCGGAAGAACGACCAGATCAGCAGCCGTCGCCGTTGGCGGGGTCCCGGCGAGCCGAAGCGCTGCCAGATCGCCGAGCCCTCCATGGAGGTCTGATCGTTTCTGTACAAGCCCCGGAGGGCTCCCCCTTGCGTGACCCCCAGGTGATCGCGGCCATGGCAGAGGCCAGCCTTCGCAATGGAGCCCTGGGCGTTCGGCTGGAGAGCCCCGAACACATCGGCGCAGTGCGACGCCGCTGTCCAGAAGCGCTGATCGTGGGGCTCTGGAAGCGCAGCTTTGCCGACAGTGCCGTGTACATCACTCCTGGCTGGCAGGAAATCCGGGCCGTCTGGGCGGCTGGTGCAGATCTCATCGCCCTCGATGCCACGGCCCGCCCCCGTCCCGACGGTCAAGATCTGGCAGAGCTGATCCGGCGCTGCCTTGAGGAACTCGGGGCCCCGCTGATGGCCGATGTCGACAGCGTGGCCAATGGCCTGCGGGCTGCGGAGCTGGGCTGCACCTGGATCGGCACCACCCTTTTCGGTTACACCGAGGCCACCGCCAACCAGCGGCCGCCGGGCTGGGAGCTGCTGCCAGCCCTGCGACAGGCTCTGCCCGCAGGGGTCGTGCTGATCTGCGAGGGGGGAATCAAGAACCCGTCGGAAGCGGCCAGGGCCAGGGCCGCTGGTGCCGACGCTGTGGTGGTGGGAACCGCGATCACGGGCGTGGATCTTCAGGTGGCCGCCTATGTGAGTGCCCTGGCTGACTGAAAGTCGACAACAATGGAACGAGCTGCCCAAGGCAGCTCAGCCCCGATGCCGTTGCCAACGTTTATTGACGGGCTGCTGCCTCTCCGTCCAAGCCCTGTCCACGATGAGATCAGGAAGGAGACCCGTGATGCGTCACGGCAGCAGACCCATGCAAAACGACCGCCACACCAGCCAGGGAGGGCGATTTACTGACAGCGGCGCCAGGGCAGGCGGCGCGATCGATCAACGCCGAAGCAAGGGTGCCATCCCCAGAAGGCGAGTCCTGGGGATGGGGTTGACCCTGCAGACCTGCGGCGGCCTGCTGGTCTACGGCGCCTCACTGCTGGGACTTCCGATCAGCACGGCCCATCTGGCCCAGTTCGAGGCCCTCAACCGGGAGCTGGGGAAGCTCTGCAGCAAGCCCCCCCCGCAGGCCTTAAATGTCTGCCGCCTCCATGCCCGCCTGATCAACGGGTTCTGAGTGAATGATCTGAAGATGGCGGCAGCCGGGACTCACATCATCCCGGGCATGCCCATGCCACCCATGCCACCCATGCCGCCCATTCCGCCATCACCTGCGGAGGGTGGTGCGGGGGGCTCCGGCTTGTCGGCGATCACCGCCTCGGTGGTGAGCAACAGCGAGGCGATCGACACCGCATCCTGCAGGCCAAGGCGCACGACCTTGGCAGCATCGAGGATTCCCGCGTCCATCAGGTCCTCGTAGCGACCTGTAAGGGCGTTGAATCCCAGACCGCTGCGGCTGATCTCTTCAATCACCACATCTCCATCGACCCCGGCATTGATGGCGATCTGGCGAACGGGGGCGGCCAAGGCGCGCTGCACAATTGCAAAGCCGGTGCGCTCATCACCATGGGCCTCGGCCATGGGCTGATCGAGGCTGGCTGCCATCCGCAACAGGGTGCTGCCACCGCCAGGGATGATGCCCTCCTCGACGGCTGCACGGGTGGCATTAAGAGCGTCTTCAATGCGCAGCTTGCGATTGCGCAATTCGGTTTCGGTGGGGGCCCCTACCCTGATCACAGCCACACCACCGGCGAGCTTGGCGATGCGCTCGGCGAGCTTCTCACGGTCGTAGTCGGATTCGGTTGCCTCGAGCTCACGCTTGATCGCAGCCACCCTCTCTGCGACAGGGGCCTTGCGATCCTCAAGGGCAAGGATGGTGGTCTCATCCTTGCGAATGGTGATCCTCTCGGCGCTGCCGAGGTCAGCGAGGGTGGCCTTCTCCAGGGTCATCGCCCGATCTTCGCTGATCACCGTGGCGCCGGTGAGCACGGCAATGTCCTCGAGCATGGCCTTGCGGCGATCGCCGAACCCAGGAGCACGGACGGCGGCCACCTGCAGCACTCCGCGAGTCTTGTTGACGACAAGGGTGGCCAGGGCCTCACCCTCAACCTCCTCGGCCAGAATCACCAAGGGACGGCCGCTGCGGGAGACGGCCTCCAGAATCGGCACGAGATCGACTACAGCACTGACCTTGCGGTCGGTAATCAACAGCAGCGGCTGATTGAACACGCATTCGCGTCGGTCGCCATCGGTGACGAAGTAGGGGGAGGAATAGCCCCGATCGAAGGCCATGCCCTCGGTGATCTCCAGCTCGGTGGCCAGTGACTTCGATTCCTCCACCGTGATCACGCCGTCGGCGCTGACCTTGTCCATCGCTTCGGCAATCATGCGGCCGATCTCGGGATCGTTGCCGGAGCTCACCGTCGCCACCTGGAGGATGGCGTCGCCAGCGACAGGGCTGGACAGTGCCTCCAGGGAGGTGACCAGGTGGGCTGCAGCCCGCTCCATACCGCGGCGGAGCAAAACCGGATTGGCGCCGGCCGCCACGTTACGCAGGCCCTCATGGACCATCGCCTGGGCCAGCACCGTGGCGGTGGTGGTGCCATCGCCGGCCGTGTCCTTGGTTTTGCTGGCCACCTGCTGGATCAGCTTGGCGCCGATGTTCTCAAACGGATCCTCCAGCTCGATCTCCTTGGCGATGGTCACACCATCGTTGACGATGTCGGGAGCACCAAATTTCTTCTCGAGTACCACGTTGCGACCCTTGGGACCAATCGTGACCTTCACGGCATCCGCCAGGGCGTTCACGCCACGCTCCAGGGATTCACGGGAGGCATCGGCGAACCGGATCAACTTGGCCATGGGGAAGGGTTGCTTAAGCGCACAGCGCTTTTCAGCCTCCCACACGGGAGCAGCCCCTTGCAGCCAGTCGGAAGTACGGAAAGCCGCCGCGATCAGCGGCCCGCAGGGTGATTCCCACACCGTTGCAACGATGCCAGCGGGTTGAAGCTCCCTAAGCTCGTCACAGGTGCTACCCCGGTTTTTCCCTTGAACGAACTGCTGGAGCGCACCATCGATCAGGGGATCGCCAGCGAGGCTGCCGGCAGCAGCCTCGCCCTGGCCGACAGCGCCAACGGCATGGTGTTCCTGCTGATCACGGTCCTCGGGGTGCTGATGGCCATCGTGTACGTGCCGATCCGCCTCTTTCTCACCCTCACGGCCCGCAGCCGGCGGCTCAGGCTGTTGCAGAAGATCCGGCGACTGCGGGAGGAGATTGGCCAGTCCCTCAAGCCGGAGTGAGGTCGTCAGCGGGATCAGACGATGTCCAACCTCTCCTGGGCAAGAATCAACTGACATGCCACCAGCCCGCCCAGAACAAGAAAGGCTGGCCAGATGCCCAGTCGCCGTTCGATCGCCTGGCAGACAATCTCGAACATCAGGGCGACTGCCGGCAGGCAGACGAGGAAGTAATAGGGTGTGGAGAAGGGCATGGCGATATCGACCAGCGCCGAGAATAGATAGACTAGACCGACTATTAATGCGAGATAGGTCCTGCGGTCGGCCAGGAGCTCACGCAGAGACTTCACTGAGCTGAGGTCCAGGGCTTTTGGCCAGTTCCGGCCGTTGCAGAGCATGGAGACAAAGGGTGGCTGCGAGGACTGGGGAGCGCCGGAAGGATGGGCTTGGGGCGATCGGAATGCAGCAATCACAAGAGCAGCGAATACGGCGAAAGCAAAGAGATAAGCAGGCTGACGGGAGATCAGGACAACGGGGAAATCCCCCATGAGCAGGTTGTTAAATGTGCTGACGAAAGGCAACACGTTCACCCATTGGTTCGATTCAGTCTGCCTATCGAGCGTACCAAACAGCTTCTGAATCACCGGCCAGAACAGCAACAGACCGAACAGCCCGATTCCAGGCAGTCGGGAGCGGCTGATTCTGCGCTCGACAGCATCAATCACCAGCAGAATGGCGACATAAAGGGTGCCGTAGTAATGGGTCAACCCAAGCAGCAACCCTGCGCCATAGAAGATCCAGCGGATCAAAGGTAGATCGCTCTGGATCTCTGGCCAGGATTGGGCGGAACCCCGTTCGCGCAGTAGAAGCGCACTCAGGGTCACGATCGACGCCAGGGCAACCACCATGGCGTAAGGCCTGATCGTGGCGGCGTAATAGGTGAACAAGGGGTTGGTGCCCAGCAGCAGCAACGGCACGAACGGAGAGATCAATCGATAGCGGGCGTGGAACACCACGAAACAGGCAACCGCCAGCAGAGCGAATCCATAGGAAAGCAGCCGCACCTGGGCGATCGACAGCCCCACCAGCGAGGACCAGAGCTTGGCCACGAGGTAGTAAAGGGGGGGATGGTTATCATCCCGCTGCACATAAACGATGATCTGATCGAGGCTGCGGTTGATCGCCCCGAGGGTCCAGATCTCATCCGGGTGGTCGATCCGGGCCATGCGCAGGCCCTTGCTGAGATGGAACGCAATCGCAGCCAGCAGGAGAAGGAAAGGCCCCGGCAGGAGGAGAAAGCCAGGTGACTTCATGCGGACCTAGATCTTCGTAAATTATTTTACCTCCTCCACTGTGCGGCCGACGACGCGCCGGCTGGCTCAGCGCATCACCATGCCGCCATCCACCTGAAGCACCTGGCCGGTCATATAGGCGGCGGCCGGCTCCAGGGCCAGGACACGGACGATCCTGGCCACATCGTCGGGCTGGCCCATTCGGCCCAGCGGGATCGCAGCCAAGATCGCTTCCTGGTTCAGGTCGCGGGTCATGTCGCTGGCGATGAAGCCGGGGGCCACCGCATTGACGGTGACGCCACGACTGGCGAACTCGGCGGCGCTGCTGCGGGTAAGACCAATCACCCCCGCCTTGGCGGCGCTGTAGTTCGCCTGGCCGGGATTGCCCATCAGGGCTACCACCGAAGTGATGTTGATGATGCGGCCGGAACGGGCCTTCAGCATGCTGCGGCTCACCGCGCGTGTGCAGAGGAACACGCCGGTGAGATTGAGGTCCAGCACCTGTTGCCAATCCGCAGTCTTCATTCGCATCAACAGGCCGTCGCGGGTGATGCCGGCGTTGTTGACCAGCACGTCGAGGCGACCCTCCCGCTCCAGCACAGCCTTGACCATCGCCTCCACCTGCTCCTCCACCGCCACATCCGCCTGGATGCTCCAGGCCTTCCCGCCGGCCGCGGTGATCGTTGCCACCACATCAGCGGCTGCCTCAGGCGAGCGGGCGTAGTTGACCACCACGGTGGAACCGCAGCGGGCCAATTCCACGGCGATGGCACGACCGATGCCACGGCTGGCACCGGTCACCAGGGCCACCGGCGCTGGGGCTGATGGAGCGAGGGTCATGGCAGCGGATCGACAGGGCGCGATCGTATGGCCCCGCCCGCCCTCAGCCGGGCATGGCGCTCTCCTGGACCACGGCGACGCCCAGCAGCTTGCGCAGGCGGGCCAGCTGATCACGGCTGCCCAGCACCACCAGCAGCTGGCCAGGGGCCAGACGGGTTTCCACCGGCGGGTTGGCGATCAGCCGCTCGCCGGCGATCTCCTGGCGCATGACGCGATAGGAACTGGCGCCGATCGGCTCAGAGGGTTGTTTGACCGCCAGAACCAGCACACCGGTGCGGCGTTTGATCTCCAGGTCCGCCAGGGAGCGGCCGGCCAGGTGTCCCAGCTGGCGTGGATCCTCACTGAGCTGAAACTCCTCCACCTCGCAGTCCGAGCCCGCCACCAGTTCAAGGAAATCCATGGCCAGGGGCCGCAGGGCAGTGGCCGCCATCGCCCGGCCTCCAGCCACATAGGGACTGATCACCTGGTCGGCTCCGGCCTGGCGCAGTTTGCGGGCTGCCTCCTCGTTATCGCAGCGGGCGATCAGCCGGCATTCCGGTGCGATGGCCCTGGCGCTGAGCACCACATACACATTGGCGGCATCGCTGGAGAGGGCCGCCACCAGGCTGCGGCAACGAAGAATGCCCGCCTGACGGAGGGTTTCGTCGCGGGTGGCATCGGCCAGCATCACGGGAATGCCACGGCTTTCAGCCGCCGCCTGGAGTTCCGGATCCAGCTCGATCACCACCAACGGCACCCCTTCACGCAGCAGCTGCTCGGCGATCTCACGACCGATGCGGCCATAGCCGCAAACGATGACATGGTCCTGCATGGTTCGGATCCAATGGATGAGACGGCGATGGCGAACCCGCCGCAGATAGCCCGACTCCGAAAGACCCAGCAAGCTCTGGGCCGACAGCTGCAGCACCGCAAGGCCACCGATGATCGAGAAGACGGTGACAACACGACCGGCGGCAGACAGGGGATGGACCTCGCCGTAACCGATGCCCGGGATGGTGATCGCCACCATCCAGTAGCAATCGCCCCAGTCCCAGCCCTCGGTGATCCGGTAGCCGATTGCCGTGATGTTGACCACCGCGATCAGCAGCAGAATCGGCGAGAGCCAGGGGTGGCGCGCCCGGGTGGGCGGGGGCCGCCGCCGCCATCGAGTCGGGACCCGTCCGGACGTGGGGGCTGCCTTCCGGACCGACACGGCTCAGCTCAGTCCGAGGGCCTGCAGCACCGGATCGAGCCCCAGGGAGACCAGGGAGCCAGCCTCGCCCACGCCGCTCACCCCATCCCGTGCCGGCAGGGTGCCTTTGCTCCGGCCGAGGGCCACCACTGGAGTGCCGCAGTAAAGAGCAAGCTCGATCGTCAGGGGGTCGCTGGCCAGCACCACATCGCTGGCGGCGACTTCCGCGGCACGGCGGGAGGCCGTGGCGGCCGTGGCCGGCTGCAGCCGGAGGCTGCGCAGGCTTGGCAGGCTGGTACGAATGCGCTCCGGCAGCTGCTGCCATTGGGTCTCTGGCCAGTCGGACGGGCCAGAGGCCGGGGCCAGCAGCAGCAGGGGGCCATCGCCTGGAGGCAGACCCGCCGTGGCCTCCGCCAGGGTGGACGGCTGGATGGAAAGGCGGAAGGCGGAGGCATCGAGGCTCACCCCCACCGGGCTGAGGTGTCCTGCCAGGGACTGGGCTGCCCAGCCGGCCGGAGGCTCGCTGACCCGTGTTGTGGCGGAAAAGCCTGCCGTGGCAACCCGGGTGGGGATGTGGCTCATCGACAGCATCAGATCCATCTGACGACCGGGGGCCAGATTGATCGCCACCTGGAAATCAGGATCGCGAACCGAACCGAGCAGGTTGGCCCAATCCGCCAGGGTCGCATCCCCATAGCTGAATGGGATCAGCTTTTCCACCGCCGGCAGCAGCTTCCAGAGGGGGGCCTGCTCGGGGGGGCAGGCCACCTGGATGGCGAAACCAAGCTGCTCGGCGGTTGCCGCCACAGCGGGGAAGGCCTGGAGCTGCTGAAGCCCATCGCCCGGAATCAAAAACAGTGCACGCATGGGGGCGAGGTTGGGCAGGGGCTGGACTGGGGCCTGAACAGTGCAGGTAGGAAGCAGAAGCTCCAGGGGTAGCTCCCCGGCCTGATTGTATGGATCAGGTCCATCCCGTCCCGCTTCCGGGAGCTTGCTTGTGCATCTGCTGATCGCCGCCGCCGGCAGCGGCCGCCGCATGGGGGCCGACCGCAACAAGCTGTTGCTCCCCCTGGCCGGCCGCCCCGTACTCGCCTGGACCCTGGAGGCAGCCCTGGCCTGCCCGGCGATCCGCTGGATCGGCGTTGTCGGCCAACCCCAGGACGCCGAGGCGATCGCCGCGATCGTGGCCGCCGCCAAACCGGATCGGCCGGTGGTCTGGATCCTGGGGGGCGAGACCCGCCAGGACTCGGTGTGCAGGGGACTGGCGGCCCTGCCCGATGACGCCGAGGCCGTGCTGATCCATGACGGGGCCCGCTGCCTGGTGACGCCGGAGCTGCTGGAACACTGTGCCCTCGCCCTCGGCGAGGCGATCGCGGCCGGAGCTGGCATCATCGCCGCGGTGCCGGTGACCGACACCATCAAAGAGGTGGATGGCTGCGGCACGATCACAGCCACCCCAGACCGCAGCCGCCTCTGGGCTGCCCAGACCCCCCAGGGTTTCGCCGTGGACCAGTTGCGCCAGGCCCATGCCACCGCCGCCGCACATGGATGGAGCGCCACCGACGACGCGGCCCTGTTCGAGCTTCTGGGGCTGCCGGTGCGTGTGCTGGAGGCCTCACCAGCCAATATCAAGCTGACGACCAGCTTCGATCTGACCATCGCCGAGGCGGTGCTGGACCGCCGCCGGGGCACCAGCGCAGGACGCCCCTGAGCAGGGAAGAAGCGGTGGCGGCGGCGGCAGCGCCGCGTCAGGATTCGGAATCCCGCCAGCCTGCCGCCATGCCAGCGCTACGCCAACCGCGGCGGATCCTGCGACCAATGGTTCTGCAGTTGGCGCTGATTACGGTGCTGCTTACGGGCACGGATCCCCAGGCTGGTCTTGCCCAGGTGATCCAAGCGGTCCTGCCCCAGGCCGGGGCGAGCAGGGCCACGGGGCCAGCCCCGGAGGCGGGCCTCGCCCTTCCCTGGTCTGGCGAGACTGCTCCCGATGCGGTGCCCGCGGCAGTCATCGCCCCTGTCCCCGGGCCGGCACCACCGTTGGTCACCGCCCCAGCTCCCCCGCCTCCCTCCAGCTGGGTCACCCTGGAGGGGCGACGGGTCCTCGAGATCCGCTCCGCCACCGGAGCCCAGACCCCCGCGGAGGTGGCAGTACGAGGAAGCCTGAGGCTGCGAAAGCTGGCCGAGAACCTGGCGGTGGAGCCTGAGCACCTTGAGGTCCGCGAGGATCCCCCCTACGCCCTGATCGGCCTGCAACACCCCGGGGGCGGATTCACACCCCAGATGGCGGTCGACGACCGGGCTGCCCTGGCCTTCGGCACCAGCCGCCAGGAGCTGGCCGAGCGCTACCGCGACCAGATGCGGGCGGCGATACGTCAATACCGCAGCAGCCACACCCTGGGGGCCTGGATTCGCAGCACGGCCCTGGCGACCGTGGTGCTCGGGGTCTATCTGCTCTGGCTGCGGATCCAGACCATGCTGCAGCGGCGCCTGGGCCGCTGGATCCTCCAGGGCCACTCGCCCCTGCTGGCGGGTCTGCGGATCGGCAACACCACCGTGCTCGATCGCGGACAGGAACGGGCCGTGCTGCTGCGACTGCTGCGGCTGCTGCACTGGGGACTGCTGCTGCTGGCCAGCTATCTGCTGATCCCCCTGCTGCTCGGGCTGTTTCCCCCGACCCAGATGATCGCCGAGGGGCTGCGGGGCCATCTGCGAGGCGTCCTGATCCACCTGTTTGACGGGGCGGTGGCAGCGATCCCGAATCTGCTGACGATCGCCCTGATCCTGCTGCTCACCCGTGGGCTGATGCGGGCCTGTGTCGACTGGTTCGGAGCGATCGAGCGGGGCCAGCTGCAGATCAGCGGCTTTTACCCCGAATGGGCCCGGCCGACGGGCCGTCTGGTGGCCGCCACGATGATGCTGGCTGGTCTGGTGGTGGCCTATCCCTACATCCCCGGCTCCGGCAGTCGCGCGTTTCAGGGGGCCGGACTGTTCGTGGGCCTGCTGGCGGCCCTTGGCTCCAGCGCGGTAGCCACGAACGTGATCAGCGGCGTGATGCTGATTTATACACGGGCCTTCCAGGAGGGCGATCGGGTCGAGATCAACGGCGTCACCGGGGTGGTGCAGGACCGCAACCTGCTCGTGACCCGCATCCAGACCCCGCGCAACGAACTGGTGAGCCTTCCCAATGCGATGGTGATCTCCACCCCGGTTCTCAACTTCAGCTATTCCGGCCGCGAGGGCCCCTGGCCGGTGACGATCAGCACAACGATCACGATCGGCTATGACGTGCCCTGGCGGCAGGTGCACCACCTGATGCTTGAGGCAGCCAGGGCAGTGCCAGGGATTGCGGAACAGCCCGCCCCCAAGGTGCTGCAGACCGCCCTGAACGACTTTCACATCAGCTACGAAATCGACGCCAGCCTTCGGGATGTAAGCCTCTACCGCGAGACTCTTTCAGAGTTGCTGGCCTCGTTGCAGGACCGCTTTGCGGCCGCCGGGGTGGAAATTCTCTCGCCGGCTTATCAGGCCAACCGGGAGAGCGACAGCAGCACGGTGCCGCCAGCCTGGGGCGGCAGCTGAAGACAGGGATGAAGACCTGGGGGTGAACAAGCCAAGGGGGTGAACGGACGAGGACCGGGGCCAAGTCAAGACCGGGGCTGACCGACGCTCAGCCCCCGCCCGGCAGCAGGGACAGCCGCCCGAGGCCTCCATCAAGACGGGCCAAGGCCCCCAGGGGGAGGGCCGCGTTGCCCGGGGCATGGCCGACCGGCAGGTGGGCGACAACCGGGATCCCCAGATCAAGGCTGCGCTCCCGCAGCACCTGGTCGAGGTCGAAGCGGTGGTCATCAGGCCCATCGGCGCGGCCATCGGCCTCCAGCCATCCCTCGAAGCTGCCGAAACCCAGACCCGCCAGCTGCTGCAGGGCGCCGCAGAGCCGCCAGTGGGTGAGCATGCGCTCAATCCGATAGGGAGCCTCGCCCACATCCTCCAGCACCAGAATCGCCCCCTGCAGGCTCGGCAGATGGGGAGAGCCGAGCAGATGGCTGGCCACGGTGAGATTGGCCACCAGCAGCGGTCCCACGGCCACGCCGGCGCGCCAGCCCACGGCCTCCAGCTCGGCCACTGGTTCGCCGAACAACAGGGCCCGCAGCCGCTCCTGGCTCCAGTGGGGCTCCTCCGCCAGGGTGGTGAGCAGCGGCCCGTGCACCCCGCCGCCAAGACCCTGGGCCACCCGGTGCCAGAGCAGCGAGGTGACATCCGAGAAGCCAAGCAGCCAACCTTCGGGCTGCTGCAGCGACTGCTCCAGCAAGCGGGCCGCTCCCCAGCCGCCGCGGGCGCAGGCGTAGAGGGCCGGGCCGGCGCAGCCGGGCTCGCCGGGGTGCAGATCGGCCGCCCGTTCGGCATCGCTGCCCGCCAGATAACCCCAACG
>Ga0315899_10004825_pt1 | contig 14553 bp, 14 predicted proteins | sample LakEriMetagenome_2_FD_203518 | JGI IMG/M metagenome (GOLD analysis project Ga0315899, IMG submission 203518) | Freshwater fungal communities from buoy surface, Lake Erie, Ohio, United States - Buoy 4 MA112 | ecosystem: Environmental > Aquatic > Freshwater > Lake | place: USA: Lake Erie, Ohio... | reverse complement strand
TGACAGATTCGACAAAGAGACGTTGCGCATGGGGATCTCGACAACGGCAGTCCTTCGACCAGAAGCTGCCAGCAAGATTCATGCTAGGCTGAAAGGATTAACGTCTCCTCAAGCCGTCAGTTCCTGAAGAGGGAGAGAATAATCTGCGGGGACTGGTTGGCGATCGACAGCGCCTGAGCGCCGAGCTGTTGCTGGACGTTCAGGGCCTGCAGCCGCGCGCTCTCCTTCGCGAGATCGGCGTCAACAAGGTTGCCGACACCCGCCTCGACGGAATCGCTCAGCTTGCCGACAAAGGTGTTGTGGTTCTCGAGTTGCTTGACCTGGGCCCCCATCTCCGCGAGGGCCAGGCTCACATTTTCGATGGAAGCGTTGAGGCGGCTGAGCGAGGTCCGCGCATTTGTCAGAGTCAAGATCGACGCGGCCGCCGACAAGGTGATGATCGACTGACCGAGTCGCATGTCCTGGTTGGAAATCGTGATGGTGCTCGAACCGTTGGCGTCCGCGAGGAAGCCCATGCCTCCAGGAAGAGAGTTATCCAGAAGCTTGGCGCCATCGAAGGCGGAGTCCCGGACCACCTGGGTTATCTGCTTCAGGAGTTGGGTGAAGTCGGCATTGAGGGCCTGTCGGGAAATCGAGGTCAGCGACTGGTCCTGCGCCGCGACGACCTTCTCCTTCATTTGGACGAGAAGTTCCGAGATGGATTTCCCGGCCGTCAAGGCGGTCTCGCCGATCGACTGGGCCCGGTCCAACCCCATCTTGACAGCGGCGAGCCCTCCGAGGTCCGCCCGTTGATCCTGGGCGATGGCCCAGATGGCAGAGTTATCCTTGGCGCTGGAGATGCGCAGACCGGTGCCGATTTTGCTCTGGGTGTCCTGGAGGCTCCCGGTGGTCGAGTTCAAATTCTGCAAGGCGATCATCGCCGCCTTGTTGGTTTGTATCGACAGCGACATCGCGCTCTCCTTGGCAATTGAGCCACTCCGGCGGCGACACAGAGTCGCGAAGCCAGACACCTTCTAGATGCCTGAGTATCGCTGAATCATGGTTTGTAAAAGGTTAATGCAGAAACGCCGAGAACCGCTGCCGGCGACCCGGAGCGGAATAAGAGCGGAGACGGCGGCGTGAACTGAGTCAGGCCGTCGTGCTGATGATCACCCCTGCCGAATAGGTTTCCTGGCTGCGCATCCTCAGGACTTCCTCCATCGGATACTGCCAGACCACCTCACCCGTTCTCCGGTCTATCGTCTTGTAGACGTAAGACCCCCCTGACGGCTCGATGACGAGACGCAGGTCCGAGTCGGGCGACGGCTGGAATTTCGGGATCGAGGCCTCCTGTCCGGTCTCCTTGCGTTCAGCCGCCTGCTGCGGGGGCTGACCAGCCGGGAGCTCCTGGGGCGGAGGAATCGGATTGATCTTGTTTTCCATGGCCCTTGTCTCCGATGTACCTGAGGCATCGGAAAGACGACGGTCTCCGGGACAACGCCAGGCGCCATCCCGGAGCCGCCGCCCGCCGCCGAGGCGACGGGCGGCCCGTCAGTTATCGGAAGAGACTCAGCAGGTTTCCGGGACCCTGGTTGGCGATCGACAGCGCCTGGAAGCCCAACTGCTCCTTGGTCTGGAGAGCCTGAAGCTTTGCGCTTTCCTTCGCCAGGTCCGCGTCCACGATATTGCCGACACCGGCCTCGATCGCATCCTGCAGCTTGTTCACGAAGTTCAGGTGCGTGTTGAGCGCCTTGGAACCCGTGCCCAGCTTCGCGAGGGCGAGAGAGACGTTCTCGATCGAAGCGTTCACCAGAGAGAGAGCGTTCTTTGCATTGGTGACCGTATTGATCTCGGTGCTCGTGGTCACCGTCACGTTTGAACCGCTCAGGTTGAGCCTCTGGGCTTGCACCGTGATCAGATTCGACCCGGTTTCATCGGCCAGGGCGGTGACGTTCGCGGCGGAGGCACTGATCAGACTGGCGCCATTGAACTTGGTGTTGCTAGTGGCGTTGGTGATCTGATTCCGAAGCGACTGGAAGTCTGCGTTCATCGCCGCCCGTGATGTCGAGCTGAGCTGGGCGTCTGCAGCGGCGAGCGCTTTTTCCTTCATCTGGCTGAGAAGATCAGAGATCGTCTCGCCAGCGGCGATGGAAACGTCCGCAACCGACTGGCCCCGCTGGAGGGACTCGCGGACCGCGTTCAGGGCGCTGCCCGTGGCGCGTTCGTTGTTCGCAATGGCGAAAATGGCGCCGTTGTCTTTCGCCGACGAAACCTTCAAGCCGGTGGCGATAGCGGTTCGGCTCATCTGGAGTTGTTCCTGAGTACGGCTCAGGTTCTGCGTCGCGAGCATTGCCGCGACATTGGTATTGATGCTTGCAGTCATTCTGCTGGCCTCTTTTTCTCGATGTCCAGCCGCTCATTCTGAGGGCGGGGAGCGTTTTGCTCCGATTCCAGAGTTGCAAGCTTCGGGCCAGCGGGCAGAAACTACCCAATCTGACTAACTAATGGAAAAATATGAATTTATTTCCTGTTCATCATGTCTTGATCGGCAGAAATTGCCGCTCATGAGGCAAGTTTTGCCGGGCCCGCCAGGCAATTCTCGCCCGGCGTGCAGCAAAAGGGGGGACCAGGCGAGCCCCTTAAGACTCGCCTGGCCCTGCGTCCTAGCGGAACAGGTTGATCAGCTGACTCGGCCCCTGGTTTGCGATCGAGAGCGCCTGGAAGCCCAACTGCTCCTTGGTCTGGAGAGCCTGCAAACGGGCGCTCTCCTTCGCGAGATCCGCGTCAACAATGTTTCCAATTCCGGCGTCGACGGCGTCCTGAAGCTTGCCCACAAAGGTCAGATGCGTCGCCAGAGCCCGCGACCCCGTTCCCAGCTTGGCCAGGGCGAGGGAGACGTTCTCGATCGAATCGTTCACCAGGGAGAGCGCGGCCTTGGCGTTGGTGACGGTATTGATCTGCGTCGTACTCGTCACTGTCACGTTGGAGCCGCTGAGGGCCAGGACCTGGGCCTGCACTGTGAGCAGACTGGTTCCGGTCTCATCCGCCAACGCGGCCACATCGGCGGCCCCTGCCTTGATCAGGTTCGCGCCGTTGAAGTTGGCGTTGTTGACGGCCTTGGTGATCTGGTCCCGGAGCGCAATGAAATCGGAGTTCATCGCGGCCCGTGAGCTTGAATTCAGTTGCGCGTCCGCCGACGCGAGTGCCTTCTCCTTCATCTGAAGCAGAAGATCAGAAACGATTTCAGCGGCGGCGCTCGAGACATCCACCGTGGACTGACTGCGCTGCAGAGACTCCCTCACCGCATCAAGCGCGCGTGAGGTGCCCCGCTGGTTCGTCGCAATGGCGAAGATCGCGCCATTGTCCTTGGCGTTGGCTACCTTCTGTCCGGTTGCAATCCGCTGCTCGGCGATCCTCAGTTCTGCTTGTGACGCATTAAGTCTCTGGAGCGCGTACATAGCGCCCACGTTCGTGTTGATGGATTGAACACCCATGTCGTACCTTCCATTCTGGTCGGGGATTTCGTCCGGCGTTTTGCGGACGCGCGATTCTTCGCCTCCAGCGGGTCGCAAGGACCGCGCCATGAGCGAGATCGTCCCCTCTTACCAAAGGGATTGATAAGGTTGGATTTTCTGACCGAGGCATGGTCCAGAGCACGGCGCCTTGGACGCCGCCCGGCAGTTTCCGCCGGGCTCTTCCTGCCGCCCTAACGGGCTTCGCTGGCGAGCAGGTTGTCGAAGTACGCGATCGTCCGCGTCAGTCCCTCGTCGAGCTCGATCGTGGGTTTCCAGTCGAGCAGCCGGCCCGCGAGACTGATGTCCGGCCTCCGCTGGCGGGGATCATCGGACGGGAGGGGTCGATGGACAAGCTTTGACGCTGATCCTGTCAGGGCGATGACCCTTTCGGCCAGGGCGCGGATCGTGAACTCGCCGGGGTTGCCGAGATTGACCGGTCCGGTGACGTCGTCCGGCGTATCCATCAGCCGGAGAATCCCTTCGACCAGGTCGTCGACAAAACAGAATGACCGGGTCTGGAGGCCCTCGCCATACAGCGTGATGTCCTCCCCCTTCAGGGCCTGGACAATGAAGTTCGAGACAACCCGTCCGTCGTTGGGATGCATCCTCGGGCCATAGGTATTGAAGATCCGGGCAACCTTGATCTTCAGACCATGCTGGCGGTGATAGTCGAAGAACAGGGTCTCCGCACAGCGCTTGCCCTCGTCATAACAGGATCGGACTCCGATCGGATTGACGTTTCCCCAGTAGTCCTCCGTCTGGGGATGAATGGCGGGATCACCGTAGACCTCGCTGGTGGAGGCCTGGAAAATGCGGGCGCGCCGGCGTTTGGCGAGGCCGAGCATGTTGATGGCCCCGTGCACGGATGTCTTGGTCGTCTGGACCGGATCGAACTGGTAGTGCACCGGCGAGGCCGGACAGGCGAGATTGTAGATCTCGTCGATCTCCGCAAAAAGCGGGAAGGTCACATCGTGCCGCATGAGCTCGAACGCCGGGTTTCCCAGCAGGTGGGCCACGTTGCGACGGGCCCCCGTGTAGAAGTTGTCGACACAGAGGACCTCGTGCCCCGCATCGATGAGGCGCTCGCACAGGTGCGAACCGATGAATCCGGCGCCGCCGGTGACCAGGATACGTTTCATGTGTTTCGCCAACTCCGCGCTCAGGCAGGGAATCAGGCCGCAGTCTCATTCCGTGCGCTGAGACCCTGCATGATCATGCGGTTGACGTCGATCAGGTCCTGAATGTCTTCCCGACCGCGAATGACCTCGCTGGTGTATTTCCCGACCCAGATGGAGAGGGAGACGATCCCCGCCCTGAGCTCCTTGGGAAGCTGGTTGCCTTCGCTCCCGCAGTCGATGGCGAGCACCGACCAGAGACGGCGATTCCAGTCGAGGGCGGGCGCCCTCCCGACAACGTCCGAGGGGTCCAGGCGCGAAGCCTCCACGAGGGCGAGCGTCACCTGCGAAAACAGGCGGAACTCGGCATCCCTCGGGGTTTCAGCCCTCGTCGCCGCCTGCTGATACGCCCGCAGGGACATTCCCCAACCTCACATCTTCGTATTCAATAAGCTTCCGACAGGAGAGAAGCGCTTTGTAATAGTCGCGCTGGAGACAGCAACGTGAAATCGTCACGCACTCCGCGAGAATCGCAGGATTCCTCACTGCTCCCATGAATTCGCTCAACCTCCGCACGAATTCATCATAGTACTTCTGGGCGTCTGCAGGCTCAAGGTACATGAGCATGACCTGGAAGTATATCCGACGCGACGGTGTATTGGCCTGATCGGGCTGGAGAATGTCCTTTTCCCGGAGGACAGAGGCCTTGTTCTGGAGGATCAGAACACCACGGCGATCGCCGTTCTGGATCACCGCACCATTCAGGACCAGCTTTTCGCCCGGCTTCAGAGAGAGCTTGAGTGGCAAGACCTGGTTCCCGGGACGCGCGTGGAAGTCGCATTCGAACTTCGGACCTCATAATCGAAGAGGAGTTAACGATGTCCTTATCCCCCGAGTTTATGGTTAGCGTCGCATTAACCCTTCCGGCTTCAGGAAGGCGAAGCCTCTCCAGCAGGATCGAGCCATGACGGACGCCGTTTCGCCCCTCCCGGCGCCAGACACCCCCGGTGCATCCAAGGGTCTGATGGGTTCCAGCACATCGCAGGGCGCGCTCCGGGTGCTGAAGCAGGAATTGGCCCTGCAGCGGGATGCGCGGATCTCCGGGTTGCTGGCGCGGGCGGTGGCCGAGATCCGGGCCCATCGGCCTGACGGCGCCGCGGACCTCGCACTTCAGGCCTTGCAGACCGACGAACGATCCGGGCTCGCATGGCATGTGCTGGCCATCGCCCAGGAGGGACGTGGCGACTACGTGAATTCGCTCCGCTGCTATGAGGCTGCGCTGGCCCTGCTGCCCGCGGATTCCGACGTGCCTCTCAACCTGGGAAGACTGGCCTTTCGCATGGGCATGTACAACACGGCGGAAAAGCTTTTCGGTCACTTCCTGGCGCAGCGACCGGACCATGCGGAAGGGGTGAACAACCAGGCCCTCTCCGTCAGTGCGCAGGACCGTACGGACGAGGCGATCCGGATGCTTCAGGACTTCCTCGGGCGAAATCCGACCCACGCCAACATCTGGAACAGTCTGGCTGGAATGGTCGCCGAAACCGGGGATCTGGCGTCGGCGGAAGTCTTTTACCGCGAAGCCCTTCGCCTTGATCCCCGGACGCCGAGAATTCGGTACAACCTGGGCTCGATGTGGATCGATATCGGCCGGATCGCCGAGGGGCTTGGAGAGATCGAGACCGCCCTGAAGCGTCCGATGGCCGCTGACGAGAAGGCCATGATGACCATGGCTCGCGGCCTGGCCCAACTCGCCCTGGGCCGGCTTTCCGAGGGGTGGCGCAACTACGCGGCCCGGCACGACATCCACCTGAAGGATGCCACCTACTTCGCCCTCGACGGCGCCCGCTGGACGCCGGGAAGCACCCTGGGCGGCAAATCACTCCTGCTGGTCGGCGAGCAGGGCCTGGGTGACGAAGTGCTTTTTGCCGGCATTGTCCCGGACGCGCTCGAAGACCTTGGTCCCGGAGGCCAGCTGACCATGGCCGTCGAAAAGCGGCTGGCGCCCCTCTTCGCCAGGAGCTTTCCATCGGTGCGGGTGGAGGCCCACAGGACGGTCGCCACCGCGGGCCGCACCGTCCGGGCCGTCCCGGCGCTTCAGACGTCCGGCGCGACCTTCGATCTCTGGTCGCCCATCGCTTCGCTGCTGCAGGACTATCGACCCAATGTCGAGGCCTTCCCCCAAAGGACGGGCTATCTCCGCCCCGACCCGGAGCGCGTCGCCCACTGGCGGGACGCCCTGGCTTCGACGCCCGAGGGCCCCAAGGTCGGTCTTCTCTGGAAGAGCGCGGTCCTCACCCGCGGGCGGAGTCGCCTGTTCTCGTCGTTCGAGGCCTGGGAGCCCGTGCTTCGGACGCCCGGTGTCGTGTTTGTGAACCTGCAGTACGGCGATTGCGAGGCTGAGCTCCGGATGGCGCAGGAGCGCTTCGGGGTCGAAATCTGGACTCCGCCAGGGATCAATCTTCGCGAAGACCTGGATGATGTCACAGCGCTCTCCGCCGCCCTGGACCTCGTGATCGGATTCTCCAACGCCAGCTTCAACCTGGCCGCCGCCGCGGGAACTCCCGCCTGGCTGATCGCCAGCAAGGGCACATGGACGGCGCTCGGTACGGATCGCTATCCCTGGTACCCTCAGGTCCGCCTGCACCGGCCGGAGACCTACTCGGACTGGGACCCGGTCCTGCAGACCATCGCGGACAACCTGGCTCGGGAGTTCGGCGGAGCGGCAAGGCGGCCCGAGGCCCCGGAAGAGGCCTCGTCGTGACGCGAGCCTGCCCATGACCCCCGCCGAGACTCCTCCCCAGGCCCCGCCCCAGCCGGAGATCCCGGCCTTGGAGGCGACCCTCCAGGACTCCGCACTCAGCGACGTCGGTCGTGAAGACGGTTCCGCCGGGAACAAACCGGACTCGCTTGTGTCACAGGCCCGTCAGGCGCTCGGGGAACGCAGGCTTGAGGCGGCTGCACAGTTGTGCCACGCCGCACTCGAGATCGACGAGACCCACGCACTGGCCTGGCATGTGCTCGCCGTCGTCCATGAGGTCAGGAAGGACTTTCCGACCGCCCTGTCGTGTTACCAGGCCGCGCTGAAACTGCTTCCCGATGATCCACGGATCGTCCTCAACCTGAGCCGTCTGGCCATGACCATGGGCATGAGCGAGGTGGCGGAAAAGCTGATCCGAAAACTTCTGATCTCCGATCCGGAGAATCCCGAGGCGATCAACAAGCTCGCGATCGCCCTGAGCGCCCAGGACCGGCGCACTGAGGCCATAACCCTGCTCCGCGACTTCTTGGAGCGACAGAACGGTCATCCGAAACTCCTGAACAACCTTGGCAGTCTGGTCGCGGACTCCGGGGATCTGGAGACCGCCAACATCCTGTTCAGCGAAGCCTTGCGCCTCTCGCCCGACCTCGTCGCAGCGGCCTACAATCTCGGCGACAATCTCCTGGTCCGGGGTCGGACCGCGGAAGCCCTCCGTCGGATCGAGGCGGCGGTGGCGGCTGGCCCACCGCCTGAGGATCGACCGGCGATGGTCTTTGCGAGGGGGCTTGCGAACCTCGCGCTGGGCGACCTTGAGGCCGGGTGGCGCGACTACGAGGCGCGGAACGATCCCAACTGGCCGGGACATATCCGCAATCTGCGGGACGAACCGCTCTGGAGGCCTGGAGAGTCCCTTCAGGGTCGTCGTCTCCTGGTCCTCGGGGAGCAGGGATTGGGGGACGAGGTCCTCTTCGCCAGCCTGATTCCAGACGTCATCGAGCAGGTGGGGCCAGAGGGAAGCGTCATCCTGGCTGTCGAACCCCGATTGGTCAGCCTGATGGCCAGGACCTTTCCGACAGTCCGCGTTATGCCCCATTGCGCCGGGGATCTTGGCGGTCACAGGGTCCGGATCGTACCCGGCTTGCCAAAAGGCGAGTGTGACCACTGGACCCCGATCGCATCGCTTCTTCAGACCTTGCGGCCGGATGTTCGCGCCTTCGCAGGACGGGGCGGCTATCTGAAGGCGGACCCCGGGCGCGTCGACCATTGGCGTAACGTCCTGGCGCAGGCGCCACCCGGGCTGCGGATCGGACTCCTCTGGAAGAGCGCCTCGCAATCCAGAGGACGGGCTCGCAGCTTCGCGGAGTTCGACGCCTGGGCGCCGGTGCTCAGGACGCGCGGAGCCACATTCGTGAACCTGCAGTACGGAGACTGCGCCCCGGAGATCCGGATCGCACAGGAAAGGTTCGGGGCCCGTATCTGGACCCCGCCGGGCATCGACCTGATGCAGGATCTGGACGAGGTGACCGCCCTGGCGAGCGCCCTCGACCTTACCGTCGCATTCGCCAACGCCACCTTCAATCTCGCAGCGGCGACAGGTGCGCCGGCCTGGCTGATCGCCTCGAAGGGCGCCTGGACCACCCTCGGGACCCGCGCGTATCCCTGGTATCCGCAGGTGCGCCTCTACCAGCCCGGCGCCTACGCGGACTGGGCCCCTGTCCTGGCCCGGGTGGCGAAGGACCTCAAGGCGGTCCTCGGAGCCAGGACCTGATGGGGCGTGCGGCCGGGAGCCCGCTGGACGACGCCCTCAAGGCCCTCGACGAGGGGCGCCTGCAGGACGCCGTCCGGTCTGCGCGACGAACGGCCGAAATGGACCCGACATCGCTCACCGCCCTCAGGGTCCTCGCCATGGCCCAAGAGCGGCTGGGCGAGGTGACGGACGCCCTGGCGACCTACGAAAACGCCCTGCGGCTGGCGCCCGACGATCCCGATCTCCTGAACGGCCTCGGCCGGCTGGCTCTAGAACTGGATCTGGCGCCAGTCGCCGCAGGCATGGCGCGCCAGTCCCTGGCGGCGCGGCCCGGAGACCCTGAGGCGGTGTGCCTGCTCGGCCGCGCCCTCGCCCTGGAGGGACGGGTTCAGGAGGCCATCAGATGTCTTGCGGACCATCTGGGAGCCTATCCCGAGCAGGCCGGCGTCTGGAATGCGCTGGGCGTGCTGATGTCCGACACCGGCGATCCGGTCATGGCGGAAACCGCCTTTGCAGAGGCAATACGGCTGAACCCGGAGCTTGTCCCGGCCCGGTTCAACCAGGCGAACCTGCTGGTGACCCTTGGGGAAACCCGGCGCGCCCTCGACGCCCTGCTTGAGATACCGGAGACGAACCTGAACGCGCGGGAACGGGCGACCCTGCGATTCTCTAGGGCCTGCGCCCGGTTGCAAATGGGGGATCTTCCCGGCGGATGGCGTGACTACGAAGCCCGGAACGATCCGGGCCTTTCGGGGGCGGCTGACTTCGAAGCCCCGGGCAGGCGCTGGCGGCCCGGAGATCCGCTAGATGAACTTGACCTGCTGCTTTTCGGTGAGCAGGGCCTTGGAGATGAGGTCCTGTTCGCCAGCCTGCTCCCAGACCTGCTGAAGCGGACCGACCGGCCGGCCAGGATTCACTTCGCAGTGGAACCGCGGCTTGTCTCCCTGTTCCAGCGCTCCTTCCCGGAGGTGTCGGTCATAGCGCATTCGACGGTGGGAACAGGAGGACGCAAGATCCGGCGGATACCGGCGTCGCACAACGCCACTCGCGTCTCGGCCTGGACGCCGATCGGCGATCTGCTCCCTGTCCTTCGACCGGACATCACCGCCTTTCCCGGACACAATGGGTTTCTCATCGCAGATCCCCAGCGGGTGCTGGAGTGGCGTGACTGGCTGACACGCGCCCCCGGGGGATTGCGTGTCGGGCTTCTGTGGAAGAGCGGGCTCCTGGCGGGGGCCCGGGGCCTCTCCTTCGCAGGCTTCGAGTCCTGGGCGCCGGTGCTGCAGGCGCCCGGCGTCACCTTCGTCAATCTCCAGTACGGGGATTGCGCGGAGGAAATCGCTTTTGCCCGGGATCACCTCGGAGTGGAGATTCTCACGCCGCCGGGGCTGGACCTGAAGGAGGATCTCGAGGGCGTGGCGGCTTTGTCCTGCGCACTGGACCTGGTCATCGGGGTCGCCAACGCCAGCTTCAACCTCGCCGGGGCCTGCGGCGGGAGGACCTGGCTGGTCAGTGGTCCCGACGCATGGACCGTTCTGGGGAGCGGACGCTATCCCTGGTACCCTCAGGTCCGACTGTTTCCTTCCGCCCGTCTCGGTGACTGGGCGGACATCCTCGCCACCGTCGGCCGCGCGCTCGCCGCGGAAGCGGGGCCCTGAACCCGCCCGGCGGCGGCGGCGGCGAGCAGGGATTGAGGCGGGACAGGCCGGGGATGAAGCGGCTTGAATGTCTCCGGCCAGTCTTTAGTGTGCCCGAGGGTTTGAAACATCAGTTCAGGCGACCGCCCCCTGGGCCGGCGCATTTCGGGGACACCATATGAGCCAGCGTTTTGAAGGCACAGACAATTACGTCGCCACCGACGATCTCAAGGTGGCCGTCAACGCCGCCATCGCCCTCGAGCGTCCCCTATTGATCAAGGGCGAGCCGGGGACCGGCAAGACCGTACTGGCCTACGAGGTGGCCCGGGCCCTCGACGCCGAACTGATCACCTGGCACATCAAGTCCACGACAAAGGCCCACCAGGGCCTCTACGAGTATGACGCCGTCACGCGACTTAGGGACAGCCAGCTCGGTGACGAGCGGGTGAAGGACGTCCGCAACTACATCAAGAAGGGCAAGCTCTGGGAGGCCTTCACCGCCCCGAAGCGACCTGTCCTCCTGATCGACGAGATCGACAAGGCCGACATCGAGTTCCCGAACGACCTCCTCCAGGAGCTCGACCGGATGGAGTTCTACGTCTACGAAACCAACGAGACGATCCGTGCGGAAATCCGGCCGGTGGTGATCATCACCTCCAACAACGAGAAGGAGCTGCCCGACGCCTTCCTGCGTCGTTGCTTCTTCCACTACATCCGCTTCCCTGAAGCCGAGACGATGAACGACATCGTCGAGGTCCACTATCCGGGCATCAAGCAGAAGCTGGTCTCTGAGGCCCTGCGTATCTTCTACGACATGCGCAAGGTTCCGGGCCTGAAGAAGAAACCCTCCACCTCCGAGCTGCTCGACTGGCTGAAGCTCCTGATGGTCGAGGACATCAGCGACGAGATGCTGAAGGAGCGGGACCCGACCAAGCTGATCCCGCCCCTGCACGGCGCCCTCCTGAAGAACGAGCAGGACGTGCAGCTGTTTGAGCGCCTCGCCTTCCTGGCCCGCCGGGAAAGCGGTCCGCCCCGCCCGGGGCAGTAGCAGCCAAACCGACGGGCGGAACGCCGCGGCAGGGCGGGTCAGACCTTCTGGACTTCGACGATCTTGTAGGTCAGAGGCTGGCCGTCCTCGTCCGTGACGGTGACGTACTCGCCCACCATAAAGCGGTGGTCGCCAAGCCTGTGAACGGGCTCGTCGTCGTCGCTGGACCCCTGATCATAGTCAAAGAACCAGTTCTGGCCGCGACGGGCCAGGCGTCCCATCACGGCGTCCTCGTCAGGCGCGAACCGGCGGACCGTGCACTCGGCGCGGGCCTTTGCGAAGGCCTCGCCGTCGAGACGCCCCTCCGGAGTCAGGGGAGCCGTCAGGGTGTAGCCACGACGGTCGTCACCGCCGAACTCAGAGCCAGGATTGCGGGCGAGCCGCATGACGATGCGCGACAGGGACATGCGCCAGAACCTCTAATGAGACAGGAAGAGTGAAGGAGCGTCGGCGGCCAGAAGGCTGCGGGTCGTTCCGCCGAAGATGAATTCCTGGAGCCGGGGATGCCCGAAGGCGCCGGCGACCAGCAAGTTGGCGCCCGCCCGGCGAACGGCGCCGAGCAGAAGCCCCGCCGCCTCGCCCTTGTCTCCCAGGACCTCGACCTCGGTCTGCACACCGCGAGCGGCGTAGTAGGCCTGGAGCCGGGCGGGATCGAAATGTCGCGAGGTGGCGCGCGGGGCTGCAAGCAGGATGACCCGTGAGGCCCTCTCGAGCATGGGCAGGGCCAGACGGGCGGCCCGGCTGGCCTCCTTGCCGCCATCCCAGGCGACCGCCACCACGCCGCCGACCTCGAACCCGTCGCGAGCGATGAGCACCGGTCTCTGCTCGTCGGCGACGATCTGCTGGAAACACTCGGCCAAGGGGCCGCGCCCCCGCGCCGGATCGTCGCTGAAGACCACCAGGTCGGAGAGTCGGGCCTCCGCCGACAGGGAAGCCCAGACGGGGCTCTGCAGGGCGATGAAGGTCTTCTTGCCGTAGACACAGGCCTCATAGGATGCGCGGGAACGGGCCTCTCCCGTCGCTGCGGCCTGTCTCAGGGTCTCGATCGCCGTGGTCTGGACACCGCCCATGTAACCTTCGCCCAGCCAGGGCATGATGTCGGCCACATCGGCTGGGGCGAAAACCGCCGACAGTTCCGCACCGAAGGGCTCAGCGGCCCTGACAGCCGCCGATAGGACGGCCGCGTCGCCATCGGCTCCGGCCAGCGGCGCCATGACCCTCGCCCAGCTCATTCGCGTGCTCCTCGGTTCCTGTGGACCCTAAGCTATCAGACTGCGCACCGACATTGATCTTTCTCAAGCCCCGGTGCACCTGTCGGGGATGCCCTGCACCGGAGATCAGCATTGAAGCGCGCCGCTGCAAGCCCTCCACGGGCCTGGCAACGCATGCTTTCAGGCCGAAGGCTGGACCTTCTCGATCCCTCCCCGCTGGACATCGAGATCGAGGACATCGCCCATGGTCTCGCCCGCGTGGCCCGGTGGAATGGGCAGACCGTCGGCGAACACGCCTTCTCTGTGGCTCAGCACTCGCTGGTCGTGGAAGAGATCTGCATTCACCTGCAGCCGGACCTCGACCCGAGATGGCGTCTGGCGGCGCTGCTGCACGACGCTTCGGAGTACGTGATCGGGGACATGATTAGCCCCTTCAAGGCGGCTTTGGGATACGACTACAAGGCCTTCGAACACCGGCTTGAGCAGGCGATCCACATTCGCTTCGGCCTTCCGGCCCGGACTCCCGCCGAAGTCCGCAAGCTGATCAAGACTGCCGATCGCGCCTGCGCCTTCTTCGAGGCTGTGCAACTGGCGGGCTTTGGTCACGACGAGTCCGTCTCCCTCTTCGGACGACCGCCCGAAAGGTTTCAGATCGAGATTGAGCCGCTCGCGCCGGGACCCGCGCAGAGGCGTTACGTCGAGCGGTTCCATCTCTTGTCCGAAGCGGCGGGGTTCGCCTCCGCCGCCACCTCCCGACCGGGGGGCTAGCGCCGTGTCGCAGCGCATCGTCATCGGACTCTCGGCCGTGGTCGCCGCCGTCGCCGACGGCGAAGCGCGGGTGCTGACGGTGCGGACTCCGGGGCAGCCCGCCGCCCTGCCCTTCGGCCCCTTCGATCCGGAGGCGGACAGGACGTTCGAGATCGCGCTCAGGACCTTCGTCTCCGCCCAGACCGGCTTCAATCCGGGCTATGTCGAACAGCTCTACACCTTCGGCGACAAGGGGCGGGATGCCCCCCTGGCCGCGGTCGACGGGGCTCAGGCGGCGCGGGTCATCTCGGTGGGCTATCTGGGCCTGACCGCGAGGGCCGACACCGTCGCCCAGGCTGGCGCCACCTGGTCGGCCATCACCAGCTTCTTCCCATGGGAGGACTGGAGGGACGGCCGGCCAGCCGCGCTGGCCGGGATTGAGGCGGCCCTCCGACACTGGGCCGGAGCCAGCGCCGCGCGGCTCTCCCGCGTGCGGCTTCTCTTCGCCCTCGATGAGGCGCCCTGGAATGACGAAAGGGTGCTGGAGCGCTACGAGCTTCTCTACGAAGCGGGCCTGGCGCAGGAGGCGGCCCGGGATCGTGGCGAGACGCCGGACCCGGCCATCGCCCTGCTTGGGCCGGCTCTGGGCGAGCCCATGATCTCCGACCACAGGCGCATTCTCGCCACAGCTCTCTCCCGGCTGCGCGGGAAGCTCCGGTACCGGCCGGTCATCTTCGAGATGATGCCGGATGCCTTCACCCTGTCGGCTCTCCAGAAGGCTGTGGAGTTGGTC
>Ga0315899_10004824_pt1 | contig 14553 bp, 14 predicted proteins | sample LakEriMetagenome_2_FD_203518 | JGI IMG/M metagenome (GOLD analysis project Ga0315899, IMG submission 203518) | Freshwater fungal communities from buoy surface, Lake Erie, Ohio, United States - Buoy 4 MA112 | ecosystem: Environmental > Aquatic > Freshwater > Lake | place: USA: Lake Erie, Ohio... | reverse complement strand
TGCTGAATCAGTTCATCACGCCGACTATCGATCTCGTCCTGAGCTTCGTAGAGCCTCTTGCGTCTTTCTTTGCGATTGGATTCCAACGTCTTAATGTTCTTCTGAGCTTCGAGTTTATCTGCTAGCGAGCCAGCCAAAGAGGCGGTCTTGCGAGCTTCTCGGATCTCCTTGTCGAGTTCCTTTATCTCCCGTTCCAGTCCTTGCTTGAGATCGTCCGACCAATGGTCTAGCTTCAGCACTTCTTCGTCAAAGTGCTTCATGTTACGATGCTCGACCTCTTTGACACGCTTGGTCACTTCTAAGGATCGATTCAAAGAGAAATCTGGAATCTGATCGTTTAGCTCTCCCGAAACCTTGGCTGGCAGGGAAAGTAGTTTGGCACATATCTCGGCATCCAAAACCACAGCATCGTCTGACATGCCTGTCAGTACGATAAACTCCTCGGTGTCAAGCGAGGAGATTGTGAGCTTGGATAACTCCAGCCATCCCGATTTACCAATAAAGGGTTCCAGCAGGCTTACGACAGATCCATAGGCTGCGTAGTCGAAAGTGATGCAGGTGGATTGGAGGTTCCGCTGTATGGCTCGTTCCACAAGAGCCGAAGCAAGTGGATGACCCAATCGATAAAAGGCATCTCCATTTTCGTTCGCCTTTTTCCAGTCGAAGTGATAATGACCTCGCTGAGCAAGCGAACCATTGTAGTAAAATCGAGGCTCATCGGAATCAAACGAAGCGTCTCCGTTGAGTTCACAACGGGTGAGATTGAACAGCCAGCGTTCACGTTCTCCGAGGCTCTCCAGTGTTTTATCTCGGTGGACACGAAGCCGGGATGCTACCTCTTCGTCGAAGTTTTCTAAGAGTACTTGCCGGGTATCGTCCATGCGGACTTGGATTTGGTCATCCAGTTCCGATTGCAGTTGATCGAATGCAGCCGTAATCTCGGTCGGCGTTCGGCATGTTTGATAAACGGCAGCGATACGACGTTCGATATCGACACCAGACTCCAATGCTCCGAGGACTTGATCACTCGCACCAAACACACCATCAAACAACTGAAACTTTTCGCTTAGCAACTCAAAGACTCGCTCGTCCGCTTCGTTTCTTCGATTCAGGAAGTTTACGACAACAACATCATGCTTTTGTCCGTAACGATGACAGCGACCAATGCGTTGTTCAATGCGTTGCGGATTCCAAGGTAGGTCAAAGTTCACGACCAAGGAACAGAACTGCAAATTGACTCCTTCGGCAGCCGCTTCGGTTGCGATGAGGATCGATGCCCGTTCTTTGAACTCTTCCACGATGGCGGCTTTGATATCAACAGGCTTGGAGCCACTGACACATTCCTGACCAGCATGCCGCTTGATCCAGTCCTCGTAGATTTGTTTGGACAAGGGATCGGTGTTCGAGCCGTTCATCAAAACAAGCTGACCTGCGTAGCCGTGAGATGACAATAGATCAAACAAGTAGGTTTGTGTTCTGCGGCTTTCGGTAAAGATGACTGCTTTACGTTCTGCACCCAATTGACTTGCACGGTTGAAAGCAATCTCTAGTGCTGGGAGTAATGCCTCCCCTTTTGCATTCGTGGTGATACGACTGGCTAGCTCGGAAAATCCTAATAGCTCTTGGAGTTCGTCTTCAAGGGCGACTGGATCAATTTGCCCGGCTTTCGGGGCTGGTTCTTCACTTCGCAACTCCAGTTCTGGAGCGGGTTCGGTTTGGGGTTCGATTGGAGGCTCTGCGGATTCATCAGATTCCCATTCCTCTTGAAGTTCCAAGATGGGCTCGAAATCGGACTGGTCTATTAAAAGGGACTCAGTATCGAAATCAATGGTAACGGTTGCCTCAGACCTTGAGGGCTGGATAGTCTGGCTTTGTTGTATGTTTCGAAGTCGCTTTACAAGCCCTTGTAATGTTCCAGCGATAGCAAAGGTCGAGGAGGCAAGCAGTTTTCTTAAAACAAGGGTGATTAAATGACGTTGGCTGGCAGGTAGGGAGACCAAGTTCTCTCGCTGTAGAAATGCCGATACGGATTCGTATAAACGATGTTCGTCATCGCTTGGTGTAAAGTCTTGCGTGATGGGAATACGTTTGGTGTAAGGCACGTATTCAATGACTTGTTGCCGGAGTGTGCGAATGCAGATCGAATTCAAACGACTCCTGAGTTGCGAGTTTCGTTCGGCGTCGTTTGCCGATTTCACGAATTGGTCTCGGAAGGAAGCAGCGTCACCGAAAACATGCTCATCGATGAGGCTAACCAAGCCATACAACTCCATCAGCGAGTTTTGTAATGGAGTCGCTGTTAGTAAGAGTTTGTGAGCGGGTCCAATAGCATCCGCAATACGTCGAGCCATTCGGTTTTGTGGCTTGAAGACGTTTCGCAGCCGATGTGCTTCGTCGATTACGACCAGATCCCACGGAACGCCATGAACGCTAGCCGCTTTGGCGGAAACAAAGTGGTAGGAGCAGATGACGATCTTGTCTTCCTGCATGAATGGGTTTGCTTGTCCTTGGGCACGCAGTCGATTAAAGGACGCTCCGTCCAGAACGGTGGAAGGTAAGTAGAACTTGTCGTCGAGTTCTTGTTGCCATTGTTTGCGAAGCGTTGCAGGGACTATTAGAAGGATTCTTCGCTTTCGCTCAGCCCAACGTTGAGATAGGACAATACCCGCTTCGATGGTTTTTCCGAGCCCGACTTCATCCGCTAGGATCGCTCCTTTGGACAGGGGTGAGCGTAGAGCGAAGAGAGCCGCATCTACTTGATGCGGATTTAGATCTACACGAGCGTTTGAGATCGAACGAGTCAAATTCTCAATGCTTCCGCCAGCACCTTTGAGTGTGAGCAAATGTGCCCAGTATTGGCTCTGGTACGGAGTCATTGAGCGTGTAGGTTCCTTTCGAAGTGTTAAATTGGTTGACCAAAACACCAAAAGAAGTTTACGATAATCTCCTGTTTTATTCAACCATCTTAGCCCGCATGAGACAACTATCAAAACAGCTCTTCTTGTTTTGTAGTTTACAAGACAAAACGCGAGGCGTTTAACTCTTGCCAGCTATCGGACAATTCAAAATTGAATGTTTAATGGGCTGTAATGACCTCTCATTCAGCCAGTAAAAAATAGACATACGACGTGCACTCAAGTCATACGAGAAGTGACATTACCGCGACGCAGAAACAGGAAAAAATTGCAATCCTCGAATGCTGATTCTTGATCGAAAAACGAGCCCCAAAAACACTTATTGGGCGATAGGCTAGCTGCCATGATCATGCTACACCGATACAACTCCCAATCGACGAGACACGCGATCGTCTGGGGAATCCCAAATGTTGGCTCAATGCAGTTGTCTAATCGTCACTGAGGAAGACCTGCACCGAGCGAAGACCGTAACCAGCGTCGATTTTACCGACGCGAAAACCGACGCTGTTGAGCGATAAACGAGCGATAAAACCGTCGCTGCAAAAGTCGGCAACAATACGCAGCGATGAGCAAATGACCAAGGAAAACATTGGTCAAAACGCAAAAACCCAAGGAAACCTTGGGAATATCCAACGGATGGGGAGGGATTCGAATTAGCATCAAATTCCCAGGGAAATCAACACTTCTCAACCGACCCGAAGCACAACCCGAAGCACGGCAGGCAGATGCCTAACAATGAGGCAGGGGAAATGGACCCCCGATTAGCCGCATTGATCGAAGCTTGGCCATCCTTTTCCGAAGCGACCAAGGGCAAAATCGCGAGGCTCGGCGGACTTTCCTGAACGGTAGGTAATTATCAACGGGATCGCTAAAAAGGGGCCCCACGCGTGCACCGGGCTGAAAAGCAGTAGACGTTATCCCCGACCAATGCCTGGAGCACATTCAGGACGGTTGTTTTGCCGGTCCCCGAGGTACCGCGAAGAATGCGGACTCCACCAGGCTCGTGATCTGATAGATCAATATCCATGGCCGAAATCGGCCCTACGTTTCGAATCTCGATAGCACTCATGCTTTCCCTCGTTAGTTGGTGAACTGGTCACTTAACTAGACGAATGGAAAAGGTTGATCGCACCGCGATTAGGAAGAAATTGGATCTGTATCTGTCTGATCTGGCGGGACCAATGCGACACGAACGAGCTCGCATCGCGTTGTGATCTCAAAACCATTTCCGAACTCGATTTCCACTGTTGCAACCGTAACGGCTGGCTACATGCAATGGACTGACGTGCTTAGCTCAATGTCGACGAAAGTGCCATCAACGTCGGCCTGGATGCCGGATTCTTTCCGATGCAAACGTCTGTCCCATCACAACCGGAATCGGCTCGTGCACAACGATCATGCCATCTGGATCAACGATCGTCTTGTCGTATTTGGAATTGCGGTTCAGAATTTTTACTTGCTGTGACATGTTAAATCAGACCATACAAAGCTCACATGGTCATCAACGGCAATTTAGCAGGGGGGGCCTCAAAAGACTGCTCGAGCATTTAAAATTGGCTCCAAGCCAAACTATGACTCGAGGACCGACTATCGTCGCAAGTAGTTGTCGATACTTCTTCTAAGCTCTATCGCTACTTCGTTACATCTTTCGAACGAATATTCTCCTTCCTTCACATCGCCTAACGGTTGCCACCTAAACTCCGTTGTCTGCTTGTTAAGAAAGCTCGCTCCCGCATCCTTAATCATCTTCTTCTTTTCAATGCTCGCCGGAACAATGCACTTTTTACCTGATTCGGAATCAAGCTCCATCCACTTAGTGTAGGTCGAGATAATCTGCCTAGGTTTCAATTGAGATTCAGAGACATAATCGGCTGAGAGTTCTTCTGGTTTCATATACCCTTCATGGACCTCAGCTACCAGACCTTTCCCCACGCCGTCGAGCGCAACAATTATCCTGTAGCAACAAGCCCCTGGCTCTTTTGCTTTAAAGGGTCGTTTTACCCTAAAGACACGAACCTCTCGTCCATCTTCGGTTTTCTCATCCGACGATTTCACGTTGCTTTCGTCGCCACTCTCAACAATAAAATCAATCATTTCGAGAGTTGATTGATCAGGCATTTCTTGAGAGCATAACAACGAAAGTGGAAACAGCCGGATGCTGTTCTGCATCATTGTCAACTGGAGGCCGTCAAAATACGGTCTTGGAGAATCGTCCTCAAGAACGGTTTTGGGGCCATTCAGCATGCGAAGAACAAATTCCTCTTGATTTCCAAGAGCAAAATACCCAAAATCGCCCTCTTCATTCACAACCTCTGAGTCGCTTCTGATCATTAACGAGCTAAGCCCCTGAACAGTTGCTATTCGATACTTACCAAGTTTTGCATCAAATAATGCATCTGAAATCTGTATCGAATCCCGATGGGTCTCCGTCCCTTTGCTGTCGGGTGCCTTCGTAGTCCCTGCGGTCACGGTTGTCGTCATCCGAAGATGGTGTCCGCCAATTCCTTGCCCCCAGTCTAACGACTTCAAAATTGCTTCGGCGCAATTAGGGTCGGCATTGGCATGCGAGTAATCGCAAAACAGAACCAGGGATACCAAAACTGTTTTAACCAAAAAGCAATTCATTACTTTGCCCCATTACTTACGAAATGCAATAATCACAAGAAATCGATTTCAAAGCAAAAGCGGATCGATTTCCCGACCTCAATCGGCGCAATTGTCGCCCGAATTTTGTCGAGTTTTGACTTTATAGGGCCCAACAAGACTTCTTTCACAAAAATACTCCCCGTTAACTTCATAACAGACGCTAGAGCAGGAATATATCTCGCCGCACGTCACTTCATTCCCTTCCGTGAATGCCTTTTTTCCACTACTTGGACTGGGTTTGACCCACGGGTATTTCGTAGCGAAGTTTGGATGGGAACTTGGATGTGTATAAATCCCATTTAAGTCAGCGACAGGACATACGTATTGCTGAGGGGTGACGTTTGGCTTAATGTAGCAAGGACCGCACCCTCTCAGAAGCGGCTGTTTATAATCGTTAATAAGGGAAGTTAGTATATTTGCACAGTCGTATTCGTCGTTCCTGTAACAAACTGGCGCTGGATCTTCACCGGGCCCGCCGACAGTTCCACCTCCCTGCGCCAACACTTGGCCTTGTAAAAATAAACAAAAAGATACAAACGTCATTAATGCAAATCTCATATACATCTCCCTTGAAACAAATTACAAATCTAAATCAACGACTGTACTTATTGACTCCCCGATAAGCTTTATCGAGGCTTCTTTGAAATCAGGTGGAATCTTAATTTCCAACTCGCTCAGACCGCGTGTAATCGTACGGACACTGACTTCAAGTTCTACGCCAGCCAAAGTTGTAGCCTTTAGCCCGCTTACTTCATTCCCTCCTCGACGATAGACTTTGAACACCACCGTTCCGCTCGAAACAGCGGGACGCATGGGAATGATTTTGAGAGCCTGAGCATCTAAAAAATTCACTATCAACTTGTCGTTTATTTTCCAATGTTCATCCGTATATTTCAATCCAACAACTAGCGATCTTTCTGATAGCGCAACATCTCCATTCCCTGAGATTGTGATTTGCTTCTGATGCTCGCCGTCTTCTATCATGGCAACTGTGAAATTCGCGGAAGAAACCGAAAGTAAAACCTCGTCCGCATTTACGGTTGGATCGACTAAGATCGGGAGAGTTTTATTAAATTTTTTCGATGAATCGAGCGTAATCGACAAAGATTCTTGCTGAACGAATACCGGTCGAGATAATGTGCCTTTGATCTTCAATAAAGCAATTGGGTTCTTTGAGTCGTCTCCAAAAATGCTAATCTCGCCGATAACCGCATTTTGAACCTTAATATGCGGCGTTTTGACTACAATTTCTGCTGGCGAGCTAGAGTGGTTGCCTGGCAGAATGTCTTCAGCGATTAATTTGAACGATGCGCACGTACAGCTTGGCCGTACGCTTTTGAATGACAATTCATGCGATGTCTTATTGATCAATCGAAGATTTGCTCGATACTCATCTCCGGCATTAATTTTGCCAATATCGAGGATTCCAATTGTGATAGCTTCATTGCCGACGATAGACTCCTCAAGTCCCACGGACACCTCGCTGTCTTTCAGCACCACCCCGTCGTCGATGGCGAGACAAAAATTACTGTGGGCATTTAGCAAGCAAACAATAACTAGAATTTGCGAAACCAAGCGAATCGTCGGTGTGCAAAGTACTGAGCACAATTGAGGCCGTAGCGTGCATCCACAAAACATTTGGCGTAACTCCGTGGGCAAGGCAGAAAATGATTTGTTTGAGCCTTGAGTGTAAGGTCTCGCGGAACTGCGTCAAGTTTTTTTAAGGAATTTTTTACTTCTTGAAAAATGATCACTTTTACCTTGCCGCTCTACCCTGTGGTCAGCGATTGAATGCACAAAATCTGCACTGGAGTCGAATGTTCGTTTTGAAGCATTCATTTTTAACACGATAGAGGACCATAAGTTGGTTGCTTGGTAGCTTCGTATCGGATGATTTTTGCTGTTGACGACCCGGCTATTTTTGTCATTCAACAGGTGGCAAACACAGCATGGGGTACTATCGCTTGCGATTATCGTCATGTAGGCAATTGCGCCATGCATTCGCGAGTCTTCGCGCAGCGATGCAAGCCTGAGATTGAGACACTTCACCAGCCGCTTTAAGATAATGTTGGCTCAATACCAAAGTAGGCGTTCGAAAGCGGAAATGTTCATTTCTCCGATTTACCGATTCGAGAACAACGATTTCCAAATCGTCAATTGGGCTTGCTGTTCCATCGATGGGAAGAAGGACCAGGACGGGACACGCTCCAAAGTACTTTCCGGACGTGGGCGCAACGGCTTGTTCTTATCCAAAAGATCGGTGCAACTGCTGGTTAAAGGCGAACCAACAAAGGAAACCATCGTTGTTAGGGTCGAAGGCTTCTCGGATTACCGCACTTAACGAGCATCTCGACGCAACTTGGAAAGCGATTGTTGCATTAAGCCGTTTTGGTGGTTTACGCTGCCCCTCCGAGACGCTTTCCCTCAAATGGTCTGACGTTGATTTCGAAAAGGGTATGTTGCATATCCCCGTTCCAAAGCTTGAACACCACGAGGGCCGAGCTGTTCGCGTATGTCCGCTGTTCCCAGAGCTGCGGGAAGTGCTGGAAGCTTTATTCAACGAGATCACCGAGACGCAAGGGTACTACCCAAAGGGGGACACGTTCGTAATCGACAAGCAAGCTTACCGAGACGCCGCCAATACCGGGGAAGGCTGGAAGAATGCAAACCTCCGAACTCAGTTTCTAAAGCGACTCAAAAAGGCAAAGATCACCCCTTGGGCTCGGTTGTTCCACTCGATGCGAGCAAGCCGTCAAACTGAGCTTGAGCGACAATTCCCAATTCACGTAGTTTGCGCTTGGCTGGGAAATCCTCCCAAGGTGGCTCAACGCAGTTACCTACTTGTCACCGATGACGACATACACCGAGCAAAGACCGAGAACGGCTCGATTTTACCGACGCGAAAACCGACGCTGTTGGACCACAAACCGACGCTGCAAGAGTCGGCAACAATACGCAGCGATGAGCAAATGACCAAGGAAAACATTGGTCAAAACGCAAAAACCCAAGGAAACCTTGGGAATATCCAACGGATGGGGAGGGATTCGAACCCACGGTAGCCTTACGACTACTCCGGTTTTCAAGACCGGTGCATTAAACCGCTCTGCCACCCATCCAGGTTTGCATTTTCCCAATGTTTTCATTGGTGAACATGCGTTTAACGTCGAGAGCTTGACCGACGGCAGAAAAGTTTGTACCCTTTTCTGTACCCTTTTGGGTGTTTCTGGCACCAAAAAAGGTGCTCCTCTGTCGCGGTAACGACTCGGGAGCTAACCCACCATCCACAGTTCAACGCAAAAGGTGAGTCTATGGCGGATTCTAACCGCAAATCGGCAGCAAAGCGACCCCGAAAAACGGAGACGCTTTCTTTTCACAAGGGCAGGGGCTACTGGTACAAAACCATCGGTGGCCGTCGTAAATATTTCCTAAGCTATTCCGACGATCCCACTGGGCAGAAATCGCTGGAACAATGGTTCGCTTGCAAGGACGATCCCTTTGGTACTCCAAAAAGTGTACAGTCTGAGGGCTGTACCCTTTTGGACATTTGCAATGCGTTTTGTGCATTCAAAAAAGAGCGGCTGGATTCCGGTGAACTGTCGCAACGGATGTTTGACGAATACCACTCGGTTTGCGAGTTAGTTCTAAAGGTAATCGACAAGCAAGCTATCGCCGAAAACATCGATGCGGCCGCGTTGGGCAAAGTCAGAGCGAAGCTAGCCCAGCGTTACGGAGTCAACGGCATATCCAAACGGATTCAGCAAGTCCGCTCTATGCTCAAATGGGCATATGAGAGCGGCTATTTAGACAAGCCTATCCGTTACGGCCAGAGCTTTTCTAAACCGTCTGCTAAAGCCATGAGGCAGCATAGACTGGAACGGGGGGCAATGGACTTCACAGCGGACGAAATACGCCGACTGCTACAGGTAGCGACTCCCATAACGAGAGCCATGATATTCTTGGGACTTCAAGGGGGCTTAGGAAACTCTGATATTGCCGACCTGCCGCTAAAGGCTGTCGACCTGAAAAGCGGGTGGCTGGATTATCCAAGAGCAAAAACAGCGACCCATCGCAGGATACCACTATGGCCAGAAACGATTGCAGCGTTGCAAGTAGTGATTGACGCTAGGCCTGAAACCGATTCAGAGCTTTTCTTTATCTCGTCGCGAGGGCAGGACTTTACCGACGATTCTAGAACGGGTTGGCGCGTCACAGGGTATTTCAGGCAGACTCTCAAAAAGGTCGGCATACAGGACGGCAGGGGCTTCCATTCGCTTCGCAGGACGTTTCAGACACAAGCAGAGGAGTCTGGCGACCTAGTGGCTGTCCAAGCGATTATGGGCCACATTCCGAGCGAAAGAGATATGAGTGCTCGTTATAGGCAACGCGTATCTGATAACCGACTCAGAGAGGCAGTTGAGGCTGTCCGTCAATGGTTGCTCCCCATCGAGATTGCAGACGATGAGGTGGCGCAATGAGCGACAGTTTGACACCAAAAGAAATCGATGGCCTTGAGCAAATCGCGGAATGGCTGGACATGCTTTACATTCGCCTACAGGGGGCGGAAATCATCTTTGCAATGCAGGTTGGTAACGAGCGTTACTGCGAAAGTCTCCAGGCTGACATCGCAACGGCAGTGGAAACTGGTATTGCGATGAATCGACCTATGGAGAGCTGCGGTTGCTTGTTTGAGGCATTGAATGGAGATTGCGAGCCACAGCAATTCTTGATGCGAGCTAGGCAGGAAATCAACGCTCTTGCTATTGCAGTTCGGCAAATAGCACTTTATGAACATTTTGCGTCAAAAACATCGAGCAACACTGTCGCTCGGTCCAAGTATCCAGGCCTTACCGAGCTTTACCGTGAGCGAAAGGCGAATCCGAAGCTGGCCGACAGTGAAAAGACCTACGGCAAAGCAGCGGAGGCCTACAAAAAGACTCTTGATAGGAACGACAAAACAACGATAGCTCAGTTACGTAAATGGCTCACAAGGCCTGAGAACCACTAAATCCCCAAAACAGCAACTTGTTGACCCTACCAAAAGGTCTACCAAAACACTGGTAGGCCTTTTTTTATTGAAAATTCTTCGCAGGAAAACAGAACGGAAGCAAGCTAAAAACCATGCCGTCAGGTCTACCAAAACACTGGTAGCCTTCGACCCAAACATATACCCATGCAAAACTTGAACATCGGTTTTGAACATATAGTTGCACATGGGAGATAAGTTTATGCAGGTCGAAAAACACTACTCCGCTCAAGAGGCTGCGGAGCTGTTGGGTATCTCTGATGATGGCGTGGTGGGCTTAATCCACGCGGGTGAGATAGTCGCGGTAAATGTCGCGAGAAGCAAGGACGCCAAGAAACCGCGATGGAGGATTCCCGAGAGTGACTTAGGACGCTTTCTTTTGTCGCGTCGACATCCAGCAAGCATGGAGCGACCGGCCAAACGTCAGCGAAAAACGGCTGCAACAGAACCCACCTTTTTTTCCTAGGGCTTGATACGAAATCAGCCCGCGTTTCCGCAGGCTGTTTCGCTCATTCTTATGTTATCCGTTGAAGGAGTATTTATATGGTAGGCAATGGAGCCAACAAGACAAGCACGAATAAGCATCAGTATCCAATTCACGAAGCGGCAGCGATTTTCCCAATGATGGGAGATCGAGAGTTTGCTGATTTCAAAAAGGACATCGAGACTTACGGCGTCAAGGAATGGGGAACGCTCTATCGAGGTCAGGTTCTAGACGGTCGCAATCGATACAAAGCTTGCCAAGAGCTAGGTATTGAAATGACGTTTTGCGAAATTGAAGACGATGACAAGTTTGATCCAGTCGCATACGTGCTTAGCCACAACTTGCACCGAAGACATTTGACAGAGAGTCAGAGGGCAATGGTTGCCGCTAAGGTAGCGACCATGAAGCAAGGTGCCAGGACAGACCTCAGATCAATTGAACCGAAGTCTAACGAGGATGCGGCATCGCAAATGAAAGTTTCGCCTGCATCCGTTAAGCGGGCCAAGAATGTAATCGCCAAAGGTGCCGTCGAAGTACAGCAAGCCGTCGAGCAAGGATCATTACCTGTCTCAGTCGCTTCCGAACTTGTCAAGGCAGTACCAGACAAGGATCAACAGACAGAGATCGTCAGCAAAGGGACTGATGCAGTTCGTCAGGCGGTTAAGGAAAAACCCCTCGCGCAAAAGCGACTGACTAAACAACAAGCTGCGGAAAAACGCAAGCAAGCTAGTGCTGGTCCTTCTGCTGGATTAGATGATTTACGAAAGGCATGGCTTCAGGCAACGGAGCAAGCACGTAAGGAGTTTCTGAAGGAGGTGCAGCATGAGCAAGCCTATTAACGTGCTCTCTGTCGTCGAGGGCGACAAGTTCATTCGATTTTTTGCCGATTCGCCAGTGGTTGTCAAGGCGGTGCAGGTGCCATTCTATCTGACGCAAGAATGCGAGTTAGCACTAGAGCAACTGATTGCACAGAAGTTGCCGTACAACTGGCGAACCATTTACGAGAGTCACCCCGTTGGCTTTCATAACATACGCGACATATCAGTGGCAGACATTGCCATTCGCGATTACGAGATGGGATTACTCAAATCGCTCAATCGAGTAGAGCACGCATTTAAGGAGGTCGGCAAGTGAGTCTAAGGAATGATGGTAGTCTGATTGCTCAATTGATCACACCGGACAGCCGGACGGAAAACACGCTAGCCACCATGTTTATCGACGTGCATGGTGGAAAGTTTCGATATGTTCGTGAGTGGAATCGATGGCTTTATTGGGATGGATCACGATGGTTGCATGATGCAAGTGAAAACCTAGTCACGCGAGAAGCTAGGCGATTCGGCGACATGCTTATGGATCAATTGGCTGGTAGCTTAAAGCGATTGCCAGATGATGAGTTGAACAAGATCGTTACCTTTGTTCGACATGCTAATGGCTCGCGAGGAATCATCAACTTTGTATCGCTTTCACAATCGGATGAAAGAGTCTCGATAAGTTACAAAGAGTTGAACCGGGGTAAGCTGCTATTTAACGTCAAGAATGGAACGGTTGATTTGTCCACTGGAATGTTGCGTGAGCATAATCCAGACGACTTGATGACACAGTTGGCAGAAGTCAAATATGACGAAGCTGCTGATTGCCCAAGATGGAAAGCAGCGGTCCAGTTGATTTTCGGAGACGATAATTCCCTGGTTCGCTATGTTCGCCAGTTGATTGGCTACTCGATATCTGGCTTGTGTGGTGAGCATATTTTGCCGATCTGCTATGGATCAGGTGCCAATGGCAAGTCAACAGTGTGGAATGCTGTGCTCCGCGTAGTCGGTGACTATGGATTTCTTGCCAATGATTCGCTTCTGCTCGGTGAGAAACACAGTCACCCAACAGAAAAAGCAGCGTTGTATCAAAAGCGATTCGTTCCGATATCTGAGCCGGACCAAGATAGTCGATTGCGAGAGTCGCGAGTTAAGGAGTTGACCGGCGATAGCACAATCACAGCTAGGCGGATGCATGAGGATTTTTGGTCATTCGACAGAAGCCACACGTTTTGGCTGTCATCGAACCACTTGCCGAAAATCGCTGGCACCGATGAAGGCATTTGGCGCCGAATCAAGTTGATTCCCTTCACGGTTGACCTTAGACAGAAAGTTGCACCGATTGCGAACTATGACGAAGTGCTCGCACGCGAGGAGGGACCTGGAATCTTGAATTGGGTAATCGGTGGATTCTTGGATTATCAGGAGCATGGATTGCAAGAACCGAGTGTCGTAAGCGATGCAACCAAGCTTTACCGCCAAGACTCTGATGAGGTCGCGTCTTTTGTTGACGAATGTTGCGTGGTTGGTCCATCAGTAATGGCACCGGCGAACAAACTTTTTAACGAGTTCCAACGATGGGGTGGTAAGGCAACACGGACCTCTTTTGGTCTCAAGATGGCGGAACGATTCGTCAAGGATAAGCCTAACGCGGGTGAGTTTCGCAAGCAGACTTTATATCACGGAGTTGGTCTACCAGGAGATGATTCCTACTAGGTCAAAAGTCAGTTTGCCACCAGTTGCCACCAGTTTGCCCGCTTTTCCTATAGAAACGGTTTTCCATAGAGCAACCGGGGTAACTAGGGGCAACTAGGGGCAATTTCAAAAAACCCAATGTTTTTCGCACTTTTCGAATTTACCGCCTAGGGAGGGGGAATCATGCCAGAGTTGAAGATTGAGGACTTAACGGTGGTTATCGACACGAGGGAGCAAGACCCCTGGGATATGGAACCATGCCGCGTGGTAATCGATGGACTGAGTGTTGCTGACTACTCGGTGCGCGGTCTCGAATCAGTTGTTGCCATTGAGCGGAAATCGCTTGCCGACTTCGTTGGTTGCTGTGGTTCTGAACGTGAGCGATTCCAGCGAGAGCTTGACCGGCTGCGTGGTTGGTCAGTGTCGGCCGTAGTTATTGAGGCGAGCTGGGGGGACTTCGAGTTAGGACAGTGGCGAAGCAAGTTGACGTCAAAGCAAGTTATGGCGTCCTTCTGCAGTTGGATTAGCCAAGGTCACAGATTGATTTTAGGACGCGATCACGCAACAGCGGCGACGATTGCACGGGGCATCCTATTTTATGCAGCACGCTATCGATTGCGAGAAGCTGCGGAAATCGTCAACGCAAACATAAAGGTCGGCAAGCCATGAGCACTTCCGAAATAACACTCCTGCTCGCCTTGATTCTTAACGAGCCACAGAAAGCCGCCAGCATCGCATTGGAAGCGTTCAGATGGTTGTGTCGTATTGTTCGAGGGAGGGCGTAGAATGGACGTTAGAGAACCAATGGCGCCCTCTCAAGCGGGTCCCAAAAAACAGAGGGTTTTCCAAAGGGGATGTCAAAAAGCCGAGTGCGTTCTACAGAGAGTCCGACCGTCCAGAAGTTTTGATCTGTCCTGCCGTACGCAGGGGGGGATGGGGGGCGGTGCGCCATGAGACCTAGAATCTCGACTCTCGAATGTT
>Ga0315899_10004823_pt1 | contig 14553 bp, 8 predicted proteins | sample LakEriMetagenome_2_FD_203518 | JGI IMG/M metagenome (GOLD analysis project Ga0315899, IMG submission 203518) | Freshwater fungal communities from buoy surface, Lake Erie, Ohio, United States - Buoy 4 MA112 | ecosystem: Environmental > Aquatic > Freshwater > Lake | place: USA: Lake Erie, Ohio... | reverse complement strand
TCGACCGAGTCCGACCATAAGTAACGATGCGATAGACGATTGTCGTTACACTCCCACTGCAACAGTGGATTAGCAAAGGACTGATGGAACGTAAACTGTTGACCTGCAAAGGTACCCAAGATGTTTTGAATGGTGGTGGCTCGCCCCAAGTTATCTCGAACGTAGTTATCCGCATTGTAACTCGAAGTTATGGTCCTGAGAGGAGAACTACTACGCAAATTCGTCGTATCAGGCAAGAAGAAAAAATCCTGATAGGGCAGAAAGATCGAACGCAGAAAAATGGGTGCTTTATCTTTCTGCGTTCTATTTTTCTGCCCTTAGAAGTGGTTTGGTTTGGCCCCTTCAATCGATTCGCAGAAGCGGCTGATTACTTCGCTTTAGCGAAACACTCTTTTGCCCTCTTCTGCCGCAGTTGCCGCCTGTGGCAAAGCCACTAAACCAGGGCTATCGCCCAACGACTTACTAAATCAGCAGCCTCCGCTTCGCTGGCAAGGTGAAGATCGAAATATGGTAGCGATCATCGAGAAGTACCCTCGACTTTACCAAGATCGTAAAGTGGGTGGCACTGTTGGTTCCGCCCTAACTGGGGCACGGCTTTACGCCATGACCTTCGCAACCACAGACCGAAAGAACTCACCAAATGAGTCGTGCCGTTTTTCGTAGTCTGCCTCTCCTTCCATATAATAGTAAACACCAGTTTCGTTCAGAAAATAAAATTGATAGCCCTGATGCATCAAAAAAACAACGGAACCCGTTGGGATCGTAGTCGCGTTGCTTTCGTCAATTAGTTCACGAGCGGCTTCTTGAAGGTCTGCTAGTTCACCATACTTAAAGTCGCTGCCCTTCATAAAGTCATCCACGCCGTGACCGCAAGTTCGCAAAAACAGCTTGTAGTCATCTGGCAACGAAGTATTTAGGTTACGTTCCAGCGTTTCGATCTCTGACGCAGTACAACCAACGGCGTTGCGGCCTTTCGAAAACTGTGCTAGCAAGGTCGAGAACTCGCGCGTGTTCATAGTCATCATGTTCCATCTATAAGTATTAGGCGTATGTTCGGAAACATCTCGCGGAACTGACGAATTACGTCCGAACACGAATCGCAAAACGGAAGTTCAGATACTAATTTGATTGTGCCAGAATCACCCGGCTTGAGCTTTCGCGTTAGATTCTCAAGCACGAATACCTCCGCATCAAACGCTCGATCGAATTCGTCAATTCCAGTTTTGAAAATCCGATCGCTCGGCATAATCGCACCAGGGGTGTTCTTACCGCTAACGCCAACGATCTCTCCAATACTCTTGCCGCCTACATGGCCCTCCGCGAATGCGACATTACGTTTATTGCCTATGCCACGAATTGTGGAGCGAATTTCCGAAAACCTAGCAGTATCCGCAGCACTGAATGCTCTACTTGGGGCTGTCGTTCCAATTGTTCCTGAAGGTTGTGGAGCACGACCAAAAGCACCCGGGCCGCTGAATCCGCCAGAAGCGGCTGCTAGACCTGAACCTATTTCGTAGAACAGTAAATCTGTTTCTACTAATGTTTCGATCGCGATGAGTTCATTCTCGTGGACTCCTGGGTGATGACTCGAATTGCCTGTTTGTCCCGCCGCTGCTTGATTTCGATGATTTATGATTGCATTTCGAGAAGCTTCCAAGTTAAGTACAGACGGTCCTGCGGGCTGGCCGACCTTACGATACCCTAACATTGGCCACACCGTGTACGCAGCGAACGAGCCAAACATCCACCCAGGGTAATTGCTTGGGACTTCGTAACCGTTTTGAAGTACGAGTCCGTCAAAATCCCATCCGCCGCCTTCGATGTAGTATCCCTTTTCGTCGATCTTTCCGTATTCGGTCGAATTAACTGGCTCGCCCCAAAGACCATTGGAATCTTTATAGTTAGTCGGCGAATTCCCTACATACCGGTACAGATTCTCATCGCCGCCGGCGAAGCCGATGGGGTCTTGGCTGATGAAGCGGCCTTGCTTGGGGTCGTACCAGCGGTTCCAGTTGTTCTGCAAACCAGTCACTTCGTCAAAGTACTTGCCCGTGTAGCCAAACACTATGTCCGTCGGCGCTGCCGCTCCGCGTCGATCCCCAAACGGATCGTATTTGCGATGACGATCCACCGAGGCTACGCCCGTGGCCGGATTGTAATCGACTATGTCCTTGATCGTGCCTTGATGATCCGACATCGCCCACTTGGTATTCGGAACTGTCATCCCCTCCAAGAACTGCTCATCAGCCAACAACTCATCGACCGAGTCCGACCATAAGTAACGATGCGATAGACGATTATCGTTACTCTCCCACTGCAACAGTGCATTGATCCCCTCATCGTACGCAAAATACGTATTGTTAAACGTGCCCGATTGTGTCCGCATGATCATGCGATTGAACGCATCGTATTCGTAAGTTACCCAATCCGCATTGCCAATGCTAACTTTCGTTAATCGGTTCCGATGATCCCACTCCAGCCGCTTTTGTGGGCTACCGCTGGTTGTGATCGACGTCAGATTCCCTTCGTTGTCGTAGGTCATCCCCACTCCATTGGGAGCGGCCGTTAGCCGATTGTCGGAATTGACGGTGTAACCTGTTCCTTTGCGATTACCTCGCTGGTCATAGGCGAGGGTTTGAGAAACATCGTTGTAACCGCCACCGGCAGTGGTATCGATCACCGAGGTTAACTGGGAGCGCTGGTCGTAATCGAAATCGACTTTGCCGTCCAACGTTGAGGTGATGGACGTGATTCGGTGCATATCGTCATAAGTCAACGAATACGTGTTTAAATTCGTTGTTCCCTGTTTATGAGCGATTCCCGTTAATCGTTTGGTCGAGTCGTAGAGATAATCAGTCGTGGCAACAGGACGGGCACTAGACGTGCTTTCGAACCGAGACAGCTTCGATCGCAGTCCTTGGGTATTGTATTCGAAGGAAACACGTTTATCGACCACAGGTGCACTACCGGTCTGTCCGGTTTGAACGATCTGAGTTAGGCGACGCAGATTGTCGTAAGCGTAGGTGTTTCGGAAATCGTTTTTGATGCCATGAACAGCGCGCAGCTCGGTCCTTTGGTCCACGGCATTAAAGGACTGATGAAACGTGAAATGTTGACCTATGAAAGTCCCCAAGATGTTTTGAATGGTGGTGGCTCGCCCCAAGTTATCTCGAACGTAGTTGATCGTAGCCGATGGATCGCTAACCGACATCAATTCGCTATCTGCATTGTAACTCGAAGTTATGATGGCAGTGGGTCGAACAAATCGATTGAAAGCGGCTAGGTCAGGAGCTTCTAGGCTCAATGAACGTTAATGAAAACACCAAATCATCAAAATCAGCATCAGCATAACCGTCGTTACAGCGATATCTTCTTGTTTCGCCATCTACATCAACTATCATTGCTGCGCCATTATGCCACGAGTGAACAACTCCATCACCAACATCCCAAATGTTCTTAACTTGTAGCGTGCCCGACTTAGATCTGACACGTACGTCAACAACTCGTGGTGCAGTGTCCTGCCAGAGTGCGATCCCACGCTTAATTTGTTGGCTGCCAACTTCGAAGCTACCTTCGGTCGTCAACGAAACGCCTTGGCGCCATTCTGAGTTTGCGAGCTTGAACTCAACCCGAACGCTCACGTCATTACCAACCGGGATTTCGTCCAACATTCGGACCATTTCCCCATTAAATTCGACAGGTCGACCCTTCGACTTAATGAACAATTCTTCGAAAACCACCATAATACTAGCCTCCAAGTTTTCTGAATGGGTCAATTAATGCATGCTCGTTCGGCCAAACTGGCCTGACATCAAACAATCCTCCGGCACGTTGAGGTGGCGTATGATGCAACTCCATGCTTTCCAACTTACCAGTATGTGGGTTTAATCTTTGTGGCGCAAGGCCACGTTGCATTCGTTCCAGATTGGTAGCACTGTAGTTACTCGCGTTTTGATGAGCTTGATTCTTCCAAAATCTTTGCCTGACCGCACTCCAAGAAGGAACGTTGCCCTTGCTGGTGAGATTGTTAATCGGATCGCCAACATGCCAACCACGCGTACTATTTGCCGCTGTCGTTTTTGGGGCATCAGCAGCAGTACTATAAATTGCTCGCCTGTTAAAAGCAAATGGCGACATAGACATCGCGATGAACGTCACGTCGGATCCCGAAAAGCTACCTTCCCTGGCATGCTCGATCCCGACGCTGATTGAATTGTATGTTCCTAATGCTCCTAGTGTATAGGACACTCTGCGAGACGCTAGAATCGTCGCTACGAGCGGAGCGTTTGCCGCCGGAAGTAATGGAGCTGACGCTGCGAGCGAATTTCCAAATTGAGCAAAACCTTCGCCAGCAAAATTTTGTGACAATGCAATATAACCCGCAAACCTCTGCACGGGATCATTCGTGGTGTTTATAGTGCTTATTATGTCTTCGCGTGAGTAACGTGCACTATCGGCGATCGCACTCGGAAGGGTGTCAAACAATGAAACTGGACCAACAAGCATACCGTAATAGATATGAGCTAGTGGGTTTGTAGAATGATAGTGGTTTGAAAGCTCTGCGAAGTATCCACTTACCGTGCCAAGCTCTGCTTGACGTCCCTTACGTTTGTTCCCCTTCCATAACCCAGTCGGATCGGTCGCATTGGTTACGTCATTCCCAACATACCGATACAAGTTCTCATCGCCGCCGGCGAAGCCGATGGGGTCTTGGCTGATGAAACGGCCTTGCTTGGGGTCGTACCAGCGGTTCCAGTTGTTCTGCAAACCTGTCACTTCGTCAAAGTACTTGCCCGTGTAGCCAAACACTATGTCCGTCGGCGCTGCCGCTCCGCGTCGATCACCAAATGGATCGTATTTGCGATGACTATCCACCGTGGCTACGCCCGTGGCTACGCCCGTGGCTGGGTTGTAATCGACTATGTCCTTGATCGTGCCTTGATGATCCGACATCGCCCACTTGGTATTCGGTGCTGTCATCCCTTCCAAGAACTGCTCATCAGCCAGCAACTCATCGACCGAGTCCGACCATAAGTAACGATGCAACGTATTAATGTAACCGTCTTCCCACTGCAGCAGCGGATTGATCCCCTCATCGTACGCAAAATATGTATTGTTAAACGTGCCCGATTGCGTCCGTTTGACCATCCGATTGAACGCATCGTATTCGTAAGTCACCCAATCCGCATTGCCAATGCTAACTTTCGTTAATCGGTTCCGATGATCCCACTCCAGCCGCTTTTGTGGGCTACCGCTGGTTGTGATCGACGTCAGATTCCCTTCGTTGTCGTAGGTCATTCCCACTCCATTGGGAGCGGCCGTTAGCCGATTGTCGGAATTGACGGTGTAACCTGTTCCGGTGCGATTCCCTCTCTGGTCATAGGCTAGAGTTTGAGAAACATCGTTGTAACCACCACTGGCGGTGGTATCGACCACCGAGGTTAACTGGGATCGCTTGTCGTAATCGAAATCGACTTTACCGTCCAACGTTGAGGTAATGGACGTGATTCGATGCATATCGTCATAAATCAACGAATAGGTGTTTAGATTCGTTGTTCCCTGTTTATGAGCAATTCCTGTTAATCGTTTGGTTGTGTCGTAACTATAATCCGTCGTGGCAACAGGATGAGCACTAGAAGTGCTTTCGAACCGAGACAGCTTCGATCGCAGTCCTTGGGTATTGTATTCGAAGGAAACACGTTTATCGACCACAGGGGAGCTACCAGCCTGTCCGGTTTGGACGATCTGAGTTAGACGCCGCAGATTGTCGTAAGCGTAGGTGTTTCGGAAATCGTTATTGTTACCATGAACAGCGCGCAGCTCGGTCCTTTGGTCCACTGCATTAAAGGACTGATGAAACGTGAATTGTAGACTTGTATAGGTACCCAAGATGTTTTGAATGGTGGTGGCTCGCCCCAAGTTATCTCGAACGTAGTTGATGGTAGCCGACGGATCGCTAACCGACATCAACTCGCTATCCGCATTGTAACTCGAAGTTATGGTCCTGAGAGGAGAACTCCTGCGTAAATTCGTGGTATCAACCCGAACTGGAAGCATGTTCACACCAGCATGAATGCCCCCAAAGGTGATATGAAAGCCTCCGGTACCACTTGCGGTAACAGTAACTCCATCAAGGCTTGTAAAAGCGTTCAAAGCGTTGGCAACATCGCCAGCGATCGCAGCGGGTGAAAGAGGAGGAGAAATTTCATTTCCATAAGCGATTGTCCAGTGTCCCTGATTACTCGTATTCCATCCTGCAATCTGGATCGTCTGGTTTTCCGACGTTGTAACCCCGTTCACAAGCGTCTGTGCGAAAGCCGCTACTGTGCCAGCTGTCGCGACCATATTGCTAGTCCAGATTTGCACTTGGTTCTGGTTTTGCCCCCCGCGTGCGTTACGAAACGTAATCGAAAAGGTTCGACTAAATGTGGTGGGAGCTGAGACTGTTACCGCAACATTGCCAGCACCAACATTGGAGAGTGCCTCCAGTGCGGATTGGATAGTTGCACTATCTGCGTTCCACGATAAGTTCGATGTATACTGACCATTAAACCCTAATAGGAAAGTTCCGGTCACGTTAGTTGTTGAGACGGAAGCGTTCCAACCGATGTTTTGTTGTTCGTTTCGGACGGCTCCATCCTCGCCAGTAACAACCGTCGCGTTGAAAGTGCCCGGAGTACTAGTCCATTCTTCGCGTATCAATCGATCGAGATTGTCGTAGACATAACTCGTTCCACGGTTGTTTCTGTCAACAGTCTTAGTCAAGTTACCAGCAACATTGTAGATGTAAATCCGACTTCCCAAGCTGTTGGTTTCACTGATTTGGCGATTCAACGCATCGTATTGAAAGGTGGTCGTATCGGATGCCGAATTCGGCCCCACCGGAACGGCATTGTCGACGATTTGCGTCAAATTTGAGAAGGAATCGTAGCCAAACTCTGTGACCTTTTCCCGTTGGTCTTCTTTGCGGAACAATCGACCGTGATCGTCATACTTGAGTCGAGTCCATGGTCTGGGTTTTGAGCCCGCATTGTCTGGATCTGGCTCCAGGATTTTGGTAACTTGGTCGTAGAAATTGTATTCATAGGATGTTTTCGAGCCTGACGGAACCGTAACCTCAGTAACTCTTCCCCGAGCATCTCTTTCATAGGACGCTTGTATTCCGATGGGATCAGAGATGGATTTCAAACCTTTTGGATCATAAGTGTAGATGGCAATCGGACTGGGTAGTGGGCCTGCACCATCTGGATCAGGGTGATGGATTTGGGTTGTGCGCCCCAATTCATCGTAAAGAAAAGTAGTTGTTACTCCCACTGCATCCGTTGAACTGGTCAACCAGTCAACTTCATTGTAGGCCCATGTGGAAATCGGAGACAATAGTGGCCCCGCACCATCTGGATCCGGATCAATTCTCGAAATTAATCGTTGTGCATCATCATATACGCTGGTGGTCACGCGCCCCATGGGTGAGGTGATCGTCGTTAGATCACCTCTTATGTTATACCCAAAGACCGTTGCAGGTGCGGTTAACGGACCGGAACCGTCAGGATCAGGTTGAATCTCTTTGGTAATCCAATTTCGACTATTGTACTCCAAATGTGTTACGCGCCCGAACCCACGATCAATCGCAGTATTGCGACCAAGGTTGTCATAAACGTAGGAAATCGACAACGGATACTGCGGCCCATTTCCGTCGGGATCGGGCAATGTTTCCCTTACCAATAAGCCTCTCGAATCGTAAACATTTTCGGAGCGATTCCCATTGCCATCGATTCTTGCAGTTAATTCGCCCGCAAGGTTATATTCGTAAGTCTCTTCATGCTTAAGGACGGCTCCCTCAAAGGATCTCTTGGACTGAATCCTACCTAGTGAATCATACTGAATATCAAGCCAGCCGTTGCTCGGTGGATTGGGGTTGAGGGTAAACTCGGCATCTCTCGGGACACGATTTACGCGAGTCAATCGCCCGATACGATCATAGACATAACCCTCTTTTAGGTTCCCATACATCGGGTGATAGCGAAATTCAAGCCGATTATCGTCGTCGTATTCGTAGTTCACGGTTCCAACGTAGAGACCGCCTTCGTCTCGCTGTCTAGTCAAATTCCCACGCGAGTCATAAAGCAGAATATTCTCCGGACGCGGGAGAGGACCAGCCCCATCAGGGTCGGGTAGCTGATAGGAACTTACCCAACCTCTGTTATTGTACTGGATGTCGGTTTCGTTGAGTCGCGGATCGATGTGTTTGATAACCCGCGACATAGCGTCGTATCTGAACTGCGTTGTCGCATTCACTCGGTTCACAATGGAGATATTACGACCGAGAGCGTCATAGACGAATGTCGTGACCTTAGCGAGTTCGTCTACCGAGCGGACGAGTTGATCGGCGGTGTTGTAACCAAAAGATACCACAGAAAGATCAGCCTGCTGCTGAGCGATCAGCCTGCCAAGCGCATCGTATTGGAAACTATTAGAGGTACTGGAAAGTGGTCCGGGGCCATCAGGATCCGGATAGGTGATACTCGTAGGAAGCCCTCTCGAGTTATAGGTGACAACCCTAATGTTGCCTGCACCATCGACAATATGAATGTCATTACCCATGGAATCGTGGACGAATCGATTTGAACGCCCCACTGGATCGACCGTTACCATGATCTGTTGATGAAGTTCAGAATAGGCCTGCTTGAATTCCCCACCATCGGGAGCTACATAGATGGTCATGCTCCCGACGCTATTGTATCCAAAGCGAGAGCGCGGAGCCTGCAATGGACCGGTTCCGTCAGGGTCGGGCTCATAAGCATCGTATGCTTGTCCATTCGAATTCCGTAAGGTGATTCGTTGGTTGCCAAGCGGTGTGATCGACTGGGTAATGTTCCCGTATCGATCCGTCAGAAATTGCCACAGTTTGCCCTGTCCATCCGTGATCCTAGCAAATGCATCCGATGGCCTAAACAAAACGTTACCGGTTGGCCCGATTGGTAAACCCTGCACTTCACTAGGCAATACCCCCCACGTCTCCGTGTTTGCGTACGTTACTTGACTCAGCCGACCATGCGTTGGGTTGAAAGTGAACGAGGTGGTTTCCTGAACCGCATTGGTACGGCCCGTGAGCGTCGAGCCTGAATATGCGAATACGATGTTAGGAGACAGTAACTGCCCCGCTCCGTCGGGATCAGTAAGCGAATATCCGGCTAGATTGACTCCTGCGTGCGTTAATTGCGTGGTTCTGCCGGAATAGTGCTGAATCGAAGTCACTTTGCCAGACGTATAGTTCAGATTAATAACGCGACCATAGGGCTCGGTTATCGAGGTAAGCTCATGCGCTAATCCATCACCATTTCGATCAGCATAGGTAAAGCTGGTTACGTTGGTGAACCGATCTCTTACGGAAAGGAGCAACCCCGCTGAAGAATAACTTGAAACGAGTCCAAATTTGTCTCGTATTACAAAGCTGTTGTCTGCGTTCTTTGTCAAAACACGAAACGTGGTGTCCCCGTCGGCAAATCCATACGAACTGCCCTGTTTCGGGAACCAAAGCGTATCTCCATTGCCATGAACCAACATAACGCCGTTGGATTGTTCAACGAGTCTATCGAGCCCATCGAGCGACCAGCCTGATCCAAAAACCGATTGGCTTCGATTAACGATGGCCTGACGACCTGAAAAGTTATGAGTTCGAGATGGTCCCGTGGTTCTTATAGTCACCTGAAAGTTATACATGCCAGTCGGCAGTGACCTACCGTCCGCTTGCATGGCGACACGAATCTTTTGGTTTTGTGTGAGCGTGTTGGTTGCGTACTGGACTTCTGGATAGGCAACTCCGTTGAAAATCAATTGCGCGAAGACGCCAGAGGGCACGAGCCCTGGAGCTAACTGTGTTTCTATCTCGACGATGGGACGTGTCAGTGAATCGGATCGGTAAACCAGGGACATATTTGGCAAGACATCCTCAACGAGCATAAGCCCACCAGTTTTGGCCATTGCCCCGTCTGTTTCCGATGAGGAACCTGACGGAATATTCATGTATCCGATTCCAAATCCTTGTGAACCGGGCACGGCATTGAACACGTTGGAGTTTTTGTTCTCCCGTGGAAACAGTCTTGTTCCCACAGCGATTTGAACGGTTGCAATAGAGCTTGCCGAAACGCCGTTGCTTGTACGATAAGTAAAGGTATCGTATCCAGAAAAACCAGGATCAGGTCGATAGGTAAACGTGCCGTTACTTCCCAAACTAGAAATTATTCCGCGAGTCGGATGTGCGACGATAATAGGCGCAGCCGTGACTCCCTCATAGGAGAAATCATTGGCTAATAGCGGCGGGTTCGCGGAGCTAGTGGTTACAACAAGATCGGTGTCCGACTCCGTGTAATAGTTGTCGTCCTGTGCAATCGGGTTGGCGTATCGAAAATCGCGCATCGTCAATCGAACATTGTCAAATGACTGAATGGCACTAGGATTTTGGGTCATGATACGAATTTCTAGGGGCTGCGTTGGTGCCGACGTAGAAGTGACGTAGACCAGTGAGGACGTGGCGAATCCACCATTGACTGGTACCACGGTCTTTTCATCTTGATAGGCAAGCAAAACTCCACCACTTCTCAATTCCATTCGCCAGTCAATAAACGCCGCATCAAGTCGATCGCCAAGATCAATCTGCAGACGATACTCTTTGTTGGGCAAGGGCACGTGAGTCAGCACCTGACTGGCCATGCCGTTGGATAGCAAAAGTTGGTTTTCGCCATGCGTTGTGAGTCCACCCGCAAAATGGAAAACAGATGGGTTGAGCAATCCCGTGTGCCCGACTGCTCCAAAGCGTAATAAGTTCCATCCCGTCAAAACGTTCGGGATATACCCCCCATCAGGCAACAGTTGCGATTCAAATGATGGATTGACAATGGGAACCGAAACCGGAGGAGCGATGTTCGCAGCAACAGACAGATCTCGCATCGTAAGTCGGATGTTGTCAAACGATGGGATTGCACTGATGTTCCTCGCAATGATTCTAATCTCGAGAGGCTGCGTTGGTGCCATCGCAGGTGTAATGTAGACCAAAGTAGCGGTGGTGTATCCGCCATTGGTTGGCAACATGTCTTTTTCGTCCTGATATGCAAGCAAAGCTTCACCACTCCGCAACTCCACGCGCCAGTCAATAAATCCAGCGTCGAGACGATCCCCCAGATCAATCTGCAGACGATATTCGTGGTTAGGAAGGGGTATATGGTTGAGCAACTGGCTGGCCATGCCGTTGAATAGCAATAGCTGGTTTTGACCGTTTGTCGTGAGCCCGCCGTCAAAATGGACGGATGATGGATTGAGTACACCTGTGACCGCAGTTCCGCCAAAATGCGTTAAAGTCCAACCCGTTACAGCATTGGGGATATAGCCCCCATCAGCTAGCACCTGCGACTCAAAAGAAGGATTGACGATGGGAATCGAAACGGCTGGAGCAATGTTGTCAGGGCTTGATGCAACCCTCTGAATACGGAATGCATCTGCGGTGACATTTCCATCGCCAAGATCGGTCATTCGCACGCGAAGCTCCGTCGACGTGACAGTGAAAACACCGATGTGCTCCCAGGTCGCCGCATCAGCGATATAGTCATCCGGAGCAAGCCGTTGATTGAGAGTCGCATGGCCCACGACTTGCGAACCGCTAAGAACCGTAATTGGTGTGTTAGAGCCGTTCCATGCTACCCCTCCTTGCCAAGTCGCCGAGAGGCGATAGACACCCGGGGCTACCAAGAAACTCCACTCCATGACCTCACTACCGTTTACGGGAAATGCGGTCCAAGCAATCGAGTTTTTGTAGCCACCCATTGTCGTCGTTGAACCAAACCAGCCTGATTTGGAGAATCCACTATCGGATTCGTCAACGATCCCAACATTTGTGACTTGCGTGAGTCGTTCGATTCGTATCGCATCTGCTGTGACAAGCCCATTAGATTGGTCCCTCAATCTAACGGTTAGCATATCTCCTCCAACATATGAGAATACCCCGACCGTCTCCCACCAAACATTCGATGATAAAAAATCATCGGGCGCGATCTGCTGGTTTAACGAACCATTGCCAATGAGCTGAAACGTATTGGTCGAACGGACCGACCTGAAGAGCTGCACTGGAACATTGGACCCATTTGCGGGATTTCCCGCATTCCAAGTTACCGAAACGCGATACATGCCTGGTTCGATGGCTTGAAACATGTAATCGACGTATTTCGAACCATCTGCAGGGGACGCGCTTTGGAGCACGGTGTTTTGAAAACCGCCTTGGCCGTTGATTTGCGTCCATGAACCCATGCGTATGGATTGAGCCGTAGGAACATTGGTTGAGTCTATAACCAGTTCCTGTTCGACTCTTTGGAGTCGAATTGCATCTGCGACCACAAACCCACCTGTACCTTCATTGAGCCCCACTGTGAAGATCGTCGAAGTAATGACAACGGTTCCTAGGTTCTTCCAATGTACTCCACTATCAAAAAAGTCGTTGGGAGCAAGTTTTTGATTGACCGAGGCAAAGTTTACACTCACTCCGTTTTGAGTGTGAAAGTACTGCGCGCTGGCTGAATTGGTTTCGTTTGCGCCATTCCACGTCGCAGATACTCTATAAGTGCCCGGTGCCCAAACGTTAAAGCTCCACCTAAGAGACTCGGAATTGTTGGACGGTGCTGAGGATCTAAGTACGGATCCACCGTAGCCAGAACCAGTAATGGTGGCCCATGTACCAACTCGCTGAATCATAGGCGCTGCCTGGGAACTATCACCGATCATCATAACGGAAAGGACTCGACGTGCCTCGAGCTTTTCCATCGATAGATGTCGTTTAAAATCTTTAATCCTCTGGGACTTTGAATCGTTCAGGCTCTTTTTTTGAGCACGAAGAATATTAGAGCTTCGCACGATTCTCTTCAGGACGTTTGATAAGCTGGATGGTCTTTTCACGACTCGGCTGCTTTCTATTGTAAGAGTTGATCTTCAAGTTTCTGAAGCATCTAGGCGCACAATAAAATGAAAACGAGCTGGCTAGTTCGGAGAACACTGCCAACTTCACAATGCAACTGACAAGAGAACGATTCAAAAGAATTAGAATGAGCAAACGAACTCGATAAGCGATGGCGTTGGGGCATTTTTTCCACATGACTCCAAAAGTGTGGCAGAATCCTTAAATACAAATGTGTTTTAAAAAGTAAGCAATGAAAAATGCATTGTCAACCACCCCGCGCATCGATGAATCGAAACTTAATGTCGTCTGCAGCAGTACCAACGTTTTCTTAGATTGAATTCGTGCGATTCGATATCGTGAATGAAAGCCTCTGTCTGTGACGAAGAGAATTCGATTGGACCCCGTGGGCTGAGAGATCGCAGAGTTCTACCAATGAAACAAACTCTGCTCTCTCAGCGCCTTTACCTTTCCTTTCTGTGTCTTCATCAACAAGGGCATCTGATGCATACCATTGACTCTGCAGATACAGGTCGTATTACTTCCCGTTTGTCGCGTCAATGCAGAACAAAAACCTTGATAGGGCAGAAAGATCGAACTCAGAAAAATGAGTACTGTATCTTTCTGCGTTCAATTTTTCTGCCCTGGCTGAAAAGATGAGCTATGCGATACCGTATCCTCTTCTATGCAAAGAACTCCTCGCTTACTCAAACACAAAAACAGATATTCTAGCCTTGTCCATGAAAAGAGTAGAGCTACAGAATGGGTAGCTTGGTTGCGCCGTCGCGATCGGCGCAGTGGAACGAGAAACGATCCTGGTGCTTGGCTTGGTGCGTGGCTAATGCGATTTGCGGGGTGTTATTATGAGCGGACAAGTGTCCGAGGCATACCCATCGTAAACGGTCTTCATCACACGAGTCTAATAGCGAGGCTGCATCAGCATTTGAGATGTGCCCTCGCTTGCCTGAAATGCGTAGTTTGAGATGTTGTGGATAGGGGCCATCGCGCAACATCTCTTCGTCGTAGTTGCTTTCTAAAAGTACTGCATCCAATGTACTAATGACGGCATGTAGTTCTTCGAAAACATGTCCTAAGTCGGTGAGCAATCCAAACCGACAACCAGACTCTATCTCTTCAATAACAAAACAAACCCCTTCAATGGCGTCGTGAGGTGTTCGTATCGATTCGATTCTGAGTCCTCCTATTTCAAACGGCCTTCCCGTCACAAAATGATTTGGATGCCCCATGCAACCAATCGAAGGCTTGGCTCGGGTTGCATTCCAAGTTCTTAGATTGGCATGGACCGGTAATCCAAATTTGCGGCTAAAGACACCAACACCACTAATGTGGTCATAATGTTCGTGCGAAAGCACGATCGCGTGGCAATCGCGAATATCGTAGCCATGCTCAGCTAACCGCGACTCCGCTTTGCTGCCGCTGATTCCAGCATCGAATAACACTGCCGTGTCGCCACTGCGAACGTAGATGCAATTTCCTGAACTTCCTGATTGCAATGCGATGACTTCCATGCCGAAAGTTTATCGTGCGGTTCGGTCTTTTGGAAGGAAAAAGAACGAACTGGAAAAAAGCTTGACGGTGATACTCAATGGGGTGTC
>Ga0315899_10004822_pt1 | contig 14556 bp, 12 predicted proteins | sample LakEriMetagenome_2_FD_203518 | JGI IMG/M metagenome (GOLD analysis project Ga0315899, IMG submission 203518) | Freshwater fungal communities from buoy surface, Lake Erie, Ohio, United States - Buoy 4 MA112 | ecosystem: Environmental > Aquatic > Freshwater > Lake | place: USA: Lake Erie, Ohio... | reverse complement strand
GCCCGTCGACCGATGCCGAACCATCGTTCACGGTCGTGCCGATGCGACGACGTCACGTGAAGTCGATTCTGACCATCGAGGAACGCATTTACCCGAAGCCCTGGACCGCGGGGGTCTTCAACAGCGAGATCGATCTGGCCCGCCGCGGTGAACGTCACTACGTGGTCGGCCTGCGCGACTCCGAGGTGGTGGCTTACGGAGGCCTGATGTTCGCGGTCGACGAGGCCCACGTCACCAACATCGCGGTCGCCCCCGAGTCCCAGCGCCGCGGATACGCACGCCGATTGTTGTTGGATCTGGCGAACGTGGCCATCGAACGTGGCTTCACCGCGCTCACGCTCGAGGTGCGCGTGAGCAACGTCGCCGCGCAGGCGATGTACCGACGGTTCGGATTCGCACCGGCGGGCATTCGGCAGCGTTACTACGAGAACACCGAGGATGCCTTGGTGATGTGGGCCCACGACATCGACTCGCCGGAGTATCGAGACCGCCTGAATGCGATCGCCGGGGCGACGTCATGACCCCCTCCGGAAAGCACCTTCGCCCCATCGATGATTCCACGATCGTGTTGGCCATCGAGACCAGTTGCGACGAGACCGCGGCGTCCTTGGTGATGGGCGGTGTCGACGTGTTGTCCAGCGTGGTCAGTTCGCAGATCGACCTGCACGCGCAATACGGCGGGGTCGTTCCCGAGATCGCCGGGCGCGCGCACCTCGATCTGTTGAATCCGGTGGTGGCGCGAGCGATCGTGGAGTCGGGTGTGGACGAGGCGCGTATCGACGCCGTCGCCGCCACGCATGGCCCGGGGCTCATCGGGGCGTTGTTGGTGGGTGTATCGGCCGCGAAGTCTTTGGCTCTCACGTGGGACGTTCCGTACGTCGGCGTGAATCACCTGGAGGCCCACCTCTACGCCGGCCTCCTGGAGAAGCCCGATCTGCAACTGCCGTTGGTGGTGTTGTTGGTGTCGGGTGGGCACACGATGCTGATCGAGATGCGCAACCATGGCGAGTATCGATTGCTCGGTCGCACCATCGACGATGCCGCTGGCGAGGCTTTCGACAAGGTGGCTCGCTTCCTCGATCTGGGCTATCCGGGCGGACCGGCGGTGGACGCCATCGCCGGTGAGGGCGACCCCACCGCCATCGATTTCCCGCGCGCCATGCGTAACGAGGGCCTGGATTTCAGTTTCAGTGGGCTGAAGACATCCGTCATCAACTTCGTGCGCAAGAACCCCGATGTGCGCACCGCCGACGTGGCCGCGTCGTTCCAAACGGCCGTCGTCGACGTGTTGGTGCACAAGGCGCGTCGGGCGGCCGAGCAGGTGGGCGCCAAGGGCGTGGTGCTCGGCGGAGGGGTGGCGGCGAACTCTTTGTTGCGCGAACGGTTCGCGGCGATGTGTGCCGAGGACGGACGCGACTGTCTGGTCCCGAGTCGGGCGATGTGCACCGACAACGCGGCCATGATCGGAGCCGCCGCGTGGTACCGATTGCGAAGTGACGGACCGACCGCTCTCGACACCGGTGCGTTCCCGAATCTGCGACTTCCCCTGATGGGCGGTGCGTGGTGACGTCGTCAGCGTTGCGAATCGGTTCGCTCGAACTGCCCTCGCCGGTGGTTCTGGCGCCCATGGCCGGGGTCACCAACGCCCCGTTCCGATCGTTGTGCCGGGATTTCGCCCCGGGCCTGTTGTACGTGAACGAGATGGTGATGGCCACCGCGTTGGTGCACGGAAGCGCCAAGACCGAACGCATGGTCACGTTCGCGCCCGGCGAGTCGCCGCGCAGTTTGCAGTTGTACGGCAGCGATCCGCACATGTTGAGCGAGGCGGTCAAGCGACTCGGAGGTGCCGGTGCCGTCGACCACATCGACATGAACTTCGGTTGCCCCGCGGCCAAGGTCACCCGCAAGGGTGGAGGTGCGGCGGTTCCGGCCAAACCGAACTTGTTGCGGGCCATCATGACCGCCGCCGTCGAAGCGGCGACTCCGTACGGCATTCCGGTCACCGCCAAGTTCCGCAAGGGAATCGACGACGACCTCATCACCTACCTCGACACCGGTCGCATCGCCATGGACACCGGTATCGCCGCGGTGGCCCTGCACGCTCGCACCGCCCAACAGCACTACAGCGGAGAGGCTGATTGGGACGCCATCGCCGCGCTGAAACAGACGGTGCACTCCATCCCCGTATTGGGCAACGGTGACATCTGGACCGCCGACGACGCGTTGCGCATGGTGGCCCACACCGGTTGTGACGGCGTGGTGGTGGGTCGCGGTTGTCTCGGCCGTCCGTGGCTGTTCGGTGACCTGGTGGACGCCTTCGCGGGTCGCGAGGTGGCACCTCCGCGACGACTCGGGTTCGTTGTGGACGTGATGAAGCGACACGTCCGCGCCCTCGACGAGCATTTCGGCAGTGATTCGTCCGGGAGCGCGCGCGGAGTGCGGGACTTCCGCAAACACGTCTCGTGGTATCTCACGGGCTTTCCGGTGGGCGGCGATATTCGTCATCGCCTGGCCACGACGTGCACCGTCGACGACGTCGATGTGTTGCTCGACGAGATGCTGGGCGTTCACGGCCCCGAATTGTCGGTGGTCGACGGTGGCGAACGCATCCGTCGAGGCAAGACCAGCGGACCCATCCGCGTGGCGTTGCCCGACGGTTACCTCGATCATCTCGACGATCTGACCGTGCCGTGTGACGACGACGTCATGGCGTTGTCAGGAGGCTGACCCGGTGGTCGCCGCTCACGTGGTGTTGGGTTCGGGTTCGCCGCGACGCTTGGAGTTGTTGCGCGCGATCGGAGTGGAGCCGCGCGTGGTGTCACCCGACATCGACGAGTCGGTGCTTGCCGGCGAGACGGCGATGGAATACGTGCGTCGACTGGCTTCGGCCAAGCTGGACGCGGTGATGCGCGAGGTGGGCGCGGTGGCGGTGGGCGCTGTCGTGATCGCCGCCGACACCACGGTGGAAATCGATGGCGACATCCTGGGCAAGCCCGTCGACGATGCCGAGGCGATGGCCATGTTGATGCGCTTGCGCGGTCGCGAACATCGCGTGCACACCGGATTCGCGGTGGCCGTGGCCGGTCCCGGTTGCCGGGGAGTGGACTGGGAAGGCCACGTGGAGGTGGTCACCAGCATCGTGGCGTTTCACGACGTTCCCATTCCCGAGTTGATCGCGTACGTGGACTCGGGTGAACCCCGCGACAAGGCCGGCGCGTACGCCATTCAGGGTGGAGCGGCCGGTTTCGTCGCACGGCTGGACGGCAACATCGATGCCGTGATCGGACTTCCGGTGGCCAGGGTGTCCGCCGTGGCGGCCTCCCTGGGTTCGCCCCTGAACTAACCCGCCCAGAACGGAGTCACTCGGCGTCGACGAGGGCCTTGAGCTTGGTCAGGTTGCGACGCCAGATCGCCTTCATCACCACTTGGCCGCCCACGATCTCACCCAGGCGTCCGCCCAACCACCACGGGAACGTCAGTTTCTCGCTCCACGTGAATCGTGTGCGCGTTCCATCGTCCAACGGCGCCAACGTGAAGATGCCGGTGCCGGTGACCAGTCCGGTGTGGCGAACACCCATGGCCTCGCCCGGGATCCATTCGGTGATCTCCATGTGATCCGTCAACTTGATGGGTCCGACCTTGGTGTCGCACAGGAACTTCGTGCCCACGCCGCGGATCTGGTCGCCCTCGAAGCGAATGGCCACCGCGTCGGCCATCCAGTCGACGTGCCGTTCGATGGGTTCGACCACGTCCCACACACGCGAGGGTGTGGCGTCGAGGTCGATGGAAACGGTGATGCGGCTCATACCGCCAGTGTGCCTCAGATCAGGCGTGAGCGCCCACACGGCGCAACTCTTCCGCCGCCTGTTCGGGCGGAATGATGTTGATCATCACGCCGGTGCCGCGTTCGAAGCCCGCCACGGTGGTGAGTTTCGGGAAGAGGTGCACGTGCCAGTGGAACGCCCCGTTGTGGTGATGGGGCGCGGTGTGGAACACCAGATTGAACGCCACGTCGGTGAACACCTCGTTCAGATGCACCAGGGCGTCACGAATAGCGCGACCCACTCCGGCCACCTGGCTGTCGGAGGAGTCCGTGAGATGCTGGTCGTGATTGCGCGGGATGATGAGCATCTCGTACGGGCCGCCACTCCACCACGGGCACACCACCACGGCGTCGTCGGTGGCCAGCACCACGCGCTCGTTCGACGCCAGTTCGGCCTCGACCGTGGCGCACAGAATGCAACCGCCTTCGAAACGCACGAAGGCGCGCTCCTCGTCCAGGATCTCGCCCGGCACGAACGGCAGACCCAGCAGCTGGCCGTGCGGATGCGACAACGACGCACCGGCCTCGCGTCCGTGGTTCACGATGGCTTGCGTGTAGCGAATGTTGTCGGTGTCGGCGTGGCTCTGCAAACGCTGTTTCAGCGTCACCATCATCTCGGCGCAGGCCTCGTCGCTGAACACCTCGATGCCGGCCTTGTGGTCGCGGGTGAACACGAACACCTCGTGCGTGCCACTGGCTTCGGCCATCACGTGGACCGGTCCGAGGTTGCGCACCGCGAGCGAATCGTCACCGTCGAAGGCGGGGAAGAGATTGGGGATGACGCGCATGCGCCAGTGACTTTCGGGGCCGACCGTGGCCAGCGTGGGAAGCGAGGCGTCCTCGTTGCCGGGACAGAAGGGACACGGACGCGTGGGACCGGATTCGACGGTGGGAACGCGCGTGGCGAAATCGGTGGGGCGCATGGCCCGCTCGGCGACGATGGTGACCCAACGGCCGGTGAGGGGATTCAGACGTAGTTGACTCACGGTGATCTCAGGATACGCAACGGGAGTGACGAATTACTTGTCATCGGGTGTACACGGAGACATGTGTCGGTGAATCCGCGACGAACGTCGATTTGGACATGTCCTCCCAACGATCTCGCAGACGCAACCCGGCCCGGGTGGCCATGTTGTCCAGTTGCTCGGGGGAGGAATACCGGATGCTCCACGGGCGCAAACGCACACCGCCCGCTTCGGTGAACTCCACGAATTGGCCGTCCACGCGCTGTTCCTCGGGCTGGTGCACGTCGACCGACAACACCACGCGGTCGGCGTGCATGGATCGCACCCCGACGGTTCCGCCGGCCTTTCGCTGGGGGTCGGGGACGGCGGCCTCGATGATGAACGTCCCGCCGTCGGTGAGGCGGCGGGCAACGGATTCGAAGAGGACCTGTTGACGTTCGGCGCTGGGAAGGCTGAAGACGGTGTTGTACGCGATCAGCACGGCGTCGAAGGGTCGATCGGGCTGGGCCTCCACCATGTCGCCGAGGATCAGCCGGATCGCTCGTTCGGCCCCCAGATCGCTCGCTTTGGCCCGACAGCGTTCCAACATGGCCTCGCTGGAGTCGATGCCCACCACCGCGCACCCTGCTCGGGCGAGCGGAATCGCCAGTCGCCCCGTGCCCACGCCCAATTCGAGAACGCTTCCGTACCGGGCCAACTCGGCGACCAACGCCGTGGTGGCGTCCACGTCGCTGACGTCGTCGTACCAGTCGTCGTAAACGTCGGCGAAGGAGTCACCGTACGTGGAGTCGTCGAAACCTTTCATGCGTGTCCAGTCCACCACGCGATCGGAGTCCGCGGTGAATCCGGCGACCGGTGGGTGGAGGCGGGGGTACTCTTCGGGGATGGCCGGCAGCGTGACGTACATGGATCACGCGGCCACCACGCCCATGCGGGCCTCGGCGATCGAAGCGATGATGCCGTTTCTCGACGGGGTGTACGCGAACCCCAGCGGGTCGCATCGTTTCGCCCGTTTGGCCCGCAAATCGGTGGACGAGGCGCGCGATCTGATCGCGTCCGTCGTGGGGTGCAAGCCGGGCGAGGTGGTCTTCACCGGTTGCGGAACCGAGAGCGACAACGCGGCCATCGTGGGTGTGGTTCGCCGGCGTGGCGGTGTGGCCGTGTGTCCGGCCGCCGAGCATCACGCGGTGTTGCACTGCGTCGAACATCTCGGTGGTCGGGTGGTGGGTGTCGATGTCGACGGAGCAGTCGACCTCGATGCGTTGCGGGTGGCCCTCGATGACTCGGTCAGCAGCGTGTCGGTGATGGCGGTGAACAACGAGACCGGCGTGATCACCGACATGGTGGCGGTGTCCGACCTCGTTCGTCGACACGCACCGAACGCCGTGCTCCACACGGACGCGGTTCAGGCGGCGTGCTGGATCGACCTACGACGACTGTGGCCTCTCGTCGACAGCATGGCCATCAGCGCCCACAAGTTCGGTGGCCCCAAGGGAGTCGGGGCGTTGATCGTTCGCGAAGGGATCACGTTCGAGCCGATCGTGCTCGGGGGCGGACAGGAACGCGATCGGCGCAGCGGCACGCACAACGTGGCCGGAATCGTGGCCATGGCCGAGGCTCTGCGCGCCACCGACGTCGAACGTGATCACGAAGTGGCTCGCATCACGGCGTTGCGTGATCGACTGCTCGACGGACTGCTGGCCATCCCCGGTGTGCGTCGAACCGTTCCGGACGCGGTGTCGGTGCCCGGCGTGGCGCACGTGTGCATCGCCGAGGTCGAGAGCGAGTCGTTGTTGTACCTGCTCGACGAGGCCGACGTGTGCGCGTCGGCGGCGTCGGCGTGCGCCAGCGGAGCCATGGAACCGTCGCACGTGTTGCGCGCCATGGGGGTGGATCGCGAATGGAGCTCGGGTGCTCTTCGGCTGTCGATGGGTCACACCACCACCGTCGACGACGTCGATCGAACGGTTCGGGTGGTCACCGAGTCGGTCGAGCGCATTCGAGCCGTGGCGGCCCGCCTGAAGCGCGATTGATCCCAACCACATTCGCCCCGCCGTAGCCTGCGAGCCATGAAGGTGCTCATCGCCATGTCCGGAGGGGTCGATTCGTCGGTCGCCGCCGCTCTGCTCGTGGAGCAGGGGCACGACGTGGTCGGGGTCACCATGCGTCTGTGGGGTGGCGAGAGCGACACCGGATGCTGCAGTGTCAGCGACGTCGACGACGCGCGCCGGGTGGCTCAGCAGATCGGCATCGATCATCTGGTGTTCAACTTCACCGACGAGTTCCATCGTGACGTGGTCGATCCCTACGTGAACGACCATGCGGTGGGTGTCACGCCGAATCCGTGCATCGAGTGCAACCGTCATCTCAAGTTCGATCGTCTTCACGAACGAGCTCTCGTCCTGGGATTCGACGCGGTGGCCACCGGTCATCACGCGCGCGTCGTCGAGCGCGACGGGGTGTTCCGCCTGGCGCGGGGGCACGATGCGGCCAAGGACCAGAGCTACGTGGTGCACATGTTGGATCAGCAACAGCTGTCCCGCACGATGTTCCCGGTGGGGGAGATGAACAAAGCCGACGTGCGCGCGCACGCCGGACGACTCGGACTGCGCACCGCCGGAAAGCCCGACAGTCAGGACGTGTGTTTCATCACCACCGCCAAGGACGACGACGGCCGCTCCGGGCGCTCGGCCTTCCTCGCGCGACGTATTCCGCTTCACGTCGCCGAGATCGTGGACACCGAGGGCGAGCGCATCGGCGAGGTGGACGCGGTCGAAATGGTCACGCTCGGACAGCGACGTGGTGTCGGTGGTGGCGGCGGAACCAAGCGTTTCGTGGTCGACGTCGACGTGCCCGGTCGTCGCGTGGTGGTGGGCCCCGAGTCCATGTTGCTCACCGATTCCGAGACCGTGGGTCGGGTCGCGTGGAGTTCGTCGGTCGTCTCCGGACCGGTGCGCGTGCAGTGCAGTGCCCACGGTGACGCGAATCTCGCCGACGTCGGGACGGACAACGACGGCAACGTCGTGGTGCGTTGGCGGGAACCGCAACGACGGATCTCGCCCGGGCAGAGCGCGGTGTTCTACGACGCGGCCGGCGAGGTGGTGCTGGGCGGTGGAGTGGTCATTTCGCCCAGGGTTCGACCCGGTCTCGACGGACACACCGTCATCGACTTCACGTGAATCGCCTTTCCGCCGGGGTCGGTGCGCGTGGCGGCCATGACGACGGTTTCGAAATCGCCCAGGGTGATTCGTAGCGCGGTGCCACGACACCCACCGGTGAGATCGGCGGCCTCGGTGGATCCCATCGCCACCGCGTCGACGCTTCGAACGTTCGATGCGAGGAACATCGCGGTCTCGGCCAACACCACGTGATCGTGGATCACCAGACCGGCGGGAACCTGCACCAACCAGCGACGCGAGTACCGGTGAAAGCGTCGGGGTAGAGCCCACGACATCGCGACGGCCACGACGGTGAGGACGGCGGCCGCCAACCAATTCCGATCGATCGCGAGAACCGCGACGACGGCGATCGTCGACACCCAAAGGGCCCAGGCGACCGCCTGAATGACGATCATCGTCGGCGGGCAACGCAACACGTGACGTCGTTCGTCCCCGTAGGCGGACACCTGAACGAAGGAATCACCCACGTCGGCGCTGAACACCAACAGGGTGGCCACGATCGACACCGCCAGCGCGATGAGCGCCCCGCCGTCTCCGTCGCTCGATGCCACGATCGCGGACGAGACGATCAGCGTGGGACAGGACAAACGTAACGCCGTGAGGGAGATGCTCGAGGGCACGAGTACGCACAGCAGGCATCCGGCCCATGCCGTCCAGATCGCCACGTTCGTCGCGATGCGAGCACCGTCGGACCACGCGTCGAGCGTCGCGGCGCACATCGGCGCCACCGCTCCGCAGGCGATGACCGCGGCGCGCATGCTCCATGACACGATCCTCGATCGTCGAAGGGCGGGCGAATCGGACATACCCACAGCGTTACCGATGGGACCAAAGTCCCGGTAATCGGAGAACCGCGAACTCGTCCGCGCGGGTGCGCTCGATTGTGGCGGAAAGAGGGTCGCCTGCTACGAAAGTGTCGAGGGGAAGAACATGACGATGGCGGCGACGACATATCTGACCGGTGGTATCGCCACCGGTGTGGGAAGTCTCCCGCATCGTGACGCCCGAGTGGCGGCCGAGTTCGCGTTGGCGTGCACCCCGGATCTTCCCGCGATTCCGTCGTTGCCCAAGCGGTCTCCGGCGGAGTCCATGATCGCCCAAGCGGTCGTGGGCATCCGCGGAATCAGCGTGGGTCAGTACGGATCGATCGTGGTCGACGTGCCGCGCATCGATCCCTTCGCTCCGGTGGACACCGATCTGCAACACGATGCCTTCGTGGGGTTGCGAAGTTTCCTCGAGGTCGCGGCCGGTCGAACGGCTCCCGTCAAGTGGCAGTTCACCGGACCGGTGACGCTGGGGCTGTCGTTGATGCGCGCCGGCGTTCCCGTTCATCTGGCCTTCGACGTCGCCGTTCGCGCGGTGAGGTCGCACGTGCGCAGCATTCATGATCACGTGACCGAGGTGCTCCCCGATGCCCCCCAAGTGGTGTTCATCGACGAGCCGATGATCGGCGACATCATGGACGAGTCGTTCCCCATCGCACCCGACACCGCGATCGATCTCATGTCGGGCGCGATGGCCGCTCTCGAACGCGACTGTCTGGTGGGCCTGCACAGTTGTGCCCCCGTCGATCTGGCCCCGTTGTTGGCGGCCGGGCCGGCGGTCTTGAGTGTGCCGGTGTCCGAGTCGCTCGTCGACGATGCCTCGGCGTTGGCGGGCTTCCTCGACAAGGGCGGGCTCGTGGCGTGGGGTGTCATCGCCACGGACGGGCCGATGATGAACAGTGCCGAGCGTGCGTGGAAGCGACTCGCCGGCGTGTGGTGCGGGCTCGTGCAGAACGGATGCGATGCCATGAAACTGCGACAGCAGTCTCTGGTCACCCCGGCCTGCGGACTGGCGTTGCACACCGAGGAGAACGCCGCGTCCATCATGGCGCGGGTGATCGACATCGGTGAGCGTGTGCGCACGCAGGCGATCGCCACGCGGCTCACCGTCGGAGCCTGAGGTTCGCTCTCGCACCCCTGATCTACAATCTTCCCATGGTCGCCGGATCGAAAAAGTCCTCCGATGTGGCCGCACGTCACGCCGAATTGGTGCGGTTGATCGACTATCACCGAGAGCGCTACTACGGCGACGATTCCCCCGAGATCTCCGACGCCGAGTACGACGAGTTCGAACGCGAATTGCGCGCCATCGAGCGTGACCATCCCGAACTCGCCACGGATTCGTCTCCCAGTGCGCGGGTCGGCGGGGTCACCGCCGAGACGTTCTCGCCGGTCGAACACCGGGTCCCCATGACCAGTCTCGACAACGCCATGGATCACTCCGAGTTGGTGGCGTGGGGCGAGCGTGTGCTGAAGGGCCTTCCCGATGGCGAACCCACCGCGTACGTGTGCGAATTGAAGATCGACGGATTGGCCATGAGTCTGCGTTACGAGAACGGTGTGTTGGTGCAGGCGGCCACCCGCGGCGACGGTCGGGTGGGCGAGGACGTCACGGCGAACGTGGCCACCATCGCGGTGGTGCCCAAGAATCTGACGACAGCCGCGGGTGTCGCGGTGCCCGAGGTGCTCGAGGTCCGTGGCGAGGTGTATCTGCCCATCGAGGCCTTCGAACGTTTGCGGGCCGCCAAGGAGCAGGAGAACGCCGAACGCATCGCGGCCGGACGCAAGCCCGAACCGGTGCCGGTGAATCCGCGCAACGCCGGTGCCGGAAGTCTGCGTCAGAAGGACTCCACCGTCACCGCCTCCCGCGGTTTGGCCTTCTGGGCGTATCAGTTGGGTGAGGTGGTGGGTGGCCCCGAGTTCACCAGCCACCACCAAACACTTGAGTTCCTGAGGTCGCTCGGATTCCCCGTGAACCCCAACATCGAGTTGGTGGATTCCGTCGATGCGGTGGCCGCGTATTGCGCGCGTTGGCAGGAGAACCGTCACCAGTTGCCCTACGAAATCGATGGTGTGGTGGTGAAGCTCGACGACCTGTCACAGCGCGAGACGCTGGGATTCACGGCGCGCGCACCCCGGTGGGCCATCGCGTTCAAGTTCCCGCCCGAGGAACGCACCACCTTGTTGCGCGACATCCAGATCTCGGTCGGACGCACGGGTCGCGTGACGCCGTTCGCGGTTCTCGAGAGGGTGTTCGTCGGCGGATCCAACGTGGAGATGGCCACGTTGCACAACGAGGATCAGGTACGACTGAAAGACGTGCGACCCGGTGACACCGTGGTTGTTCGCAAGGCCGGTGACGTCATCCCCGAGGTGGTGGGACCGGTTCTGGCGTTGCGTCCCGATGGTCTCGCGCCCTGGAAGTTCCCGTCGGTGTGCCCGTGTCCGTTGAAGGGCGAACTCACCCGTCCCGACGGCGAGGCCAACACACGATGCGTCGAGCCCGGCTGTCCGAGTCAACGCGATCAGCGCATCATCTATTTCGCGTCTCGTGGTGCCATGGACATCGAAGGGCTGGGCGAGAAGACCGTGTTCCAGTTGTCCGATGCCGGCCTGGTCGCCGATCCTGGCGATCTGTATTCGCTCACCGTCGAGCAACTGCTCACCTTGGAGGGCTTCGCACGAATCAGCGCCGAGAAGTTGCTCGTCGCCATCGACGCATCGAAGTCGCGGCCCCTTCCCAAGATCCTCACCGCGCTCGGCGTGAAGCACCTCGGACCGTCGGCCTCCGAGGCCCTCGCCGTCGCCTTCGGAAACCTCGATGCCATCATGAACGCCTCGCAAGCCGATCTGGCCAGCGTCGAGGGAGTCGGCGAAGTCATCGCCGCGTCCATCACCGGGTGGTTCGCCGTGCCCGACAATCGCACGTTCATCGAAAAGATGCGCGCAAGCGGTGTCGAGTTCGGCAACGTGGAGGTGTCGCGTCTGCCGCAGAATCTGGTGGGACGCAACATCGTTGTCACCGGTTCGCTCGAGGGTTTCGATCGTGACGGGGCCGAACGCGCCATCAAGGACCGCGGTGGCAAGAGCCCCGGTTCGGTGTCGAAGAAGACCGACGCACTGGTGGTGGGCGCCGAACCCGGCGCGAGCAAACTCACCAAGGCGCAGGAACTCGGTGTGCCCGTGCTGGATGAGGCGCAGTTCGTGATGTTGCTCGAGACCGGCGAGATTCCGGCCTGAGGATCAGAGCACCTCGAACGACCACGAGAAGCTGCGCGCGGTGTTGCGGCCCTCCTCGATCTTCCAGAAGTACACGGTCACGCGGTGCACGCCCACGTCGTACTTCTCGACAGCGGCACCCTCGGTCGGTTCGAAACGAATCAGCGAGTTGCCCTGGTCGTAGATCGCGGTCTTGGGTAGCTCGATCTGCTGGCCCGGCCTTACTTCCTGAGGTGCGGCGTCCTCCAGGCGCGTGGTGGGGATGTTGATGCCATCCAGAATCAGCTCGGCCTCGTAGCCGTCGATCAGGTCGACCGAGATCTCGGTCTGCGACAGCACCTGACGGTCGTTGGGGGCGGGGGAGACGTTGATGATCTGGTCCGGGTAGCCCAGAGCGTCGCGTCCGGTGGTGGCCGACATGAAGCCGAGGATGACCATCATCAGGCCCAACGCCAGGCCGGTGCTGATGAGCACCATCTCGATGGACGGGCGCCGCCGCCGACGAACCACCGGTGTCGGGCTCTCGTTGGCGCCGTCGTTGTCGTCGCCGGCGTCGTGGGGGGCCTCGTTGTCGCTCACATCGTCATTCTGACCCGATGTGCTGGTGTTTTGCACCTTGTGACGGGGGCGATCGTCACACATTCGCAATACACCGCTAGTTTCCCAGCGATGTCCATCTTCGAGAACCACGACCCGGATTCGCTGATCGACACCCTGGTCGATGGTCGATATCGCCTGCGCACCGAGACCGGTCGCTCGGGGTCGAGCACGGTGTTCGTGGCTCGTGACCTGCGTACGGACTCCGACGTCTCGATCCGAATCTTCTCGGCCGACGTGAGCCGTCAGCGGGGCGAGGCATTGCTCGAACAGGCCACCGCCGCCGCGGCCATGAACCATCCTCAGGTTGTGCGAACCCTGGCCTCCGGTCGCGCGACGATCATGGAGTCGAATCGGGTGTTCGTGGTGCAGGAGATGCTCGACGGGGGCACGTTGCAGGACATGATCGACCGCGGTCGTCTGCTCACCCCCAGCCAAGCCCTCGCCGTGGGTGTCGACGTGTGTCGCGCCCTCGACTACGCGCACAAACGGGGGCTCACTCACTTCGACCTGCGACCCTCGGCGATCGTTTTCGGAGAGGATCGACGGGCCCGAGTGGCCGACCTCGGGGTCGCGTCGGTGGTGTCCGAGGACGCCTGGGCCGACGCCACCTCGGTGTCGCTCGAGCGAGCCCGGTACTGCGCGCCCGAACAGGCGACGGGCGAGCCCTTCGACGAGAAGGCCGATGTCTACGCGTTGGCGTTGATCCTCACCGAAGCCGTCACCGGCGTTGTCCCCTTCCTGGCCGATTCCGTGGTCACCACTCTCGGCTCCCGGGTGGACAAGTTGTTCCCGGTGTCGGCCGATCTCGGCGGGCTGGCCTCGGTGTTGGAGAAGGCGGGTCGATCGGATCCCCTGGAACGATCGAGCGCCGCCGACATGGGACGCGCGTTGGTGCAAGCGGCACCGTCGTTGCCCCGACCCACTCCGTTGCCGCTCGTCTCGACCGTGTCGTTCGATGGCACGGGAGAGATCGCACGTCCCGCGGAAACGAACGTCATCCCGAGCACCACCGAGACGATGGTGATCGCCGAGACCGACATCGCGCTCGATGCCGATGCCAACGACGCGGAACGCGCGGATTCGCCGGCGATCGCCCGATGGATCGTGGCCGCGGTGGCGGTGCTGGTGGTCGTGGTCGGTGGATTCCTCTTGTTCAAGGTGATTCAGAAGGATTCCTACGCCGTGCCCGTTCTCACCGGTGTGGATTTGGGCGAGGCCACGAACCTCGTCACCGAATACGACTGGACCATCGTCGAGGTGGAGCAAGCCAGTGACGACGTCCCGGCCGGAGCAATCGTTCGGACCGATCCCGAAGCCGGACAGAAGTTGCAGACCGGAAAGACCATCACCTTCGTGGTGTCCACCGGCCCTCCGCCCGTTCCGCTACCCGAATTGAACGCTCTCGACGTGGCGACGGCCACCACCGCATTGTCCGATGCCGGATTGGTGCTCGGTGCGCAAACACCCGAATACAGCGAGGACGTGCCGGTGGGCTTGGTCGTTCGTTGGGTCGTGGCGCTGCAACCGAACCTGGTGGCCGGCCAGGAAGTGATCAAGGGCACCGCGGTCGACATCGTGGTGTCGCAGGGGCCCGCGCCGCGCGTGGTGCCCGACCTGCGTGGCATGACCGTCGACGCGGCCACCGTCGCGCTGAACGATCTGCAACTCATCATCAATCGCGCCGACGACGAGTTCTCCATCGACGTGCCCATTGGTGGCGTGGCCTCCCAGTCACCGGCCGCCGGCGAATCGTTGGCCAAGGGATCATCGGTGACCGTGGCCATCTCGAAGGGTCCCGACGTGGTGACCATGCCCAACCTCGCCACGCTCACCAACCTGGACGCGGTCAGAACGGCCATCACCAACGCGGGTCTCACGGTCGGCAACGTCACGGGCCGTGTGCGTGGTGCGCCGATCGCGGCGACCGTCGGCGGTCAGGTGGTCGC
>Ga0315899_10004820_pt1 | contig 14560 bp, 19 predicted proteins | sample LakEriMetagenome_2_FD_203518 | JGI IMG/M metagenome (GOLD analysis project Ga0315899, IMG submission 203518) | Freshwater fungal communities from buoy surface, Lake Erie, Ohio, United States - Buoy 4 MA112 | ecosystem: Environmental > Aquatic > Freshwater > Lake | place: USA: Lake Erie, Ohio... | reverse complement strand
AAAAACTTACTTCACGAACGAGGACATATTATTTATTACGTCCTCGCCGCTGTGTTTGCTTCGTGTTTTTACGTCCTATTTAAAATTCGGCTCGTAAGAGCTAATATCAGAAAAAAAGAAAGAATATAAAAAAAAATAGAGAAACTCTAAAAGAATATTTAAAACAATATTATGAAACTAATAAAAAAAGGATAGCAGAACAAAAGAAGAAAAAATATAACGAAACTAAACAAACACAACAAATACAATAATTTCTAAATTTTTTTTATTATTATATTATATATAATAATAATATAATAATGAGTATAAGTTCCACTGGTCTATATGGTTCAGCTACTATTGTGAATAGTGACCTATTTACAGATGTCGAGACTCTTAAAGAAACGGTTACAACATTAAATACATACATACGTGTTACGTCCTAATTAAACCACCCATGCCATATATTACGTCCTCGCCGCTGTGTTCGCTTCGTGTTTTTACGTCCTAATATATTTACTTCATGAATGAGGACATATTTTTAATTACGTCCGTCTCGCTGTGTTCGCTTCGTGTTTTTACGTCCTAATATATTTACTTCATGAATGAGGACATATTTTAAAAAAAATAATGCCTGATTATAAACAAGGTAAAATATATACAGTTCGTTGTAAAACTGATGAAACTCTTATATATGTTGGTTGTACAACTCAATCATTAGTTGATAAAAACAAATATTTGGTTTATTTTTACAATCACATCTGTGGTTTGCCATTATTTGACACTTGGTATATTGATAATTGGTATATTGAGTTATTTGAAAATTTCCCATGTCAGAACAAAGAACAGTTAAAAAGACGCGAAAGAGAAGTTATTCGAGAAATAGGAATAATAAATAAACAAATAGATGAAAGAAAAAAGAGCAACAAATATAAATTTATAAATTTCTAATTTTTTTCTATGGGACCCTTGTAAAAATCCCTTAAATAATGTCTTTTTTTATTTATGATGCTAATTACTTCATAAAATTTCTTAATAATAATTTGCTTCATCTTAAAATGGCTTAAAGACTTATTACTTATATATATTATATAGATATTATAAACAGTACTACGTTTGTAGGTGTGTGTGTGTGTGTGTGTGTGTGTGTGTGTGCATGTATATACACACACGTCATAGTCGGCCTCTTGTAGACGCGACTTAAGGGGTTTGACCCCGGTGGCCTAAAAAATGTATTATGTATGTATGTATATATAAACAGACACACACACACACACACACACACAAGACGGGCCCATTGACAGCACGACACGACGTGACGTGGTGTCCTGTCAACAGCTGTGCTACGCAGGTGGGTTGTACAACGCCCAAGACCTGCATGCCGCGCGTAGGCGGACCTCGCCCGCCGAGCACGGGCAAGGGCCCGGTACTGCGCGAGACGAGCACCGAGACCTGAGTTACACGTACTGGGACTACCGCCGAGGCTCTTGGCAGAAAAATCTCGGTCTCCGCATCGATCATATCCTCCTCCATCCTCTGGTCTGTTTGGGGCGGGCGCGCGCGAGTGTTGATGCTGTTGTTGTTGTTGATGTTGATCATGTTGTTGGTATTGGTGTTGGCCTCCTCGTCCGCTTGTCGCCCTGTTTGCGCTCATCTCCTCTGCCTCTCTCCTCCGCCTCTCTCCTCCGCCTCTCTCGTGCATTGTCACACGCACTTTCATTTCATGGTAGAAGAGTACTCTCGGGGGATGCTTTCCTACCATGCACGCATGCAAGCATCCAAGTTTCTCACCGTGCGCTCCGCTCGACATGCTCTGGGGGGTTGGAGGGGCAGGTGGCGGACAGGCTGGATGAGGCAGGTGTGGACAGATGGACTAGGGGATGGCCGACACCGTCGGATCATGCGCCAGTGTGGGCTCGCTTCCGCCTAAACCTAAACCTGTGAAGTCCCAAAACCTGCATCCTCAACGTGAACCTCCTTTCAATTACTTCAAAGCTTTTGGTTCTCACTATACGGTGCTGAAAACCTCGGCAGAACTGCAGCGCGAGAACCCCAAGCTCCTCGGTGACTTGCTCGCCGCGGGCACCCAAAGACGGCGGACCGCCTGCACCCGCCGTCGCTAACCATCTGGCCGGGAACGCTGGCGGAGGCAGACCATGCAGACGACGTGAAACCCTAAACCCTAACACCGTCGGACCATGCGCCACTGTGGGCTCGCTTCCGCCTTGCCGACTAGGAGCATAAAAGTCTTGATTTAAGGAAAGAAGTGGCTAGGAAAAAAGATTATCAGTACATTTATTTCTACATCTACACGAGGTGGATGGCGGACGTCGGCGTTAGATGTGTGCCTTGTGTGCATGTCTACGGCGACCAGTGCCAGCGTCAAACACGGAGGTGCAAGTCAGGAATGTGCGAGCGCAGGACGAGGAGGCCTTGCAGTCTCAGCGTTCTTTTCACCCGCTGTTGCCTCGCCCGTGTTTGTCCCTGGCCGTCTGGAAAGCACCGTGAGAGGCTTGGCTTCCGCAGGTACTTGCCGACCCTTAATGCCCTCTCCGTGCCTGCCCGATGCAGGCCGTGACCCCTGCCCCTGCTCTCGCGCCGCGCCAAGTCATACACGTTCGACTCCCCACGTGATGCCTATCACTATAGCGCAGACGCGTGCCGTGCCAGGAGGGCATGACAACTAGACTGGAGAGCATCGCAACATGAGATAATCTGAGGCACCTGGGCGAGAGCGCTGCCGGAGTCGGGGCGGGAGGTGGGGCGAGAGCCTGTCGATGACGTCCATGCATGGCTCGACACAGAAGTAGCATCCGACATGTCCTCGTCATCGCTCATGTGCGACGCTGTCCCTGGCACCTGTACCCACCCGCCCTCAACTGCGATCAGAATCGGAGCAGGGAGCGACACAGGCCAGCGCCTCGCGCCTGACAAGTGCAGCATCACGCAGTGCCACAGGGCGACAAGCCAGGGGGAAGGTGCGAAGGAGACCTCAAGCCCATCGTGTGCATGTGGCAAGCCCCACATGGTAACAGGCGGGTATTCAGACGGGGGTGCGGCGCGCAGTAGCTGGAGCGAGACCAGCACCTCTCCCGAGGGCTCCGCGGGCACCCATTGTTGCACTGCATCGGCCCCCACTACCAAGCCCTGTTGTGTTTTATGAAATGTCACTGTGCGCAACGCGACACTGCGCCGACACTGCCCCGACAACGCTCGGGTGGTGTGTGCCCTTGCACACCCTTGAGCCGCTGTGGCACATGAGCACGCGCACACATGCATGTGGTACGTGCAGACACAACGACGGGGGATGCAGGCAGATAAGGGGCTGACATGCTGATGCCCTCCTTGCTGCACACGTGTTGGTGTGCACACGTGTTGGTGTGCTGCTTCATCGTTGTCCCGAGCCCACGGCAAGGCAGGGCAAGCAACCAATAGCAAGCACCTCGCCGCAGTTCGCATCGCACGTACTGTCACCGTGCAGCGCGAGTGGGAGCGCGGGCCATGCAATCGCAGAGAGCGCAAACAGAAGAGGCGGAAACCTCGACTTGCAACAGAGGCACGGCGAGGCGCATGATGGGCTCTCCGCTGGGGTCGTCGCCAGTTGCCCCGGATCCAGTGCGACCAAAGGATTCAGTGCGACGCAATTTGCTGCCGCCCGTCCCGCCCATGCTCGCGCCCATACTCGCCTGCAGGTCCTCTGATTCCCCGTCAAGGCCGAAGTGGAGGCGGATGGAGAGCCTGAGGCGTACCTTGCCGCCTTGCATCAGCTGCCCTTCGCTGCTCGGTACCACTACTCCCACCCCGATGTCCATGCCCTTATCAGAAGTAGCAGCTTCTTGATTCGTGCTGTCCCATGTCGCCCGTCGCATCTGTCCCCCCTCTTTCCCCTCAGCATGTGCGCACACACGCCGATGCACACAAGCACGGGCGGCAGCAAGTGGCAGCAAGGGGTACGAGGCACGAGGCCAGCGCCGCAGAACTCGCTCGCCAGGTTGGTTAAGACGCTGCGACCGACCAGATAAGGCAGGCAGAGGGCAACGAGGACACGACACGCAAGGAGACAATGGGAGCGCTGAGGAACCTGTCCGTGAAGGCTGAACTCAAAGGACAGCCCGAAGCCAGATGCACAGTGCTCTCCGAGGGTCATGGCTTTGCGCAAGAACGAGCCCTTGGGTCTAGGCACCACCATGGAACTCACGGAGCGCAGCTGCACCACTTTGGCCACCACCCTCAAGTCTGCGCCCTTGCTCAACCGCTCGCCTACCTCGACAACAGTCGCCACTTCTGACACATCGTCGTCATCCCCGCCGGTCAGCACGTCCTCCAAGGCATCAACCTCCTGAAGCTCCTGCAGCTCCCACTCGTCTGACTGCCGGTGAGCGCCAGGCGACTGGCGCTGCGAAAGGGCTGCATCGTCCTCGGGCCGACGTGAGCCGGGCGATCTTGTTGCAGGAGACGCGTGGAGGGTCGCGGCACCTTGATGCACCGCGGGGCCTGGAGCAGCGGCGGGGTACGGAGATTCCTCCGGGTCGATGGGCAAGTACTTGAGCTTGTCCAGAGTGGCGATGAGCGGCGCTATGGACCGGAGCATAAGGCCCTCGGCAGCTTGAATTCTCTCGTCGATCTGTGCATCGACTTCATGGACTACCTCAAAAACGCTGCGCCAACAGTCTGCGTCCGTGTAGGGCTCGTACTCGGAGGCATCGTAGTTGGGATCAAAAGGCGGAACGTCTGGGAGCGCCAGAAAGTCCCGCGGCACACTGTGGTGATACGCCCACAACTGCTCTTTGATTTCGTACCACATCCACTTGGCCCAGTCGGCAAAGATGAGGCAGTCCTGCCACAGAACGTTGCTATACAGCCGCTTTTCCTTGTCGGTAGGCGGCCGCATGTTGCGCGTTTCTGGCTGTGACGTCACGTTCCATGCGTGTAAGATGACGCAGAAGACAAGCGGCGCGAGAATGAGCGCCGTGATGGCAACTTCAAAGTGGCTCATCATCTCGCTGATGCTCCGGATCCAGTGCGACGAAGTGTCAGAGGCAGGTGCCCTTGGCCAAACTCCGTCGTCATAGCACCCTCGTCCACTCCTCTTCTCTTGCCCTCCCACACGCGACGAAGACACGCCCCATTTCCCTGAATTAGCACTCGCAGCAGCGCAGCGGATATGCGCAGGGAAAGACGCAGGGGGCAGGGGACGCGCGGGGCGCCCCCGTCTCCAAAACTGAGCGCCACCGACACGTGCGTGGGCGTTGCCTGGGACTTGGGGGGCGACGCCAGGAACTACTTCTGTTGCGACGCCTGCACCGTCGAACGCCAGCAGCTGATCCAGGCTGTTGGCTAACATCTCGCCCCACGACGGCTGGCAATCCGGAGAATGGACGTGCAAGAGCATGCGGCGTGACGCGTTGGCGCTCAGCACCAAGAGCACGAGCCCGAGCACCCCCACCACGGCGGGCGCCGCTTTGATGCATAGGCGGCGACACATCACCATAACCCGGCTGCAGCGCCAAAAGCGCACGCCGCCCAGCAGCAGCAGGACAAATGCCAAGGCCCCCATCACATCACTGCTCCGCGCCTGTTCTTGCTGCTGGAGAAAGTCGCCTCCGCCAACCCACCATCCGGTCTCCTTGTCTGCACTCGCGCCCGCACCCCCACCGGCACGGGGGCCGCCGAAAACGCGCAGCAACTCGAGCAGCAAGCGCGAGAGGAGCAGAATAAAACATGTGGCGTCCCAAAAGGGCCACACTTCGCCTCCCAACCATCCCCCAGACATGGCCTGCCGAGTTAGACTGGTCCTCACCAGCTCCTGCCCCCCCAAGCCGGCGTCGTGCTGCTCCTCGTCCGCAGTGCTCCACGCAACCGACTTGACTGAAATGCCCCCCTCGCTCGACGCGCGGCTCAAGCCCTGTTTGGAGACTGTGGGCTGGTGGGAGTGGGCAGGCAGGCCACGAGCGAGAGGTCTACCATCGCCTGCCGCCTGCCTCACAGGTCTGTCTGCTCTGCCCTGCCCCTTGCCCCACCCGTGCGTAGCCGCCGCCAGCGCTGCCGCGTTGCGAATCTGGGCCTGGGCCGGGATCTCCTCGGCCCCTTTCGCAATGTCGGGGCCGAGCGGCGGCTGGTCCACCTGTGCGGCTTGCGTGTGCAGCTCATGCATGGGATCGACCTCAGAGGGCGACACCACCTGGCGAGCACGGCTAAGGCTTTGCCCCCCGTCTGCTCCGCCCTCACCCGCATCTACATCTTGCACCTCGACCTCTTCCTCCAGACGGGCATCCTTGCGCAGAATGCTTCCACCCGCACGTGCGTGTTGGTCGGGATTGCGCAGCATCACCGACAGCATGCCTTGCTCGTCACTCGCCCCCTCCTCCCTCTCTCCTTGAATGTGCCCGTTCAGCCACCCCTTGGGCGCCTGCCGTCGCGGAAAAGACTTTTTGATGCCTCGATTCTCCTCCATGGCGGTCTGGCCTGCCTGGGCCCCTTTTAGAGCCAGGTTCCCTCCTGCATGCCAGCATGCTGCCCAGCCCCTTCGCACTTCGCGCACCATCATGCATACAAATGAATAGACGTGCCCCACGATGGCCAGCACTAAGCGCGGTACGAGCGCCCGCGGGTGAAATATCAATGCGTAGGCCGACGCCCAGACAAAGACTGCAAGTAAAACGAGGGACTGGAGCACGATGATGAACACCTCCATGCCCACCCAGTCGCCTACGCCGCGTGCCACCTTGCCCGCATTCACGCCGCCTGCGGGGCGGGAGGCATCGTAGGCATCGGCGGCTGCCGCCGCTTCCCTGGCGGCTCCCATCAGCGGGCCGGAACTCAAGGAGACGCTGGGTATCCAGTGGCCGCCAAGAGCAAGCTCAAAGAGGATCTTCACCTTGGTCACGTGACCGCTCTGCGGCAAGATCGCCCACATGTCGAGGCTCACCGCGCGCGTGGCGCGATCAAGCCAACCACTCTTCTCTAAGTCACTAGTTATGCCGCCAACACCGCCCCCCTGGAGCAGGTCCACGCCGTAGCCGCCGCCGGGAAACATGGCCAAGCGCCCGACCGAAGCGCCGCCGCCACTCCAGGGCCCTCCCCAGAGGCGCTCAGATCCCTCCGTGTACTGCCACGGGTCGCCGTATCTCTCCACATCCAACCCTCCCGCGCCAGTCTTGCTCGAGTTGGCGCCGACGGATGAGTTGGAAGTAGCAAGGCTGGTCCAGTCCGTCAGGGCCCGTCGCTCCCACCGCGCCTCCGCCTCCTGTGCCTCTAGTGCCGCCGCGTCGAGCGCCTCTGACGTTCTCCGTTGCCACCCCCCATTCGCAGCCCTGAAGCCAAAGCCCTCGCGCCCGTCCCACCTCTTGGCCGTGACGTCCTTAGTGGCAGGTGAGTACGGGGGCGCGCAGAGGTGGGCACCAGCGGGGCACGAAGTGGGACGGAAGACAGTCATCTCAACGCCATTCACACATGCCTCTCCACGCGCCGGAACCGCGTCTGCCGAAGCCACCACCTTTGCACCGCATGAGAAGGGCGACTGGTCGGCATCCGCCAAAAAGCACGTCGACGTGCGGGAGGCTGACGGCGGCTCAAGCTGTTTGCTGGCAGACAGGCGAGGGTGTTCTGCCGGCACTTTTGCGCCGCTGATCCCAGCATCCGTGTATCTTGCGGTAAGGAACCCGTCCCCATCCGTCACAAGCCACGCCGTGCAGCCTTCTGCACCGAATGTGGCACACCCTTTGGCGCACTCACTCATCGTGAATGTGGAGCGAGTGGTAGACGTGTACTGGGTGAGCGCCCAAGAGTCGCCCTCGGCGAGCAGCTTCTTCTCGTGGCACTTACCGGCACCCGCCGCATTCGCATCATCGCCTCCTACTACTTCGGCAGGGGCAAAGCGATTCACACCAGCGAAGACGGACGAGCAATTGGTCATGGCCACGCGGTGTTGCCTCAGCACCATGCCCACGCCCCAGAAGGCAGAGTTGGGGTTGGCTCCCGACGGGTCCTCCAGCGGGCGCGGCCGCACGAGGTATGCGTTGCCATATGCGCCAATCACTGGCCGTTGCCGCCTGTCATACATGAGGGCGCCCGAGGGCGGGAAGCTGTTGCGGAGCTGATGCAGCTGGGGCAGCCACTGGCCGTGCAGCCACGCCCAAAAGGTTGCGGGCGACGACACGTGCATCAGGCCCGTGCCCAGCACGTGTCGCTGGATCGCAAGCTCAGCTTCCGCCACCAGGCTACTGCGCATAGCCGTGGGAATGAGCACAGCAACGTAGCACGTCACCTGCCACGCGCCCACACAGACAAAACCCCGTCAGCTCGCCCTGTCAGCCTCGTTTGGATGCAGGACGCACAGCTCGGAGGGGACATCCTCACCACCATGAGCAGCCAGACAACGACCCAGCGCCACGAACGGTTGGGACGCGGCCACAGCGGGGTGATTGACAACACAAGGTCGTCCGGGGCTTGCCAACCGCCCTTAGCTGTCGGGTCGACAGCGGGGAGTCCCATCCCCTCTGGGAGCTCGGGAAGCTCGGGCACCATCCCTGCCGATCCAGCTGCAGCCTTCCCCTCAGTTCCCTCCCCCTGATCCGTCACTCTGCGCGCTCCCGTCCGGGCCACATGCCGGCTGGCCCTGCCTCTTACTTGGGAGTCGCTCGTTGCATACCATCGCGCATCAGTTGAAATCCACGAATTTTTAGGTACTAAATAAGTACATGGCCGCCGGTGTGCGCACAGCCCGCCTCGTGTTGGTCCTGGCGCTGGCGCAGGTGGCAGGCGCCGGCGCAAACACCGGCCAGTATCACCCGGGCCTACGTACGCCGTCTCCCGCGCCGCACAGCCGGGCACCGGGGTGTCCAACGGTCCCTGCAGCTGCGTTGCGCTGCGACAGCTCAGCGCCAGGAGCGGATGGCCCGCAGATGGCCCACTTGCGCGGCGGCGGTGAGGATCCACTGAAAAAGCACGAAATGAGCCTCGCATCCAGGTGCATCCGCCGGCGCCATCATCGTTGCGCGCGCCTTGCCCTCCGCGCGCACGCGTGTGCTCACGCGCGTTAGTTGCTTGGCCAAGGACGATGTCAGCGCCTCCTGCTTCTTGTGCTCTTCCGCGGCCGCCTTCACCTCCTCCGCCATGTCCCCTTTTGCTGCGGGGTTAGGTGGAGAGGCGTGCGAGATGAACCTGCGTGCCGTGCTGGCAGACTGCTGCGATGGGCCGCTCTGGGTCTCCACGCGTGGGCATACTTGCAAGGGCACGTCTCCTCTGTCACTATTGTCTCGCCGGTGAGCGGCGCGCTAGTCGCACGCAATGCCGCACGCATATGCATGCCGGGCTTCCTGATCGCGCCTGCCATTTCAGCCTTCTCCTTCATAGCGGACCGGGGACTGATATGCACCGGGGCACTAACAATGTAAACCGCGTGCAGCCGCTGGCCGGGCTCGGCAAATTGCCCTACACCATCCAACTTCCGCCCCGTCAACGTCCTCCCGCGAGGAAATAGTCAAGTACAGACAGGGAAGGGACGGGTGAGGGGCGTCGCGGCACAGTGGATGGGGAACTGGCTGTGAGGAGCAGGCGGAGGAGAGAGGCAGCCCGCACACAGCAACTCCGGCAGCAAACTCTGCAACTGACGCGGAAGCCACCTGTGTGAGCGCAACCGCACCGCGACTTTCTCCCTCGCACCTGGAAATCGCCCCTCGTTTGCGCGTGTGGTCCAGATCCATGATTTTGTTTGACATCTGATAAAGAATGTTCTTTACGTGGACACGAGGAAAGAGAGAGAGAGAGAGAGAGAGAGAGAGAAGCGTGTGTGCGTCGCGCCCTGTGTATGGTGTGCTACAGGGGCTTGGCTGTGAGCACTGCGCTCACTCGCTAACTTCTCCGCCGTCATGCGTGAAATAGAAAAAAGCCCACACGGCGACGTAGGCTGCGCAGACATCCCGGAAACACCTTCAGCAATCTGGCACGTGCAATTCACCCGCTGCTTCCGCAGTCGCAGGCCAAGACAGGGACGGGCGAGGCGAGAAGAGGACAGCGGAGAGTGGCCTGTGGCCTCTGCACGAATGCTATCGGCACGCGTTAGAGCGCATGACAAAGACCTCGAGCAACCATCTGATGGGGTACAGACCTGCACTAACCATCATCGTCAGCCGCTGCTTCTGCTCCAGTGTGTGCATTGACACCATCACCTGTTGCTTCTTGGACGTCAATCTTTGAGCTCACAGGACCAGCGTGCGCGAACCCACCGAATCTCTCTCTCCCTCCCTCTCTCTCTCACTCACTCACTCACCGATGCCGCGTCCACTGGGGCCGTCTTGTCCTTGCTTGCTGCCGCCATCACCAGCCTCAACCCCTTGCGCGACGTGATTGTGTCCTTCATGTCCACATTCACCACCTCCATCACCTGCGATACACATGGAAAGCCAGCGCACGTCAGCGCCAAGGTGCCTGTGAAAAACATGCGCGGCAGTGTGGCGGCCCTGCCGATGCTCATTGCTTTGGTCCTTGATCTTCTCTCGCAGAGCCGAGCCCGTTATGCGACTCCACCCATACCTGCGAGTGGATCGGCGGCAGCGCCGAAGCTCTGTGCACTGCCACGGCAGCCCGCGCCGGGCAGGAGAACATCAGCGCAGCCATCAAGCTGAGCTGCACAGGGCGCAGAGGCAAAGGGGCGGGAGGACAGGGCGATCAGCTGCCCTGGACCAAGACCGGGCGGGACAAGAAACGATCAGCTGCCCTGGACCAGGACCGCGCGGGCCTTTCTTGTCCCGCGGGACAAGAAACGATCAGCCGCCCTGGACTAAGACCGCGCGGGCCTTTTTTGGCCCGCAGGCACGCCAGGACGGGCGGGACAACCAGGCCAGCTCGAGCGTCATGCAAACGCGGCCACCGCCTGGACCCGCGCCACGGACTCACCGCGGCGAGTAGGCCGAAAGCAACCTGCTTCAGCCGGGCCCATGGGGTAGCGGGGCTGCCGGAGATCCCGCGCACGGGCGCCGATGGCGCCTCGTGCGCGTGCGCACGCATTCGCACCAGCTGCGCAGCCCCATACACTCGGGCGGAGGAGCACGCCCGGCGCGCGGCGACACATGACGCGTGCGGCGCTGCGCGGCTCCGGCCGGAGCGAGCAGCAGCGCCCCGTGTCGCGGGAAGCACTGGTTGGAAGCCCGCAGCCACTCCAAAGAGCGCTGCTCCTATCATCACTGTGAGCGCTAATCGCATGGAGGCCATGAAGTTAGAGGTTCGTGGCTTGAGTGGCTGGAATTTTGCAGCTCAGCTGTAAAATTCCATAAGGGTTCAAGGAGCCGGGGCACAGACTCAGTCTTGTGCTCGAGCGCCTTGCCGCACCAGTATAATACCCGGATGTCGCGACAGTGGTCGCCGCCGCCCGTTTTCGGGACCTCGCCGGCCGCAGCCGTGCGCTTTGTGCGCGATGACGGTGCCGAATACACGCCCCCTCTCGTGTACACGCCGTCGGACCCGCCGTCCTTCGTGCAGGTGTGTGATGTGCGGGTAAGGAGTGGGCATGCGGTGCGGTTCAGCACAAGGCTGGGCAAGGCACCTTCCCCAGCCGCACAGACCTGACCCTGCTTGCATGTTTGCGGCAGGCGCGCTCCTCGCCGCAGCGCGAGCATTCCCCATGGATGAGGGGTGGCTCGGGGGCCAGGGCGTCTACGTCGCCAGGCATAAAGCGTGCGCGGAGCCCAGGGCTGCAGCGCGATTCACTCAGGCAGCGCTACTCCCCAGGGCGGCCGGGGTCTCGCCGCCACCAACGCTGGTCGAATGACCAGGCTTTGCGGGAGGACATGACCGACGAGGAGCTGCGAGAGCTCTACGCCATGGACTGGCGCTCGGCGCTTTCCGGTTGAGTCACCCGGCCTGCATGCGCTTGCCGCCGGTGCTCCCTGGCGGTGGCCGTGCGCCTTCTGTTTGCTGACTGGGGGTGGGGAACTGTTGAGCAGAGCTCTTTGATGGCGAGGACAAAATGCAGAAGTGGTATGCGTACGCACTGTCACACAAAACAATGCACACATACAAGCACACATACATACACACATGCAAACTTGGCATAAACGCATACAAACACACCTACAAACACACATGCATACCGCGTGCCGAATACACACTCTAGACATATGAACACATACAAACACACAGGCAAGACTTCTGTGAGGCCTCGGAGGAGGAGCAGCTGCTCGTGCTGATGCGGGTGCATGGCGATCCGGAGGCACGCAAGCACTTCTCGCGCCCGCTGCAGCCGCAGGAGCGCTTCAACCGCATCGATCGGCGCGTGAAAGCACTACTCAAGGTCGTCAATGAGTACTGCACTTGAGTACTAATTAGTACTGCTCTTCAGTACTAATTAATTGCTAGTTTAACCATTAGCCCTACACTACTCAAGGTCCTGCTGTGTGCCGCTCTTTCTTGCTGCTCCATTAATAATTTATTGATATCACAATTTATAGCTTAAAGTCTGCAGCGAGGAACCGTGTGATAGCCGTGTGTGTGTGATAGGCCTCAGGCCTTGAAGCGTGTAGTGGGTATCTGGATTGAGGCGCGCCTTGCTAGGCTTCCGCCCTTTCTCTATAGTAGGTCTCTTTTACTTGTATAGTAGGTCTCTTTCCGCCCTTTCTCTGGGTGCAGACCCTCCCCCCCCTTTCTCCCTGTTTGTTTGCGCACCGCGCAGCAACTACGCCTGCCCACCATTGTTAGGTGTCTCTTTTACTTCTACAGCCGATGACGCTTCTTCTCCCTCTCTCGTTGTCTGTCAGTTTACTTTTTCTGTGTACTTATTCTTCTGCAGCGGGGAGTGGGGAATGATTTTGTGGCAGCGTTTGAGGCGCGACTGTGTGAGCTGGTATGCTCCCTAAGCCAGCCTGTCGTGCGCTGCACCGTGCAGGGTTTGGGTTTAGGGTTTAAGGTTTAGGACTTCCTTGCGATTCAATGGGGAGGGGTAAAGGACGAGGCTGCGCGCACGCGGCGCGATGGCATGCCACGAGGAGGAGGAGGAGGAGGAGGAGGAAGAGGAGGAGGAGAGGAAGAGGAGGAGGAGTAAATAGTATCAAAAGTAAATAGTATCGTACTCAACGATACTAGTTACTCGTATTCAACGATACTATAGAGGGACGAGCATCATTTCAAGGCGCTCCTGTTATCTGCTCTCATGTTGCGCACCGCGCCCTCACTCGCGACGTCCCGTGCAGGTCTATGGAAGTGGCGGGGGTGCGTCAGGCGGCGCCTCGGAGAAGGTGCCCGGCGGACTGGACATGATCAAGACGCGTGGTGAGAGAGAGAGAGAGAGAGAGAGAGAGAGGCCTGCTTGGCCTGCCAGCCTTTGCTCTCTTGCTTGCTCCCTTGTTCTCGCCGCGTTGCGTGTGCTTGCCTCTATCCGACTGCTGTGGCCCTCGTTGTTGTCTTGCTTAGCACTGTGTTTGCAACGTGTTTGCAAGAAGCTGCGGACCAGGAGCGCCATCCCAAATGCCCATGAAAGTCAATAACCTACGGTTTTGCGGTGTCCTGGCGTGATGCGCAGGAGGTGCTTCGGTGGTGCTGAATGATTCAATGGAGCGCCTTTTTGCCCATTCCGTGTGCCTCTACCATTCTGTCCAAGTGAGCGCCACCTGCAAAGCTGCTGGGAGCACGGCAGAAAGAGAGAGAGAGAGAGAGAGAGAAAATATAAATGCATGCGTGGCCGGAAGATAGGCGCTGATACATGCAACGCAAGAGCATCTTCGCAACGCAAGAGCGTCTATCTAGGCATCGCGTATCGATGCGTCTGTATTTGCGCTTATGCATGTACCTGGCGTACCAATGTGTCTGTACTCACACACATGCATGCATTCTCTCGCTCGCTCGCTCGCTCGTTGCTGTGCGCGCGCTCTCTCTCACACACACATGAGGGAGACTGCGTGGCATGGGTGCGGGCGGATGACACGCATGGAGAGGTTGCGGTGACCGTGAGACGACGGGCCTGTATTGTGACCTCTGGCACGCTCGGTGCTGACTATTGCATGTATTGTGACTTGCGGCAGAGCTTCACGCGCGATTGCCAAGTGGCGGATGCTCGCGGCCTGCAGGCGGATGCAGCTGTTGCGGGCGTGAGAGAGCGAGAGAGAGGGAGAGCGAGAGAGAGAGATACAGAGCAGGAGCAACGGAGCAAAATGCTCATCATGCTCTGGCCTCATCGCATGCCTGGCGCAACGCAAGAGCCTCAAGCTGATGCTGATGCTCGCAAGAACGCCTTGCCATGGGCGCTTGAGGCGCCTTCCCGCACGTTCCTCCAGGTGCTTGGGGCCTGACTGTGAGATGCTTGCGTGCTCGTTCTGGGCGCACACAACATGATTCATGCAGGCCATGCTTTCGAGGTAGGCAATGAGTTCTTTGTTTAGGATTTCAGTGCCTTTGTCCGAGAGTGGAAGGATGTTGTCGAAGGTGATGGTGAAGCGCTTGTAGCCCAAGATGAAGTGATTTTTGGAGGCTCAGAATACCGAAGTGGGGCCCCCAGAGAGAGACAAGACAGAGGGCTCGCAGGAGCTCAATGATGTTTGGGTGAAGCGCTTCGTCAGCGCCTCAACGGAATATATTGAAAAAGAACGAAACG
>Ga0315899_10004819_pt1 | contig 14561 bp, 9 predicted proteins | sample LakEriMetagenome_2_FD_203518 | JGI IMG/M metagenome (GOLD analysis project Ga0315899, IMG submission 203518) | Freshwater fungal communities from buoy surface, Lake Erie, Ohio, United States - Buoy 4 MA112 | ecosystem: Environmental > Aquatic > Freshwater > Lake | place: USA: Lake Erie, Ohio... | reverse complement strand
AGGAAGAACTCGGGAACAACCCGGCCGCCCAAGAAAATGCGGAGCGGCGGGTGAAGGCGGAGACGAAGGATTGGCCCGAGGCCGCAGCCGAGCACTTCGCAAAGGAGCTCACGAAGCTCGAACGGATGAACACCCAGTCCGCAGAATACAGCGTCCAAGCGAACTACGTGGACCTGATGCTCGACCTGCCGTGGAACGTGGTGACGGAAGACCGCTTCGACCTCAAGGCCGCCCAGCGCATCCTCGACGAGGACCACTACGGCCTCGAAAAGGTCAAGGAGCGCATCATCGAGCACCTCGCCGTGCTGAAAATCAAGGGCAACATGAAGGCCCCGATCCTGTGCCTGTACGGCCCGCCGGGCGTCGGCAAAACCTCCCTCGGCAAGAGCATTGCCAAGGCGCTGGGCCGTGAGTACGTGCGGATGAGCCTTGGCGGGATGCGCGATGAGGCCGAGATCCGCGGGCACCGGAAGACCTACATCGGCGCCATGCCCGGGCGCGTACTGACGAACCTGAAGAAGGCCGGAACATCGAATCCCCTGTTCGTCTTGGACGAAATCGACAAGCTGAGCCGCGATTTCCATGGCGACCCCTCCTCTGCGCTGCTCGAAGTCCTGGACCCGGAGCAAAACCACACATTCCACGACAACTACCTCGACCTCGACTACGATCTGAGCCGGGTGATGTTCCTGTCGACGTGCAATTCGCTGTCGTCCATCCAGCCGGCCCTGCGCGACCGGATGGAAATCATCGAAGTCACCGGCTACACCGTCGAGGAGAAGGTCCAAATCGCGCGCCAGCACCTGGTGCCGAAGCATTTGGCCGACTCGGGGCTGGCCCCGGAGTCGGTTGAAATCCCGGAAGCCACGCTCGAAGCCCTGGTCGAATCCTTCACGAATGAATCCGGCGTACGCAGCCTCGACCAGCGCGTTGCGAAGCTCATCCGCTTCCGGGCGAAGCAGATAGCGCTCAAAGAGAAGTTCAAACCGGCCATCCTCCCCGAACACCTTCCCGACATCCTCGGCCCCGCGCGCGAGCGCGATAAATATGCCGGCAACGATACCGCCGGTGTGGTGACGGGACTCGCTTGGACCCCGCACGGCGGGGACATCTTGTTCATCGAAACGTCCCTCACGCGCGGCAAAGGCAAGCTCACCCTCACCGGCAACCTGGGCGATGTGATGAAAGAAAGTGCGGTCATCGCCGTTGAGTACCTCAAGGCACACGCCGAAGACTTCGGATTCGACCCGGAGGTCTTCGAGCGGTGGAACGTGCACATCCACGTCCCCCAAGGTGCCACGCCGAAAGATGGGCCCAGCGCAGGCATCACGATGCTCACCGCCCTCGCCTCGGCCTTCACCCAGCGCAAGGTCCGCAAAGCGCTCGCCATGACCGGTGAGATCACCTTGCGCGGCCAAGTCCTGCCGGTCGGAGGCATCAAAGAGAAAATCCTCGCGGCCCGCCGTGCCGGCATCAAGGAAATCATCCTCTCAGAACGCAACCGCCAAGACATCGGCGAGATCGAAGCCCGCTACGTCAAAGGCATCCGGTTCACCTACGTCAACCACATGACCGAAGTCCTTGACCGGGCCCTGTTGCACGAAAAAGTCGCGGGTGCGCGTTCCATCGCATGATGCGTTCGTGGTGGATCGGAGCGGCACTCTGCCTGCCCCTGACCGGGGCGGGCCAAGTGGTGGAATCCCTCGTCTTCTCGACGCCCGCAGACGGCCGATCGGCGGCGCTGGGCGGCGTACTCGTGGCGGACCTGAGGCCGGACCTCCACGGCGCCACCTGGAATCCTGCCTTGCTCGCTCCAGATGCCACCGGCCTCGTAGCAGCAAACTTCACGGACTACTTCGCAGGGATGCGCCTCGCTTCGGTCCTCGCACCGGTCCGTTCGCGCACCGGCGCAGGGGGCGCCGTGCGGACCTGGGCCCTTGGCGCGCGGATGCACGATTACGGCTCGTTCCCCGGCACCGACGCCACCGGCGCTGAGACGGGGACCTTCCGGGGTGGTGACTACACCGTGTCGAGCAGCTGGAACTGGCGGCCGGACAGCGTCTGGAGCTTCGGCGTTGCAGCGTGGGCAGGGATGCGGCACCTCGAGCGCGATGCCGCTGGCTGGGCCGGGGTGGACCTCGGCGTCCACGGACGGTGGCCCGACCGCGGATGGGCGGTGGGTGCGGCGATGACGGGCTTGGGCGGTCAGTTTGGCCGGTCAGGGACCTGGCCCACCGGCCGGCATCCTGCAAACCTGCAGATCGGCGTGACGAAAGGCTTCGCGCATGCGCCCTTTGCGCTGTACGCACGCGCGGGGCATTTGCTGACGTGGGACCTGGCGCCGCCGGGCATCTACGACGATGCCATCGATCCGCTTACGGGCGACACCCTGACGAACCGGACCTGGGCCTTCGGGGACCGGCTGATGCGGCACGTGGGACTGGGAACAGAACTGCGTCTTTCCGACGCGCTGCGCTTCCAAATAGGCTACGACTACCGACGGCGCAAAGAACTCGCCTCCGGAGGGCGGGCGGGCACCGCGGGACTTGCACTCGGTGTGGCCTTTCGGGTGAAGGCGTTCGGGCTCCAGGTGACGCGGGCGACCTACCACTTTGCCGGTTCGTCGACCCACCTCGGCGTGACCTGGAATCCGTCCTAATTTCGCGGCATGGACCGCCATCGGATTACGATCGCGATCGACGGACACGCGTCGGCCGGAAAGAGCACCATGGCCCGGGCTTTGGCCACGGAGCTGGGGTGCGTGTATGTGGACACGGGCGCGATGTACCGGGCGGCGGCGCTGTTCGCCATGCGCGAGCGGGCCATCGGTCCGGAAGGGCTGGATGCCGAGAAACTCGTGGCCGCTCTCGACCGGCTGTTCATCCAATTCAAGTACAACTCCCGGACCGGCCGGCAGGAGACCTACCTCTCCGGCATGAATGTGGAGAAGGAGATCCGTTCTGCGGAAGTCACCCGCTGGGTCAGCCCGGTCGCGACCGTTCCGGCGCTCCGGGCCAAACTCGTGCACCTCCAGCGCCGGATGGCGTCCATGGGTGGGGTCGTCATGGACGGCCGCGACATCGGGACAGTCGTCCTGCCGAAGGCGGACCTGAAGTTCTTCGTCACCGCATCGCCCGAAGTGCGTGCCCAGCGCCGCCTCGACGAACTGCGGGCGGCAGGCCGCGACGACACCTTCGAGAGCATCTTAGCGAACGTGGTGGAACGTGACCGCATCGACTCCACCCGCGAAGTTGCACCGCTCGTCCAAGCTCCAGACGCCATCGTACTCGACAACAGCCACTTGACCCTGGACGAGCAGTTCGAATTCCTGCTCGCCCACGCCCGTCGCCTCACCCACCCCACCTGACCCATGCGCATCGCCCGTTGGCTTGTCCCCGTCTCCCTGGTTGCCGGAGCCGTGGCCGTGATTTCTGCGGCCACCCTGACGGATTGGTTTGAACCCGCCGCGCCCCGTGTGCAGGTCCCGGAACGTCCGCCGGTGGGCGTCGAGCCCGTCTACCGCACCCCCGAGGCCGTGGGTTGGGCCGATTCCGTCTTGCGCACCCTGCCGCTGGACCGCCAAATTGCCCAACTCCTCATGCCCCCGGTGTACGCAAAGCCCGGCCGGGAAAACTGGTCCGAGGCCGAAGCATGGGTCCGCGACTACGGCGTAGGCGGCTTCATCTGCATGCAAGGCGGACCGGAGCTGCAACGTGAACGTATCTCCCGGCTTCGTGCAGAAACGGACCTGCCGCTTTGGTTCTCTTCAGACGCGGAGTGGGGACTCGGCATGCGGCTCGACTCGACGCGGTCGTGGCCGCGTGCGCTGACCCTCGGGGCCACCCGCGATACGGCCCTGATCCGCCGGTGGGGCAGCGCCGTGGCGGCGTCTCTCCGGGCCACGGGGGTCCACATCAATTTCGCACCGGTGGTCGACGTCAACTCGAACCCCGCGAACCCCGTCATCGGCAACCGGTCCTTCGGCGAGTCGGTGGAATGGGCCGGCATGCTGGGCACGGCCTATGCCCTGGGCCTCCAGGACGGTGGCGTCCTGGCCACGGCGAAGCACTTTCCCGGCCACGGCGACACCGACAGCGACTCCCACTACACCCTGCCCACGGTGGCACACGATCCACTTCGGCTCGATTCCATTGAACTCGCCCCCTTCCGGGACCTCGCGGCAGCAGGGGTCGGTGCGATGATGGTCGCCCACCTGAACATCCCTGCCTTCGAATCGCGGGCGGGTATCCCGTCCACGCTGTCGAGCGCCATCGTGGACTCGCTCTTGCGCGGCATCATCGGCTTCCGTGGCCTCGCCTTCACCGACGCCTTGACCATGAAAGGCTTCGCGGATTTCGCCGCAACCGAGACTCCGCATGCCGATGCGCTCATCGCAGGCAACGACGTCCTCGTCTTCCCCGGCAAGCCCGCGGAGGCCATCGCCGAAGTGAAGGCCGCAATCGCCGCGGGCCGGCTCGATTCGGCCGCAGTGGCGGAGAAGTGCCGGCGCGTGCTCGAAGCGAAGTTTTGGCTGCGGGCGTCCGACCCCGTGCCCGCCCGGGGCACTCCGTTTGCCTTCCCGGGCGAGGAAACCTTGCACCGGGACCTGCTTGCCGCAGCCCTGACGGTCGTGCGAAACACCGACAACCTCCTGCCCCTGGGTCCGTCCACGTCGCGCGTCTTTTCGGTCCAAACGGGCACAGGCGCCGCTCCCGAGGCCTTCGACGCACCGCTGAAGAAAATCGTGGGCACGAAACCGGCCGTGCGGTCCGTCGCTTCGCCGACAGCACTGCCTGCCGACTGCGGAAAAGGGGACCTCGTGCTGTTTCACTTGCGCGGCACGAACAGCAAGCCCGGGCAAGGATTCGGAGTAAGCGATGAAACCCTCGGAGGCGTGTTGAAAGCAGCGCGGGCGCTGCGGAGCCGCGGCGCACGGGTCGGACTCGTGGTCTACGGCAGCCCGTACTTGCTTGCGCGGTGCGGCCGACCCGACGACTGGGACGTGCTTCTGGTCGCCTACCAAGACGACGAGCGCACGCAGGCGGTCGTGGCAGAGGCTGTGGCCGGCGCAGGACGGGCCGCCGGGCGCTTGCCCGTCAGTTCTGGACCCTACCGGGCCGGAGAGGGCACCACGCTGGAGGGCGGGGAACGGCTGGGCTGGCTGCCAGAACCGTGGTCCGGTGCCGACCGCGTAGCCGATTTGGTCCACGGCGCCATTGCGGCAGGGGCCATGCCGGGTTGCCGGGTGGTGGTGGCGCACAAAGGCCGCATCGTGCTCGATGGGGCGTACGGCACGCTGGATGGGAAGGCACCGGTGACCGAGGAGACCGTGTACGATTTGGCCAGCATCACGAAAATCGCCTCGACCACCCTGGCGCTTATGAAGTTAGAGGAGAGCGGCGCCCTGCATCGGAGCAACCGGCTGGCTACGTTGCTTCCGGAAATCGCTCAAAGTGAGCTGGGTACACGCACCTTGCAAGACCTGCTGGCGCATCAATCGGGACTCCCTCCCTTCCTGCCGTTTGCCGCAGATGCGGAGCGTGTTCCCGGGGCCTTTTCCCCGGTCCGCGACGCTGCACATCCGCGCCAAGTGGCAGAGGGGATCTATGCGGCGGCAACTTGGCAGGATTCGGTCATTCGGCGCATCGCAGCCACGCCCATCTCCCCCGTAGGAACTCTGAAATACAGCGATTTAGGGTATTACCTGATGCAGCGCATCGTCGAAGAACGTACCCAAACGTCCCTCGACGCCACCCTGCAAGCGTCGGTGTACGACCCGCTCGGATTGCCCACGATGGGCTACCGGCCGCTCGAACGGTTTGCATCGGCTCGGATCGCGCCTACGGAAGACGAACAAACGTTCCGCAAGCAATTGCTTCGCGGACATGTGCACGACCCCGGTGCCGCACTCATCGGAGGAGTAGCGGGGCACGCCGGCCTATTCAGCGACGCCGTCGACCTGGCTCGGTTGATGACCATGCTCTGCAACGGCGGCCAATACGCCGGCGTGCAGGTGTTTGCTCCGGAAACGGTGGCGGCTTGGACCGCACCCGTCAAAGAATTCCCCGCAAACCGGAAGGCTTCCGGATTTGACCGGCCCACTGCTCCCGGGATCGAAGGTCCCACCTGCCCCCAAGCATCGCCACGCACCTTCGGTCACCAAGGGTTTACAGGTACCTGCGCATGGGCCGACCCCGAACACGACCTGGTGTTCGTGTTCCTCAGCAACCGGGTCTATCCCGATGCCTCGAACCGCAAGCTCGCCGAATTGAACGTGCGCACGGAAGTGCAGCGGATCGTGTACGAAACCCTCCTCGGGCGCGCCGCATGATGCGCATCGGCATGGTGTGCTACCCCACCTTCGGAGGCTCCGGGGTTGTGGCGACAGAACTGGGGAAGGCCTTGGCGGCTGAGGGCCACGAAATCCACTTCATCACCTACGACATGCCGGCGCGGCTCGGGAGTTTCCGCGCGAACGTGTTCTACCACGAGGTGAATGTGTCCGATTATCCGCTGTTCGACTACCCCCCCTATGAGCTGGTGTTGACCAGCAAAATCGTGGAAGTAGCGCGGAATCGCCACCTCGATCTCGTGCACGTACATTATGCCATCCCGCACGCAAGCGCGGCCATCATGGCGCGGACCATCCTCGCCATCGAGGGCATTCGTTTGCCCGTGGTGACCACCCTGCACGGGACAGACATCACGCTGCTCGGCCGTGACCCCGCCTTCGAGCCGGTCATTTCCTACGCCATCAATGCGTCCGATTCCGTGACCGCCGTGTCCCAAAGCCTGCGGTCCGACACCTTCAAGTTGTTCGGAGTCAACCGTGAAATTCGGGTGGTGCCCAACTTTTTCCATCCGGACCACATGGAAGGTCCGGCGAACGAAGAATTCCGGGCGACCATCGCACCCCACGGAGAGCCCATCCTTACGCACATTTCGAACTTCCGGCCGGTGAAGCGCGTGTGCGATGCCGTGCGCATGTTCGCCGAGGTGCGCCAGGTGCGCCCGGCCAAACTTCTCCTCGTCGGAGACGGGCCGGAGCGACCCGCCGCAGAGCACCTCGCCCGTTCCCTCGGCGTAGACGCAGACGTCATCTGCCTCGGCAAGGTGAAAAACCCCGTAGAAGCATTGAAAGTCAGCGATGTATTCGTCTTGCCGTCGGAATCCGAAAGCTTCGGTCTCGCAGCACTCGAAGCGATGGCAGCCGGCGTCCCGGTGCTCGCTACCCATGCAGGCGGCTTGCCTGAAGTCATTCGCCACGGCGTGTCTGGACTCCTCAGCGAAGTAGGAGATTACAAGGGCATGGCTGCGCACGCGTTGCGCTTGCTTGAACCCAAGCAGTTGGCCAAATTCCGCCTGCAAGCCCGAGAACGGGCCGACGAATTCCGCATCGACCGCGTCCTCCCCTCCTACCTCGCTGCCTACGATGAAGCGCTCGGAAACCGCTGAGCCCAGCAGCATCGGCACCCGCACGACCTGGATGCAGCACCCCGATGCGCTGACGGTCGTCATCACCCAAGAGGTGCCGGCCAGGACCTTTCTCATGCTTGCGGTGTGGTACGCGGGGTGGTGGCTCGCTGGGGCTGGAATGGCCTACGGGACGGCCACCGCCGCGACTTCAGATGAACGCATGTTCTTGGTCATCTGCCTCGCGTTTTGGGCCTTTTTTGCGGTCCGCGTCGGGAAGGTGCTTGTGTGGCGGCGCATCGGACGGGAAACGCTTCGGATCCGCTCCGGGGAGCTCACCTACAAGCGGGCTTGGGGCACATGGGGCCGTGCGCATGCATTCGACCTGCAGGATGTCAGCCGCCTCGAAGTGGTCAAGCGCGATCCGCGGAAGTTTCTCGACGTCCTGGACATTGAACCGTGGATCATCGGGGGCGAATCCCTGCGCCTGCGGTACCGGGGCCGAACCGTTCCTCTGGCGTTGCAACTCGATGCACGGGAAGCCCAAGCCCTCGCCGCCGTGCTGGACCGGGCGATTTCAGCGTTTCGATAAGCCCTGTTTCTGACGCTGACAAAGCGGCCCCGTACGGGCACAAACTCCGCGTTCAAGCCCTGCAAAGCGGTGCGTGCTTCGCGGCATGAAACACCTCTTTCGCTGGTGGGCAGCGTGCGCTGTCTGCGGGTGTGCACCGGAAGTTCCGTTGCCCGACACCCACCGCATTTCCTTGTGCTGGTCCGACGGCAGCCCCGTGGACTCCGGCTGGGTGCGCGTCCTGGGGGAACGGCCTTCGAACGGCACATGGGGCAGCGGCTCGCCCTACGAAGCCTTGTCGGACACCCTCCGTGTGGGGACAGACGGCGAGGTGACATGGCCGAGAACGGGCCTCCCCGTGGCCGTCGAAGCAGCGGCCTTTCACCCGGATGCCGGGTGGTTGCCCGCAACGCGGCAGGCCCTCATCGCGCCGGAAGCTGCAGGATGGCAGGTCTCCGCAGCCACGCCGACCTGGTACCGCTTCCGCCTCAGCCGGATACCCGGGCTGTGGAATCCACCCGCTCGGTTCTTTGTCTTTCCAGAATGGACGTCCACACCGGACCCTGCGGAGGCCTGGACCACGGGGGTAGCGGCGCATGCAGAAGCGTGGTTTGACCCCGAAGAACCTGCACGGGCGGAGCTGATCTGGCCCGATGTGGTGACCGCCGCGTCGGAGGGCATGCCCCGGGTTTGGTCCATCCACGCGCAGCAACCGGACGGTATGGTCCGGTTTTGTGGCACCCTGACGACAGCCGCCGGCCCTGCTCTTGACACGTTGACGGTACCGGTAACTCCCTGATGCCATGCAGCACATCGCAATGCTTTGCGGACTCACAGCCCTCGTAGGTGGGGTTGTGGCCCAACACGATCCGGCTTGGCACACGCAGCAGCGGTTCGAATGGCGAAACCGAGGCGGCCAGGTACCCCCAGAATCTACCCTGCAACGGATGCTGACGGAGGCGGACAGGTCCCATTCCGCCATTGCCCTCTGGGCTGCGCCCGGCGATTCCCTCCGTCCCGTCCACGTCGCCTGCAGCCGGGCCCACCTGTATCCGGGCTGGCAACGCATCGTGCTCCTCGACACGCTGTGTGCGGAAGGATGCACCTTGACCGTGGACGGCGTTGCGTCTGTGGCCAGGACCGGAGAACCTGTCCCCATCCACATCGGCCCGAATGCAAGCTCCGCCCACCTCGAACTGACCTCGGCAGCCGGTAACGCCGACCTGGTGCTTCGGGTTTTGCCCCCTTGTGATCTGCCGCTGCCCGATTTGCCGGTTTGGCCGATGCCGGACCCCGAAAACCCGTGGTGGGTCGGCGCCTATTACGGTTCTCAGTCGGTGACCGGCTGGGCCTTGCCCCGCCTGGGAGCGGACCAGCTCTTTGACCGGCCCGTGCTCATCGTCGAGGGGTTCGACCCCGGCCTTTCGGACCACATCCCGATGATCGGCGCAGGCGACATGCACTGGGAGGTGCTTTGGAACTGTACGGAAAGCACCTATCCGGATACAGAGTACTTGCCAGAGTTGCTCGACTCCCTCCACCTGGCGGGCTACGACGTGGTCTTTCTCGACTTCAGCGACGGAACGCGTGAAGTGGCCGCACAAAGTGCCTTGGTCCGAGAAGTCATTCAGCTTTGCAACCTCTGGAAGCAGGGCGAGTCACCGCTGGTCGTGGTCGGTGCGAGCATGGGGGGGCTCATCGTGCGGCATGCCCTTGCCACGCTGGAAGCAGAAGGCCCCTCCCCCTGCACCCGGCTGTTTGTGGCCTTGGACAGCCCATTCCGGGGCGCCTACCTCCCCATTGCGTTGCAGCAAGCCATTCATGGTTTGGCCGGGATTTCTGCCGCCGCCCATGCGATGCAGGAAGCACTGAATACGCCCGCCGCCCGGGAGCTGCTCGCGGCACATGTCGGCTCGGGGCTCGACGACTTTGAAGCTTTACAGACGCTCCTGGCAACTCAAGGACTTCCCGAACGCCCGTTGAATCTGGCCGTTTCGAATGGTCGGCCCGATGGCCCTTCTCTGGTGGGCGAGGGCCCGCTGCTACAAGCGTCGGCAGAACTCGTGGGCTGGGAGTGGGCGCATGTGGACTTGTTTGCCTTGCCGGGAAACCCAGACCACCCCGAATCCACATCGAATGCCTTCATCACGTGCGATCTGGAACTGCCTGAACCTGCGCCCTTGGAGGCGGGCAACCTGTGGCATACCTACCTGGCTACTGCCCCATCCTTTGCACCCGCTTGGGAGAGCTTGCCCGGAAGCACGTCGAACCACTTGGAGGCCTTGGCGGGAGCACTAGAAACAGCGGGACTCTCGGTCACGGCACTCCAAACTCCCGGCCTGTTCATACCGGCCCGGTCCGCATTGGATTTGGACCCCTGGGAAACGGCCAGCATTTCCCCCTTTGACGCGGTTTCCATCCAGCCCACGAACAGGCCCAGTGCCTCCCATTGCGACGTCAAAGACCACCTTTCGACCTTGCTGGAATGGATCCTCCGCGGCGATGCCTTCCTCGACACGCCAGATTCGACGCAGGCCCTGCTCGCCTACACCGATGAACTGCCGCGGTCCCGCTGGATCCCCGGAACGCATTTCTACGGCCCCGGAGGAGTGCTCCTGCACCACGACGCAGAACTCGTACCCTGCGCAGATTCCATCGTCTTTCATGCAGGAAGCACCTTGCAGGTAGGGGCCCCGGGTCATCCGGCCACCTTGCACCTCCCTGCAGACGCCGCCTTGGTCCTCGAACCGGGGAGTGCGCTTGAAATTGCACCGGCCTCGGCCATCGAACTGCATCCGGGAGCCCTCCTGATTCTGGCCACCGCCACGGCAGACCTTCTCGAAGACGGCGCGTTGATCATCCACGAAGGGGCCACCTTGCGCCTGTTGGATGCCAGCATCCTGCAATTCAACGACGAATCCAGCCGCATCCACCTGCGCGGCGGACGCATCGAGGCCGAAGGCGAGACGGCAATCAAGGGCGCGGGACGCATCCGGGCAGAGGCCTTTTCGACGGTGTCGATTGCGGAGGCCGCCACGTTGCGCGTGCAGGGAATTCACCCCGAGCACACCGTGCTGGAACTCACGTCGGATGCAGGAATCGGTGTGTACGGGCCAGGGACGCTGCAGGTGGCTGCGGGCCAAACGAAGATCGGGGCAGGCGCCACACTCGCATTGCACACCCGTTCGGTTTGGGACACCACCCGCATCGAAGGTCCATACACCGGGGCTTCCCTGGTCAGCACCCACCGGATGAAGGCCTCCTTTGCGGCATTCAATCGCATCTGGATGAGCCAAACGCACGCCTCCGGCGGCGCCTTTCTCGCCACAGCCTGCACCTTCGAAGACAGCCGATTGCGCATCGATAGCAGCGGATTCCGCTTCAACGATTGCAGCTTCCTCCGGAGTCCCATTTCCGCAGTTGCGGTGGCATTTCCTTCCCGCGTCAACGCCTGTTCATTCGAGGGAGAATCCGCGGACGAATCGCCCATGCTGTCCCTGCAAGCCTGCCCCACAAACGTAACCGTGGAATCTTCGCGGTTCGAATCCGGCACTTGCGGAATTGCGGGAGAAGCCGAACGGATTCGCGTGACCTGCTCGGCATTTCGGTCCCTGGACACCGGCATTTCCGCCGGCATGGGCACGATCCTCAGCATGGAAGACGATGCAGTCAACGAATTCCGGGATAACCGCGTTCACCTGGCGTTTCAGGGTGCACCACCGCCGGATTTGGTGCAGGGCGGCTCCACCTTCGGCCCATGGTCCGAAGCTCTCATGGCCGGGACGTGGGATGCGCCATGCCCGAACACCGCGTTTCACCTCGTAGCCACCGGCAACGCGTGGTGGGGCAACGAAGGAACTGGTGCCGCAGTGAATCCACTCCCTGACGTGACTTTCGATGACGCGAACTGTGCGTCGGCGGTCTTTGCGATGGATGCGTCCCCGGTGGTTCCCCGTGGGTGTGAGGACGAAGAAGGTGGACGGCCTGTGAGCGAGGCCGTATTCACGAAACCCCGTTTCGAAGCAGTCCCTGAAGTGGCATCGGCGCGCATCGTACCAAATCCTGCCACAGCCTGGGTGCACCTGATGCCCCCTGATGCATGGGGCCTTGCGCATTGGGATTGGCGTGCATACGATCCCTCGGGCAGGACCATCGCTGGCTCAACGTATCCCGGGACAGGGACGGTGAGAGTTCAGACCACAGACTGGAAACCAGGCGCTTACATCATTGAATTTCGATGCGAATCTGGAAACCCGTCGCGGGAACTCTGTCCGCTCATCGTCCAGCCTCAATGAGACCCGCGAGCCCCTCAACGGCCCACCGGTACCCCTCCAGGCCCAGCCCCGAGATACCCGCCGTGCACACGGGTGCGAGCAGCGATATCCGCCTGAAATCCTCGCGCGCAGCGATGTGGGTCAAATGGACTTCCACCACCGGAGCGGCGATGGCGGCAACTGCATCGCGCAAAGCCACACTCGTATGGGTGTATCCGCCCGGATTCAGGACGATGCCATCTGCTGCAAAACCTACTTGTTGCAGACGGTCGATGAGTTCTCCCTCCACATTCGACTGGAATCTATGCACGTGGATTCCACGAAGTTCCCAGGCCTCCGTCCAAGAAGCCCAGACCGCATCCAGCGAACGAGAGCCGTACGTACCCGGTTCCCGGATGCCCACAAGGTTCAAGTTGGGGCCTTCAATCAACCAAATTTCCATGGGACTGCATCCAAGTTGCGGCATACGGTTCAATCACGAACACCATGAAGATGAAAACCAACACACAGGCCGCCACGTTCAACCAGAAGCCCGCACGCACCATTTGGGACATCTTGAGTTGTCCACTGCCGAACACAATGGCATTCGGGGGTGTACCCATCGGGAGCATGAAGGCACAGCTGCTCGCCATGGCAACGGGGATTGCCAAGGTCAACGGATGCAAACCCAGACCTGGAGCCAACTCGGCGACCACCGGCACCAACACGACCGTCAACGCCAAATTGCTCATGACTTCCGTCAAGAACAACGCCACGACAATCAGGATGCACCCCAGACCCCACCATGGCATGTTCAATTCCTGCACTAAAAACCCTGCAACTCCCTCGAGCACACCGGTATGCGCAAGGGCTTCGGCCGCGGCAAGCCCGCCTCCGAAGAGCAACAAGATTTCCCAAGGCACCCCACGCGCATCCTCCCACGTAAGCAGACCCCCTGAGCCCTTCCGTTCCGCCGGCACCAGGAACAACACCACCGCGCCGAGGATGGCTACCCACGTGTCTTGGATCGGAAATCCCGTGGCATTGCGCAGCGTGCCGCCGAAAATCCAGAGCAACGCCGTTCCGACGAAGATGGCGACCACGCGACGCTCCGCCTGGGTCCAAGGTCCTAAAGCCGCCCCCATGGCCTCGACATGGGACTTGGCATCCAGGTCCTCTTGACCTGAAACTGTGAACAGAAACCGCGTGAGGCACACGTAGGTGAACAACAACAGCGCCAAGGAGAATGGAAAGGCCACGGCCATCCAGCCGAGAAATGAAATCTGAATGGAAAACGACTCTGCAAGGATGCCCGCCATAGCAACGTTGGGCGGGGTCCCGACGAGGGTTGCGATGCCGCCGATGCTCGCAGCATACGCCGTTGCAAGCAGCAAAACAGGCGCGAGGGTTTCCCGCTGGGAAGGGACATGTCCAGCAATCGACAGCGCAATGGGCAGCATCATGAGCGTGGTGGCTGTGTTTGAGATCCACATGCTCAGGAAAGCCGTTGCAAGCATGCATCCGAGTACAACCCGCCTTCCAGAAGTGCCCGTGCGCATGAGGATGAAATACGCAACTCGACGGTGCACCTGCCACTTCTCCAAGGCAATGGCAAGCAAGAAGCCCCCGAGGAAGAGGTATACAAACGGAGACCCGTATGCTGCGGTAACTTCCTCCATTGCGAGCACCCCGGTGGCGGGAAGCAACACGATGGGCAAAAGAGATGTGACCGCAATGGGCAGGACTTCTGCAATCCACCACACCAGCATCCACAGGACGGAGGCCACGGCCCAAGCGGCACCGGTGGAAGCTCCGGTCACCGCGGGCAGCAATGCCCCGCTCGCAAGGAAAAGCACCGGACCGACCCACAACAGATGGCGCTTCATGGGGTCGGCAGTTCAAGAATTGCGTGCACCGGCAAATGGTCTGAAATGTAGACCCCCCACTTGATGTGCTCGTCTGCGCAGGTCCACGCAACCGGTGCCCCGCGCACGAAGATGTGGTCGATGCGCGGTGCTGCCGCGAGATGCGCAGGAAGGAAGGTGGAGAATGTCCCGTAGGATGGCCTGCATCGGTACTCTGCAGACGTGTAGGCATCCTGAAGCTCCGCCAGATCGCGCAACAAACGCACCTCTTCGCTTTCTGCCGGGGCATTCAAGTCGCCGATCACCAAACTCACAACATCCGATGCCCAACCGATCCAACCGGCCAGCAGCGCCGCAGAGCCGGCGCGGGCCTCGCTGCTCTCGTGGCACCAGTGGGTGTTGATGATGCGCACCATGCGGCCCGAGATGCGGTCGTGGAACACACCGATGGTGGCAATG
>Ga0315899_10004817_pt1:0-12500 | contig 14562 bp, 7 predicted proteins | sample LakEriMetagenome_2_FD_203518 | JGI IMG/M metagenome (GOLD analysis project Ga0315899, IMG submission 203518) | Freshwater fungal communities from buoy surface, Lake Erie, Ohio, United States - Buoy 4 MA112 | ecosystem: Environmental > Aquatic > Freshwater > Lake | place: USA: Lake Erie... | reverse complement strand
GAGTATCCATTGAGGGCGCTGGACCGGGTGATACGCGAGCACGGCTTCATTCTGCCCCAGGAGGACGTCTACAAGTACACTCGCAAAATCCGCGAAAAGATAGACAAGACTCGCCTCGATGCTTGGCTCAAGGCGAATCCCAAGGTTCATGCACACGCGTAATGATGGTCATGGACACTGATACACTTACACTCATTCTTGACAGGATTGCCCTGGAAATGATCCACGAAGTGTGTTGATTTGTCTTGTAATGCAATGATGTTTGTGTCATCAGATTGCAATTGCTGGAGGTTTGAGGTACTGTAGGTCAAATATCATGCACACGCACACACCGTATGACACACACATATAAGAGAGAAAACACATGCGCAGAAAATTAAGGTGCAGTGGCCGAATCGCAACCTGTACATGCCACAAGCTTTCTGGTGCTTAACTCTCAAGAATCCCCTGCGCCTCGCCGCAATCTCAGTGTTGGAGTGGAAGTGGTGGTCGCCAGGGGTGCTGCTGCTGATTCTCATTAATTCTCTCATGCTCACCATGGAGGACCCTTTCGATGACCCGCCAAGCTCCGAGCTCGGGAAGCTGCTTGCGATTCTGTCGACAATCTTTTCGATTTTCTTTACGGTCGAGACGGTGGTGCGCATGGTGGCATTGGGTCTGTGGGGCCACACCAATGGGTTTTTCCATAGCCCGTGGAATATTATGGATTTGATTATCGTCGTTTCAGGTATTCTCGAAATGGCTGGCTCGTCGGTCAAGGTCAGCATGTTACGAACGCTTCGGGTGATGCGGCCGCTGAGGTCTTTCACAAGAATCCCTTCCCTCCGCCTTCTCATTACCACGATCATCCAAGCGTGGCGGCCGCTGTTTAGCGCAGTCTTGGTGACCATGGTGCTCACAACCAGCCTGGGCCTTGTGGGCGTTGCAACCTTTCAAGGCAAGCTGCGAAACCGATGCTATTCGATTCACACTGGTTTTGCTTCACCCACCACCACTCGCCGCTGCGACCTGGGCAGTAATGGGCCCAGAATGCTGCTGCAAGGCGCCTTCACGTGCCCCTACGGAGAGCAATGTCTTCCCTTACGCATGCCCTTGCCCGGCGAACCAGTCGCGAGCTTTGACGACATTTTCGAAGCCTCCCTTTCCATCTTTCGGATCCTGCTCCTCGACGATTGGTCCAAAATCATGTTTGACACTGCAGACTGCACTTCGATTTCGTCCATGGGGTATTGGCATGCTTGTGTGTGTGCGTGTGGGGCCTGTGTGTTGCATGATGCGTGTATCAATATGCATCTGCGCGCGAGCGTGTGTATCATGCACACACTCACAGCAAGGTGTTCGCACGACTGGATCTCTCTCTCTCGCTCTGTCTCTCGCGCTGGCTCTCTCTCTCTCTCTCTCGCTCTTGCTCGCTCTGACCTCCCCTCCCTCCCTCCCTCCCTCTCTTCCTCTCGCTCTCTCTTCAAAAACAGATTTTTCTTAGTGGTTGTCATGGCAGGGCCGGTCAGTCTTAGCCTCCTCTTGTCCCCTCTCCCCCTGCCTCAATGCTTCCCCCCCTGAAATGTAACCCAACTACATCTTCCATCCCCAACCCACTCACTCTGCCGACACCAATCATAATGCACTTCATTCTTGTCTGCCATGTCTGCGATGCTCACATCATTTCTGACCTTTTCTCCGCCCCGCCCCGCACTCCCGGCCTTCTCCATCCATGCCTGCCTGCCCCGTCTCATCCCTGTTCTTCCCCTCTCGGTCGTCGTAATTATCATGACTTCTCTCTGCCTTGTCCGGAGCAGGGTTTTGTCACGAATCTCTTTCTTGCCGTTTTGACACAACGCCTCAAAATTTTGTCCAACGTCGAGATCTTAAATGTTTTAAGGGGCGCTGTGCAAAAGTGGCGGCATCCGTTGGAAGCGCGGGCGTTCGGCAAGTGGAGCATGCACTGGCAGGCTGGTCAGCAGGCCTTGGAAATGACTATCTTGTCGAAATTGGATGCAACGAAATTGGACGTCTATGCTGCGGTCGTTGAACGCATGGGCTATGAACGGGGTGTGTTTCTGGGAAGGTCGAAGCCGAAAGCCTTTCGGCTCTGGAAAGGCGTTGCCCAGGAGAGCAAAGCCGCAAAACTGGCTGAAATACGCCGGGTGCAACTGCAGAAAGAGTTCTCGCAAACGCAGGAGGCAGCAGGCCTAAAAAACAAGGATTTCTTCTTTACCAGTTGTTCAAACCACTTGAGTCTTCTGAAATACCAAGTATATGCGTGGATCATGAATGTTGTTTTGTCAGATGGACTAGAGCATGCTGTTATTCAGGGGGTCATTGTCAGCACTGTCCTCCAGGCAATGGAACACGACCCTGAAAGTACGTATATCCTCCTGCCACCTGCCGTCCGCCCTGTTGTCCATGTCTCCATCATTCATGTCTCATGCTTCTCCAGTTCTTACCATCCCTTTTCCTCAACTTCCCTGTCATCACCAAGCTTGTGCACCTCCACGAAATGATGAAAGTATGACACATCCACGATTGTGATTCACGGCAACTCAGGTCTGCCAGGACGTGCGTGGGAAGATGGTAAAGGTTATCTACGATTCCACGGCTTTTTGGATGTGAGACCCATGCTTACAGTGATTGCGGTGCAAACCAAGCGAGGGCGTGTGCAATGGAGAAATCTCGCGCTTACGCACCTCCCACCGTCTCAAAGTTTTGCACATGCAATTGACCCCTCTGAATCTCATCCTCTTGTTCTCTACTGTGCAGATGATTGGCTTGATCTTCACATACCTCTTTGTATGCGAATTTGCGCTCAAGTGTACGGTGCTCGGATTCGTCAAATATCTTTCTGATTTGAACAACTGGGTCGACTTTGCGGTCGTCTGCACTGGCATGGCTGAGACCTATGCGATCCTGATATCTATGAACTGCAAACTGGGTGCTCCCAGTGATGCATCTAAGGACCATTGCATCGAGACAGGCGGAAGCGGATTAGGACTTCTGCGGTGTTCACGGCTGCTGAAGCTGGCCAAGCTCCTCAACAAGTTCCCTAGTGTCGCTTTTCAGCTCAATAGTATCCTAAGGTCAATGGCTGATGCTTTTACTGTGCTCTTTCTCTTGGCCATTTCAACCTTCGTCTTTGCCATACTGGGGGTCAACGTCTTTGGTTCGAAAATCCGAATCGATGACCTGGGCTCCCCCTTTGCTGCCCTCGGCCTCATTCGACCGGGAGCGCGCATGTTTGTAGCAGGACCTCCGGGCTACAATGAATCGACAGAGACGTTGTCGAAGAAGCTCATCTCTCACCAGGAGTTCCCTGCCATAATCAGAATTGTCGACTTTGCATCGCATCCGGTGCGTCCATTGCTTGTTCAACCGGTTTACGGCTACACATTTTCTTCGAAGCCCTCAAAGATGCTTCCCTTTTGGAGTGTCAAGCCAGAAGTGTTGTCCAAGAGCACTGAGCGTAATTCAAAGACGCATCAGAAGCCGCAAACAATGACTCTGGTGGCGGCAATTCCGCGCTTTAATGCGGACACCTTCTGGGATGGCTTGCTAGCAGCGTTTCAACTATCGTTGGGCGTCGACTTTGGCGAATCTTTCACACTGTCGCTGAGGGCTGGCAAAAGAGAAGTCGCCGACACAGTGCTATCATACGTTTTCTTCATCCTTGTTATTCTGTTAGGGAATTGGATCTTGTTCAATTGCTTTATCGCGACAATGATCGTAGGTTTTAGACGCGAGGCCATACTCTCGGCACAAACAAAAGCCAGGTTAAGCAGTAGTGCAGAAATTTCAAACTCTCATGCAAGGAAAGAAAATGCCATGCTCCTGAATACGGAGCGATTCACAAAACGTATCGAGAGAATGGCTGTTGACGGAAGGTCATCGCAAGAGGTCATTGCAACGATCCAAAATCTGTCCAGCTTCAAAATCGATGTGCGCATGAAATCTGGCGAACTGCTCGCACAGTCTCTCATGGCCAAACAGTTGGAGCTTGAAAAGCAACTTGAAGCCATCACCAAGCAGGAATATCTTGCTATCGGACACAAAAACCCCGAGCTTGTAAAAAGGTGCCGTATTCTTAAACGCTACCTGAGTTCAAATCTGCGAATGCTCGATGATGGCATAATGATCCTCACAGCCCCAGACACCTTCGGCATATTTGATGCCTTGAATCCTGTGCGTATCAGGACTTTAGGCGTGGTGCGCTCAAACTGGTTTCAGCAAAGCATCAACCTCTTGCTTCTCATAGCCATGGTTTGCCTGGTTGTGGAGCGCCGAGGCATCGGTGTGCAAGAGCGCAATGTTCTCAACATGATAAACCTGGGGCTGAATGTGCTCTTCACAGTCGAGTTACTGCTCAAGTCATTTGCTTTCAGCTGGCAGAGCTATCTAAAAGACCCTCTCAATCGCCTTGACTGCATTATAGTCGCGTTTGGAATTGTGGATATTGTGCTGACACTACTTGACCCGCCGCTGATAAAAGTTGCCCTTGTTCCCCCCAGCGGTACGGAGATTTTTGGTGTCATGAAGGTCCTCAGAATTGTTAAAACTATGAGGCCGCTTCGCATGCTGCTCTTCAAGATTGAGCGAGTGCGCATTGTGGCTAGTGCTATAAAACAGTCGATTGGTCCGCTGCAGCTTGCACTTGCAATAGCCCTGGCCCTTGTGCTCGTTCTTGGCATTTTTGCGCAGCAGCTCTTCGCGGGACGCATGTCGGCTTGCTCGGATCCGAACATTTATTACCGCAGTGCTTGTTCAGGGTTAGACGCAGCTGGGAACTTGCGTGTCTGGCGTGCTCCTGATCTCAACTGCGATTGGATCGGTGATTCCATAGTGCTCATCTTCACAGCAATTAGCAAGGACCGTTGGCGGAGCATCCTCTGGTCTTTGACAGACATCACAGGTCGTGAAAGTGGCCCCTACATGGACTTCAGTTGGTACCATTCTATCCTCATCCTTATTGCTGTGGTCATCGGCAGTGTGTTTACACTCAATCTCTTTGTCGCCCTCTTCGTTGAGAGCTACACCAAAGAGATGTTGTTGGTTCGCCAGCGAATCTATGACACGCCTCGATCTCTAACAATACAAGGTAGGCATTCCTTACCCCGTGTCTGGAACAGTCCTAAAAACAAGTGGCAGGGAGAGGTACTTAAAATTCTGGAGAGCAAACTATTGAGGCGCTTCTTGGCGTTTATCTTCTTCTGCAACTTTTTTGTGTCGGCTTGTGAAAGCTACAAAGGTGCAGGATGGAGCACCGATTTCAAACGCACAGGAAATGCAATCCTTGCAATCACCTTTGGCGGTGAGGCTACGGTCAAGATGCTTGTGCTGGGCCCAGCACGGTACTTCGACGTCCACGAGAACAAAAGGGACTTCATTTCAGCTCTCCTGACACTGGTTGGCGAAGCACTTTATAGCTCAATCAACCAAGGCAGCACTGGCGCTGTCGGCCAATATTTTCAGGATCAGATCTTTGTCCTGCTCGGTAGACTGCTCAGCGTGTCGCGGCTGTTAGGCTGGTTGAGAGTGTTGCGCTCACAGGAGGACTTGGAGGCCATGACAAACATCCTGCTGCTGGCGTGCGGCATTGTTGTGCAGACCTTCGGCATTTTACTCATCGCCATGTTTGTTTTTGGTGTCATTGGAGTGACGATGTTTGGAAACATCTGCTCGCCACAAGATTCGGTTGAAGCTCGACGCACAATTTTGGAGCGATCATCAAATGCTCTGCAGGACAAGACTACTATTTTCCCCGAGGACTTGATCGCTGCTTCTGAACTCAGTAACACGACCGACGTTTTCTATTATAACAGTGACGGGCTGCGCTGTCTTCTAGGCTCGGAGGAGTTCCAACTGCCCAATTGGATGAACTTCAATCATCTTGGCTCCGCAATCCTCGCACTCTTTGTCGCGGCCATGAGAGATGGATGGGGCAAAATTATGATAGCAACGTCGGTGGTGCCTTCTGGCCATCCGCGCAGACCTGGGCACATGGACCGTGCTGTGCCGTTGTTAAAAACCTATCTGGGAAGTCCGTTGAGCCAAGCGGGACAAATGGCACTTGACAGTGCGAGACGCGAGTTTCCCGGTTGCATCACAGGCAAGGAGCTGCAGGAGCTGGGCAGCTTCAACTTGCTTGACTGCTCAGCTGACGGAGGCGCTCACTGCGAGTCTACATGCGGATCTTCAGCGAGCAAGTTCTTTTTTATCTTGTACTTGATGGTAAGCAATGTGATGATTTTGAACATCATCGTAGCTGCTCTTTTGGAGCAGGTCGCCGCTGCCGATCTGCCCCTGCAGGGTACACTGACAGTTGGGCTATCCCTGCGCAAATTCAATCGCATCGTGAGTGTCTGGAAAAAGCAAGCAATGATGCGCCACAGACTCAAGGTTTCTCCTGACCCCACTCTCAGTGTATATGCGCGGGATCAACGGGAAGTTGCAAGAGAGAATGGGCTTCGAGTGGAAATGGAGGTACATAAGCAGGAAAGAATGGATGCAAAAGAGGCTCGTACACTCTTGCTCGAGCGACGCCATGCGTGGCGGTATGCCAACCAGGTTCAGCAAGAAGAAGCAAGTCTTGTAGATCAGATGCTACAAGCTTCTGAATTCGAGAGCCGTGCGCAGCATCTTGATGATCTGCACATGGCAAAGCAGCTTGCAAAACACCTCCGTCGTCATAGGCAGCTCGAGCGCCAGCTGCTCGAGCGGTGGCGCGAGTCGCTGCCTTCCCTCGTACGCCAGGCCCTCGTGCTTGATCACTGGACGGGACTGCCGACCATTGACCTCCAGGAAAAAGAGCGGAAGCTGGACAAGCTCATCGCGTCCTGCCAAACAGTGGCGCAAGATCGCGACAACATCTGGGCCGCTGCAGCCCCTGATCTGGAGATGCAGCAAGGTATAATGCAGGACGTGTCGCAATTTCTCGTATTCGTGGAACGTGAGCTGGAAGCCGTTCGGGTGATGATGGGTACACTTTCTAATGAGCTTGAGGCCTTCTCAGACAGTGATCCCGCAGCTATGTACTCTCACGTTTCTGTTTCAACCCATCCCGCACACCAAAGCCGTGGAGAACAGCACAGAGCAAGCGTAGACAGAATGCGAGCAAGCGCCAACTTGATTGACGATTTCGAAGCGCTGCGGCAGCAGCTAAAAGCAAACCGAATGCAGGCAGGCAAAACGGCGCTGCAGAAGCACGTCGATGCCCTAGTCCAGGTTCTTGAGCTGCGTCGGAGCGTACATCTGCAGCAGGCCCACCGCACCCAGCAGCTGGTGGAGGAGCAAACCATGGCCCTGGAGCCCATCAAGATTTCTCGAATTCCCCGAAGCCGGGCCTCCGCTTGCGGAGAACCAACCACGGATGCGGTGCTGGGGGGTAAGGAGTCAAAGCAGCAACGCCATCTGGCCCTCCATAATGATCTCCCGTGGACAGAAAAGCAAGACCCGACGGCGGTGCGAGCGGCTAGATCTCGCGCTAGTGTGTGGCGTGACTCTCTGAGAGCCACGCCACTTGATCCTGACAAAATCGAGACAGTCCAGTCTCTTGTGCGTCATCGTCTTGCAGATGACACTGGTCGCCGTACCTTTTCCAGCGACCGATCCTTAAAGAGTCGAAGTTTGGTTCGCAGTTTGGGCGGTGAAGTACAAGCAGCAAAAGCACAGACTGCACTCGGCAACCAGATGCCAACGGTGACGGGCTTGATAGGCCACGTGACAACCCGTTCCCCTCGCGACGAGAGTGGAGACCTGTCACAACGCAGGCAAAATGCGCCCCAGACTCTCGCAGACGGCCGTGCGAGTGCCACGCGCGGCGCTGATGGCCTTTGTGCCACGGGCACAAGTGCCGGTACAAAAGGCGTCGGAAGCCTGATAGGTGGCGCAGCTATGTTGAGAGGCCTCGGAATCATCCCTTTGCACGAGCTCGAGCATCGCAATTGTTTGCTGCTGCCAAACATGAGCGGAGGCAACGGCCATCTCAGCGTGGGAGATCGAGGACGGGAGGTGGGCTTGGGGTCTGTGTCCAGCGGGATGGGTGGAGATGCCCTGTCTCAAGTCAAGTTGAACAAATTGCTCTCTGGTCTGCAAGTGACGAAAGAGATGGAGGAGAATCTTTCCTTTACGGCGTTCAACTCGTTTGCCAAAGGAGAGGTGGTTGTGGTGCGGCGCAAAGATGCCTCCTTCACCTTTGCTACCATCTTCCAAGAGTTGCCTGGTAACCCTAAACCCCAAACCCTAAACCCTAAACCCTAAACCCTAAACCCTAAACCCTAAACCCTAAACCCTAAACCCTCACCCTTGCCACCATCTTCCCAGAGTTGCCTGCGGCGGGGCATCGCGCCGCGGTCTACTATCGTCCCCATGACACCCCCCCACACACACACTACATGGTCATGGTGAGCGAGGCCCCGAGCGCAGCGCAGCGAGCGCGCGCGCGAGCGATCAAGCCCGTCCACTTAGCTGCGGGTGTGTGTTCTTTGTACTGTTGTGAGGGGACGTGAGGACGTGTCACGTCCTCTCCCGCACAAAAGAGCCCTAGGCAGAATCTATGGACCGGTGCGTTTTCCCGCTCGGTCCATAGATTCTAGATTCTGGAAAGTTGCTGAAAATTTCTGAAATGGTAGTGTTCAAGGTTTCGCCTGGAATCTTTGAGAGTTTTCCGCAAAAGCGTAAATTCAAATTTTGGTAAATTTATCCCCAAGGGGTCGCTACATGGTCGCTACAATTTGGCAACCAGGCCTAACCCTATGTCACACCCTAAACCCTAATTCCTAACCCCTTAACCCCTAAACCCTAACCACATACATTGAGCTGCCCGGCAACCTGGCCTATCTTTTCCCCGGTCTCTTTTTTCATCTGAAGGCCTCCATTGGGCCCCGCGCGTCTAGACCTATAAAATTACCCGTTTATTACTTCAGGAATTTCAGACAGAGAGGCACGGGGCGATGCGGATACTTGTTGTTGTTTACTACTGAGAAACTAGCTAGATAGTAGCAACATAGTAGTTAGTAGCAACATAGTAGTCAGCTACTACCAGCATGCTGGTACTCGCTGCTGATGCTGCTGCATTCGTGTGCAATTGCTGGGGACTCTCAATATAGGGTCTCGGGTCTAGGGTCTAGGCTTTTGCGTGTGCAAATGCTTGGGACTCTCAGTGGATGCAGTGAGCCATGTGATGCAACGCTGCCACACGCAGCCACGTGTACACGTGACGTGTGACGTGGCGTGTCACGAACGAATTACCAACTTCCTTCCTGCAATGCCCGCACTGCAGGAGGGCTCATTGACCTCACAGTCCATGCGAAAAATGAAGCTGGTAACAAGGCGAGCAGAATCATCACACCAAGTGCCGGAGGTAGCGGGAGACATTGCACAGAGGGGCGAGCATCACATTGTGCAGAGGGGCTCGCATCAGGTATCCAATCAGGCACCTCGCGCCCAAGTTGCCCCAGAAGACAGCCCCTAGACCCTAGACCCTAGACCCTAACCCCTAGACCCTAAACTCTGTCAGGTACCTCGGACCAAGAAGACCCAGAAGACAGGGAGTCACCACTCAAGTCACCTCTTCATCCATGGTCGAGTGCCACGCGACCTCGGACATGCGCAGAAGCAGGACGAGAGGGCGGAGGGAACGGGAGTGGTGCATTTGCCAAAGAAGCAAGGCACCCAGCGGCGCGTCAAGGTGGAGATGGCGTGTCGGAAAGTGGCGGGATCATGCATGAGAGCAAAAGGTCCTTCACTGGAGGAGAAGTGGGGAGAATTCGGAAAATTGTGCCAAACTGGCATGTTGGCAAGTTCCCATCATCTACAAGCTTAGATGACCTTGTGCTCCACTTCCGCTCCAAGACTATTCCACGATAGTAGGAGACCACTTTAGGGCTCAGGGTTCGTAGGAGGCCACTTTAGGGCTCAGGGTTCGGGGTTCAGGGTTGAGAAAAAAGCGTGCTCTCGTAACCTCGCAGTCCATTCATGGTTGAAACCTCTGTTAGGCCACTTTTTCCAGCTCGATTCTCTCGACGGGGTGGCTGAAGCTTGGTCGCTGCACGGCCCGATCACGTTCGTTTGTCTCTATCTGTGTGCCTGCTTTCGGAACAGGACAAAGTACTATGGTCCTATTTGACACAAAAGGGCAGGATGAAGGGGAAGAAGAGGGACTTGGAAAGGCCTCGAGGCCGAGAGCCATGCTTGATTAGATGTGTGATGTGGGCATGGGCGAACCGTGAACAAGTTATCGAATCTGGATTAAGTAAGGAGCGTTGTAACGTGTTGTCGTTCATTTATTCGTTACGTTAGATATTTATTATGAAGGTCCAGATGGAGGAGAAGGGAGCAGCAATCAAGAGGTGATGCAGGAAGGGCAAGGAGAGTGTCCACAGACGTTTGCAGCACCTGATAGAATATGCCAAATCTTCTGTATTTTAATTTGATTTATTTCACAAGGCATATTCTTTGGTGTGCTGCAGCACCTGAAAGCATATGGCAGAAGCACCTACTTAACGTGAGCGTAGGCAGTTGAGGGTTGGTATTATCTGGCATATATTTTCTGGCTTCCTGCTTCAGCATTCAATCTCTTTCATCTGAGGATGTCTGGTAACACCAGCGACTCTCTTACTATGAGGTCTGAGAGATCTGATGACGCTGCTGCTTCTTCCCTCGCCCCGTATCCAGCGCTGCCGTGCTGCAAGGCATATCTGTGCGCGGCGAGGTTCGCGATGCCTCCAGCTGTGGCCAGTACTTCACAGCAATGAACAAAGCCTGGGCTGAGGGAGTTGTACAGGCTGTCATACGCGCTTGACTGGCTTGCTGTTGGCAGATCCACCAGCGGCGTTGAACCTGAAGTGGTGTAGGGAAGCCAAGGATGCTCGCTGAAGTCATGCCATGCTGCCATGTGCTGTGCGTCTCTGCGCACAGAAGAAGAGGAAAACCGAGGACGAGCGCCGAATTCCTGCATGTGTGGCGCACTGGCCACGCACAATGCCATGTCAGTGCTTAAGATCTTGCGCTTTATGGGGTATGGCAGTCTCACGAATAATATGGTCTCTCGAATTAATGTTTTAGCACATGAGCACACTACCACAAGCCACAGATGCACCTTTCTTTCTCCATAACTTCTTGATGAAGGATCTTGCCTCCTCCTTGATCAAGAGCCCAGCTTCCTCCATGCGCCCCTCGTTGAAAAGCGGCCTCCTTGTGCACAAGCGAACCATGAGGAGACTGCACGTGCCTCCTGCTTTGCGTTTGCATGGAGCATTCTTCTCTTCCTGAGTCTGCCCCGATTCTACGTGCACCTTCTGTTCCAGAAGATCTTCCTCGGGATCGTGGGGCGCCACTGTCTTCAGCTGAATCTATTTCGCTCTCATCGCGCATCCTGCTGTGTTCTTCTTCGCAACGCTCAAATGCCTGCAATGGGAACACGCCTGTGTGAGCCTTAATCCATCAGCAGAATAGTTGGGGAACGTGGGGACCGTGAGCGTTTTTATTCCTGAATTGCTGCACGGGAGGCTTGGAGCCAGCGTTCTTCCTGCACTTCATTCAGCTGCTGGACGTCCTCGACACCAGCCTATTCAACAAAATACGTCAGCATCTTATCTTGTTGTGTTCAAAGGAAGAGATCGCGAAAGGAAGCGAGAGATTCAGAGAGGCAAGAGAAAGCAGTCGTGCCTGGTGAATGATCCGCCTACACATGATGTAGTGCCCAATTACTTCATTTTCGCCTTGCACCTGTCGCTCTTCGCACCTGTAGGCCATGTGTCAGTCAATTGACTCAAAAAGTCGTGTGAACCTCACAACCGCAAACGTCGTGTGTTCGCTCAACGAACGAAAAAGGCGGATTCTTATACCTTGGATCTTGATTATGACCATGGCTGGCGCAGGCCAGCAGTCTCAGTGCCGAGCGCCTTTTTGTGACTCCATCAATGATCGGCCCAGGTTGCAGAGCCGGCGATCGTGATGTCAATGTCTGATTTGATAATTCAACTTCGCCAGATCGGGAGACAGCTGTGGAGTACTGGGCTGAGGGCGTGGAAGCCTGTCGGCCTCCCGTGGAGCCATGCCTGTCGTCGATGGGGCGCTCGCTCCTGTTGCCTTGCGAGAATCGTCAGCTAAACCGGTCAGAGCAGTCAGCGAAGGGGGCTGCAGCTTTGTGTAAATACAAGCTCGGAGACAAGAAAGAGGACCTCTTGTGAATGCCGTGCGACTGAGCGCCTTCCCCTGTGTCGGCCGCGGGCCACTTTCTTGCGCCCGTCAGCAGGGCGCTCTTTTGGACTAGCTTTGACTTCCTAGACTGACCGAATAAGCCTGCTCATGAACAGAGCGCGTGTCACATAGGATCCATGCAAAGATGGCAGGAAAGGCCGTTTCCATTCTGCAGGGTGTGTCTCTGTGGACGTTCACATTGGCCCGCGCGCCGCGACCATCCTCGCGCACCTTGTCGCATGGCGCCTGAGCTCCCCGGGAGGCGGTGCCTCAAAGTTTTTGAACTTTATTCCCGAATCGTGCTGTTTTTG
>Ga0315899_10004816_pt1 | contig 14563 bp, 12 predicted proteins | sample LakEriMetagenome_2_FD_203518 | JGI IMG/M metagenome (GOLD analysis project Ga0315899, IMG submission 203518) | Freshwater fungal communities from buoy surface, Lake Erie, Ohio, United States - Buoy 4 MA112 | ecosystem: Environmental > Aquatic > Freshwater > Lake | place: USA: Lake Erie, Ohio... | reverse complement strand
CATTATAGTGTTCGTGGCGCGATTGAAGCCGACGTTAGCGAAAAAGTAATGCTGACGCTGCGCGCCGATTACCGCAAAGCCGATGATGATTGCTGCGCCGAAATTATTGGCAACACGCCAACCAATGCTGCCGCTCTCGCGCTGGTTGGAACTGGCTTCGATCGTTCGGATTCACGCAACATTCGGCAAAACCTCGTCACCGCGACGAAGGAAGAAAGCTGGGGCATCGCGCTGCAAGCAGACGTTGAATTGGGCGATCATAGTCTGACTTCGATCACCAGCTATCGTGGTTGGGACAATACTGAAATCCGCGATGGTGACTGGCTCGACCGGCCCTATGTTGGTTTGAACCAATTGCACGATAATGGCCCGCAAACATCGAACACCTTTAGCCAAGAAGTTCGGATTGCTTCGCCGACCGGCGAATTCCTCGAATATGTTGTTGGGGCATATTATTCGAAGGCGGAGTCGGACCGTACATTTACGCGCAATGTGATTACATGTTCAGCATCAACGCTTGCTGCGGTTGTGCCGGGCCTCACACCTTGTTCAACGGCTGCAGGGGCTTCGACGATCACAACCCCTGCCGGAACGGCTGACTTTGGTTCGACATTCAAAAACATGTCGGTATTTGGTCAGGCGACGTTCAACCTATCGGACAGCCTGCGTTTGATTGGTGGCTTGCGCTACACAGATGACGAATTGGATGTAAACCATGTCCGCCGGACCTCGCTCGCAGGTCCAGGTGTGCAACCAAATTTTGACGCGGGCGTTTACAATAATGGTCTTGTGGCAACAGCCCCGGCAACAGGCTTTGTTGCAGGCGCGTCGAACGGTGTTCCTTTCACCACAAGCACGAGCAACACTAACGTTTCGGGTAAGGCAGCTGTGCAGGCGGACCTCACGGAAAACAATATGGCTTATGCAAGCTATACCCGTGGATATAAAGGCCCAGCCTACAATATATTCTACAACCTAACGACGCCGGGCGCTGGTGTTATCGCACCAGAAACGGTCAACGCGTATGAAGTGGGTTTGAAAAATACGTTCCTTGACGGCGACCTGATTGTTAACCTCGCGGCATATTATGCCAAGTATAACAATTATCAGGCAAACAGCCCCGATTTCGTGGCCGGTGTGCGTACCACACGCCTGACAAATGCAGGTTCGGTCTCCACCAAGGGTTTCGAACTGGACTTTGTCGCCACCCCTTTGCGTAACTTTACCCTTTCGGGCGGCGTTGCTTACAACAAGGCGCAGGTTGAGAATTTCCGTTTGCCACCGGGTGCCGATGCATCACAATTGGTTGCCAAGGGCACGCCGCTCGCGAATGCTCCAAAATGGAAAATGGCGTTTGGTGCGCAATATGATATCGAAACGTCGGGTTTTGCGAATATCGAATTGGGAAGCCAGATCGCCATGCAGTCAGACCAGATTTACGAAGCAAGTGCGAACCCGGCCGTTCGCCTTGGTTCGACGGTAGATGGCTACGCGATTGTCGACTTGTCGGCAGCTCTGGTTGATCCCAATGATGGCTGGCGTCTGGCGTTTCAGGTTAAGAATCTGTTCGATAAAAGCTTTGCATCCTCGATTGTATCGGGTGGCCCTGGCGGTGCATATCGCTACATCATCCCCCGCGAGGCGGACCGTTATTTTGGCGTAACAGCGAAGATCAATTTCGGCGCGAAATAACTAAAGGCCTTCAAGGTTGAAGCAAAGGCTGGAATCCACAACGGGTTCCAGCCTTTTCTCGATTTTTTTGGGGAGGGAAAATTGGATGGCGCGAGATAATCGATGAAGTCCGCATCTCCCTCTCTATTGTGCCTTTCATGGTTCAACCCGGTCGCGTGGCTGAGCTGGAACGCCTTTCGCGTCGACCAAGAAGCCGCGTGCGACGCGCGCGTCTTGGCAGGAAAAGGTGACGATGAGCGCGTCATTTATGGACGCGCATTGGCGCGCACGGCGTTTGACGGCATGCCGACCTTTGCTACAGCATTAAGTTCCCCCAAAACTATCATCGAACGATTGAGGAGACTGAATATGAAGAACGCCAGCACAAAACGGCGACTGTTTGGCAAAATCGGCGTCCTTGCCTCCACTTTTATTGTCTTGCCCTTAACCGCCACGGTCGTGCCAGCCGTGGTTGCGCAGGATCAGACTGCCACCGATAGCAAGCCCGAGGCGGTCAAGCGCGATGTCCGGATCATGAAGATAAAGCGCGACGGTAAAGAGGTCGATATCGTAGGCCATGACGGCGATAACACAGATGTCACAAAGGTCGAGCGTGACGGCAAGATCTTCATATTCCGGACGGACAAGAAGCTGACGGAGGATGAAGTTGAAAAAATGGTCAATGAGGCCGAAACGTCTGGCAAAGCGGCTGATGCAGCGGTGACCGACGGCGCACGCGGGATATCGGAGCCCAAGCGGATCATCATAAAAGCCGGCGCCGATATACCTGAGATCGACATTCAAGAAATGACCGAAAACTGCACTGCCGCCGGGCAACCCGTCACTGCCGATGTTGAAGGCTCGGATGGTACGAAAAAGGCGCGCGTTCGCCTTGTGATGTGCGGCAAGGGGCAAGCAAAGATTGCGCGAATTGAAGCGTTAAAGGGCTTGCGCGAGGCACGCGATGAGGTTGCTTCGGAAAAAGACATGCCCAAAGCGGTACGTAAAGATGTGATCGAAAAGCTGGATCAAGAGATCCACAAGCTCGAGGCGCAAACCGACAAGTAAACGGACAGGCAAACTATCCTAGAACTTCAGCTCCCTTACTCGGTTCTGATGGGGCGGTTTTTACGGACTGCCCCTTTCTCTTTTGTACGTTATGCGCCATATCGCCGATATGGAATGGCCCGACACGATTAAAGCAGGCGAAACTGAACAGCATGAGCCGCTTGTGCGGCGCGTTCTGGCGCCTAATGCCTCGCCTTATACCTATACGGGCACGCAGACGTGGATCGTCGGCAATAAAACAGACGTTGCTATCATCGACCCTGGCCCTGTGGGAAGCGGGCAAAGCGTTGGTGACCCCGCAGACATTCATGGCGAAGGCCATGTAGAGGCGATCTTGCGCGCAGTGGGCGATGCAAAAGTCACCGCGATCCTGTGCACGCATACCCACCGCGATCATTCGCCCGCAGCCGCGCCATTGAAAGTCGCAACAGGCGCGCCGATTATTGGCTGCGCGCCTTTGGTGCTGCGCGATGATGGCCCGCGCGCCGACAGCGCCTTTGATCCCGATTATCACCCAGATCGCATCCTGAAGGACGCAGAGGCCATTTCAGGCGATGGTTGGACGTTGGAGGCGGTTGCTACGCCGGGACATACGAGTAACCATCTCTGCTTTGCATTGCGTGAAAGCGGGGCGTTGTTCACTGGCGACCATGTGATGAAATGGTCGACAAGCGTTGTCAGTCCGCCCGATGGCGATATGAGCGATTATCTGGCGAGCTTGCAGAAATTATATGAACGGGACGACCGCGTTTATTATCCGGCACATGGCCCAGCGGTAAACAATCCGCGCCAGCTTGTGCGCGGGATGATTGGCCATCGCCGGCAACGCGAACGCCAGATTGTGACTTTGCTTGAGGGCGGTGAAGGGCACATTCCCAATATGGTGGCGGTCATGTATAAGGGCCTTGATCCGCGCCTGATCGGCGCTGCTGGGCGCTCGGTTCTTGCGCATCTTGTCGATTTGCAAAATCAGGGGCGTGTGGCGGCACAAGGTGATGGCTGGCATCTTATAGTACAAGCTTGAAAGCCGCTTATAGGGGTGGTATTGATGTTAGCGTGTAGTCAAGTCTCTATTTGGAGGAAGGCGTCGCATGGCTACTTTGGGTGGGGCACAATCGCGCGCAAGTGACGCCGATAATTTTTTCCGCATACTCGCGATAATCATGGCCTTCACGGTCGTTGCGGGTTTTTCAGTTCAGTATCTCGCCGGACGATCCAGCTTTGGTGCGCGAACGCTTGTGCATGTGCATGGGCTTGCCTTCATGGCCTGGGTCGGCCTGTTTGTCGCGCAGGCGTGGCTGGCAACGCATGGGCCGATTTCGCTGCACCGGCGCTTGGGCTGGATTGGCGCAGGCTGGATATTGGTCCTTGTGCTGCTGGGCAGCATCATCACCATTGACGTTATTCAGCGTGGGACGACGCCATTTTTCTTTCAACCGCAGAATTTCCTGATTGCCAACCCGTTCTCCGCGATCATGTTTGCGGCGCTTGCATGGACCGCCATCCGCCTTCGTCGGCAAACTGACTGGCATATGCGCCTGCACATTTGTGCGATGACGACCATCATTGGGCCTGCATTTGGCCGGTTGTTGCCGATGCCCTTGCTCATACCCTACGCATTTGAGATGGCCGGGATTGTTAGCCTTGTTTTTCCGGTTGCCGGAATTGTCCATGATCTGCGCAAGTATGGCCACGTGCATCCTGCATGGTATTGGGGCATCGCGGCGGTTCTGTCGGTAATTCCGGTGTCGCACATTGTTGCGAATTCGGCGTTGGGTGACGCGATCTATGCTGCGGTCACGGCGGGACATCCCGGTGCAGACGTTCCCGGCATGGAATTTGCCCCGCCACTGACAATCCCTTCAAGCTAGCCTTGTTTCGTGCGTCTAAATCGACCACATAGGCGTTCAATTCAGCTGCCGGAATAGGTTCGGCATGGCAAAGGTATATCGGTATGAACGCCCCAACGCCCCGCGAAAATTTGCAAGGCCTTGATCTGCTTGCAGAAATCACACGGCTAAAAAAAGAACGAAATGCCGTCATTCTCGCGCATTATTATCAAAAGCCCGAGATTCAGGACTTGGCGGACTTTGTGGGCGATAGTCTTGAGTTGAGCAAGCGCGCGGCAGAGACCGACGCCGACGTCATTGCCTTTTGCGGCGTAAAATTCATGGCGGAAACCGCAAAGATTTTAAGTCCGCAAAAAACCGTCATACTGCCGGACATGGCCGCTGGCTGTTCATTGGAAGATGCGTGCCCGCCCCGTAAGTTCAAGGCGTTTCGTGCGGCCCATCCCGACCATATCGCGTTGACTTACATCAACTGTTCTGCCGAGGTGAAGGCGCTTTCGGATATCATCGTCACCAGTAGCAGCGCCGAAACGATCCTGAGCCAAATTCCGCCAGACCAGAAAATCATTTTTGGCCCTGACCGGCATTTGGGCGGCTATCTTGCCCGCAAGTTCAACCGTGAGATGCTGTTGTGGCCGGGTGTATGCATTGTGCATGAGGCATTTTCGGAAACCGAACTGCTGAAGCTGAAGGCCCAATATCCGGGCGTTCCTGTTGCCGCGCACCCTGAATGTCCGCCGCATATCATCGACCATTCTGATTATGTCGGCAGCACAAGCGGCATCTTGCAATATGCGCAGACGATGGAGGGGGATGTTTTGATCGTCGCCACCGAGCCGCACATTATACATCAGATGGAAAAGGCGGAACCAAGCAAGACGTTCATCGGCGCACCGGGTGCAGACGGCAACTGTGCGTGCAATATCTGCCCTTATATGGCGCTCAATACGATGGAGAAACTTTATCTTGCGCTGCGCGATTTGACTCCGCAGATCGAGCTTGATGAAACCGTTCGATTAGGCGCAAAAAAGAGCCTTGATCGGATGCTAGAGATGGCAAGCGGAACAGTCGGTAAGGGCGATCTCGGTAGGGCGTGATAGGCTGATGACGAGGTGTATCAAATATATACTCGCCTTCACCGTTATATCGATATAATACAGCCCAGCTATGCTTTTCCGGCGATCTTCTTCTGATAAAAATACGGATGTCGACAGTCGCCTTGCCGCTTTCGATGATAATCACGCACAGCGTTTTCCCGATGACCCGCAACCATGGAATGATGCCACTTCGGCACCAACTAAGCGCCTGTTTTTAGGCAAGACGCGCTGGTGGTGGTTCCGACGAACGGTCGCAGGCCTTATTGCGATGTTCGTGCTCCTATTGCTTTGGCTAGCGGTCACTGCACCATTATCAAAATCGCTTCAGCCGATTGCGCCGCCGCGAATTACATTGCTTGCGTCCGACGGCACGCCCATCGCGCGCAACGGGGCAATCGTTGATAGACCCGTCGACGTCACCCAATTACCCCCGCATGTGGTGCAGGCTTTTTTGTCGATCGAGGATCGGCGTTTTTATTCGCATTGGGGCATTGATCCGCGCGGCCTCGCGCGGGCTGCATGGTCGAACGCTTTTGGCAGCGGGATTACCCAAGGCGGCAGTACGATTACGCAGCAGCTTGCCAAATTCACCTTTCTGACGCCCGAACGTAGCCTTACCCGCAAGGCGCGTGAAATGCTCATTGCCTTCTGGCTTGAGGGACGCCTTACGAAGGATGAAATCCTCGGACGTTATCTGTCGAACGTGTATTTTGGTGACAATGTCTATGGCCTGCGCGCAGCATCGCTGCATTATTTTTATCGCCAGCCAGAGCGTTTAACGCTGAGCCAATCGGTCATGCTGGCGGGCCTAGTGCAAGCGCCATCCCGTCTGGCCCCGACCAAGAACCCGGAACGCGCTGCAAAGCGCGCCAAGCTTGTTTTGAGGGCCATGGTAGCGAATAAGGCGATTACGCAAGCCAAAGCAGATGCTACGCCTGTTGCGCGGCTCGACGTGCGTGTCCGCGAGACATTACCGACGGGTACATATTTTGCCGACTGGGCCATTCCGCAGGCGCGACTGCTGACCGAAAGCGGATATTCCGACGTGCGGATAACCACAACCTTAGACGCGCGCTTGCAGAATATTGCCCGCAAGGTTGTCGCCCGCGCGGGCGTTGGAAACGCGCAAATCGCGTTGGTGGCGATGCGTCCAAATGGTGAGGTCGTCGCCATGGTTGGTGGCAAAAGCTACAAGCAATCCGCCTTTAACCGTGCAACCCAGGCCAAAAGGCAGCCCGGATCGACATTCAAACTGTTTGTGTATCTGGCGGCCCTTCGTTCGGGCATGACGCCGCAGTCGATGATTGCCGATACCCCCATTAACGAGGGCAGTTATCGCCCGAAAAACTCGGGCTTGCGTTACCGGGGCGATATCACGTTGGAGCAAGCCTTTGCCCAATCGAGCAACGTCGCTGCGGTGCGGCTGTATCAAAAAGTAGACGGCAAAGAGGTGGAGCAAGCAGCGCAAGACCTCGGTATCCGCAGTCCCCTCACTTTGGACCCAAGCCTTGCGCTGGGCAGTTCAGGCGTCACTTTGTTGGAGTTGACCGCAGCTTATGCGGGCGTGTCGGGCAACCAATGGCCGGTTGAACCGCACGCTTTTAAACAAGAGGAACAAGGCTGGATTGAGTGGTTGTTCTCCGGACCGCGTTCTTTCAGTGGACGCATGCACCGGATGTTGCTGGATCTATTGGGGGCATCGGTGAAGCAAGGCACAGGACGGGCCGCGCGGCTTTCGATACCGGCTTATGGAAAAACCGGTACCAGTCAGGATAATCGCGATGCTTTATTTGTCGGCTTTGCGGGCAATCTCGTGGTCGGGGTGTGGATCGGCAATGACGACAACAGCCCGCTAAGGGGTATTAACGGCGGCGGCTTGCCAGCCCGGATCTGGCGGGATTTTATGTCGCAGTCTATCCGCAATGCAGCGCCGGTTAACAGACCAAAAACCCCTGAGACACCAGATCCAGAAGGTCCGATTGAACCGCTTGATCTGCTGGAGTTGCAGGAATTGCCAATCGACATAGGTAATTCGGAAATACGTGTCGATCAGGGGCAGGGCGTGACCGTGAACACAGACGTGAATGGCGTTCCGTTTGAAGTTACACTTGATAGCGATGGCGCCAGTATTCAGCCTGCCCCATCTGGGGAACGCCCGGCACCGGATCCGCGCTGATGCCCATGTTTTTTGGCCATGACTAAACTCACGCGATATTTTGCGGCGTTGTGCCTATTTCTGGCTCCTGTATTGGTTTCACCTGCACTCGCCGACGCAAGTGACATCAGCGCCGCCTCACGTAGCGTTGTGCGGGTCATCGTTTACAGTTCTGCCGAAGGACAGCAGAGCATCGTTAGCATTGGCTCTGGCGTGGTTGTTGCACGGGATAAAGTCATCACCAATGCCCATGTTGTTGAAATGGCCAGCGTTGATGACAGCGTGCAGATCGTCATCGTCCCCTCTGATGGCAAGCAAAGCTATCGCGCAAGAGTTTCGGCCAGCCTGCCGGGTAAAGACCTTGCCTTATTACAACTTACGTCTGGTGCGCTTGTCCCTGCAAGTATCTTCGCCGGAGTGCCAGAGGATGGCGCAGACGTCTTTGCCATTGGCTATCCCGCGAGCGTTGATGCGGCATTGGAGCAGAGTGAAGCCGATGTGCTTCGTCCGCAGCAACCTGTCAAAACGCGGGGAACGGTCTCATCCGGACGGACGTCGAAATCGGTAGAATCGCTTTTGCATACGGCGCCTATTGCACCGGGCAATAGCGGCGGGCCGATTGTGGATGCCTGCGGACGGGTGCTGGGCATCAACAGTTTCGGGTCCGTTCCCACGGATGGCGGTGCAGAATTTTACTTCGCGATATCGGCGCGCGAATTGTCGGCATTTCTTGCCAATCGCGGGGTCGCGTTCCGTTCTGTGCGGGGCGATTGCCGGTCGGTCGCCGAATTGACACGCGCCGAGGCCGAGCTTGAGGCATCCACACGCGCCAAGATAGAGCAAGAGGCGCGTGTTGCCTCCGAACTGCAACGCAGCCGCGAAGGCAAAGTACGCAGCGATGCCGAACATGCCGTCATTGGTGAGCGGGAAAACCATCTTGCACTGGCCGGGCTGTTGTTGGTGTTAAGTGCCGTCGCCGGCGGCGCTGCTTGGCAGTTTTCCGAACGTGAACAGCGGGATCGATTTAAGGCCGCAATCGCCGCCGGCGCTGTGCTCTTGGTAATGGCGGTGGGAATTTTTGCGGCTCGGCCCTCGTTCGATGAAGTCGATGATCGCGTTCGTGCTGCATTGACCGCCGATGCGCCAGACGATGTCGTTGCCAAAAAGCGCCCCGTTACTGCCGAACCGCAGGCAAAGATTTGCGTGCTACAGCCCCAACGCAGCCGGGTAACTATGTCCGACACAGCGGACGTTGAATTTACGTGGCAGTCCGATGGATGCATCAATGGACGCACACAATATGTCGAAAGCGGCGGCCGATGGGTGCGTAGCTTTGTGCCCAATAATGACGCGCAGATTTCGGTCATCAGCTACGCGCCGGAGACCGAAATTTACCGCATCGAACGTTTCTTGCTGGGCAATGATGCCATGGAATCCGCCCGTGCGGCACGGCAACTTTATGACGTCAAAACCTGCACTGCGGACCCAGGGCAACTGACCAATATCGAAAATATGAACAAGACCATATCGGCGCAATTGCCGCCCGCGCCGAACGAGATATTGCTGTTCACATGCTCTGACCGTTGAATCTTGGATTGTGCGTCGGGACTTAGGGGTTATGGTGGCGTCATGATCCGTTCGCTGTCGATTTTGTTGTTGCTATTGTCCGCAACACTTGCCGGATGCTCCGAGGGCGTCGACAATGAACGCGTCCGGGTTGACGTGATTGAAAGCCGCCCCAGGCCTCTAAATATATCCGCAACGCCGCTGCCGTTGGCGTCGGCGTATTTACGCGCGGCAACGGCGCAGGGGTTGGTGACGTTCGATGAAAAAGGGCGTGTTGCGCCCGGCCTCGCCAATCGCTGGATCGTGACCGAAGACGGCATGAGTTATATTTTCCGTCTCAATAAAGGGCGGTGGAATGACGGGCGTGAGGTAGAGTCAAGGGAGGTTGCACGTCTTCTCACTGCCCGCATCCGTGAATTGCGTAAGGGACGCCTTGGTGCCGAATTGGGTGTCATTGACCGTGTCGTCGCCATGACGGGTAAGGTGGTGGAAATCAGGTTGAATGCCCCGATGCCTTATCTGTTAGAATTGCTGGCCTTGCCCGAGTTCGGGTTGCTCAGCAAAGGCGCAGGATCGGGTCCGATGCAGGCCAAAAAATTTGGGCAGGTCATGCAGTTGCGGCGCAATGAAACTGATGATGAAGGCGCTCAGGTCTTGGGCAATGCGATGGTCACATTGCGGCGTGGTGATGCATCCACGGTGATTGCCCGTTATGCATTGGGACAAAGCGACTTTGTCGAAGGCGGACGGTTTGAGAGCTTTCCTTTGCTCGATGCGGCAAACATTCGCGCTGATCAAATCCAATTTGACGCGGTTCCGGGATTATTCGGTTTGCAGGTGGTCAAGGATGGTCCATTTCTGTCTGACAGAGCCAATCGAACGGCGATCGCCATGGCTATTGATCGCCCCAAATTGTTGACGGCGTTCGACATTGTGGCGTGGCAGGAAACGGTCACCTTAGTTCCTGAAAGCTTACCAAATCGTGCGAGCATAGAGCGGCCGATATGGTCAGTGCCGTCTGTGGAAGAACGCAGAACTATGGCGCGGGATACTGTTGCCCAGTGGGAAAATGCCAATGGCGCACTTCGGCCATTACGCGTGGCTTTGCCGCGTGGTTATGGCAGCCGGATATTCTTTGCACGGTTGCGGGCGGATCTTGCAACAGTCGGCATTGATATTGAGCGTGTGACGATGGACCGACCGCATGACCTGCTGCTCGTTGACCGTACCGCCCAACAATCGAGCCCCATATGGTATCTGGATCAGCTATCGTGTAAGTTTGCGCCAATATGCAGCGCGCGGGCGGACGAGATTGTGGCCAAAGCGCGCCGCACAACCGATGCCGCGATGCGCGCGCAGTTATTGGGTGAGGCAGAGGCCGAATTGCAGGCCAGTGTTGCCTTCATCCCCATTGCAAATCCGTTGCGTTGGTCAGTCGTCCGGCCCGGCCTATTGGGGCATTTCGCCAATGGTCGTGGGTGGCACCTGTTGCAATATCTTGGACGTGACCCGACATAGGCACAAAGGAGTAACTGCAGTGCCGATTTCGCAGGAACAATTTGCGCGTATTGCCAAGGATTTGCCGGGCATGGGTAATGACCCACATGCCGTGCGCGCCCGTGTGGAAGCGCTTGAGAAGATATTGGAGCGTGCCTTCGTTATTCCGGGCACGAAAATTCCCTTTGGGCTGGATAGTGTGATTGGTCTTGTCCCGGTTTTGGGTGACCTCGTGACTGCGTTTATGGGCGCTTATATTGTTTGGGAAGGCCGCAATTTGGGCATGTCCAAATGGCAGCTGATCCGCATGAGCGCGAATATCGGTGTGGATACCGCGATCGGCGCGATCCCCTTTGTCGGCGATGCTTTCGACCTTGTCTGGCGATCGAACAGCCGGAACTTAAGGATAATCAAAAAACATCTCGATAAGCATCACCCCGCAACGCGGATTATTGAGGGTTAAGTTTAACGCCCGCGCCAGATTTTGATCTGCGCCGTAGCTGGTGCGCGGCGTGTAAATGTCGGGCACTGTCGGGGTTTGAAATTCCTGCCAAGGCAAATGCGTACTTCTTGTAGCCAGCCTTTGGCATTGGTCTTTACCGTGACGGCATTGGCGGGCAAGCCATCGTTAAGATCGGCTAATCTCTCCGCAAGAACTTGCGCCGTCAACGGCGTCCCACGCTCGGGTTCGCGGGACAGCCGCGCCATGTCTGGAAATTCAATTGCTTGGAACAGCAAACGCGCGGCGCCGAAATACCCTTCCGGCGTATTGGCCATGCAACTGCCATGCTTTGCCCATTGATGCTGCAGCAATTGGGGGGACGGGCTGAGGCAGATATTGTCTGTGACCGTTCGCCGAGGCAGAACGCCAACCGAGCGGCAATATTGTGGGTAATTGACCCCTTTTGCCTCAGGCCACAGCCCATGTAGGACAAAACCGAAATCTCCAATTTCACCCGAACATTGGAACCGTGCCGCAGGGTCACGCGTTCGCCCACGGCAATATTCCGGGCTCCAACTGAGTGCCAGCACATAGCCGTCTATTGCAGTGCGCCTTATCTGGCCGGACGGCGGCAATTCCAAGGCTGGACGTGGAAGAAATCTTGGGGGCTGACATTGCCATGCTTGCGCCATGGTCGGTGCAGGTTGGAACGCTGCCACGACACCTAAAAACAAGAAAAACTTAAGCCTGCGCAAAATCCAGCCCGATGTCGGCAGCCGGGGCGCTTTGGGTCAGGCGGCCAACCGAGATATATGTGACGCCCGTTTCCGCCTTGGCGCGGATCGTTTCCAAGGTGACCCCGCCCGAGGCCTCAGTCGGCACACGGCCAGCGATGAGCGCAACCGCTCCGCGCAACATATCTGCGTCCATATTGTCGAGCAGCAAATGGCTTGCTCCTGCGGCAAGGCCGGGCTCAATCTGGGCGATGCTGTCCACCTCAAGAATGATGCGTTCAACCCCTGCATTTTTGGCGCGCGCTACAGCTTCCGCTACGCCGCCTGCAACGGCAACATGATTGTCCTTGATCATGGCTGCGTCCCACAATCCCATGCGGTGGTTCGTAGCGCCACCTAAGCGCGTCGCGTATTTTTCAAGGAGCCGAAGGCCGGGTATCGTTTTTCTCGTGTCCAAAAGCGTGCAACCTGTTCCAGCGATGGCATCGACATATTGCCGTGTCATTGTTGCAATACCCGAAAGATGCTGCACGGTATTCAACGCCGAGCGTTCTGCGGTGAGCATGGCCCGTGCATGGCCCCTTAAGCGCATGAGTTCCGTGCCCGCAGGCACTTGCGCGCCCTCCTCGACCAATAAATCTATCTCCATCAACGGGTCGAGCGCTTTAAAAAATGCGACTGCGAGTGGCAGGCCAGCCACGGTTATGGCATCGCGGCTGTCCATGATCCCGTCGAAACGGACATCGGCCGGAATGACGCTTTCGGACGTCACATCTCTACCCGTCGGACCCAAATCTTCGGCCAGCGTCGCACGGACGAAAGCGTCAATATCGAATGAAGGAATCTGAAAAGGCATATTGCTGATATCCGGCCTGAAAATGATTGGCGACTATGCCCCAAATATAGGTAAGTTCGCTGACGCCAACAATAACTGAAAACCTTTTATCGAGGGGTCAATAGCCCATCAGGCTCATGACTTCCCTGCGGCTCGATTGATCGTCTAGGAAACAGCCAATGAGCTTTGATGTAACCATGCCAACGCCGTGCACCTTCACGCCGCGTCCGGTCATACAACCATGCTGCGCCTCAATGACAACCGCAACGCCTTCTGGCTTCAAATTTTCCCAAATGCAGTTCGCAACTTCTGCCGTCAGGCGTTCCTGCACTTGAAGGCGCTGAGCAAAGCCGTGCAAGACACGCGCAAGTTTCGAAATGCCTACAACCTTGTCGGTTGGCATATACGCAATCGACGCCTTGCCGATGATGGGGGCCATGTGATGCTCACAATGCGACTGGAATGGGATATCCTTGAGCAACACGAGCTCATGATATCCGCCGACTTCCTGAAAGGTACGCGACAAATGCGCTGCGGGATCTTCGGTATAGCCAGCGCAATATTCGCGCCAAGCGCGGCCAACGCGCGCTGGCGTATCGAGCAGGCCTTCGCGTTCCGGATTATCGCCTGACCACCGGATGAGTGTGCGAATGGCGTCTTGAACGTCTTCAGGAACAACGATTTTGCCGTTCTCACCGATTTCGTCTTCATAATGGATATGGGCGATGGGAAATACCTTCTCGGGCTTGTTCATCTCTAGGCTCCGGCAGGCCACGTGCCTGCATCTTCGCGACTAGAGATATGTCCACCCGTTATTGAACACTATACGGACAATAGCCCATGGGGGCCGTATCGCAATACATCACGATAAAGCCATCGAAGCCGAAATAACATTTGGTTGCTGAAATATCAGCCAATCGCCTGACCGGTTTTGGCCCAATCTGCCAAAAAGCCCTCAATGCCCTTGTCGGTCAGGATATGCTTGAACAGGCCTTTGATAACTGACGGCGGCGCAGTCATCACGTCAGCACCAATTTTAGCGGCTTCAAGGACATGGACACCGTGACGGACGCTGGCGACGAGGATTTCGGTGTCAAAAGCGTAATTGTCGTAGATCAGACGAATGTCGCTGATAAGCTGCATACCATCAAAGCCATTGTCGTCATGGCGACCAACGAATGGCGATACGAATGTTGCGCCAGCCTTTGCGGCCAACAGCGCCTGATTGGCAGAGAAACATAAGGTCACATTAACCAATGTGCCTTCAGAGGTAAGTGCCTTGCAGGTCTTTAGACCGTCGATGGTCAATGGTACCTTGATGCAGACATTGTCGGCAATCTTCCGTAGAATTTCGGCTTCCTTCATCATCGTCGCATGATCAAGCGCAACGACTTCTGCGGATACTGGGCCATCGGTCAGGGCGCAGATTTCGCGGGTGACTTCAATGAAATCCCGGCCGGATTTTGCAATCAACGATGGGTTGGTGGTCACGCCGTCAAGCAAACCCGTCGCTGCCAAATCTTTAATGTCGGCAATGTCAGCGGTATCGGCAAAAAATTTCATAGAACTATTTCCTGATTGGAGATTCGGTTTCATTTCTTTTGGCAAAATATCTGCCAAAACAACAGACCTATTGGAAACAGATCAG
>Ga0315899_10004815_pt1 | contig 14563 bp, 13 predicted proteins | sample LakEriMetagenome_2_FD_203518 | JGI IMG/M metagenome (GOLD analysis project Ga0315899, IMG submission 203518) | Freshwater fungal communities from buoy surface, Lake Erie, Ohio, United States - Buoy 4 MA112 | ecosystem: Environmental > Aquatic > Freshwater > Lake | place: USA: Lake Erie, Ohio... | reverse complement strand
AGTGCGGACACGATGTAGTTATATTATTAGATTCTATTACACGTTTAGCACGTGCACACAATACGGTAGCACCAAGTTCTGGTAAAGTATTATCAGGTGGTGTAGAAGCTACCGCCTTACTTCGTCCAAAACAATTTTTTGGTGCAGCGCGTAAAATTGAAAACGGTGGTTCACTTACTATATTAGCAACTGCCTTAATTGAAACGGGTTCAAAAATGGATGAAGTTATTTTTGAGGAGTTCAAAGGAACAGGTAATATGGAATTAGTCTTAGATCGTCGTTTAGCGAACAAGCGTATTTTCCCAGCCATTGATTTAGTGGGTTCAAGCACGCGTCGTGACGACTTATTATTAGATAAAGAAGTATTAGGCAGGATGAATATTCTTCGCTTATTCATTAACGATATGAATAACGATGAAGCAATGAATGAATTATTAAAACGTATGCGCGGCACTAAAGACAACGAAGAGTTTTTAGCCAGCATGAATAGATAGTTCGGTCTTATGCTCTTTTTTTAGAGGGCTGCTTTGCCAATTTTATTGACTTCAGCTCTGTGCCCATATCTTTAATCGCCTTTTCTAACTTAGTAAGCTTTTCCAGGGTTGGAAATTTATTGCCCATCCTGTATTGACGCATCATGATTCGGCTAATCCCGGCTCTATCCGCAACAACCGATGCGTTTAAAAAGCTTTTGTCTTGAAAGAGACCGGAAATATCATATTGAATTTCAAAAGCAAATTTATCTTCTTTAAGTTGATGGAAGTTTATTAAAAGCTTCTTTATTTTTGTTTCTATTTGGGATACAGTTTTCCCAGAATCTACTAATAAATTATCTTCATAGAGAACCCTACCCCATAGTGGTCCCTTGCCTTCGGTATCAATGATTAAGATTATCTTTTTTTTCATTTTATTTATTTTTAATCCCCGCCTGTTTAAATATACTTTTTAACGTGCTAGGGTTTATTTCGTCTTTACCATGAAAGGGTACCGTTACTTTACCCTTTTTTAATTCGTGAATATATTGTCTATGGCTTCCTTTTTGATTTTTAATAATCCAGCCATCTTTTATTAATATTTGTTGAATTTGTTTTGCATTCATTCAATCTGTCTTTATAAAGGTAACAAAATTGTTACCAATAAAATTACATTTTTTAAATGCCTGTTTTTCAAGTATAAATACTGCGATTTCGAACCATAAGTTTTAATAATTATGCCAATGGCATCATTCATAATATTTCTATTTTAGAAATATTTTTCTTTTAATGAAATAATTATTAGTTTTATGATTATATTAAGCTTTACCATCGTGCAGGCTTTTGTAGGCAAACACCCGGAATCGGCCGAGTCGCTCAATAGGTGGTATAAAATAACACGGGGGGCGGGCTGGAAGGAGTTTTCTGATATTAAAAGGGACTTTGGCTCGGTAGATGCCGTTGGAAATGATAGATATGTTTTTAATATTCGAGGTAATGTTTTTAGGCTGGTGGCATTGATACACTTTAACAAAAGAACCCTTTATATAAGATATATCGGGACGCATGCGAATTATGACAAAATAAATTGTTCAACTATATAATTATGATTGATAAAATTAGAAATAAGAACCAATACGAACAGGTACACCAACTAATTGAGGGTTTTATAAAAAAAGCCACTAAGGGCGGAGGCTTTAATTCTTTAAATAAAAAAGATACTGAGGAGCTTCACCAACTTACTTTATTAGCAGCTGATTATGAAAAAAATAGTCTTAAAATTTGGCCGCTCCCTATTACCATCAATGATGTGGTTCAAAAAAAGATTGTAGAAATGAATATTACACAATATAAGCTGGCGGCTCTTTTCGAGATGTCAAGTTCAAAAATTTCTAAAATATTAAATGGTAAAAGAGAGCCGGATATTCAATTTCTAAAAGCGGTTCACGAAAAGCTTGGAATAGATGGAAATATGATTTTAGAACTTATTTAAATCTAGTCCTTAAAGTAATTACTATTCTCTATTTCTTCACGTACTTTTTCTGGAACCAAATAACGAATCGTTATTCCTTCTTTTCTATTGTTGCGAATTAGTGTAGCAGAGAGTTGTAACAAGGGCGCATCTAATATAAGCACGCGCGCACCATATTCATTGCTAATATCAAAGCCATCTCTTTTATATACAATGAAGGAATAATTTTTAACCAGTGTTTCGAAGTTTTTCCACTTCGGTAAATTCTGAAAACTATCGGCACCCATTATTACTGAAAATTCATGTTGCGGATATTTTTCTTCTAAATAAATAAGTGTATCAATGGTATAAGAAGGCTTCGGTAAAGAAAATTCTATATCAGATACTTTTATTTGTGTATCATCTTCAATGGCTAGCTTGGCTAAATGTAATCGGTCGTATTCGTTTAATAAACTACTCTGGGCTTTCAAGGGGTTTTGCGGAGAGACCACCAACCATACCTGTTTCAGGTCTGAATGATTGGCCACATAGCTTGCCACCATTAAATGGCCATTATGTATAGGATTAAAAGAACCAAAAAATAAACCAATCTTCATTTTACAATATATTGATTATCAATTAGTTATTTCAATATTAGGATTGATAAATATACTATCTGCCTCATTCATTCTTAGGCTTAATTGATAGCCTGCCACAGATATAGATATAGGATCACCCAGTGGTGCGATTTGCTCAACGGTAATTAATTCACCAGGTATACAGCCCATCTCCATTAACTTCAAAAAGATTTCATCATTTTCAAAAGAATGAATAACGCCAGACTCCCCCATTTTTAACTCAGATAGTTTCTTCATATTATTAGTGCAAAGATAGTTTCTGTTTTACACAAATAGTTACGAAATTTGGAGCATTGAAAAACAATATCTTATGAGCATCTCTTTTAACAAGGCCGATAAAAACACAACGCTGGCTAAACGCAGCGTACTAAAGGCTTTTATAGAAAAGGCTATAAAAAAAGAGGGCTTGCGTATTGAAAGGCTTCAATATATATTTTGCTCTGATAAATATTTACTGGGTATTAATAAATCCTATCTACAACACGATTATTATACAGATATTATAAGTTTCGACCTATCTGAAACCAAGGGCAAGCTCATTGGGGAGGTTTACATTAGTATTGACAGGGTAAAGGATAATGCCAAAACCCATAAGACTTCCTTGAAGGAGGAATTGCTTAGAGTAATTTTCCATGGCGCCCTTCATTTTTGCGGTTACAAAGACAAAAAGCCTGCAGATATTAAAAAAATGCGCTCTCAGGAGGACAAATGGCTGAAATCCTACCTAAAGTCTATCGCCTAATTAGGTTTTTATCCCTTTTTCTCCTAAAAACGTTCCATATGGAACATTCCCCTTTTAAATTTAATACCTCAAACTTAGAAAACGTTCCATATGGAACATATCAAGGTGCTGGTCTTGTGAGCGAAGTGAACGACAAAGCGAGGGATAGTTGTTTTTACAAAACCAAATTAAATGAATTGCTTGGTATTCAATACAGACTTATCTTTGCAAACTTATATGTTTCCCAAATACAATGTCATAGTAGTCGGTGCCGGCCATGCAGGCTGTGAAGCAGCAGCGGCGGCGGCCAATATGGGCTCCAAGGTTTTATTGGTGACCATGAATATGCAAACCATTGCCCAAATGAGTTGTAACCCCGCCATGGGTGGAATTGCCAAAGGGCAGATAGTAAGGGAAATAGATGCCATGGGTGGGTATAGCGGCATCGTCACCGACCTAAGTACGATTCAGTTTAGAATGCTTAATAAGAGCAAGGGGCCAGCCATGTGGAGCCCTAGAGCCCAGAACGATAGGCATTTATTTGCCTCTAAGTGGAGGGAGATGCTTGAAAACACTCCGAATGTGGACTTTTACCAGGACTCAGTGAACGAGCTTATCATAAAAAATAATAAGGCCTGTGGGGTCATCACCAGTTTGGGGCATAAAATTGAAGCGGATGCGGTCATTATCACTAGCGGAACTTTCTTAAACGGCATTATACATATAGGTGAGAAACAAATTGGTGGAGGAAGAGTGGCAGAAAAAGCGGCTTCCGGCATTACAGAACAGTTGGTTTCCTTTGGTTTAGAGTCGGACCGACTTAAAACGGGAACGCCTCCAAGGGTGGATGGCCGTAGTTTAGACTATTCAAAGATGGAAGAACAAAAGGGTGATGAAGAAATTGTAGGCTTCTCTTATATGGATATACCTAGAATTAAGGCTGCGGACCAACGTTCTTGCCATATTACTTATACAGATTCAGTGGTTCATGATATATTAAGAACAGGTTTTGATCGTAGCCCGATGTACCAAGGTCGAATAGAAGGGGTGGGTCCAAGATACTGTCCAAGCATAGAAGATAAAATAAATAGGTTCGCTGACAGAGAAAGACATCAATTATTTGTTGAGCCAGAAGGCTGGAATACAGTGGAGATATATGTAAACGGATTTAGTACCAGTTTACCAGAAGAAGTGCAATACGAAGCACTTCGTAGAGTGCCTGGTTTTGAGAAGGCACGTATGTTCCGTCCGGGCTATGCCATTGAATACGATTATTTTCAGCCCACTCAATTAACCTACACGCTAGAAACAAAGGCTATTCACAATTTATATTTCGCTGGCCAAATCAATGGAACCACAGGATATGAGGAAGCGGCTTGCCAAGGAATCATGGCAGGTATCAATGCGCATTTAAAAATTAATGAGAAAGAACCTTTCATCTTAAAAAGATCTGACGCTTATATTGGTGTATTAATTGATGATCTTATAAGCAAGGGAACGAACGAACCCTATAGAATGTTCACTTCAAGAGCAGAGTTCAGAACCCTACTAAGACAGGACAATGCCGATTTAAGATTAACAGAACTAAGTCATAAGCTTGGTTTTGCAAGTGCAGATAGATTACGCAAAGTGGAAGAAAAGACCAACGAGGTTGCCAATATAAAAACAATACTTTCTAATCAAACCATTATACCAGAAGAGGTGAATGGTTTTTTAACCAGTATTGATTCAATGGTGATTACAGAAAAACAAAAAGCCTCGAAACTATTGCTACGACCAAATATTAGCCTTCATCAGGTCGTTGAAAACTGCGCTGAATTAAAAGAAAAATTAGTAGATAAAGAGATAGATCATTTAGAACAAGCGGAGATACAAATTAAGTACGAGCGTTATATAGAGAAAGAAAAAGAAATTGTGGATCGTATGTTAACGCTTGAAAATAAAATGATTCCAGATAATTTTGATTACGATAAACTATCAGCCCTTTCTATTGAGGCGCTTCAAAAATTCAAAAAAATTCGTCCTCTAACTATTGGACAGGCTAGTCGTATTAGTGGTGTAAACCCTAGCGATATCCAAATACTCATGGTATTTATAGGTCGCTAATTACCTGTTCAATTGTTCAAATAACCATCGGTCCCCGCTCATAAAAAAACTTCCTATACCCGTTTTTTCACAAATTCTTTTTAGTAGCTTTAGTATCTTTCTTTACAACTTAAATAAGAATCACATGAAGCGAATTTTTGTATGGGCCTTGCTTATGTGCACAGCAGTTTCTGCCATCGCACAGGAGACTTTCCCAATCAATGGAATTAGAGATATCCGTACGGGCTTATATGCTTTTACGAATGCTACTATTATTCAAAATGAAAAAACCAAGCTTGAAAAAGCAACCTTATTAATTAAACAAGGAAAAATTATTGCAGTAGGCACTAGCGTTGCGATACCAAAAGATGCAGTGGTCATAAACTGTGAGGGTAAATTTATATACCCCTCTTTTGTGGATCCTTTCACCGACTATGGTGCGGTTCAAGCTAGAAGACCAGCAGGCGCATTCAATTATGGAGGACCTGGACAATTTTTATCTAATAAGCCTGGTGCTTATAACTGGAATCAAGCCATTAAACCAGAGATAAATGCATCAGATGTATTTAATGCTGACGAGGCTACTGCAAAAAATTATAGAGCCAATGGGTTTGGGGCCGTATTTACTCATGTGAAAGATGGTATCGCGAGAGGAACAGGTGCAGTCGTAACACTTGCGACTGAAAATAATAACCAAGCCTATCTTAAAACAAAGGCCGCGGCGGTTTATTCTTTTGAAAAGGGTTCATCTACACAATCTTATCCATCTAGTTTAATGGGTAGCATTGCCTTATTGCGTCAAACTTATTTAGATGCAAAATGGTATCAAACAAAACCAGTCGGCGAAGGCACCAACCTTTCTTTAGAGGCTTGGAATAATGCTCAAAACATTCCTCAAATTTTTGCTGCTGATGATAAGTGGAGTACAGTACGTGCAGACAGATTAGGAGACGAGTTTGGAGTACAATATATTATTAAAGGGGGTGACAATGGCTATCAAAGAATTGACGAGATTGTAAAAACTAAGGCAAGTTATATATTAAATATAGACTTCCCAGAAGCCATGGATGTAGAAGATCCTAACGATGCACGTTTTGTTTCTTTAGCAGATATGAAGCATTGGGAATTAGCCCCTACTAATTTAGCAGCATTTGAAAAAGCAAATGTGTCTTTTAGTATTAGCAGTAGTGATTTAAAAGATAGCAAAACATTTTTAGCCAATCTTAGAAAGGCTATTCGTTATGGCTTATCTGAAGCAAAGGCTTTAGAGGCTTTGACTAAAACACCAGCCACTATGTTGGGTGTGTACGATCAAGTAGGTTCTATTGAAACAGGTAAGTGGGCGAATTTTATTATTACCACAGAACCTGTTTTTTCAAGCAACGCAAAAATAATTGAGAACTGGGTACAAGGAAATAAATATGAAGTAGCAGCAAGCGAGTGGAATAACTATGCGGGTAAATATAAATTAACCTTAAATGTAGGTGGAACTAACACAGACTATAATTTAGAAGTTAAAAAAGATTTATCAGCCTCAATTATTGGAACAGACACATTAGCTGCAAAAGTTTCTATCAATGAGTCATTGGTTAAAATTTCTTTCCCTAATAAAAAAGGAAGAGGTGCAGAACAAATAAGATTAGGCGGCGCCATTGTAGGTGCTAACTGGTCTGGTATTGGAACCGATCCTGCTGGTAACAAAAACACATGGACGGCTTCTTTAGTGGGTCCTATGACAAGCGTTGCCGACACTAAGAAAAATACAGACACCGTAAAACCACTTGCAAAAGTAACATTCCCATTTGCGGGTTTTGGTAATGAGAAAATACCTAGTCAAGAAACAATCTTAATTAAGAATGCTACCGTTTGGACAAATGAAAAAGAGGGCGTATTAAATAATACCGATGTCTTATTAAAGAATGGTAAAATTGCAAAAGTAGGTAAAGACATTGCTGAAGCAGGTGCAAGGGTCATTGACGGAACAGGCAAACATTTAAGCGCAGGTATTATTGACGAGCACTCACATATTGCAGCTTTGTCTATTAATGAAGGCGCGCAATCGGTAACTAGTGAAGCACGTATTGCAGATAACTTAAACCCAGAGGATATTAATATCTATCGTCAATTAAGTGGTGGGGTTACTTCATCACATATTTTACATGGCTCTGCCAACACGATTGGTGGACAAACTCAATTAATTAAACTTCGTTGGGGTGCCAATGATCAAGATTTAAAATTTGCAGGCGCAGATGGGTTTATCAAATTCGCCTTAGGTGAAAACGTAAAAAGAACAACTAACCCAAGCAATAATCGCTTCCCAGATACAAGAATGGGGGTAGAACAAGTATTGAACGATGCTTTTGATAGAGCACTAGATTATCAAAAAACAATGAAAGAAAACCCTAGTACAAGAAGAGACCTTGAACTAGATGCCTTAGTGGAGATCTTAAATAAAAAACGTTTTATTACTTGTCACTCTTATGTACAACCCGAGATTACTTATATGATGCGTATTGGTGATAAGTATGGTTTTACCGTAAACACCTTCACACATATATTAGAGGGTTATAAAGTAGCTGATAAAATGAAAAAACATGGTGCCACCGCATCTACTTTCTCTGATTGGTTTATGTATAAAACCGAGGTACAAGATGCCACTGGTTATAATGCAGCTATTATGCAAAAAGTAGGATTGAATGTATGTATTAATTCTGATGACGCAGAAATGGCTAGAAGATTAAATCAAGAAGCAGCTAAAGCAGTTAAATACGGGGGTGTCTCTGAACAAGAGGCATTTAAAATGGTAACCTTGAATCCAGCTAAAGCATTACATGTTGCGGATAAAGTGGGTAGCATTAAAACTGGAAAAGACGCTGATGTAGTTTTATGGTCTGACAATCCTTTAAGTATTTATGCAATGTCTTTGTACACTATCGTTGATGGTACTATTTATTTTGATAGAGAAAGGGATGCTGCTATGCACAAAGAAGTGGCTGCAGAAAAAACACGCTTGACACAAAAAATGTTAGGAGAGAAAAAAGCAGGCGGTGTTACAAGACCTGCAATGCCAAGCTATCAAGTACTATTAACTTGTGGCGATCATGACCACGAAGATGAAATGGTTACTATTTACGAAACTCAAAAAGATTAAACTATGCAAAAGAAATATACCACCTTATTGATTGTATCTCTTGCACTTTTACAATTAAAAGCAAGCGCTCAGGAAACAGTGTATCCTGTAGGTCCGCAAGCAGGTCCTATTGTTATTACACATGCCACAGTGCATATTGGTAATGGCACTGTATTAACCGATGCGTCGGTGTCCTTTGATAAAGGAAAAATTACCGGCGTGGGTGCTACTGTATCTACTACAGGCGCTACTGTTATTGATGCAACCGGCAAACAAGTCTATCCTGGATTAATAGTTCCACTATCAAGTTTAGGTTTAAAAGAAATTAATAGTGGTGTGCGCGGTAGCAACGATTTTCAAGAAATTGGAGAAAACAATGCTAACATTCGAACCATCGTTTCTTATAATACCGATTCTAAAGTCATTAATGTACTACGCGCTAATGGCGTGCTTCTTGCACATGTGGCACCGATGGGTGAGCTTATCGAGGGTAATTCTAGCGTGGTTCAATTAGACGCCTGGAATTATGAAGACGCCGCTTACAAAACAGACATTGGTATGTTTATAAACATGCCAACACTTATTCCAAGAAGAGGTGGTCGTGGTGGTTTCGTGCGCCAAGCTGGTGGAGATATGGTTAAAGAGGCAATGAAAAAAATTGAAACCCTTAAAACTTTCTTTACCGAAGCGCGCGCATATTTCCAAGAAAAAAATCACGCAGAAAATAATTTGAAGTTTGAGGCAGTGCGTGGTTTGTTTTCTGGCAAACAAAAATTATATGTTCGTGCTAATGAAGTAAAACAAATGTTACTAGCCATCGATTTAGGAAAAACATTTGGATTTAATATGGTCATTGTAGGTGCTTCTGAAAGTTTACAAATAGCATCCATTTTAGTAGAAAATAATATTCCTGTTATTTTAGACAATCAACATGCGCTTCCTACTACAGAAGACGACGATATTGATCAACTCTATAAATTACCCGCGCAACTTAAAAAAGCAGGTGTTTTATTTGCCATCAACGATGCCAACGATCAAAGCAAGCAACGTAATATTAGCTTCAATGCAGGAACTGCTGCAGCTTATGGCTTAGGTAAGGAAGAGGCATTAAGCGCTATCACCCTTAATACTGCTAAAATTTTAGGCATTGATGATATTACCGGATCTATCGAAATGGGAAAAGATGCCAATATTATTATTAGCGATGGTGATATTTTGGATATGAGAGGCAATCAGGTGACTAAGGCCTTTATTCAAGGACGCGATATTTCTTTGGATAATAAACAAAAACAAATGTATGAGCGCTATAAGCATAAATACAAGATTAACTAATTAACAGTTTATCCTGTTATTGAAAGAACCTCTCTATCACAAATGTGATGGGGAGGTTTTTTTTGTTAACTTAGCGCCATGTCTAAAAAGCTATTTTTATTAGATGCACTAGCATTAATTTATCGTGCCTATTATGCGCTTATTCGCACACCCAGAATTACGACAACGGGTATTAATACCAATGCACAGTTTGGTTTTACCAACACGCTTTTAGAAATTATTAGAAAAGAAAACCCAACGCATATTGCGGTTTGTTTTGATACGCACGCTCCAACGGAAAGACATACCGATTTCACCGATTATAAAGCCAACAGACAAGAGGCCCCAGAAGATTTATTAGATTCATTACCCCATATTAAAGCCATCATTGAAGGATTTAATATTCCCGTGATTGAATATGATGGATACGAAGCCGATGATATTATTGGAACCCTTGCTTGGCAGGCTGCTGCTAAAGGTTATGAAGTGTATATGGTTACGCCCGATAAAGATTATGGTCAATTGCTGGTAAAACCCAATGTATATATATGGAAGCCTCCCGCCTTTGGTAATAAAGAAGAAATTGTAGATGCTAAAAAGATTTGTGAGAAATGGGATATCGCAAGAGTAGAACAGGTGGTGGATATGTTGGGCCTAATGGGTGACGCCTCTGATAATATACCCGGCATTCCAGGCGTAGGCGAAAAAACAGCTGCTAAACTTTTAAAATTATATGACACCCTAGAGGGTGTGCTAGATAACGCCGATAAAATAAGCGGTTCAATGGGTGAGAAAGTGCGTGCAGGAAAGAAGTCGGCTATTATGAGTAAGAAGCTAGCCACTATTATTACCAATGTGCCTGTTAGTTTTCATGAAGAAGATTTTAGATTAAAAGAAAAAAATAAATCGGCCCTTGCTGAAATTTTTAATGAACTAGAGTTTAAAACCTTAGGTAAAAGAATTTTAGGTGAAGAATTCTCGGTAAGTGGTGGCGCGGGTGCCATTGAGGTGGCTGCTGCTAAGCAAGAACAGACAGACTTGTTTGGAAATACAGTGAATGTAAAAATTAAAAATAAAAAAGGGGGCGCCAAGGATTCTGATACAAGTAATGGCGAAAATAAAAATAATAAACAGCAAACTAATTCTTTAGATAATGATGGGGATGAATTGGAGGGTGAATTGGGTGACGAGGATTTGCCAGTGGAATTAGTGGTAAACAAAAACAGTGCCAATACACCGCACAACTATAAAGCCGTTGAGGGCAAGGAAAATATACTTGCCCTAGTGAAAGAGTTGTTAGCACAAAAAGAGGTTTGTATTGATACGGAAACAACGGGTATTAATGCCAACGATGTAGAACTAGTAGGTTTAAGTTTTTCTTATAAAGAACATGAAGGCTTTTATATACCTATTGCAGACGAGGCAGCCGCTAAAAAAATATTAGCGTTATTTGAACCCCTATTTAAAAGCAAGGACATTGTTTGGATTGGACAAAACTTAAAATATGATTTTTTAGTGTTGAAGTGGTATGGCGTTGAGCTATTAGGTAAAACATTTGATACCATGCTGGCGCATTATGTAATAGAGCCAGAAGGCAGGCGCAGTATGGATTTGCTAAGTGCACAATTTTTAGGTTACGAGCCCATTTCCATTACCACACTTATTGGAAAGAAAGGAAAAAACCAAGGCACCATGCGTGATGCCCCCTTGGACCAGGTAACAGAATACGCAGCAGAAGATGCTGATATAACTTTTCAATTAAAAAATTGTTTTACACCATTAATTAAAAAGCGCGGCGTAGAAAAAGTATTTAATGAAGTAGAAAACCCATTAGTGCGTGTACTGGTAGACATGGAATATGAGGGCGTTAAAGTAGATATTGATTTTTTAAATGAATACAGCAAGGTTTTAGAAAAAGATGCTAAAATAAGTGAAGAGCGCGTCTATGAACAAGCAGGGGTTCGTTTTAATTTAGCCTCTCCAAAACAATTGGGTGAAGTGCTATTTGATATTTTAAAACTGGACGCAAAGGCTAAGAAAACGAAGACGGGTCAATACGCAACAGGAGAAGATGTTTTACAAAAAATGGCGGCTAAACATAAAATTGTTGATGACATTTTAAATTTTAGAGAGCTTACAAAATTAAAATCTACCTATGTCGATTCTTTTCCGGAATTAATTAATCCAAAAACAGGGCGCGTGCATACTAGTTACGCGCAGGCGGTGGCGGTTACCGGTAGACTAAGTAGCACTAATCCGAACTTACAAAACATACCCATTAGAACAGAGCGCGGCAGAGAAATTAGAAAGGCCTTTATTCCTCGTGAGAAGGGTCGTGTACTAGTGAGCGCCGATTATTCTCAAATAGAATTAAGAATTGTAGCTGCCATTAGTGGTGATCCCAATATGTGTGAGGCTTTTAAACTAGGCAAGGATATTCATACAGCGACGGCTGCTAAGGTGTATGGAATTAAGGAAGAGGATGTAACTAAAGAAATGCGTTATAAAGCCAAGAGCGTCAACTTTGGTATTATATATGGGCAGGGTGCTTTTGGTTTAGCAGAAAATTTAGGCATCTCAAGAACAGAAGCAAAAGAAATTATAGATAACTATAAAAAAGAGTTTCCGAATATTCAGTTGTATATGGACCAGCAAATTAACAATGCAAAAGAATTAGGTTTTGTAGAAACCCTGATGGGAAGAAGGCGCTGGTTAAGAGATATTAATAGTAGTAATTTTACCGTGCGTGGTTTTGCAGAAAGAAATGCCATCAACTCTCCTATTCAAGGCTCTGCTGCAGATATGATCAAACTCGCTATGATTAAAATTCATGGTGAAATGAAAAAAACCAAATGGGAATCTAAAATGATTTTGCAAGTACATGATGAATTGGTCTTTGATGCGGTAGAAAAAGAACTACCTGCTCTAAAAGAATTAATTTTAAAATGTATGAAAGAAGCAATGATACTTCCTAATGGTGTGCCGGTAGAAGCTGAAGTGGGTGTAGGAAAAAATTGGTTAGAAGCGCATTAAAAATTACCAGGTTCTACTTACCTTCTTTAGTTATTTATTTGCTTACTTCTTTTTATAAACAGGCACTGTGCTGCAAGGCTCTCCGTACATAATGCTCTTTACCACTGGTCTTAGTTTTTGTGTAATCGCAATATAGGCCGACTCTCCGATGGGCGTGTCTCCACAACCCTTTATTACTACTCTTTGGTCGTTGTATTCGTTAATATTGAGGCTGCCAATGCTTTCAAGTAGTTGTTGTTCTCTAACTTTATTTTCATCTCCAAAATAAACAGCTTTAGCAAAAGGGTTTAGGGCAGATACAATTAACATATTGGCCCACATAGGTATAATAGCATCTGCAGAACATATAATGCCCACTACCTTGTCTTGATAAATAGTCCAGTCGGTGGTAAGAAGTGCTGCGCGAAATTCTTTTTCTTTTAATATAAGCTCCATGTATAAATAGGGCTTGATATCAAACACAATTATATCGTTACTTGGAAGTAAACTCGCAAGATCAATGGTTACTATTCCACTTTCCGCCACCTTATTGTTAAACAATTCGGCCATAGAAATTATTTAGTACTAGTAAATCTTAAACCTGTTGTCTTCGATCTTGGCTATCTTTTTAAAAGAGCTAGCGGATCTAAACATCATGCCTCTTGTTCTTTCTAATAATTCATCTTTGAAGAAACTAGGATCTTGGTCTGCTTGTTTTGCTGCAATGCCATTTACGCTAACTGAAAATACACCAGCATTAGCGGCAATGGGTTCGCTTACTTTATTAATTAAGGATTTATTAAAAGCAGCACCTACTAATTTAGGTTCGTTGCCTATTCCTGTAATCATTGAAAAACCAAAACCAATGCTGTCGGCTCTTTGAACAAAAGAATTTGCACCAGCTGCTATTGCTTCAAGTGTTTTTCCTTTTATACTTGCTTTAATTTTTTCTGCCTTCTTTTTGTCTCTAATAATTCCTTCTACTTGTGGTCTTGCGGCGCTCACGCTCGCTAAACCCTTTTTTTCTTCTGAAGTAATTAAGGCCACAACATAATTGTCTCCTAATTCAAATGGTTCTGAAACATCATTAACATCTTGCTCATAAACCCATCTTATAATATTTCTTGCGGTACCAATTCCTGGAATCTCAAAATCATTCGCTTTAATATCAGATGCTGGAATAGCCTGCTTGTTCAATTTCACCGCAGCCGCATTAAAAGACTTGCTATCCTTGCTAACCGAAGCAAACTGTGCTGCTGCTGTTGAGGCTGCATTAATGGTTTCATTGCTTGGCATTACCATCTTTGATAAATAAGCAATCTTATAGGCCGGCCCTCTTGGTGTTTGTTGTAATACTTCCATATAGTGATAGCCAAAATCTGTTTTAACAACAGCCTTTGCGCCCACCGGGTTATCAAAAGAAAAATCATTAAAGGCGGGTGTCATTTTTGCCTGTGGAAACAATTCATATTTTCCACCAGTTGTTTTACTTCCAGCGTCATCAGAATATTTGGCAACCATCTCCTCAAAAGAGGCGCCCCCTCTAATAGCTAGGCTAATACTATCCGCTAATTTCTTAGCAATGCTATCCGCTCTTACTTGTTGTCCGTTTTGTGGATTAATTGTTGCAATTAAAATATGTCTAACACTTGCGCTATCAGGCCATTGTTTCACGCCTATTATTTTTGCAATAGTGAAATTTCTTCCATCTACATACGGGCCATATACACCACCCACACCTAC
>Ga0315899_10004812_pt1 | contig 14564 bp, 15 predicted proteins | sample LakEriMetagenome_2_FD_203518 | JGI IMG/M metagenome (GOLD analysis project Ga0315899, IMG submission 203518) | Freshwater fungal communities from buoy surface, Lake Erie, Ohio, United States - Buoy 4 MA112 | ecosystem: Environmental > Aquatic > Freshwater > Lake | place: USA: Lake Erie, Ohio... | reverse complement strand
AATTGTAACTCACTCCAACACCTCTGTCAAGGATGGTAGAAAGAGGTGATCGACAAACTCATCAATAAACTCGTCAATTGAATTGGCAGCCAGCGGCACAGCCATTGCTTCTTAGTAATTGTTCTACGCTTAACTCTCCTAAGGCGGCTTGAATCTCTAGACGGACAGATTCAAACTTGATTTGCAGTAATCGATCTTACCATCCGTAGAACCACCATCTATAACAATATACTCAACATTATCATAGGTTTGATTAATCACACTCTGAATCGTTGGCTCTAAATACTTCTCGCCATTGAAAACTAGAGTAATGATGGTAACTAAAGGAAGCGGTGAATTGTCAGACAAACCACTAGCTTCATCGTAAGACTGTTTGAAGTACCCCTCTCCCTTACCTTCTGGATTTGGTGGGGATAATATTGGATATTGTAGGGGAGCAGCGGAGTGACTTTCTATTTCTAGAAGTCCTTGAATCAGCTTACGAGTCGTGGAAAAGTTATGATTAAGATTAATTATTTTCATATTTTTTTTGGGGCGAGTAATCTTCAAGCAATCATCCAGAAAGAACCGGGTAATCGAGCTTCATTATAAGCATTGATATTATCAAGAAACACAAAATTCTTATAGGAAGATACCATAGATAAGGATGCCAAAACTTCAAACTTTTTGTTAAATTGTAGAAAGGTCTCTAAAAAGTATTGCTCGTTCCAGTATCGTGATTCTTTGAGATTCCAATCGATGGGATAATCATAGGGAAAGAATATATCGTGAATATGAACTAAGACTCCTGTTTGTAAACGGGGATAAACTTGAAGAAATTCAAACTCCACATCACTACCAGACTTAAATACATGACTGGAATCAACGAACAGAATATCATTGGTTTGCAGGGATTCAAAAACAGACAAATCTACGGCTTCTACTTTCTGGGTAAGCAAACTAAATTCTAGAAAATCTTTACTAACATTAGCAAAGTCTTTTAAAAAATCTTGAGGATAAGGCTCGATCGAGATCAGTTGTGATTTTTGGGAATTTTCTATAAAATTCATTCTTAAAGCTGCGGCGATAATTTTAGTGCTACCACCCGATCCAATTTCAATTACCCGATCAGGTTTCTTTTCTCTGACCATAGCATAGAGTAATTCTGCATCGCCACTAATGAGAGCAGAACTATCTTCGGAATAACCAAATGCTGAAAAAATTTCTTTATTGTTAAATTCTAAAGCATATTTTTCTAGTAAATACTTAACCAGTTCAGGTTGCTTGTCTAGATGCCATTCAATTGAGCTAAGAGGCCTTTCTTTGCCCGCGTATGTCATAATTTCCTGACGGTTGGGTATCGGCTGATAAAAATGGTCAGTAATTAGGGTGTAGCCGATATTTCTTAAGAAGGGATTGAATATTTTTCTGGCTAGGGCAAATTTAATATTTTTTCTACCCTGCTCGGTTTGCATACGGTTAAGTAATTTTTTCAACATTGTCAACCTTTACACTACTAATATTTACTGTCATGTTTTTTAGTCAAAGCCAACTGGGAACTGGCATCCTTTATCAAACTATTACTAGCTGGTTGTTTCCTATTAAATCTTGACAAAGTACTGCTGCGGCAGCCTGTCACCCATAATGGGCAATTCAATTAACCAACCAGTTCAAGACCGGATTCAATGGGTATATTGGGTACATCTTACCCGATGATCAACTTCTTGCAAAGAAAATTTTTAATCAGCTAACACCAGAAAGCGAACAAGAGTTTTCTAAGGTTATTGGTTGTCTATGCTTGATGCTCCTATCCTATTAGCTTTCTGGAGAGTCATTATAGACAATTGCTCTAGTCCTTAATTAATTCAAAGGGATGATTGGCTACTAGCCAGTCAATATCTAGATTTATTCTGGCAAATCTCCAAAACGCTCTCGATAGCGTTGGAGCAATGCTTCTAAATCCTCAGCCCGCATTCTTTCCTGTTGGGCCCGCATTTTTTCCTGTTGGGCCCGCATTCTTTCTTGTTCAGCCCGCATTTTTTCCTGTTCAGTTAGCTCTGACTCCGTGGGCAGTAAATCGCCGGCAAAAGTCGCCCAACGCAGCCAAACTGCCTCAACTCCCTTATACTCTCCTTGCCAGCGGACCAAAGCCAACCCTAGCCTTTGACTGAAAAATCTTTCTCCCGTCTCTAGAGATAATGGCTCGTAGTTGCCGTCTCTGAGAATAAAACCCGCCCAGTCTTCAGGATTGAAGGGATCGTACCAGAAATATTCTGGCACTCGCAAACGGTCTTGATAGATGGCTTTCTTTTCAGTTTTATCCTGTGGGGCAGTACTTTCGGAAAGGAGTTCGATAACCACGTCGGGAGCTTTCCCTTCTTGCCAAACCACCCAACTTTTTCTTTCCCTTTTAGGAACCCCCAGGACAGCAAAGAAATCGGGACCGCGAAAGTCCTCGCTTTTTAACTGTGCGGCACTGAAATAAACGAACATATTGCCGCCTACATAGCCATCTTCCCTAGCAGCTAACCAGGGTAACAAGGCATCTATGAGTATATCCATCTGGAGTTTATGTCGTTGGGTTTCCATGGGAACGCCGTCATCGCAGGGCAATTCATCTTGGGTAGGCAGTGAAAGCGGAGAAGGGGAAATAGTTGAAGTCATCGGAGTCACGCTGGTGATGAGACTTAAGGAGCTTTTTCCTCTAGCATTGGGGAAAATATCTAGGGGCTAGAATTGAGACGGGGCAAAATGTTATGGTAATTATAGCCTTCTTCTAGGAAATTAGAGTTTTTTAAGCACATATACTGATGAAGCGAGGGCAGTTTCTTTCACCTGAAGGTGCGTAGTGCAGTGGATTGCTGAGATCATGCAGCATTTTCCAAGGATTTCAACCCAAACCTTGTGTAGCCACTTAAAATGGGAAAGTCATAATCTGATTGATCCATTCCTCAGCCGTAGATGCTTCCCACACTAAGATAATTGCATCGTTCGCTTCGCTGATTGCAAGATTCTGAGAAAGAATTAGGACACCAGAACTCGTTTGCGACATGATGAATTGACCAAACTCAGTCGGCATGGTTTTGCGATCGTGCGTGACCAGCACCCTACCATCCCGTGCTGCAATGGTTAAAACTTCTAGATATTTTATTCCTTCAAGCCCTGTTTCATTGGCTGACTGAAAATCCAGATTTGGTCGTCTGCGGATTGCGCCAGTCACAATTGCCTGTCTGAGATCGGCATCAGCTTGAAAGCGAATTTCTGTCATACTGCTTTCTAATTCTGGGCTTGAGCTGCCTTCAATTTTTGGTACAGCAAAGGACTCTTTTCTCTACAAGACTGTTGTAGTTGCTGAAACTCGGCTTCACCCTTTTTCAGATAGGCATCGACAAGCTCTCGATTGGCCAGATAGAAAGCGATCGCGCCATAAACCTGTTCGAGGGAAAGGAGTGGGAAATTTTGGGCAATGCTTTCGGGCGATTCTCCGTTCAAGAAAGAATAGACAACTGAATCAAGGGAGATACGAGTTCCTTCGAGCCAATATTCTTATGATAATATTAGCGTCGAGAACGATGAATTTGAGTCTCACTTGTCCAAATCCTTTCTCTGATTGGCTCTATCCGCTTCACACATCTGACGAAACTCACGAACAATATCGTCTTCGGAAATTCCCTTTTGACCTAACAGGTACTCCAATTAAGCGGCCACCGCTTGTAAGGCAGCGATATCTGCGCTTTTACTCCCCTGTTTAACGGGGAAATAGAACCCAACAGTATGACCGTGACGTAGTACCTCAACGGGAGTCTGACCGTATAGGTATTTAGGGAGTTCGCTCCGAAATTCTCGCACCCCAATTTTCTCAATGTCATGCTTATCCATAGTCTCTCTCGTTGTGTACGCATTGTGTACACAGTGTAGCACTATTTAGGAAGGGATATCAACAAATAGCTTTGCTCATGTTTTACCAGATTAAATTTTTAATCTGGTTTAAAGAAAATGCCATCCATTTGCAACATCCTTCCAAATTTTATTATTTTCATTTATTACCTATAATCTTTTTGATTAAGAGCTTCACTTTTGCTTTAGTTACTGGAACAATCTTTCCGATGTAGTAGAAATCTCTCAACTGTTTATAATACAGAAATCTCATCACGCTTTTAGCCCCTCCCTGACAATGAATGCACAAAAATTTTATCTCCTTATTTAAATTTTTATTATATCCATAAGGAATTCCATTTTTGAATATAAGTTTTTTTAAACTAAATTGCACTTCGTATTCATCCTCTAGGTAATTAGTTGATGAATTAATATTGTAATCCGATGTCATATCATTCATGGCGCTGGTAAGATTAGCTACTTTAGGATTGTCTTTAGACCATAAATATAATAGGGTCATGTCGCATATTCCTCCTGGCTTATGATTATCAATATGCCATTGCCATTTAGCTTTTAGCTTATCTAGTATATTTTTATTGCTGTATGCTTCAATACAAAAATCTGTAAAATTCTCCAACCCCTCAAGCGTCCAATATGAAAAAGAGGTAGTAGATGACCATCGAAAATTAGTATCTTGATTTTTAGGAGTAGATGTCATTAAAGCAGCTATACAATCATTAGGTAAAACTGGATAAACTTCCTCTGAATAATTCGCAAAAGTCATGATATCACTATCTAACAGAAATACCCTTTGATAACCATTCTCTTTCATCCATTCTTCCAACACAAACATACGTTTCCACACGGCAATCTCATATATTCCTGAGTAATCTGACATTTGAACGTAGCATTTCTGAAAATTTTGATATTTATCAAACTCTACTAGGGTTGTATCCCAGTGATTTCCCCAAAAGCCTTTATTAGTGTCATTTCCGATAAGCACAACTGTATTATTAAAGTTTGCCGCTGATTTCAAGGCAAATTTTAAATAATTTGGCTTACCACCAAAATGGCCAATAATTACAGGAATTTCTAAGGTTTCTATTGATTTCACGGTTTAATAACCTCCATTTTTTGAATTAAGTTCTGAGTTCTGGAATCTGGTCGTTGCGCTGTTAGGACACTTCAAGGAATCAAGCTTATTGAGAATGATAGATGAATTTATGCGCTTGTAGGCTTCTGTTATTGAAAAGAGAGGCAATTTTTCGAGGTTGCTCATATTACAGTACTTCAAAAAACACAGAAATGTCATATATCATAACAAAAGTTTAGATTCAACCTTGCACTTCCCCATTTTCTGACAGGGGGACAAGCGAGCTAGAAAACTTGCCAACAAAGGCTTCTGGCTTCTCTCGCTAGAAATAGATCTAGCGATTCTAGGCAAAAAGCTAACGAAAGAATTAGGGATAGGATCGAGCTTACTAGGAATTATTATTAATAAGTGAGAGATGGTGCGGCGAACTTTTTCGAGCTAAAACCATGAAAAGCTTATGCTATATTGATTTCAGCCTTCTTGTCCCCCCGTCAGCCATTTTACCTAATTTTTTTACTAAAAGCTTTTAACTGAGAGTAAGCACTTGACCGCGGTTCAAAGGAAACTATCCTTCCCGAATAGCCTAACTCTCGCAATAATTTGGCATATTGCCCAATATTAGTGCCAACATCGAATACTAAGTCAATATTGTGATAGGCTAACAACCGCTGCATTTTCGCCGCTTCAGATGTTTGGATATTGTATCTTTTTAGATCAATTCCTAAACTTCTGGAGAGTTTCTTGACTATTTTTTTGAGCATGGCTAAAATCTCCTTACCTAGAACATTCTAAAGTTTTATGGTTTTTAATCAACTCAAGAGTCTCATACAGTTGATTAAAAACTGCAATTTTTGTTGAATATTTGTCGATTTGCTTTACTGTAGATTTCCCCCTGCCAGTTAATAGCAAAACAGGTTGACAACCTGCTTTTATGGCACATTCTAAATCACTTGGTGCATCACCAATAAAAAAAGATTGGGCAATATCAATATCATATTTTCTCGATGCTTCTAGTAACAAGTAAGGTGAAGGCTTCCGACATTGGCAGTTTTCTGAAGGATGGTGAGGACAAAGTAAAAGATCGTGGAAAAATACACCAAATTTTTGATATTCATGAAAAACTCGCCTATGGACAGCTTCTACGTCTTCAAGACTAAAATAGCCCCGCCCGACACCAGATTGGTTGGTATATAAAATCAGTAAGTAACCTACATCTTGCCATTGCTTCAAGGTTGAACCGGCACTTTGGGGAATCTTTACTTGTTCTGGCTGACTTAGATAGGGAATGTAATCAATGATAACTCCATCTCGATCCAAAAATAAGGCTTTATTCATGGTTTTAATGCCAGTTGGGGGTAATTTTTGGGAATTTATTGATGATTTGTGTAGTCGATCTATCTTTCACTAAAGGTATCAGTGCTACTTGCCCTTGATATGAGCGTACAAAATCAGCACCAACCACTTCTTCTTCCTGATAGTCAGCACCTTTAACTAAAATATCAGGCTTAATAGCTTCAATTAACTTTATCGGAGTATCTTGATCGAATAAAACGACAGCACTAACTGAGCTAAGTGCTGCCAGAACTCTGGCTCGATCGGCTTCGGAAACCAGGGGACGTTCTGCTCCTTTTAATCTTTTCACAGATTGATCCGTATTCAGTCCAACAATTAATACATCCCCCATAGCTCTAGCTTTTTCTAGATATACTACATGACCTATATGTAGTATATCAAAGCAGCCGTTGGTGAAAACAATTTTCTTTCCTTGAACTCGCCAAGCAGCTATTTGGCGCATTAAATCTGACAGTTGCAGAATTTTACCGTTTGAGGCACTAATTCCTTCCTGCTCAATAACTTGCAGCAATTCTTCAGCGTGTACAGGAGCAGTTCCCACTTTCTGAACGGCAATGCCAGCACCTAGATTAGCTAATTCTACTGCTTCAGTCCAAGATAAGCCAGCAGATAAACCGGCTCCTAATATAGCTATTACACTGTCCCCTGCACCAGATACATCGAATACTTCTCGTGCTTGAGTTTGAAAGTGATAGCTTTTACCATTCCAAAATAAAGTCATGCCGCGCTCACTACGAGTAATTAGTACAGCTTCCAGCGCATACTTTTGTTGAAATTCTTGGGCGGCAAATTCAAAATCTTCATCGCTGATTAAAGAGTGCTTGATTGCCAACTCAGATTCAGGACGATTTGGTGTGATGGCAGCCGCACCTGTATAAGCTGTATAGTCAGTACGCTTGGGATCAACTAATACTCTAACCCCTTTTTGTCTAGCTGTTGGCAAGAAAACCTTCAAGAAGTGGTCAGTTAAAACTCCCTTGCCATAATCTGATAGGATGACAAGATTTACATCATCAAGTTTGTTGATGCTACGTTCTAGTAAATTTTGCTCCATATCTGAGTCAATTACTCCTGTATTCTCATCATCTAGGCGGAGCATTTGCTGGGAGTGACTAATGATTCTTGTTTTAACTGTAGTTGGACGGTTTGGATCGGTGACTATCCCATCTGTAATTATATTTAGATTTAGCATTTCACGAGTTAGAATTTCTGCTTCAATATCAGCACCAACTATACCAAGTAGATGAACTTGACAGCCGAGAGTAGCTAAGTTACAAGCGACGTTACCCGCTCCTCCAAGTGATACTGTTTTTTTATTAACCCTAACCACTGGAACGGGTGCTTCGGGAGATATACGAGAAACGCTACCCCAGATATATCGATCTAGCATTAAATCACCAATTACGGCAATTTTGATATTGATAAATTTTTCTCTGATTAACTGCTGGGTTGTAGATTGATTAAGAAATATAAGCATTTTTTACTATTGTTAAATGAGCGATATGTGATTGAATAAGCTTAGATTTACAACTATACTTCAATCCATTTTTTATCTTTCACCCCAGGCAAACGATGTTTCATGCCAAACTGAGCCCGCGGATGTCCAAAGCAGGTAGCAGGTTCTATTTCAGGTAACCAACTACAGGCAATATCTTCTCGGATGAAGAAGGCATTTGTAGCGATAGCATTCGTTCCCACCAGGCGATAGCCTTTTTCTTTACCTAACTTAACAAAGGCTAGTAGAGAAGCGCCGGCATAATCAGAACCATATTGGGTAAACTCTGCCTTGAAATCATCTGCATAGGGAACAGTGACAGAAACATCAGGTCCCCAGAGATGATTAAATTCAAGAACTACCACTCTCGGAGAAATGCAAGAAATTTCTTTCCATAGCCAATAATCAATCCCATCAATATCTAAAGAGAGAAGGTCTATTTCTCCATTGAAACCATTTTCAGCAATAGTTTGATTAACATTTTTGGCTGTAATCCATTGACAAGTAATTGAAGGCGGCCAATACTTTGTATCTGGGTGTTTGGAGTATAATCTTTTAGCATTTTCTACATTTTCTTGCCGACCATCACATAGTAAACCCAACCATCTATGGTTAATAATTAGATTGGCTGTATTGCATTCAATTCCATCACCAGCACAAATTTCAACGCACTTTTTATTGGTCGTGCCAATAAGTGAAAATATATAAAGGAGAATACCATCTTCCTCATTTTGAGAATGTACTCTAAACCCAACCTCGCTAAATGATAATGGATTAGAACCCTGCTGATATAGTTGTCGATACTGTAGACTTAACCCTCGCTGTTCTATAGAATTTGAAATTATCAAATACTTCGATCTCAATAATAATTGAGCAATAAAGTCTAGTTGTTTAATCAAAAAGTTTTTTATCATTTTTGTCTTTCCAAAACTAATTTTAAATTGCAAATTAAACTAGAAAATTAGCTGTACTCATCAGTCTTTCATCATTTTTTTAGCATAGGTTATAAAGTTAGTGCCAATTTTTTTGGTCTGAATTGAAGGAAATGCTATTTCTTCTAACTCTCGTTTCATATCCACAACCAATGTTAAGTTTCATTAAACTATTCTCCTTTCATTGAATTATCAAGTACATTCATCAATTCATCAATCTCTCTTGTTACTGTTGAAACAGAAATATCTTTAACACACAATGGGGTATCAAATTTACATTTCCAATCACAGTAAAAACAATCTAGTTCTTCTGTAGCAGCTCTAAATAGCTTGGGATCGCCATAGGGAAAGAACCGCTTATAATGTCCTCCTCCAATTACACAGACTGTAGGTGTATTAACTGCAACAGCCAGATGAGCTGGGCTGCTATCCATAGTAACACAAAGTTTAGCACTAGAGATCAAAGCACTCAGTTGAGCTAAATCGGTAGAACCACAGAGGCAAGCCACTTTTGCTCCTTTGAGGTTTTTCTGTATTTCTACTGAAATGATTTTATCGGCTTGAGTTCCACAGATAAGAGCAGGTATCCTATATTTATTCCATATATAATCGATTACAGATGCAATTTTTTGAGCAGGCCATATTCTGTACTTCGCCGATGCTCCTGGACAAAATATAGTGAAAGGAGGTTTAATTCCGTGAGAAGTAGCTAATTTCATAGATTCATCAACTATGGTTTCTGGGATTTTCCATCTAGGTATGCCATCAACTGACTTATTTATACCTAACTCCTTGACAAAACTAACGTTTCTTTCTACTTCCGAAGGCCAGCCAGATTTTACCGAGATTAACCTTGTATAATTGCTATTATTTTTTTGTTTTCTTTGCTCAGTTATATTCAGACAATTTCCATCTATTCCGATCTTTTCATTGGCATTAGTAATGAAAACCAACTGATCTCCATCAGATGTTCGCGAATACACTGGATACAATACTGTATTATAAGAGAAGTTCTGTAGAAATTTTTGGAACTTAAAGCGATAGATTAGGTTTCTACGAAATATCAGTCTATTTATAGAAATGAATGAATCAAAAACTGGCTCAAAGCTAATAACGCCTAGACGTATAAATTCAGCAAGACTTTTGTATTCTTGAGAGCCTAAAAGTGTTATTTCCCATTCTTGATTGGGATAAAGTTCACGTATTGACGGTAAAATTCCTGTAAATATGATGAAATCACCAATAGCATCTGGCCTAATTATTAAAAGCTGTTTTTTTTGAGCAACTCTAGCAATTTTTGAACCTGAGATTGAATAGGTTAGTGATACTAATAAATCAATTAAGTCTCGAGCAAAATTAGCGAGTTTAGAATGTAGAGGTAAATCAAAATAATTGAGTGTCATATAAAAGCCTAGTTAGTCAGGTCAGTTTTTGAACTATAATAATTGATTCAAAGCCATACAGACTCCAAATATAGCTATTGACTTTCATTGGCTTTTGAAAAAATTTACTTTTTACATACTCCTTTATAATTGAAAAAAATCCAACAAAGGCATAAGCTAAGGGTTGATACCTATCTTTTAGGTATATAGGTTTACAACCATTTTTAACTAGAATATTTAATATTTCTCTGAGTGAAGGTATCCATTTATGAGTATTATCATCATAAAAATTTAAAGTTCCTTCTGCACTGGGAAAATAGATTGTATCTTCGGCGGGAAATGCCAGATAAAATATTCCACCAGCTTTAATTTTACTAGCTAAAGCAACTAAAATTTCTCGAGGATCTTCAAGGTGTTCAATCACATGACTCATGATAATAAAATCATAATAATTATCTTTTAACGCATCTTGTACTTGGGATAGAAAATCTTTGGGATGACAATTTAATATCAATAATTCATCGGCTATTTTCCTGTCATTATCATCAAGATTGTACTCTGCTATATCTAATCCTGTATAAATTATATTGGGATATAATGATTTGTACCTTGTCGGAGAATGATTACCACATCCGAGATCAAGTAAGTTTATATCTGGTTTTTTTGTATAACTATTTTGCAAATATTTATGAAGTGGGTGAGTTCCAAATATAAAACTTTTGAGCATTTTTATCGCTCGATGCTGCTTAATTTTCTGCTTATAAATTTTTACCACGTTGCTAATATTCATAGTACTAGATTTATTATATTAATCCCTAAGGTGTAAAGGTAGAATCAACTACTTGACATAATATATGTCCGATTAGAATATGTGCCTCTTGAATTCGGGCTGTATTATTAGAAGGAACTATCAAAGATAAGTTTACAACATTTTTTATTTCTCCGCAACCTTTACCTAGTAGAGCCTCTGTTTGACAACCGAGAGATGCAGCCGCCGTCAACGCTTGTAGTACATTTTTGCTATTGCCAGATGTAGAGATACCAATAACTAGATCCTCAGCATTAGCTAATGCCTCAACTTGGCGACTAAATATATTGTCATAACCATAATCATTTCCAATCGAAGTTAAAATTGAGGTATCTGTTGTTAAGGCAATCGCTGGAAGTCCACGACGTTCTGTGGTGAATCGCCCTACCATCTCCGCTGCTATATGTTGTGCATCAGCAGCACTACCCCCATTGCCCATTAACAAAATTTTGTTTCCTGTTTTTAGAGTTTTGACTACAAGAGTAGCTAGTTGTTGAATCTCTGCTAAGTAATTAGCTAGAGAGTTAATAACCAAAGTATGCTCTTCCACACTCTGTTGTATCTGTTTTTGTAAGAGGAAGAAGCTGTCTGGATATTCTTGTATGTCTAGATTACTTTCCATAGTATGCTTAAAGCAAGTTTTCTAATTTAATTAAAGCTGATTGATAATCTTGATAAGCTTTTGTTTTAATCTGTGAGAATCGTTCCTCAAAACTATCTGCCCCATTCTTGAGATATTGATACTCAGAAATTAAACGAGTCACATCGACATCATTAACAAAAGCATTACGCAAACCAATTTCTTCGGTCATACGAACTCTAGAATCTGTTCCCACAGTAAAAGATGGACGACCAAAACTTGCCAGAATAAAAGCTCCATGAACTCGATTCATAATACCAAATTTCGCTCGAGCATAAAATTTTATATAGTCAATATGATTGTTAGACAGAAAAATATTTGCATCAGGATCGATTTTACGAGCCTCTATAGCCTCAGCCATGTTATGGCAAACAAAAATACACTGTTCTTGATTCTTGATTTGATTATAGAATTCTAGAAAATTTATCTCCCATTTATGAATATCAATATCTTGATTAAATCCGTAATGAGATGACCCTTTCATGTAGTTTAATGCCACAAAACTAGGCTCTTCAGGCTCAATACCTAAATTGTCTCTAGCAAAAATTGCCGAACAGGGAATAATAGGAGCATTGAGTCCAAGACTATTCAATATTTTTCCTGCCAAACTATCACGAACTGTAGTAATTTGTGTTATTTCGTGTAATTTTTTAACGTAATCCACATCTTTCTGGGAACAAAGAAATTCAGTACCATCACTGTGATATGTTTGGCAAGAACCTGCTGCTAAATTAATAAATGGAACTCGTTCTTGGATAAGTTTATAACGACGGCAAATGAGCGGATCAAACCAATCACTATTAGCGCAATTAGGTCCACCTTTATGAGACCAGTAAACAGGTGCTCCACTTTGCACCAGTAAATCAGCTTCTAGAAGTCTGTCTTTTGTCAATTTTAATGGTAGCAGTCGATCAACAGGTTTGGAAAAGCGTAAATTCCGAAACCACTCAAAACCATATCTAGATGTGATGGGGGAGTGTTTATGTACATTTTGAATAGAGAGGTTCTCTCCCGGAAACCTTTGTTTGAGAAGATAAATTATTCCTTCTCTAATAAAGTCATCTCCTACATTATGATTGATTGTGGTAATTATTGTGACTTTCATAAATCTATTAAATTTGTCTAAAATTAATTAAAATACAATGATATTACACAACTTTTGCGCTGAGGGACTTAAGCAAACTCACAAACTTACGGACATTAGATTTCAAGCTTGATCTTTTAAGAGTGTGTGCGAAGTAAATCTCGTCCGCTTTACGATCCCTATAGATTCCCAAAGGATGCTTCAGAGGAAACTCTATTGCTGAAGTTGACATATTGGCTTCTTTAGTATTGGGGTTAAACGTATGGGTAGCATCTTCTCTAAAACCTATATTTGAAATTAAATTTACATTGGGGGTTATAGAAAGACCGGAGTTAATAAACTTTGCAAAACCCCATTGATAATCCCAGATATCTGTTACACCAGCAGCAATTTTATCATATAAGTTGATTCTGATCAATATCTCTTCTTTATTTTCACAAAAATCATAATATATCTGTTTGTTCTTGACTTCCTTCCATAAACTCATATCAACATCATAATATTTCCACGCCCTTTGCCAAGAAGCCCAGCCCCATGTCGGACCATATTTTGAAAAGTAATAACTTTCACCGATTTTTCTCTTACCATTCAGAAAATTAGAGCCACAAATTTGCATGATTCTTGAATCGTTTCTATAGAGTTTTAGTAATTCCTGACAAAATCGGAAAAAAGTAGAATGAGGCAAGCAGTCATCTTCAAGAATAATCGCCTCTTCAACTTGATCAAAAACCCATGTGATTCCTTTGGCTGGACACCTACCACATCCTAAATTAACATCAGAATAATTAGTCAACACCTCACAATCCCAATCCACGCCCTCGATAATAGCACGAGCCGCCTTACACTTTTCAATATCATCCGGTCTATCAGGACGCGGACCATCAGCAACTACTAATAACTTAGGTGGTTTCGCCTGACGAATAGCTTCAAATACCCTCGCCGTCGTGTCTGGTCGATTAAAAATCAGGAAGGCCACAGGAGTGGTCAGTTGGAAGTCAGCCATAGACGAATTTACTGTTAACTTGTGGTATCCTAACCCACCCTCACCAAATTGTCAACTCTAGGCTAGTGGGATTAGCAATTCTTAGTTTTAGACACAGCAAGCTTTTTTGGGATTTAAAGAACATTTTAAAGGGGGATTTTTGGGGCAACTTTGGGTGTACTATCACGTCAAAAGCCTGAAGACTTCTGAAATGAAATTCGCCATCCCATTGAATTTTACCCCCTATGATGCGAACTAACTCCCAAAAGCCTTGCTACAGGGCAAATTTAGAATTGCTGTAGTGGGACTACCAAAATCCACCTAGACGAAGTCAGAGACTTTCGGGATTAATCCCCAATTCCCTGAGTTTAGCCGCCAATCGTTCGGCTTTTTCTTCGGCTGCCTCAGCTTTCTGTTGTGCTGCCTCAGCTTTCTGTTGTGCTTCCTCAGCCAACTCTCGCGGGGTTGGTAACAAGATTCCATCTAAAGTCGCCCAGCGAATCCAGACGGTTGTTACCCCTCTATATTCTCCCTGCCAACGAACTAAAGCTAATTCCAAACGACCACTGATTAGCCATCCTTTCTCGTTGGGTTGCTGCGGTTCATATAGGCCATCAACTAAGACAAATTCGGCGAAATCTTCAGGATTAAAAGGATCGTACCAGAAATATTCAGGCACTCGTAACTTATCTTGATAAATCTTTTTTTTCTCGGTTTTGTCTATTTGGGCGGTACTTTCTGAGAGTAGTTCAATCACTACATCGGGGGCTTTTCCCTCCTCCCAAGTAACCCAACTTTTTCGCTCCCCTTTTGGTACGTCTAAGACGGCAAAAAAATCAGGTCCTTTGAAGTCTTGATTTTTCAGTTGTGCTGTACTGAAATAGACGAACATATTGCCACTGGCATAACCATCTTCTCGTTGGTCTAGCCAAGGTGATAT
>Ga0315899_10004811_pt1 | contig 14565 bp, 12 predicted proteins | sample LakEriMetagenome_2_FD_203518 | JGI IMG/M metagenome (GOLD analysis project Ga0315899, IMG submission 203518) | Freshwater fungal communities from buoy surface, Lake Erie, Ohio, United States - Buoy 4 MA112 | ecosystem: Environmental > Aquatic > Freshwater > Lake | place: USA: Lake Erie, Ohio... | reverse complement strand
CTACCGCAGGTATACCTATGCAGACGACCTGCCTGCGAGAAGTTCGTTCGAGCAACCGCCGGGGGCGGGCCTGATCCTGCCGGCAGGAACGGACCTTGATTCCACTTACTTCTTGTACGGCAGCGATTTACAACTCTGCTGGGAGGAGGTTCGCCGCACGGGGGAGGAAATCCCATTGCTGCCGGTTCGCTGTGTGCACTACCGGAGTTCGGGGGGGACAGGAGCAGCCGCGGACCGGGCGCGCTTGCGGGCGGACAGTGCCTTGGCATTCTGTGCATTTTTTGCTCGGACCCGACCGCGGCGTGCAGCCGCGTGGTGGGGGGTGTTCGTGGTCGGGTCGGTGGTTTCCGCCCTGTTGCGGGCTCCGCGGGCCCCGAAGTGGGAAGCTCTGAGCCGCTTTTTGGGTCGAAAAACGTACCAAATCCCCTGATGGATTGCTGCATCGGAGTGGTGGCGTTCGGGGCAGAGGCGTCCTTGTTCGCCTTGATGGCTCAGGTGCGGAAAGCTTATCCCGCGCTCGCATGTGCCGTGGTGGACCACACCGAGTCGACCGAGGAAGCGGCGGCGATTGCAGCGGAAGCGTCCCGCCACCGTTGGACGTACATGCATCGGGAGAATGGCGGATTTGCTGCGGGAGTGCAGGCCTTGCTGGATGGGGCTGCGCCGCACGCCTTCCTGTTCGTGGTCAATCCTGACGTGGAGTTTCGCAGTTTCGATGCGTTCGAGCGGTGTTGGGAAGTGGCGCGTTCCGCGCCCCAAACCTTCGCCATCGGCACCACGCTCCACGACCCAGCAGGTCGACCCGTGGCCGGAGTCCTCCCCCCGTTCGATGCGCGCCTCTTGCTGAGCCGGGGCAAGGTGCCGTTGCCGAAAGTCTCCGCAGTTGTTTCGGCAGTGCACGGCGCCTTTTTCGGGTTGAATGTGGCTGCGATGCGGCGCGTGGGGGGGCTCGATGCTTCGCTGTTCCTCTACGCGGAAGAGTTTGATTTGGCCCAAATTGCGCGCAAACACGGCGGACAGATTCGATTTTTACCCACCACCGGCGTGGTGCACCACGGGGAATCGCGACCGGCGCGGCCGATGCAGGTGCTGATGAACCGGGCGAACCTTCTTTATCTCGCACGGAAGTGGCGCAAACCCCTGTTGATCATGGGGTTCAGTCTAGGTCTCTTGCTTCGGCCCGGCTTTCCTTGGAGCGTCCGATTCAGGGCGTGGCGTTGGGCTTTGCGGCCGGTGCCTGCGGACGCCTCCGGCCCGCATCACGGTGCAGCCTCCCGGGAGTTTTGGAGCCATCTCGCGCGCAGCACCTCCAACTCGGAGGGGACGGCACCTTGATACGGCGCTCCCTTTGCTTTTCGGTCGCGCACGAGTTCCTGGAAATACGGGTTTTCAGCCCAACCGGCTTCCCAGCCCTGCCCGATGTTTGTGCGCAGAGCGAATTTCAGATGCAGGAAATAGGGCTGCTCAAGGTTGCCGATTCGGGTCCGGCGTCCACCGACGAAGGCCGGGTAGGTGAAAAACTCGCACGGCTCCCCCATGTAGTAATGGAACGGAGAAACGTTTCTGAAAAAATGCGGTTCGTGGTGTGTGGTCGGATCTACGGTCAAGGTCAGATCCTCTAGATCTGCCAAATCATAGCCGCTTCCGTGCACGATGTCGCATGTTTTGAGCAACGGGCGCAGCGCAAGCATGCTCTCGGGAAGGACGATTTGGTCCGCATCCCATTTCCAAACATGCGAAAACCGCGCATGGCTCAAACAGAAGTTGTAGAAATACGACCGAGAATGCACGGAGTCCGCAGCAAGACGACTGTGACCTTGTTTGCTCGGGAAACACTCGAAAGGATAGGAAAATGCGCGCACCTTCGAAAACCTCGAGGCCAGTTGGCTCGCGATGGATGGCGAATCATCCGTGGACAGATTGTCAAACAACAGGACCTCATCGCAAAACGGCAAAGCGGAAAGGACGGCAGCTTCGAGCGTGAATGCCTCGTTGCGGTAGCGCACGAAAGCAGAAATTCCGAAGGGTGCGTCTTCAGTGCGGGGTGCAGGATTGTATTCCTTCAGCCCCTCGCGGTTGCTGTACTGCCACCGTCTGTCGCCCCAGCGAATGCGGCATTCATTCGTTGCAATGTCGATGTATCGCTTCATCGTAGGCTTGAATGTAGGTCGAGGTTGCAAGCATCATCTGTTGCGCCGATGCAAGGGCCATGCGCCAAGCAGGCGATTCCATACAACGCACCATGTGAGTGGCCCAAAGGCCCGGATCTGACGGAAGGAAAAGGGGGGAATCGCCCGGCAATACCTCTGAGATGCCCTCTGTTTTCGTGGTGAAAAATGGCAACCCGCTGCTGGCGTACTCTAAGAGGACATATCCGAATCCTTCACTTTCAGAGGTCAGGATGCCACAAGAGTAGTGCTCGAGTTCCTTTTGAACGGAAGCCACATTTGAAATCAACTGCGCCCCATCGGTTTGCCGAATCAACTCCTCGGTTTCCGCGCTGTACGCAGTGCCATTCGGTTGGCCGATGATGTCGAGACGCACGGCGTGGGGATGGCAGCGGGCGAGGTCCTTCAGAAGCGCGATGCCTGCGGCATGGTTTTTCTCTGGAAACAAGTTCGCGACCTGCACCAGATTCAACGGCTCATCCATCCGAGGGAACCGCATCGGTTCAAAGGCATGTATCCGGGGACGGATAACCACCGCTGTGCCTTCGAATCCCACGTTCCGCCACCGGTCAATGCCGGCGTGGCTCAAGGCAATGCACAGCGATTTCTTCAAACGGGCTGCAACCGCAGGCGTTTGGAAAGGATGAACGGCACCAGCAGGTTCGCGGAAAACGTGGTATGCACGCTTCCATCGGGCCAGACGCATCCCCGTGCCGACGGTGTCAATGTGGCAACTGACGATTGCATCGACGTTTCTAGGCAAGGCCCGGTAAAGGCGCCACAGATAGGTCCACCTCCCTGCGAAACCCATCGGGATGTCCACATCTAACAGGGAGACGTTGAAGCGGGATTCCGCAAGAAAAGAGGAAACAAACTTCTCCACGCCTCCCGTTTCTGAAGCGTGTTTGAGCAGCACGACGTTCATGGCGCGAGAACGCGTTGAAGCAAGGTTTCGCACCAAACAGGGGGCGTATATGTCAGGCCGATGCGGCGAGAGGCTTCCGATTGCTCTGCGCGCACGGCAAGCGGGGTTTCGAGGAGGGACCGCAACGAAGCCGCGAGTTGGTTCGGGTCCAGCACGGTGCCATTGACTCCGGCCCTGAGAAATGCAGACGCGGAACCTACCGCGGGAGTCGCAGCGAGAGGGAGCCCAGCGAGGGCCATCTCGTGCAAAACGACCCCCCACGGTTCGCGGACACTGGGCAGGATAAAGACCGCTGCGTCGCACAAGACATCCGGGAGTTCCGCGGGTTGCAGGAAGCCGTGGTGGGTAATCTGGGGGTGTGCGAGACGGGCAGCGGCAAGGGGGCCGGTGCCGATTGCATGCAATTCCCACTGTGGAAATGCCGATGAAAGCGCTGCGAATTCCCGCTGCAACGTGTCGATGCCTTTCGAGGGGTGGTACCGACCGGCAAAAACGAGGGCCGGACGGAGGCGGCCGAGGTGGGATCTGCGCCGTTCGTAGGCCGCATGAAACGGCTCCGGATCCGCGCAATAAAGGCCGATGGATCGGCGGTTCTCGGGAAATCCGAGGCGCACAGCGTAGGGCATTTGGGGCGCTCCGGGCACCCAAATCCGGTCGAAAAAGCGGTGCAAGGTGTGCGGCGCGACCGTTGCAGCCAGCCGCTGTTTCCAAGTGCCTCTCCAGTGGTTGTCCATGCACAGCACCACGGGGATGTGCGGGCGCCAGGCACGAGCAGCCGCGAGGTACTGCCGGTCGATCCAGCCGGAGACCAGGAGGGCGGTGGGGGAGATTTGGTCAAGCACGCGCTCGATCCCCGGAAGGCCTAGATCGGATTTCAGCAAGCGGACGACCGGACCGGTCGCGGGCAACTCGAACGGCGCGTCAGGATGCGCGTCCCAGTGGATTACGTGCACGGATTCCACATCGGGATGCGCCGCGAGCGCAGCGGTGCAAGCCCCGAGATACCCGGCCCATTCCGCATGAAGAAACACGATGCGGTGTTTCATGGTAGATCCCTCATCGTGCGGTCTCGAACAGGAACGGCGGGGTTGCCGCGGTACACGGTCCATGCCTTCAGCCTGCCGCGGGCCACGGATCCCAGCGCAAGGACGCTGTGGCTTTCGCATGTCGATTCCGGCCCGACCACTGCTCGGGCGCCGATCCAGACCCCGGCTTCGAGGACCACCTCGCCTTGCAACAAATCGAAGGTCGTGCTGCGGTAATCGTGGTTGCCACAGAGCAGCATCGCACCCTGCGAGATGCAGCAATGTGGTCCGATGGCCACCGCGACGAGGTTGTCAATCCACACCCCTTCTCCGATCCAGGCGTGGTCCCCGATCTCAAGCTTCCACGGATACTTGATGGTGAGCCGCGGTTTGAGCACGACACCTCGGCCTATGCTTGCGCCGAAACTGCGGAGGAGTGCGCGCTTGAGGCCAGATGGATACGGCAGTGGAGTCGCAAAAAAAGCGCGTGAAACCAGCGTCCAAGCGATGCGTCGCAGCAGCGGGCCGCGATCGTGTGCGGCATTCGAATACCGGTCTAAGCGCACCGTCAGCTGGGGTTCCATCCGGGAGAGGGGGGGGGTAATGGGCCAAATCAACATGCGTGTCGCACGCAGCAGCGAGGTCGCTGTCGTGGGTCACGATCAGTACGTTCACCCCGCGGTCGGCCTCCTCTCGGAGCACCGCAAGAACGTCCTCTCGAAGCGCAGGATCCAGTGCGCTCGTCACCTCATCGACCAGCAGCACAGGGCGGTTCAGATGCAATGCGCGCAGCAGGGCCAAACGCTGTTGCTGTCCGCCGCTGAGGTTGCTTCCTCCTTCGCTCAACACAAAGCGCAGCGGGTCGGGTCCTAAACACCCCTCCAGCCCAAGCCGCCGCACCCAGGCCTCAGCGCGTTCTGCGTCCACCTTGAGTTCCGGAACGCGCAGGGTCAGATTGTCTGCCACCGTTCCGCGGAAAAGAAACGGGTGCTGACTGACGTAGGCGCAGTGCCCCAGCCAATGCGTTGCCGTCAACTCCACCCCGAGCACGTATACCCCCTCCGCAGTTCGGATGCGCACAGAGCCCGCGGCAGGCACATGCAGTCCGAGGAGGGTGCGCATCAGGGAACTTTTCCCAGAACCCGAGGGTCCCACGATGGCATGCAGATGTCCGGGGGCAAATGTGGCCTGCACGTTTGCCAAAAACACCCCTTCGGCATGCTCGTGTCGGAGGGCAATCGCATCGAGCTCGATTTCTACAGGGCCATCCAAGGGAGGACCCTCGCCTCCTGCGGCGGAAGGGATGTTCTGCGAGAAAAAAGGAAGGGCTGTTGTAGGTTTCAAGGCTTCGAGAACGTGCATGTGGCCGCGCATTGCGAGCAAAGCACCGGAAATGCGACTCAAGGAGGGCATGGCGCGGTACGCGCTCAGAGCGAGCAAGCTCAGTACGCCTACAAAACCGGAGGGTGCACTGTCTGCCAGGATGCTTACGCCGATGGCGCCTGCAATGGCTAGGACGGCGAGTACTTCGTAGACCTTCGCGGGGACGATGCCGATGACGGCAGTGGCCGCGGCGGTGTCAAGGACGACCTTCCGGTCGCGGAGGTAAGCTGCTCGGATGGCATCTCCTGCCCGAAACGAGAGGATTTCAAGATGCCCTCGGATGGCGTCCGCAATCAAGGAATTCGTGGAAGGTTCAACCCGGTTCCGCAAGGCACTGTAGCGGGAGAGCCGCTTCCGTGTAGCCATCCGAATGAAAAGAACTCCGGTGCCCAGCAGCAAAGCCACACTCACAAAAACCACTGGATTGTAAACGACAAGGACCGTTGCGATGAGCGCGACTGTGGCCACCTCGCTGAGGGCGAGCAGACCACCTGCGAGGAACGTGTTCGCAAACAAGAAGGGCCAGGCGTTGATTTCGGCCAGGACTTTTCCGGTATCCGTGGCCCAAAGTCCCGCTGAGGGAGCCTCAAAGTGCACGCGCCACATGTCTCCGGAAAGCCTGTGTGCGATGCTGAACGAAAACCGAGAGAGCAGCCCCGTCACCGCCAGACCGATGGCAGCCTTGACCAGAAAAGCGACGACCATGCAACCGGTGAGTGCCAGCAAGACTTCCCGCGGGGTTTCGATGCCCCACTCCGCCGCAAAGGGCAGGATCTCTCGAAAAAACGGGTTTCCCTGCAGTTCCGCAGGTTGAACCACCATTTGGATGACGGGGAGCACGGCGGCAAGGCCGAACAGGTCTACCAGGCTGTTCAACGCAAGGGCAAGAAGCACCAGGGTGGAGCGTTTCCTTTCACCGGGTGTCAGCAAACGCCCAACGCGCCACAACGTTGCAGGCTTGATGGTAGTGGGCGGGTTCGTAAGGACATCCATTGCGTTCTCGTCAAAGCTACCGCAACCCTGAAAAAGTTTGCCAAACCGTGACCGCGGTCGAACACCGCGGCCCGTCGCAGGTTGTAGTTTCGCAGACACAACAGCAACCATTTTTCGATACACATGCAACACGAACAGCACGGAACGGCGGCCGAAGGCGGCAAGTGCCCGGTCATGCACGGCGCGATGGGACAGGCCGCCGGTGGGGGCATGCGCAACCACCATTGGTGGCCGAATGCATTGGATTTGGGGATTTTGCGGATGCATTCGTCCCTGTCGGATCCGATGGGAGAGGGGTTCGACTACGCGAAAGAATTCGCGACGCTCGACCTCGCAGCGGTGAAGTCCGACCTTGAAAAAGCCATGACCGATTCGCAGGCGTGGTGGCCCGCGGACTACGGCCACTACGGCCCGTTCTTCATCCGGATGGCATGGCACAGCGCCGGCACGTACCGCATTGCGGACGGGCGCGGTGGAGCGGGTGCTGGTACACAGCGGTTTGCGCCGTTGAACAGCTGGCCGGACAACGCGAATTTGGACAAGGCGCGGCTGTTGCTTTGGCCCATCAAGCAGAAATACGGTCGGAAGATTTCGTGGGCAGATCTCATGATCCTTGCCGGCAACGTCGCGCTGGAATCGATGGGATTCAAGACGTTCGGGTTCGCCGGCGGCCGCGCGGACGTGTGGGAGCCGGAGGAGGACATCTACTGGGGTTCCGAGGCGGAGTGGCTGGCAGACAAGCGCTACAAGGGCGAGCGTGAGTTAGACAATCCGCTTGCAGCGGTCCAAATGGGGCTCATCTACGTGAATCCTCAAGGCCCGAACGGGAATCCCGATCCCCTGGCCGCAGCGCGCGACATCCGTGAAACGTTCGCGCGGATGGCCATGAACGACGAGGAGACCGTGGCCCTTGTGGCCGGTGGCCACACCTTCGGCAAGACCCACGGTGCGGCAGATCCGGAGAAGTACGTGGGGCCCGAGCCGGCAGGAGCCGCCATCGCCGAGCAAAGCCAAGGCTGGCGCAATACCTACGGAACCGGACACGGCGAGCACACCATCACCAGCGGACTCGAAGGAGCGTGGACGACCACGCCGACGCAGTGGAGCAACAACTACTTCGAGAACCTCTTCGGCTTCGAGTGGGAACTGACCGCCAGCCCGGCAGGAGCGAAGCAATGGACGCCGAAGGGCGGGGCAGGTGCCGGAACCGTGCCTGATGCGCACAACCCGGAGAAACGCCACGCGCCGATGATGCTGACGACGGACCTCGCCCTGCGGATGGATCCGGCGTACGAGAAGATCTCGCGTCGGTTTTATGAGCATCCGGAGGAATTCGCAGATGCGTTTGCGCGCGCTTGGTTCAAGCTGACACATCGGGACATGGGCCCCCGTGCGCGGTACATCGGAGCAGAGGTGCCGGCGGAAGTGTTGATTTGGCAAGATCCTTTGCCGGCGGTACATCACGCCCTTGTGGACGCTTCGGATGTGGCGCATTTGAAGGCACAGGTGCTGGCGACGGGGCTGTCGGTCTCGGACCTTGTGTCGACGGCATGGGCATCGGCTTCCACGTACCGGAATTCGGACAAGCGCGGCGGGGCGAACGGTGCGCGCATCCGGTTGAGCCCGGCGCGTTTTTGGGCCGTCAACCGCCCGGAACACCTCGGCCGCATCCTCGATGCGCTGGAAGGGGTGCGCGCGGCGTTCAACGCTGCTGCCACCGGCGGCAAGCAGATTTCCATGGCGGACCTCATTGTGCTGGCCGGCGGTGCGGGCATCGAAGAAGCGGCCCGGCGTGCTGGAACTTCTGTACATGTGCCGTTCACACCGGGTCGGACCGATGCGGACCAAGCATCTACGGATGTAGCCTCGTATGCGGTGCTCGAGCCCCAGGCGGACGGGTTCCGCAACTACGCGAAGCCACGGCACGGTGCGACGCCCGAAGAAATGCTCGTGGACAAGGCGCAGCTGCTGACCTTGACTGCGCCGGAGATGACGGTGCTGCTCGGCGGATTGCGTGTGCTCGGCGCAAATGCCGACGGATCGATGCACGGGGTCTTCACGGGCCGCCCGGGGGAGCTGACGAACGATTGGTTTGTGAACCTGCTCGATTTGCGCACGAAGTGGTCGGCCGTGTCGCCGGCGGAAGCGGAGTTCGAAGGCCACGACCGGTTGACGGGCGATCTGAAATGGAAGGGTACGCGGGTGGATCTGATCTTCGGGTCGAACACGGAGCTGCGCGCCATTGCCGAGGTGTACGGTTGCGCGGACGGGGCGGAGAAGTTCCGCAGCGACTTTGTGCAAGCGTGGGTCAAGGTGATGGAACTCGACCGCTTCGACCTGCATTCCTGATTTTTTCGCGGGTTTTTGCGCGTGGCCTCGGAGGACTACCTTCGGGGCCATGCGCGTTTTGAATGCGGTCAGGGGGGGGCTGTGGGCGGTGGTGTGGGTCTGCTGCGCCGGGCTGTTCCCGGCCGCAGCCCAAACGTATTTCCTCAACGGAACCGCGGTGGATGCAGGGGCGGACTGCTACCAACTCACCACCACGCAACCCACCCAAAACGGCGCCGTCTGGTATGCCGACCAGCTCGACCTCAACGCGCCCTTCGACGTGCGCTTCGAGCTCAACTTCGGTACCCTTGACGGAAACGGCGCCGACGGCATCATGTTCGTGCTGCAGCAGGTGGGCACTTCGGCGCTCGGAGCGAGCGGCGGCGGGTTGGGGTTTTTGGGGTTCGGAACGAGCTTCGGGGTGGAGTTCGATACGTGGCAGAACGCCGACTTCGGAGACCCGTTCGCGGACCACATCGGCCTGGTCTCCGACGGCAGCGTCGTGCACACGGCGGCCACGGCGTACAGCCCCACGGTGCAGATGTCGTCGACGAACGCGAATGTGGAGGACGGACAGCCACACTCCGGCCGGATTGTATGGGATCCGGCGACGCAGGAGGTGGCGGTGTACTTCGATTGCGTGCTGCGGCTCACGGCGGTCGTTGACCTCGTGGGGGACGTGTTCGGCGGGAATCCCGCGGTTTGGTGGGGCTTCACAGGCTCGACCGGGGGCTCTTTCAATGTCCAAACCGTCTGCCTCCAAGCGAACAGTCTCGCCACGCCTGAAGAGGTGGAGCTGTGTCTCGGGGCGGAGCTGACGCTGAATGCAGTAGGCGAGGCGGGCTCGGCGTACCTGTGGGAGCCGCCGGACTTTTTGAGCGACCCGACGGTGGCCAGTCCGGTGTGCACGCCTGCGGAGTCGGTGACGTATACGGTGACGTACATGGACGCGTGTGATGGGGTGGTGACGGACACCGTGCATGTTGCGTTGGTGCCGCTGGAGCTGGCATGGATGGGTGGGCCGCCTTTCGGGGTGACGTGCGTTGAGGCGGAGGTGGAGCTGGGCGTTGCGGCGAGTCTCGGGGCGGGGGTGGACTACGTTTGGAGCGCGGAGCCGCCGGGCATCCTCGCCGGGGCGGCCGGGCCGCAGGCCACCGCGACGGGGGCGGGGACGGTGACGGTGGTGGCCACGGCCGGCGATGGCGCATGCACGGCTCAACTGACGACAGAAGTGGAAGAGGACGTGCAGCCCATCGCGGTGGAGCTGTCGGCCTCGGCCGAGGCCATCGACTGCGATACGCCGGAGGTGCTGCTGACCGCGACGGCGGCCGCACCCGGTGCCGTCCTCACCTGGTCCGCCACGACGGGAGCATTTGAAATCCTCGACGCCACGGCGGCGACGCTGCTCGCCGGCGGCACCGTGACGGTCACGTCGCTCAATCCCGCGAACGGCTGCACCGCCACCGCCGCAGTCACCGTGCCCGAGGACTTCACCTACCCCGTGGTTGAGGCCGGCACAGCCGACACCTTGACGTGCCGCGCACCTGCCGCGCCCGTGCTGGGCGCCTCCATCGATCCCACCGGCTACACGGCCCAGTGGGAATGGGACGTGCCGAGCGGCGGCGTCCTCCTCGACCCGGCCACCCTCACCCCCACGGCCGCCGCTCCCGGCACGTACACCCTCAGCGTGACCTTCCTGGAAAACGGCTGCACCGGCACCGACTCGCTGACCGTGGTCCTCGACCCGGAAGCGAGCGTCGACGCCTCGACCGCGGTGGCCCCGAACGTCTTCACGCCGGACGGCAACGACGTCAACCGCTACTTCCACCCGTTCCTGCCCGAGGACCCCAGCTTCAACCTGCTGGGCATCGTAGACCGGTACGATTTGGCAGTCTACAACCGCTGGGGCAACGAGGTGTACCGCACGAACGGCTTGCCGGTGCGTTGGGACGGCTTTACCGGAGCAGGCGATCCGCTCACGGAAGGCACCTACTACTACACGTGCAACTTCCGCATCGTGTGCGGCGGGGTCCAAGAACGCACCCTCCACGGCGCGGTGGAGCTGCTTCGTGGACCGGAGTGAGGGGGAATTCAGAAACGAATTGTACCTTCAGGGGATGGATCGGAAGGACTTCATCCGCACCGGATTGCTTGGGACCGGTGTGTTCGTGACGGGCGCTGCGGCGCTCGGCGCCACTTCGAACGGAATCGACGAATTGACGGGGCTCCGGCCCCTCGCGATGCCTCCGGACGTGGTGGGATTCAACCACTTGCCAGCTGAGCTGGACGAGGCAGGCGACCACTACATCGTGCACCGCGCCGCCACCCGGGGCCACGCAAACCGCGGCTGGCTGGACACCCACCACACGTTCAGCTTTTCAAGCTACTACAACCCCGAACGCATGCATTTCGGGGCGCTGCGCGTCATCAACGACGATGCGATTGCAGGCGGAAGGGGGTTTGGGACCCACCCGCACGACAACATGGAAATCGTCACGATTCCGCTCGAGGGCGACCTGCGCCACCGCGACAGCATGGGCAACACGTCGGTCATCGCGCACGGCGACGTGCAGGTGATGAGCGCGGGCACGGGCATCACGCACAGCGAGTTCAATGCGAACCCTGACCGGGACGTGAAGTTGCTGCAGATTTGGATGTTTCCGAAGCGCCGCTCGGTCGAGCCGCGCTACGGCCAAATCTCCCTCGACACCCGCGACCGCCACAACCGCTTCCAACAAATCCTCTCGCCCTCCCCGGATGACGAGGGCGTGTGGGTCCACCAAGATGCGTGGTTCCACATGGGCCGCTTCGACCGCGGCCGCCGCTCGGACTACGCCATCCGCCGCCCGGGCAACGGGGTCTATGCCTTCGTCGTCGCCGGCTCGTTCCGCTTCACCGACACGGCGCTCGACCTCACCCTTGAAACGCGGGACGGGTTGGGGATTTGGAATGTGGCGTCCCTGCACTGCGAAGCCCTCACCGACGGCGCGGAGCTGCTGCTGATGGACGTGCCGATGGTACTCTGAGCCAGTGTGAGGGATGAGGCGCCTGCTTCGCAGGCGAGAAGGCGCGGCTTCGCCGCGAAACAGGGATGAGGCGCCTGCTTCGCAGGCGAGAGGGCGCGGCTTCGCCGCGAAACAGGGATGAGGCGCCTGCTTCGCAGGCGAGAGGGCGCGGCTTCGCCGCGAAACAGGGATGAGGGTTAGCGGAAGGTGCAGACAAACTCGGAGCAGCATTCGCTTGTGGAAAACACGAGTTCGACGGCTGAGTCGTGCGTGTCAACCAGCAACGCGAGGGTATCGGCCCCGAGGCCGAAGAAGTCGAGGCACCTGAGCACTTCAGGAGGGAAGAAGGCCGATGCAATCAACGTGACGTTCGCAGGCGTCCCTCCTTCGGAACTGAGGGGCTCATAGGGCATGTCGGTCGGGTCCAACGGCAACGAGAGGAGAACGCTTCCGGAGCATGCGAGGGAGACGGTTCCATCTGCGTTCAGCGCGAGAGCGACTGAATTCAGCCGGGCCCGGTCCTCGTCGGTGACTTCAAGTGCGTACCCCTCTCGCATGCCTCCGACGTTTTCCGAGGCCGTTGCGATCCAAATACGATCATACTGCACGCAATCAAACAGGGTATTCGCACCTGTAGAACCGCTAATTTCCTGCAACGCATAGGTTCTGTATGCAGCGCTCAAGTTCGGTGCACTCGGCGTGCGTGCCGAGTCAGCAGTGGATTGAGCGAACGCTCCCCCCACAGCTCCGAGGCAAATCAGTACCGAAAGGACGGTGCCTTCAATTGCGCGCATCTCCCGAGTCATTCAAATGGTGCGCTGGGTCAGTTCATTCCCGCTCGAGGGCGCGGAGGAGGACGCTGGGAGGTTGGGCGCCTCGCACGGCGACCGAATTCTTCGGGGTGAGGGCGGCAGGGGAATTGGTAGAGCGGGTGATGAGGAAATGCGGAACTGCGTGGATGCCGAGCTGGGCGGCGAGTTGTTCGTCCGCCGCGAGTCCGGTGGCTGCGCCGGTGGCATCTGCGGGCAGGGCGCCGGGCGGGGCCAGCTCGTTCCAGAGGCGGGCGAGGAAGGCGGGGTCGTCGATGTTTTGGCCTTCGGTGAAGTAGGCGCTGAACAGCCGGTGGAGCAGGTGCGGGGCGAAACCGAGGGGGAGGGCTTGTTGCAGCATTTGGTGCGCGCGGGTGGTGTTTGCCGGCACCGCTCGGTCAAAGTTGAATTGCAGTCCTGCGGCCGCGGCGCGTTCTGCAACGGAGGCATGCATCGCGCGCGACTCCCCTTCTGAAATCCCCTTTGTGGCAGCCAGCGTGCTGTACACCGAGGCCCCCGGCGCCACGACGAGCTCGGGCGTCAGCCGGAAACTGTGCGGCACCACCACCACCGATCCCTCTTCAAACGCGGCCACGGCCTGTTTCAGGTGCTCTTCTCCGAGGTAACAAAAGGGACACACCACGTCGGTCCAAACGTGCACAAACACCGTATCTGCAGGAGTTTCCATGGAAGTGGCAGCGGGCATGCTGAAATTGAGCAGGAGCACAAAAGGAGCAAACATCGCAGGAAGGTACGAGTATCTTCGCGCGGTGGAAATCGCACTTGCCTTTCTGACGCTGGCCTTTCTGGAGATTGTGCTCGGCATCGACAACATCATTTTCATCAGCATCCTGACGAACAAGCTGCCCGAGCAGATGCGTCGGCGGGCGCGGACGGCCGGCATCGGTCTGGCGCTCGGGTTCCGCATCGCGATGCTGCTCGGAATTTCGTGGATCATGGGCTTCACGGCGCCGCTGTTCTCCGTGTGGGAACATGCGGTGAGCGGGCGGGATTTGGTCCTCCTCGGCGGCGGATTTTTCCTCCTGTGGAAGAGCACGCGGGAGATTTATGAAATCATGGAGGCGCACGAGGGGCATGGGGAGAAGGAGACGAAGGCCGTCGGCAGCTTTGCCTCCGCCATCGTCCAAATCGCGTTGCTCGATATCGTGTTCAGCTTCGACAGCATCCTCACCGCGATCGGCATGACCGATGACATCCCGGTCATGGTCGCTGCCATCGTCGTCTCGCTCGCGGTCATGCTGGCCTTCAGCGGCAAAATCGCGGCCATCATCGAGAAGCACCCGTCCTTGCAGGTGCTCTCGCTCGCCTTCCTCATCCTCATCGGCTGCCTCCTCGTCGCGGAGTCGATGGGCCAACACGTCCCCAAGGCCTACATCTACGTCGCCGTAGGCTTCTCGCTCCTCGTCGAGCTGGTCAACATCCGCGGCAACCTGCGTAGCGGAAAACAGGGATGATGGGGCGCTTCGCGCCAAAAAAGAGTGAGGGGGCGCTTCGCGCCCGAGTGTAAAGTGGTGAGGGGAATGGTGTCCTTTGACGGCATAACCATTCCGGAAACCTGAAAGCGGCGAAGCCGCGCCCTCTCGCCGCGGAGCGGCGCCTCTAGCCTGCGAAGCAGGCGCCCTCTCGCCGCGCAGCGGCGCCTCCAGCCTGCGAAGCAGACGCCCTCTCGCCGCGCAGCGGCGCCTCCAGCCTGCGAAGCAGGCGCCCTCATCCCGGATTTTGAATCAGCGCTTCCACCACTTCGCGTTGGGTGCTCAGCGTCTTGTCCGCCGCGTACCACTTGTGCAGGTGTTCGCCGTAATGGGGGGCGGTCTCCGGGTTTGCTTTGAGGGCCCGGACCAGTTCCGTGGCCACTGCGGGCCGCGGGCCCCAAACCCCTTGCACTGAGCCATCCACGCCGAGGGCGAT
>Ga0315899_10004810_pt1 | contig 14566 bp, 10 predicted proteins | sample LakEriMetagenome_2_FD_203518 | JGI IMG/M metagenome (GOLD analysis project Ga0315899, IMG submission 203518) | Freshwater fungal communities from buoy surface, Lake Erie, Ohio, United States - Buoy 4 MA112 | ecosystem: Environmental > Aquatic > Freshwater > Lake | place: USA: Lake Erie, Ohio... | reverse complement strand
GCCAACTCCAAACCGAGAGCTTGACTCGCAGCGATCCTAACGACCAGCACCACGGACCGCCATTGTCGGCCGTACAATCCGGCCGATCTCCGTCCACCCAGTTAAGTCGACCAGTCCGAAGCGGGTCTGAGTGAGGCCCCGGCAATCCTAGGCCGTTCGCCGGGAGACCGTGGTGGCGACCGCGAGCTGGTGTTCGAGATTGCGATCGGTTTCCTGGTCAGCTCGCAGGGCAGAGAGTTCGTACTCCCAGTCTGCATCCTCATCGTCAATCGCCAAAACCAGGGGGCGATGAACCACGGTCTCGACCGGTACCGGAGCTTCGACCGGCGCAGGAACAACTACCTTGGCGGGCGTCGCCACTGCCCCAGCCGGATTGTAGCGCACCGGCTTGGCCTGGCGCTCGACCACTTCTTTGTGATGCGGCAACACCCGCACATCGGCCTGCAGCGAATGGAACAGGTCACGCATGTGATCGTGGCAGGTGAACATCAGGATCTGATAGCCATTGCGGGCGAATTTCACCAGCAGCTTGGCCGCGCTTCGGGCCCGCTGGGCATCGAAGTTGACCAACACATCATCCAGGACCAGGGGCAGGACAGCTCCGCGGCGGGCATAGGCGTTCACCAGAGCCAAACGCAGGCTGAGATAGACCGCTTCGCGGGTTCCGCGGCTCAACTTGTCCACGCTCAGTGTCTCTCCCTGCTCGTTGTCGACCAGCAATTGCTCACCGATCAACCGCGTCCAGATCCGCACGTAGTGACCTTCCGTCAGTTCCTTGAGATAACCCGAAGCTTCCTTGAGCGTCTCGGGCTGGCGCTTGGCCTCATAATTCTCGCGAATGGCCTCCAGCATCTGAGTCCCGGTCGCCAGCACCTGCCATTGCCGCTGGCAGTCCGCGATTTCGGCCTCGATTGAGTTGAGTTCCAACTGCGCCTGATCCAGTCGCGGATCTTCGCTCAAGGTTTTAATCTCTTGCAGGTATTCACCGCGCAATTGGAGCAGCTTGGCGAGTTCCCCCTTCAACTGCTCGATCTCGGCCTGCAGCCCCTCCCAATGCTTTTCCAAGCCCGCCTGACCATAGGCACTGAGGAGGGGAGCGACGTCCGCCTCTTTTACCTGGTTGCCGAGGGCCGCGGCGATCTGCTCGGAAATCTGCCGACGTTTCTCCATCAGCTTTTCCCGCTGCACATGCTTGACGCTCAACTCGCGATACTCCGACTCGGTCTCCACGCCGACACCGGTCAGCAATTTCTGCTTGAGGGTCAGCAACCGGTCGTGATCGCGCCGCGCCTTGTGAAGGGCACTGCGCAGTTGCCGATAATTGGCCATTAGCTCTTTACGCTGGGCAACCAGTTGCCGCTGCTCGGCCAGTCGGCCCGAGAGGCGATTGAGCCCCTTGAGCGGATCCTTCTCGGCGACGTCGGGTGAGCAATCCTGCAAAAGCTCTGTGACTCGCGCACCCAGCAGGTGCAATTCCCGCTCCCGCTCGACCGCTTCGGCCTTGAGCGTCTCGAGTCGCGAGTTCACGCCACTCAGTTTGCCGGTCCGCTGGCTCAATTCCTTGACCTGCGAAGGAGTCAGTGACTCAGGCAGTCCAACCCCGCGCAAGCTCGATTGCCATTTCTTTTCCCAGGCTTCCACTTCGCGTTCCTGGGTGTTGATTTGGCGGCGGATATCCTCCAGCCTCATGCGGGCGGCACGCGCCCGATTCTCCATCGGGACCAGGCTTTCCAAACGCTGCAGCTTGGATTCCGAGTCCTGCAATTCCAGTTCGTGCTGGGCGATCCCCTGCGGCAACAACCGATCAATTTCGTCGCGTTCACTTCGCGAGCGCTTGATTTGCTGCCGGACGAGATCCATCTGATGCCGGAAATCGTCCATGTCTTCCTTGGCCAGACGCTCCCAGTGGTACTTCAGCCCGAGCGAGACGAATCCAAACACCGTGCCGAGAATCATCAGCAAGAAGCCGACGTCGCTGGACACCCCGCTGGCGCGTCCCAGCAACTGCGAGTTCGGCCAGAACTTGTCATGCCAGAGCGAAGAGACGAGGCCGAAACCAGCCATGATGATGCCGGTGACAAACACGATTCCAATCACCGTCAACTTATTGACCGGCAGAACCTGCTCGGCCACGACATTGTCGACCTCGCGCTCCAGTTCCTTCTGATTGCTGGTCAGCTTCTGGATTTTCTCTTCCAGCTCGATTCGCCGTCGCAGTCGATTCACATGCCGGCTGGTTTCGTCCAGCGATTCGGGAATGCTCCCGGTTTGTTCCGAAATCGTTTCTCCCAGCACCTGCTCCTGCTGGCCGACCTCAAACTTGGCCTTGTCGGCCTCGTCCTTCAAGCGGCTGAGCAGGCGGTTCTGTTCGGACAACTGCCGGGCGACACTCCGCAACGCTTGCAGCCGCCGCGTTCCCAGCTCCTGAATGTCCTTGTTCTTCAGCTTGAGCTGAACGCCCAGTCCGCTGACTTCGCCGTTCAGATTGCCTTCGATTTTTTCGATTTCGCCACGCAGCTGAGCCGACTGCCGCTGCAGGGACTCCAGCCAGGGTGAATGCGCGGCGAGGGCCTCGATCCGGCTGCGATTGCGCCAGACATGGCGGTCCAAAGGCAAGGCCGCGGCGTCCCGCCCCAGCTTGGAGCGCTGCTGGGTGGTTTGCTCAATTTTTTCCTTCTGCTTCGCAATCCGCTCATTCAACTCATCCAGCCGGCGGACCTCCACTTCCTCGGGAGCCGGCAACTTGCCGAAGCCTTCAATTTGCTGGGTCAAAACGTTGCGCGAGTTCCACCGGTCCGCGACTTGCATCGCCACATCGACCAGCTTGCTCTCGCGCTCCAGCCGCTTGGTCTCAAGCTGGATCTCCTCCAGCCGGCGGTTCGCATCCTTGGCCTGGGCCGCAACCCGCACCCAGCGCTTGGTCTTGGCGCGGTGCTCGTCGATTTCCTTTCTCAAGGCAGTTCGGCGGGCGTTCAATTTCACCAGCCGCGAATCTTCTTCCTCGTCATCGGACCAAATCGCCTCGCGCCGCCGATTCAAGTCGCGCATGACATCGACCAGCGAAACGCGATCAAGCCCGCTCGTCAGCCGGTAAAGATGCTCCGCCGCCTGGGTGTTGTTGAGCGCACCCAACTCCTGAATTTCACGCAAGCCAACCGAAAAGACATTATTGAAAATGGATTCGTCGATTTGGGAGAGCAACTGGACCATCTGGCTGTTGCCGTGCACGTCGCCTTCGTCAGTATCAATCAACGTCAGGTCACCCTGAATGTCTGCCGGACGATTCGGGTCAACGTGGCGCTGAATCTCAAAGCGTCCCTGGGGCGCCTTGACGAACAGGCTGCCACCCGCCAAGCCACCGTATACGGGCGGGGTGTACTTGTCCAAACGCTCCTCGGCAAATCCGAACAGCATGCTGCGGACAAACTGCATCAAAGTGGTCTTGCCGGCCTCGTTCTGGCCATAAAAGACCGTCATGTCAGGGCCGAGCTGGTCGACCTCCAGACCTTTCCAGACACCAAATCCATCCACTTGCAGGTCGCTGATTCTCACTGCCTGTCCTCCTGTTTGCCGCCAGCTGTCACGAGCCCGGCCTCACGTCCCTGTTCGCCCCACCACCGCGGTTGCAACTTAAGCCACATCGCGGTTCGCAGTCAGATACTCCACACCCATTAAACCGGCCGCACTCAAGACGCGGGTCCGCTCCTCGCCTTGCAATCGCAAGACCTCGGCAACCGCATCTGGCTGGACCGACCGCGGCAAGTAGTCGTGCAACGCCAAACCAATCGACTCATCGCCCTGATATCGCCCCAGCGCCCGGAGATAGTCGCCGAGGATCGTGTCCTCTTCGTACCAGGAAGCCGGCAGTGCCGCCGGGGGATCCGTTTGCAACGAAATGCTCCAAATCCCCTGCTCGCTCCGCCCAAACTCATCGCGGAGCCACTTCAGCGTCTCCTGCTGCAAGCGATGCTGCCGCAGCTGCGGATTGAACTCACCGGCGGGAGAAAGCTGCCAGGTAACCAGCAAGGTCTGTTCGGGATGTTCGGAAATCAACTTCAATGCCCGATCGGTCAACAGCTCGCGAATCTGATCCGGTGTCGAGCTCTCAGCCAAGGCCAGCTTCTGTGGCATCCAACGCACCGAGTCGAGCTCGATGAATTGGGTTCGCACGGTGCCCGTCCCATCGACTCGGACCAGGTGGCAACCATGAGCCCCCGTTTCCTCCGGCCGTCGCGCCTGCGGCGTTCCCGGATAGGCAACCCACGAAGTCGAGCGATCGACCAGCGCCGGCTTGTGCTGACCGCCTAAAGCCCAATAGCGAACATGCTTGGCAGCCAGCACGACCGAGTCGAGTTGGCCATGGGTCATCACGATCGGAAACGGCGCAGCAGCCTCGACGATAAACTCTCCTATCCCCCGGCGCCGATGGTCAAAGCCGCTGGCAATGATCGTCGCCAGCGGCTTCCCACGCCGCTCTACGACCAGTTCGTCCACCGCGGCCGCGGAAAAGGTCTGAACGTTTTTGGGCAATTCCACTGCGGTTGGCCAGCGGTCGGGATAGTCAACTTCTCCGCCACACCAATAGACTCGAATGTTCTTCTCCGCCAGCCGTTCAAACTGGGAGAGCAAAAACGCACTCGCGCGACAGCCCGCCTGCTCCAAGTCGAGCAAATCGCCGGAGAGCAGCACAAAGTCGACCGCTTCAGAAATCGCCAAATCAAAAACGCCGCGGGCAGCTGCATAGGGCGCATTGGCGATCGACTGCTTGAGATGCGCTGGCAACTCGGCCAGCCCCTCCATCTGATCATCGAGATGGAAATCAGCTGCGTGGACAAACTTGAATTCTTCGGGCATTGGCCGCGCTCCCTGCGACGGTGGGATTCCATGCAGCTTCAATCCATCAAGGTCCCCGATCCGGGGCCCGACTGCACTTGCAAATCAATCTAACCAAACCCGCCATCCCTTCAAATAGCAATGAAACCACCCGGTCCCGCCAGACTGCCGCCGCCCCCTCACGGCAGCTAGCACCACCCCCTCCCATGACGCGGAACCAAGCGAGCAGCTATCATTGTCCCCTACTCAATGGATTCCCCCGCACCCCGACGCTCCACCTCATGACCGCTCCGTTTCCCGCACCTCAGTTTTTGTTCGCAGTCTGCCAGCACGGGGCGGAGGGGGTCTGCAAGCAGGAGATCGTCCAGCACCACCCGGAATTGCGGCTCGCTTACTCGCGCCCTGGACTCCTGACGTTTAAGCTGGCGCTGGACGATAAGCTGGCGCCGGAAGAGGCCCAACCGGCGGCGACAAACTGGGGAGACCACCCGACACTCGTCTCGACGTTCGCCCGGACCTTTGGCGTGGTCCTGCAAAAATTCGCCAACGCCAATCTCCAGGAGCAATTGACTGCCATCGCCGAGTTGGTCCGCTCCCTGCCGATGGAGCAACTGCATGTCTGGCAACGCGACGAGGCGTTGCCGGGCGACCGTGGATTCGAACCCTTTCCCACGGTGCTCGCCGAAGAGGTTGGCCAGCAACTGCTCGCGGTGCTCAACACGGATCGCTCGACTCCTTTGGAACTCAACCGAGTCGCGGGCGTGGGACAACGAGTCCTCGATGTGATTCTGGTTCAACCGAACGAGTGGCTGGTAGGATGGCACACGGCCGACTCAATTCCCCAGCGCTGGCCGGGTGGCGTCCCGCCGCTCGACCCGCCTGAGGAAATGGTCAGCCGGGCTTGGCTGAAACTGGCCGAGGCGCTGGAGTGGGGGCGGATCAAAATGGGACCCGAGGACGTCTGCGTCGAAATCGGCAGTTCGCCGGGTGGTGCCGCCCAACTGCTCCTCGACCGCGGTGCTACCGTGATCGCGGTCGACCCGGCGGATCTGGACGAGACCATTGCGGAACACCCTAACCTGACCCATCTCAAAAAGCGCGGCAAGCATGTCCGCAAAGCGGAACTGGCCGAGGCCCGTTGGCTTCTGGTCGACGTGAACGTCGCGCCGAACTACACGCTGGATACCGCCGAGGAAATCGTGACCAGCGCCAAGACCAACATCCGCGGACTGATCCTGACGATGAAGCTGACCGACTGGTCGCTGGCCGAACATATCGAGGGCTATCGCCAGCGCGTGCGGAACTGGGGCTTCAAGGTGATTCGCACCCGCCAACTCGCGTTCAACCGGCACGAGTTCTGTTTGCTGGCGCTCCGCAATCGCTATGATGCCCGCGCCACCAGTGGACGCGGCGATGCCCGCGCCACCAGTGGACGCGGCGATGCCCGCGCCACCAGTGGACGCGGCGATGCCCGCGCCACCAGTGGACGCGGCGATGCCCGCACTCCCAATCAACGCGGCAATTCGCCGCGCAAGTCATCCTGAAGGCCCGCTTCCGCCGAAGCCGGGCCAAAGAACTGCAGACTTGAGCCCCCGCGTTTGGCTCAACCGACCCTGTTCCGCAATTCCTGCAGCAGTCCGTCGACGCTTGCCTTGGCATCGCCAAACAGCATTGCCGTGTTGTCCTTGTAGAACAGCGGGTTGTCGACTCCCGAATAACCGGTGGCCATGCTGCGTTTGAGCACCACGACGTGCTCGGCCTTCCAGACTTCGAGCACCGGCATCCCGTAAATCGGGCTGGAGGGGTCGTCTTGTGCGCCCGGGTTAACGATGTCATTGGCCCCGATGATCAACACGGTTCCCGTTGCGGGGAAGTCGTGATTGATCTCTTCCATCTCGAGCACAATGTCGTAGGGCACATTCGCCTCCGCCAAGAGCACGTTCATATGCCCCGGAAGCCGGCCCGCGACCGGATGAATGGCAAACCGGGTCTCGACCCCCTGCTTTTTGAGCAATTCACAGATTTCCCGAATCGGGTGCTGGGCTTGAGCAACAGCCATTCCGTAGCCGGGAACAATCACGACTGAACCGGAGTTGAGCAACCAGTCGACGGTCTCGCTGGCACTGGTTGTGTGATAGGTCTTCGGCTCGCCTCCGCCTCCGCTCCCGCCCGCCGGCGCTGCAGACTCGCCGCCAAAGCCGCCGAGGATCACGCTCACAAACGAGCGGTTCATCGCGTGACACATGATGTAGCTGAGGATCGCACCACTGCTGCCCACCAACGCCCCGGTCAAAATCAGCAGGTCGTTTTTCAGCATGAACCCGGTAGCCGCGGCGGCCCAGCCGGAGTAGCTGTTGAGCATCGAAACGACGACTGGCATGTCAGCTCCACCAATCGCCAGCACCAGCAGCGCTCCGATGGCGAACGACAAGGCCGTAAGCAAAATCAAAATCAGCATCCCCAGCCAGGTTGCCGTGACCGAGGTCAAGGACAATACCAGCAGCAGGCTGAGCGCAACCAGTCCGCCAAGGATGAAATGCCGGGCTGGCAGCAGCAGCGGCTTGCTGTCAAACCGCCCCTCCAGCTTGCCCCAGGCGACTACCGAACCGGTGAACGTCAATCCGCCAATCAACACACCCAACCCGATTTCGATCAGGTGAATCGTCAACTCGGCGCCCCCATGGCTCAAGTCCAGCTGGAGGTAATTGCTTAGTCCAACCAACACCGCTGCCAAGCCGACGAAGCTGTGGAGAATCGCCACCAGCTGTGGCATGGCAGTCATCTCTACCCGCTTGGCGAGCATCGCACCAACCACGCTGCCTCCCACCAGGGCGATCAGCAGCAAGCTGTATCCCGCGATTCCGAGAATCTGAACTTCTTTCTCACCGACCACCTCCGTTTGGGCCCCGCGAAAGGCGAACGCCGCCAGCACGGCCAAAACCATGCCGATGATTCCCAGCCAGTTGCCCCGGCGCGAAGTCTCATGACGGCTCAGCCCGCCGAGCGAGAAGATAAAGCAGATCCCGGCGACCAGCCAGGCAATCAGGGGAAGCGAATTCATGGATTAACCTTGCTTGCGAAACATCCCCAGCATCCGCTGAGTCACCATAAAGCCACCAACGATGTTGACCGTTGCGATCAACACGGCGAGCGCAGCCAATATCGAACCAAACACTCCGCCCCAGGAGCCGAACGCCCCCACCTGCATGATCCCGCCGACCACGATGATCCCGCTGATTGCATTGGTCACGCTCATCAGCGGCGTGTGCAAGGCTGGAGTGACATTCCAGACCACTTGCCAACCGATGAAACAGGAGAGCACAAACACCGTGAAGTGCCCGACAAAATCAGGCGGTGCATACAAGCCAATCATGGCCAGAATCCAGCTGATGAGCGCAATCCCGCCGCCCACCAGGACCTGCTTGAGCCATTTCGGATAGGCTGTGGTCTCATGCTTTACTTCGGCCTTGGCCGCCGGTGCAGCCGCGGAAGTCGGCGACGGGTTGACAATCTGCGGAGGCGGCCAGGTGACCGCACCTTGATGCGCCACCGTCGTTCCCCGGATCACCTGGTCATCCATATTGACCACCAACTGCCCGTCTTTTGCGGGAGTCATGTCCGTGAGGAGATTCACCAGGTTGTTGGCGTACAGCGTCGAAGATTGCGTCGGCAAACGGCTGGGAAGGTCCGTGTAGCCAATTATCGTCACCCCCTCGGCGCAAATCTTTTCGCCCGGCTTCGTCAACTCGCAATTGCCACCTTGCTCGGCAGCCATGTCGACAATCACGCTGCCGGGACGCATGCTTCGCACCATTTCGGCAGTGATCAATTTGGGAGCCGGTTTGCCGGGAATCAAGGCAGTGGTCACGATGATATCCACTTCCTTCGCCTGCCGGGCAAACAGGTCCATCTCGGCCTTGATGAACTCCGGACTCATTACCTTGGCGTAGCCGCCGGCACCTTCGCCGTCTTCCTTGAAGTCCAGTTCAAGGAACTCCGCGCCCATGCTCTGCACCTGCTCCTTGACCGCAGGACGCGTATCAAAGGCTCGGACAATCGCTCCCAGCCCACGGGCGGTGCCAATTGCCGAAAGCCCTGCGACTCCAGCGCCAATCACCAGTACCTTGGCCGGCGGGACTTTGCCCGCAGCCGTTATCTGTCCGGTAAAGAAACTGCCAAACGCCCCCGCGGCTTCGACCACCGCACGATAACCTGCAATGTTCGCCATCGAGGAAAGCGCGTCGAGTTTCTGGGCTCGCGAGACCCGCGGCACGCAGTCCATCGCCAGCACGGTCACATTCCGCGATGCCAATTGATCGACCAGCGACTTGTTGACTGCCGGCCAGACAAAACTGGCCAGCGTCGCCCCCGCCTTCAACCAGCCGGCCTCTTCCGTTGTGGGCGGCAGCACCTTGAGCACCAAATCGCTCTCACCCCAAATTACCCGGCGGTCGGCGCTGACCTTGGCTCCCGCCGCCACAAACTGCTCGTCCTGAAAACAGGCACGCCCGCCGCAGTCGGCTTCGACCTGAACTTGATAGCCGAGTTTAATCAGTTTCTTTACCGATTCAGGCGTTGCCGCAACTCGACACTCGCCACTTCCCGACTCTCTGGGGATTCCGATGATCATGTTCGATCCTGCACTTGTCTGCGTCGCCACTGCTGTCTCGAAAGCGTCGATTCCCTGCGGGATGCATCGACTGTCGGGCTCACGCCCTATCCGCCAAAGCAAATTGCCTGATGGAGCAACACGCGGGAAAGCACTCCGCGCTCCACCCAGCCAGAGGGCTCCGCATAAACTTAAACCCCAGTAACGAAACGGCAGCTCACTTTATCCAGTGAGCCATCAAGCCGTTTCCAACGGGCCCGCAAAGCCGGAATATCCCGCACAGATTCCAAACTGATATTAAGGGGCTTTCCGCACCCCCGCCACGGGGAGTGCCTTGCGGCGACCAACCGCTCAAGAATTTCCCGGAATTGAACCACAATCTTCCCGCTTCGCCTGCCCGGGCCCGAAGCGAGGAACCGACTCAGAGTCTGCGGCGCAGCACCGGGATGGCGCGGCACTAGGATGGCGCGGCACCGGGATGGCGAGGCAAATCGATGAGACTCGCACGCGAAAATTCCTAGAGCCGCAGCTTCCCGCCCGCCGCGACTACAGTTGGCCGGAATCAGGCATCAAGGCCTCGTCGATCACCTCTTCAGCCACAAAGATTGGCAAGTGTGGATTGCAGGTGACCGCAATCGCGATCGCATCCGAGGGACGGCAATCGACTTCCACCAATTCGCCGTCTTGCTTGATCCGCAGCTTGGCAAAATAAGTCTGCTGCTTCAACTCGCTGATAATCACGCTGTCAAACTCGCCGCCCAGCGCTTCGACTGTGTTGACCAGCAGATCGTGCGTCAACGGCCGGATGCGGGGAAAATCCTTGACTCGCCGGTCAATGCTGGTCGCCTCGTAAATCCCGATCAAAATCGGAAACTGGCGGACGCCATCCACTTCTCGCAAAAAGACCACCTGGTTCTCGTTAATCTCGCTGATGATGATCTTCGCCAATTTCATTTCGACAGGCATGGATGAATCAATCCTTTCCCAAGATCAACAAGCTGAACGGGCCCAATTCCGACAAACTAACCGAGAGAGTGACCGGCCCCCGACTCTCGGCCCGCAGGGCGGCTTGCGATCTGGAATCCTGCCCCGGTAGCATTATAGGTGTTGCGCCGTTGGGCTGCCACGAACAGCCCCAGTTTGCAACGGTTGCTTGGACCAGCTGGCTCGTTGCAATCTGGAACTGCCGCCTTTGGGACCCCGCCGCCCTCGCGGAAATTCGGGGGTTCGCGTGAGCGATGACTCGGGCCAGCAACCTGTCACCGCGGACTTGGCTCCCGCAGGCCAATCGTCTCCACGGGGACAACCTCACCCCGGCCAGCCTTGATCGCTGTGACTTGGTTGGCTGTGACTTGGTTGGCTGTAATTTGGTTGGCTGGCGGTCTGTATTGCGAGCCTCACCTCAGGGTATAACGCCGATTACTGAAACGGGAACATCGCTCGATGGGCGGGCTGCGGTCGATGGCCCGAGCAACGACCGGGAACCGCTTCTTACCTTTCTTTTTCTGGGCTGCAGGCATGCTTCGCGTTGGGATCGTCGGAATCGGATTCATGGGGTGGATTCATTGGTTGGCTTACCAGCGGGCCAGCGGGATTGGGGTCAGTTGCCTTTGCTCCCGCGACCCGGCCAAACGGAGTGGCGACTGGCGGAACATTCGCGGGAACTTCGGCCCCCCTGGCGAGCAAGTCGATCTGACCGGCATTCGCGCTTGCAGTGAGCTCAGCGAGCTGCTGGAGTCGGCTGACCTCGATTGCGTCGACATCTGCCTTCCCCCTGACCAGCACGTTTCCGCCGCAGTTGCCGCAGCCGAGGCGGGCAAGCATGTCTTCTGCGAAAAGCCGCTGGCGCTGGATGCCGCGGGCTGCGATCGGATTCTCGACGCGTGCCGTCAAAATGGCGTGCAGCTCATCGTGGGCCAGGTTCTGCCCTACTTCCCCGAGTATGCCTGGGCCCGCGAACAGATTTCTTCCGGCAAGTACGGGAAACTGCTCGGAGGTACCTTCAAGCGCGTGATTTCGAATCCCGACTGGATTCCGGATTTTTACGATCCGGCGCGGGTCGGTGGTCCGCTGGTCGACTTGCATGTGCATGATGCTCACCTGATTCGGCTTTTGTTCGGGATGCCTCGCGGACTTTTTTGCCGCGGTCGATTCCGGGGTGAGACCGTAGCGTACGCTCACACCGTTTACGATTTCGCCGATCCCCAGGTCGTCGTCTCGAGCGTGATGGGCGTGACCAACCAGCCCGGTCGTCCGTTCACGCATGGCTTCGAAATACACCTGGAGGAGGCGACGCTGCAGTTTGAATTTGCCGGTTTCGCGGATCAGGGCGAGAGCATGCCGGTGAAATTGATTGACCGCGCCGGGCAAGTTCTGCGTCCTCCGCTCGCTCCGTTCGATCCGGTCGATGGATTCGTGGCGGAGATCCATGAAGTGCGGGATGCCATTTTGGGTAATCGTCCCTCTCCCCTGCTTTCCGGAGCGTTGGCCCGAGACGCCATCCTGCTTTGTCAGGAACAAGCTCGCTCAGCACGCCTGAACCAGTACGTGCAGGTGGCGCCATGACCCGCCCCAAACCGCCTCGCTCCGTGAAGCATGACGCAGCGACCGATGACCTGCCGCCTACTCCGGCCGAACCGTCTCCCGCCGGTGACGAGCCCGAATTCTCTCTCGAGCAACTCAGCCAGGCCTACGCCAAGGTGATCCGTGCACAGGGAGGAAATCACGCAGCGGTTTCCGGGCCCACCTCTGCCGAAGCCGAATCGCCAGCCCGCATCGCGAACGACAATGCGGACGCTTCTGACGAGGATGACCTCGAGCTCGTGGCTGGCGAATTGCTCGATCCCGTGGAGCTGGACGATCGTCGCGATGACGCCCCCTGTCGCATCTCGGAAACATCGGTCCTGGAGGCCATTCTCTTCGTCGGCTCGCCGCCCGACCTCCCTCTGACTGCCCGCCAATTGGCCAGCATGATGCGGGATATCAGCCCCAAAGAAATCGCGGGCCTCGTCTCGCAATTGAATGAGCAATACGCCGCCCAGGGCGCAGCTTACCGGATCATCCAAAATGAAAAGGCTTACCAACTCGCGCTGGTCGAGGAACTGAATTCCGTCCGGAATGCCTTTTACGGCGAGGTTCGCTCGGCTCAATTAACCCAGCAGGCCGTCGAAGTGCTGGCCGTCGTCGCCTACAACCAGCCCATCTCGCGGAGCCAAATTGACAAGGTTCGTCAACGCCCCAGCGGAGCCATCTTGTCTCAACTCTCAGAACGACAATTGCTGGCGATCGATCCGCAAAGCGAGACCAGCCGCGACCGGCTCTACATCACTACCGATCGGTTTCTCAAATTGTTCGGGCTCGGTGAAATTGGCGACCTGCCCCAAGCTCAGGAAGTCGACAATATCGACGAGTTTTTCGGTTGAGCCCTCAATCGTTCTCAGCTGCCGCGAAGTTTCGATGGAGCGAACCGCTCTGCACCAACCAGTGCCTCCCTGCCCGACGCTATGCTCGCCCGGTGCTCAATGCTCGCCCGGTGCTCAATGCTCGCCAGGTGCTCAATTTCAGTTCTCATTGAACACGTACTCTGCTCGGCGTTTTCACTCGCCTGGCTGGCGCAGCACCGCCCCGCTGTCGCGGCAGCTAACAATGCTCGCAATCGCAGTCGAAATGCTCAATCGCGCCCTCGAGATTGAGCAGATGGAGCTTCATTGAGAGCCCTTGCGGCGCCGAGTATCCCCCCAGGCCACTGGTCCCCAGAACGCGATGGCACGGTACGATCAGGGGTGTCGGATTGCGGCTCATTACACTTCCTACCGCCCGCGCCGCGCCGGGATGGCCGACTTTGCGAGCCAACTCGCCATACGTCATCACTTCGCCTCGTTTTACCCTCCGACATCCCGCTCGAACCGCCAGCTGGAACGGGGTCATTCCCGCCTCATCGAGCGGCAACTCAGCCAAGCGCGCAGGCTTGCCCGCAGCGTAATTCTGCAATTCCCGAATCCAGCCCCGCGCCAGCCGATCCGGTTGCTCCCAAGCCAGCGGCAGTCGCTGGGCTGAGTCAGCCGAGACCAGCGCGCGTTTGGCTGCTGCCGCCGAGGGATGCCCAAATTGAAGCCGAGCGATTTTTCCATCCCGCACCAGAATCGCCATCCAGCCCAAATCGGATTCGAACACGATCCCCTTGGGGAGCGATTCGGCTTTCGCCACTTGCTTCAATTTCTTTCCACCGATCACGTCGCGTTCCTCTTCATACTTCGTGGCCCAAGTCGCGGTTCAAATTCTGCTGCAGTGCTGAATAATTCTAACTGATCAGAGTCCGCTTTCCCCTCACCGGGCGCCAATTCAGGCCCCGGCTGGCTGCTCCCAAATAGACGCCAACTGTTGTCGGGCCAGGCAAAGCGACCGCCAGTTTTCCGCTTCTGCACCGCGGGCCAACCTGTCTTTTTACGGCAAGTGTCCAATCTGGACCGTTCGAGAAATCACTCCCTCGCCGCTGATTGCGTCCCCGGCTGCGCACTGGTTCCTGTTCGCAAAATCCAATCCGGCTATACTAGCTCTCAGGCTCTACTGAGTTTGTTCCCGCGGCGAATTAGTCGAGCGGTGTCGGCAATCGCAGCAGCCGTCCCCTGCCGATTTCGTCGGGTGGGAGGTCTTGTTTTTGGACCCCGCCGGCATCAACTAACATCTGGCGTCGCTGGGAACATCTGGCGTCGCCGGAAAGTTTTGGGCGTCGCTGAGCGGTTGCGCTTTTACCTTGAGGAATCCATGCAGCATTACGGTACCTTCTCGGATGACTTTCACGTTAGCGTCAGCCTGGGAACCGAACTGGAACTTCCCAACAATCGGGAAACCCTGTTGCATTTTTTCGAGCGGATCAAGAAACAGTATCCGTCGATGCGGAACTTTTACACCCGCGAAAAGGCTGAAGCGATCCTGGAAGAAGACAAGGACCAGGACTCCTATCGTTGGGCATCCGTTGACTTCAAGCGAATTGGAACCGGTTACGTCAATCCGCCCACTCTCGAAACAGCTCGTGAGCAGCAGTCATTTGTGCTCGAACTGGTCCCTTACGCCCTCGGCGTCAGCCCGCTCGATTGCGAAACGCTGAATCTGATCTTCGGGTTC
>Ga0315899_10004808_pt1 | contig 14566 bp, 10 predicted proteins | sample LakEriMetagenome_2_FD_203518 | JGI IMG/M metagenome (GOLD analysis project Ga0315899, IMG submission 203518) | Freshwater fungal communities from buoy surface, Lake Erie, Ohio, United States - Buoy 4 MA112 | ecosystem: Environmental > Aquatic > Freshwater > Lake | place: USA: Lake Erie, Ohio... | reverse complement strand
ATTATGCTCCCTAGCGCCAATGACCGATATATATTCTTTTTGTTTATTCATGAGATTTGGTAAAGTTATAACAACCCATCAAATAAATAGTTGACTCACAAGCACAAACATTTAGTAATTTTACATAAATAAGCCTATTAAAACCATGTCTATTTTAAATAGCACAAAATTGCCCTTAAATGTTAGCTACAGATTGGCGCAGGCTTATGCATTCATCATAGCCATTATATTGTTCATTCTTAGCTATATTTTTGGAAGAGATCGCTTGTTTTTATGTTTTAATACCGATCTTGGCGCATTTGCAGATACCTTTTTTTCCTATTTTACCTATTTGGCAGAGGGTTGGATGTGGATACCTTATCTACTTGTTCTAGTCTTCCTTTTAAAAAAAGATGTTGCATTTATTTTAATCAATTTTGTAAGTTCTACGATTCTAACACAAGTGCCAAAAAATGTATTCTGGCCAAATGTGAATCGACCCATTGCGAGTGGCATTCCAACTACTCAAATTCATACAGTAGCAGGTGTCGAAGTACATACTTACAATAGTTTCCCATCAGGTCACACCGCAACCGCCTTTACTTTATTTTTAATCACTGTATATCTTTTTCCAAATAAAAAAGTTGTACTGGCTGGTGCTATATACGCTTTAATTTGTGGGTATTCTAGAATATACCTTGGACAACATTTTCCATTAGACATTGCCGGAGGAATTATTGCTGCATTATTAAGTGTTGCATTAAGTATACAAATAAGAAAAAAATTATTTAAAAAGCCATTTTAGTTTTACGCCATATGAAATACAAAATATATAGTTTCTTTATAGGCCTAAGTTTCATTGGGCAAATGGTAGCACAGGATACTTCAAAAGTCAATAACCACAACTACACTGTTGCCGAAAAAAATATTATTGACATCACCCAGCAAATTGTTCCTGGCCGAAAAAATAGTCCCGCGCAGCAAGTCAAGCCCTATATTATTTTGATATCAGCGGACGGATTTAGGGCTGATTTTGCAGAAAAATATGTGGCTAAAAATTTGCAAAATTTATCCAAGAATGGGATTCGTGCAAAATTCATGACCCCCTCCTATCCTTCAGTTACTTTTCCAAATCACTATAGTATAGTTACTGGATTATATCCGTCCCATCATGGTCTGGTGGACAATAGCTATATCGATGTTCCTACTGGCGCATTTTACAATATGGGAAATAAAAAGATGGTTGCCGAAGGAAAGTGGTATGGCGGTACCCCACTATGGGTATTGGCGGAAAAACAACAAATGATTACTGCAAGTTTTTATTGGGTTGCATCTGAAGCAGCTATACAAGGAATTCGACCTACCTATTATTATAATTATAGTGAAAAAATACCTATTGGAACTAGGATCAAAGCGGTTAAAGATTGGTTAACGCTTCCTGAAGAAAATCGCCCGCACTTAATCACCTTTTATTTTCCCGATGTTGATCATGATGCCCATGATTTTGGCCCGGAAGATCCAAGAGTAAAAAAATCTGTTCAGTTTGTTGATAGTAGTATTCATGCTTTACAGCTAGCACTTGCACCATTAAACCTTCCGATTAGTTATATTTTTGTATCTGATCATGGGATGACAACAGTAGACAATGTAAATACCTTGGGTTTACCAAAAGCAGTAGATACGGCTTTCTTTAGAGTGCCATGGGGAGATGCACAATTACATTTGTATGCCAAGGATGCTTCAAAAATTGAACCAACTTACCAGGAATTAAAAAAAGATACCAGTATCACTGTTTATAAATTAGATGAAACTCCTGATTATTGGCATTATAAAAAATCAGATGACTGGAACAATCGTTTAGGTGATTTATTATTGATACCGCACATACCTAAAATATTTAATCTATCTCCCTATAAAACAACCAAAGGGAAACACGGATTTGATAATCATTTAGTGGAGATGCGCGCAAGTTTTATGGCTTGGGGCCCAGCATTTAAAAAAGGAAAAGTAATTGAAGGTTTTGAAAATGTAAATATTTATCCAATCATTGCCCATGTATTAGGATTGGAATTTGATGAAAACAAAATTGATGGAAAGTTAAATGTACTAAAACCTATTTTGAAAAAATAGCCATCGCAAATTTCTACAGGCTAATTTTTTATACACCGAACTGAGAATCCACCCACTTTTGTGTTTGCATTTGACTGCGTAAAGCTTGTATTATCCTTGCTTAAAGACCAAGTATATGCACGAGTAGCGTCATAAGAACTAGCAGTCCAAAAATAAGTTACATTACGTTGTAAACTTGGAGCTGAAGTCCCCATATATCCTGCACCTAAAGCAGTAAAATTAGTCGAATTTGTAGCACCTGAATTTGGCGAATCCCAATGTAGCAAACCTGTTTCTTTTAATGTTCCACCATTACCTCCAATAGTTGTATTTAATGTACTAAACTCGCCATCCGTTGGGGTATGCCAACCAATAGGGCAAATACCCCTTGCATCAATAACTGCATAATAGTTATATAATTTTCCATAGACTGCATCATTAGAAGCATCAAAATTATAAGAGCACATTGCGGGGGTTGTTAAACTACCCCACCCAATATTATTTGAATAATAAGGAATTGGATCGCCATTATTATAAGATATTACATTCAAATTTCTTTTAAGCCAAAATTGACTCCCAATAGTCACAGATTCATTAGTCACCGGCACTACCAAGAACCCTTGTGGAACCACTTGTGATTTGCTATTAAAGTTTAAGCATAAAAATATTAATATAAAAACTGCTGTTTTCATTAGTAAAAATTTTGTATCATGGTTGCATAATAACTTATTCCGTCGCAAATGATAGTCATAAAATCAATTTTATTAGCTCCCGAAGTAATTATAGGTACAACTCCCCCTGCCCAATACAATTTTGTAGTGGTTGCTGCTGTATTTGAAAAAGTGACTACTCGACCTCCAATATTGTCTTGTTTGAATCTTACTATATAAGTGCCTACAGTTGATGCGTTTGGTGCTGGTAAAATAAATGCCGTAGCCCCAGTTAATAAAATCTGAAAGATATTTCCAGTACTTAAGTCTATAGTTGATGTAGCCGCTGCATTGTAAGTAAGTAAATATCGTTTTGCTTTAACATCATTGGTTACAGTAACATTTGTTGCATTTATTGTTGTAGCACTCAAATTTGTTACCGTCAAGGTTGAAGCACTTATACCTGTATTAACAGATAAGCTTGTGGCAGTAGCATCTCCCAAAATAGGTGCTGTTAAATTAGGAGATATTAAATTTGCTTTTAATGCTAAACTAGTATTTACGTCTGATATGTTTGCTTTTAAATCCAGATTAGTATTTGTTGCAAATGAACTTAGATCCTGATCACCTGTATTGGAGCCAGTAATTGCAGCTAATTTATTTTTTTCAGTGGTTGTATAATCGTTTGTGGATAATTCTTTACCAGTCACCTTATCTACTTTCAACGCTAATCCTGAGGTAAGATCAGATGTGGTTGCTTTGAGTCCTAAGATCGTAGTCATATCAGCCGTATTTGCTTTCAACGCTAATCCTGAGGTTAGATCAGATGTGGTTGCTTTGAGTCCTAAGATCGTAGTCATATCAGCCGTATTTGCTTTCAACGCTAATCCTGAGGTTAGATCAGATGTGGTTGCTTTGAGTCCTAAGCTTGTAGTCATATCAGCCGTATTCGCTTTTAAAGCTAGGTTTGTAATAGTTGCAAAAGAACTTACATCCTGGTCACCAGTATTTGCTCCTGTTATTGCAGCTAATTTATTTTTTTCAGTGGTTGTATAATCGTTGGTGGATAATTCTTTATCAGTCACCTTATCTACTTTCAACGCTAATCCTGAGGTTAGATCAGATGTGGTTGCTTTGAGTCCTAAGCTCGTAGTCATATCAGCCGTATTCGCTTTTAAAGCTAGGTTTGTAATAGTTGCAAAAGAACTTACATCCTGGTCACCAGTATTAACGCCACTAAGCGTTGTAATACCTAATTTAGTTTTTATAGAAGCAATGGTTTCGTCTCCAGTATTAATATTACTCGTATTTGATAAAACAGCAAGTTGTGTCGTTGTTAATGGCGATTGTACATCTTGACCAATAATAAGTCCTAAATTGAATCTTGCATCAGCCGCTGTATTTGCACCTGTCCCACCATGTTTAATAGCAACTGAGGTAGCACTCCAAATACCAGATGTTATCGTTCCCAAATTATTTAAATTACTACTACCTTGCCATGTACTTATTGCAATATTTTCAACATTTCCCAAACCTACTTTTGACTGATTAATGCCATTCGAAATTTTTACATCTGTAATTGAAGCATCCGCAATTAAAGGAGTTGTGATATTTAAAGATGCGATGTGCCTTGTTAAAATACTAGCATCAGCAACACCGCCTGAACTAATTTGACCATCCACATAGACTTTAACTGCTTTTTGTGTAGGATATGAAATGTCATTTGCAGCCGTACCACCTAAATTAGTAGCAGTAGATTTATTAATTTGATCTTCTTTTAAAGAAAGTCCAGTAACTACATCTACACTGTTTGCTTTAAGCCCTAAACTTGTATTTACATCAATAATATCAGCCTTAAGCGCTAATGAAGAAGTAACATCTGCACTGTTTGCTTTAAGCCCTAAACTTGTGTTTACATCAATAATATCAGCCTTAAGCGCTAATGAAGAAGTAACATCTGTATTGTTTGCTTTTAGCCCTAGACTTGTGTTTACATCAATAATATCAGCCTTAAGCGCTAATGAAGAAGTAACATCTGTACTGTTTGCTTTTAGCCCTAAACTTGTGTTTACATCAACAATATCAGCCTTAAGCGCTAATGAAGAAGTAACATCTGTACTGTTTGCTTTTAGCCCTAAACTTGTATTTACATCAATAATATCAGCCTTGAGCGCTAATGAAGAAGTGACATCTGTATTGTTTGCTTTAAGTGCCAAGCTTGAATTGACTTCATCACTATTAGCCTTTAATGAAAGATTAGAAATAGTAGCCAATAAACTTAAATCCTGATCACCCGTATTTAACCCTGTGATAGTGGAAAGTTTTAGCTTATCCGCTGAAGTGAAATCATTGCTAGATAATACTTTACCAACCACTTTATCAACTTTTAAGTTTAAACCTGAATTAAGATCATCAAAATTAACCAATAATGATAAACTTGAATTTACGTCAATCAGGTTAGCTTTGGAATTTAACAACGTAATAAGATCATTGCTATTTGCCTTAAGTGCTAAACTTGTAGTTACATCAGTGATATTTGCTTTTAAACCTAGGTTTGCAATTGTAGCATATGAACTTAAATTTTGATCGCCAGTATTTATTCCGCTAATCGCCGCTAATTTATTTTTTTCTATGGTTGTATAATCATTACTAGATAATTCTTTTCCAAAGATATGGTCAACTTTTAATGCTAATCCTGCTTTAGTGGCATATAAACTCAAATCCTGATCACCTGTATTAATTCCAACAATATTGGTGAGCTTGAATTTATCTGTTGAAGTGTAATCATTTGCACTAAGCCCCATTCCGAAAACTTTATCTACTTTTAAAAACAATCCGGTTGTTACATCTGTATTATTTGCTTTTAAACCCAGGCTTGAATTTAAATCAGAAATAATAGGTTTCAACGCTAAAATATTATCCAAATCAGCAATGTTTGCCTTTTGAGAAAGTGCCGAATCAAAAATTTTAGTTTTTAAATCTAATGCTTGTTTTGTAGCAAAAGGACTTAAATCTTGGTCTCCAGTATTAACTCCATTCAAATCAGTAATGCCAAGTTTTGACTTTATTGATAATAATGTTTCATCACCGGTGTTAATACCTAAAATTTCGTTTAATTTAATCTTTTCCGCATTTGTATAATCATTAGAAGACAATTGTTTGCCATTAACCTTATCTAATTTTTCTGATAAACTTTTTAAAATTGGACTAATATCAAACGATTTTGCAGCTAATTGCGTTGGTGTAACATACCGTAAAATGCTATCAGAAACATTCACTTTATTTCCTAAATCACCTGAACTAGAAGCAAATAAAGCATATGGAACGGTTCCAAAGGGAGTAGTACCAAAATCAATCCATTCTTTGGTATAGTCCCAATTTACTCCAGGTGCAACTGGTGTAACAACAATTTTAATATTTAAATAATAAGGACCGTTTGCCCAATCTATTTCATTTAAATTATAGAATTTACCACCTTTTCTAACTCCTTTTCCTATGGTAAAATTAAAAATACCCATTTGATCTGTGGTAGTTTGAAATTCTTCAATAAGCACCTTACTCCCATTCGCATTTGATTGAATAATAGTAGATTGTAAAAATAATTGACGGCGATTTGCGGGATGATCATAATTATCCTTTGCAACTGCTTGAAAAAAGATACCATTCTGACTAATTTGTGAAAAAGAAATAATTGCCACAAAATTGAATAGTACTAGTAAGAATAATTTTAAACAGATCAATTGTCTTAAAATTTGATGATGTAAAATGAAAGACAACATGTTTTGACGAATTGAAAATTGAATGATCATTAGAATAAAGTATAATTATATGTAAAAAGACATATAAAAATCAAGTATATCAATAGGGCCAATGCCTCAAATACACAAAAAAGAATAAAAACAAACTTTATTATAATGTAGTATAAACATTAAAATATAGTTTTACCATAATCAATTAAAAATGAAGCAAATATCCTATATCACCTTTTTTATTTTTATCTACATCACTGCTGCAAGCCAAAGTGAAAGCGAAAACATACAAAATAAATTAGTTGCAATGGGATTAGATTCAAGGAAACTAAATAGTGTGCAATTTTCTAAACAATTATTACAAATTTGGTCAAAATCCGATTATGATGAAAATAAATATAACCCTTATATCATATTACCTATAAAGACATGGGAACAACTTTTCGAAAATCAAAATAATAAAATCAAAGAAGAACCATTAGCAGCTGAAATTGCTATTACATATGCGACTATCTTGATTGATTTATCCAAATATGAAAAAGCTTTACCTCTATTAATTAAAGCTTATTTATCTAAAAATTTATTACCTCAAAGCGAATACAAGATTTTACTAAATAATCTAGAGGTTTGCTATAAATCCAGAAATGAAATTTCAAAAGCAATTATCATTAGAAATGAGCTAATCTCAAATAAGTTATTAAAAAATTACTGGAGAATATATAAAGCATGTGGATTGACTGATGTAGCAATTGAAGATTTTTTATTATTTGAAGAAAAAAAGTATTACGATAAAAATAAAAATATTATTCATCCTTCCTATTACAATAGCTTGAGTCGATTGTATTTGCAAAATAATAAAATTGATAGTGCGAAGAAATATGGAGAACTAGGATTAAGAAATGTCGAATTCGCATTACAGGATAAATCAATTCGTTTTACCAATAAAAATGAAATATTAAACAATTGGAAGGCCTTATATATAGGCTTTCTAGGAAAATGTGAGTTTAACACAAAAGCATATAAAAATGCTATTCCTAAATTAAAATACGCTGTAAATAACGGGAAAATAGATATTGAAAGCAATACATTAAGTATGATTTACTTAAGCTTATGTTATTTAAATTTAAATGATTTAAAATCATATAAATTATACAGCGATAGTGTTAAAAATATAATAAAATCAATTGATGCAGAAGATGTTATTAGAAGCTATTACTCCTCATGTAATAGTTATTATTCAAAAATTAACAAAAATGATTCTGCAATAAAATACTTAACACTTTATACACAATATAAAGACAAGTTAAATGCAGGTATAAAACAAAATCAATCAATATTGCTTTTAGGTCAACTCGAAATTAAAAAAAGGAGAGATGAATTAAATTCTAATAATATCAATTTTAAAAAAATTGAAACCGAAAATAAAATTGTAAAAAATCAATTGTGGGTGTTGGTAATTTTCATAAGTACTATAATTATAGCCTTACTGTTATTAATTCATTTTCTTCTATCCAATATAAAAAATAAAAAGCTCCTAAATATTAAAAATTTAGAACTGGGTGAAAATATTAAAATCACGAATGAACAAATAGCAAAAAATGACTTTTTACTAAAAGAATTACATCATCGAGTAAAAAATAATCTTCAATTAATTTATAGCTTACTAAACTTACAAAAAAGAAGGCTTGTTGAATCAGAAGTTAAAATAAATTTAACAGCAGTTCAAAATAGGATTCATACCATGTCTCTTGTACATGAGTTTTTATATAATTCAGACAATTACGAATATATAAATGTGCTGGAATATATAACAACATTAACTATACATCTAAAGGCAATATATAAAAAAGAAAATAATGTAGAAATCAAATACCTTATTGATGAAGAAATAGAATTAGAATCGGAAAGAATGATTTATTTAGGATTGATTATTAACGAGATAATTTCAAATACTTTCAAATTTCATAAAGGTAATAATATAATTATCATTTTAAGCATTCAGACAATTAAAGGCATGATTGAAATAAGTATTAAAGATAATGGGCCAGGATTTGATCAAGATTTAATTAGAGAAGAGAGTTTAGGATTAAAATTAATAAAAATAATGTGTGCCCAACTTAATGCTGAGCATGGAATTGTTAGTAAAAATGGTGTTACGCATAAAATTAAATTCAATTTCGTAAATTAATTACCAATGAAGGAAGAAAAAAAGATTTTAATACTTGAAGATGATATAATTGTTGGTATTGACTTACAAGAAGTGCTTATTGCCAATGGCTATACTACCTCTCTTGTACACAATTACGAACAAGCACTTGCAGAGGCAAAAAAGTTCAAACCCCAGCTTGCCATATGCGATATTAACCTAGGTAAGGGTTTGACTGGGATAGATTTTGTAAAAGATGTATATATTAATTTGCCAAAGTTGGAAATCATTTATGTAACTGCATTCAGCAACAAACAAATGATGGACGAAGTTGCCACTACAAATTCATTGAATTATATAGTTAAACCCTGGAATGAAGAACAAATTAAAGTAAGTGTTAAAATGGCATTTAACTATATCGAAAAAAAATATTCGAAAGAGGATTTATTAAAAGGCTTGAGTTTAACCGAATATAAAATTATAGACTTAATTGCAAAGCAAAAAAAGAGCAAAGAAATTGGAGCGCTCTTATTTATATCTGATAAAACCGTTAGAAATCATCGTTATAATATTATCAAAAAATTAAACCTGCCCAATGATAACAATAGCCTTTTAAAATGGGCTTTGACACATTTAAAGGAATTAAATTTTTAATTCAAATATCCAGCTTCAACGCTATTTCAAAACTCAAAACCAACATAGGCATTAACAAATATTAGAATGTAATTTAAGTTGAGTATGATTAAATGAGGCATTTGCCCTATTTCTTAGTAAGTCAAAAATGGGCATATTTACAGTAATACTATATTCTAAATACACACTTAATGAACTATGGAAAAAAGATATCAATCGCATTGATATTAATTCATTTGAGCAACATAATATATGCTCAACAACTAACTCAAAAACAACAGGATAGGTTGTATTTAATACAGCCCGGTAACGAAGCTGCCCAAAAGTTAAAAAAGAACTTTTCCAGTTCCTGGAACAAAACCTTTGTCAATTTCACCGACAACAGCACTTATTTATTGGCGGGGATGAATTTTTCCAATCAGGGGATTACGGCTGCCAGTTTTAATTCAAGCTTTAATTATAATATTTCAGATAATAGCACGAGTGGTAATAAGCCAGGATATTTTGCTGGTTTTAGGGTGGATGGCTTGTACAAGGACAAAAAAAACTACTCCTTTCAGGTGAGTTTAAATAAAATAGCTACGGCTAATAATTACAAGGATGCCAAAAGCTTGACTCCGTTTTTAGGCAGCTTCTCCAATTTTAAAGCCGATGATCAGTTTTTAAACTTGAGCATTGCAATGCATTATAAAAAGCTATTAGCGATCAGCGATACGAGTAAGTACCATTTTTATTTTGTTCTTGGTCCTAGTTTGGATACGCGTTTATCAGCCCAAAGTGCTGATAATTTAGTGAATAACAACTACGCAAGGTTCTTACTAAGAGGTGATCTGGGATTTGAGTTTGAAAACAAAAACTTTTACACCCTGTTTTTGCATTACAAGCAAGGGCTTACCTCCTTTACCAAATCACCAATCAAAACCAATGTCAACAGCTTTGAATTGGGTATGATGATTAAGGCCAGTGATTTATTTTAAAAGTTAAACCTATCCTCAAAACAAAATACAACATGAAAAAATATTTATTATATAGTTTACTTGCAGCTTGCACGCTCATTGGTTCTTGCTCCAAGGATACAACAATGGCTGAGACGAACCTTGCACAAAAAATGATTCAGGACAAAGCTTGGTTTTTGGATTATAGCCAAACAGGCACGCTGACCAAAACTTATGTTGGTCAAGCTACTTACTACATCAACTTTTTGAAAAACTTGACTACGCAGGACTCTGATGGATTAAATGGCACATACAGTGTTGAAAAAGTAAGTGGACAACTACAAATCCATGTGCAAGCCACAACCAGCAATGGCAACCCTATTGAATACATCTATGCTATTGTTTCCGTAGGTTCAGAAAATTTAATATTATCCTATACCATAAATGGCAAAACAACCCAACTGTATTATACCAGTAAAAGATAATCTGATAAAAATGCTAAAACACTTCCTAAGAACTATAGCTATTGCAAATTTGATGGTGCTTGGTATCATGCCCTCAAAGCTACAAGCACAATCCTCTGCTAATTTTATGATGAGCAGTATGGGTAGTATCCCAGGTGCGTCCAATACAGGCATGGCCATACAGTTTAATAGTATTGCCACTTGTTTAAATGTACAAAATGGCGTGGCTGTTTTAAATGGCGTAAGAGGTAGTGGTCTGTTTGCAATTAACTGCGAAGTCACTTTAAAAATTAATAGTTTAGGCATTAAGCTTTACCCCAACCCAGTAAACATTACGACCAAAGTTAGGTTCACCAATATACCTCCCTTAACTGAATCCTTTAAGCTAAGCGTTTGGACATCGGATGGTGTTTTACTATATACTAGAAAAGAATCTGGGTATAATTTATTTCAAGGTATTAATCTGGATGTGAGTGCTCTTGGATTAGGCTCCTATGTATTAAAAATCGAATCCCAAAATTATGTTGACGCTTTAAAATTTATTAAAGCAATTTAAAAATATTTTACCCTTTTACAAAGGGATCAAAAAAATGGTACAACCCTTAAATATAATTATTAAGACAATTACACTGATTGCAATTTTAATTACAATAAGTACAAAGGCATCAGCACAAACACTGAATAATGGTATATTTTTTCAAGCAGTAGCTAGAGACAACTTTTCAAATCCTGCAATGAATCGTAAAATTTATGTTCAATCTAGTATTATACAAACTACTGCGACTGGTACAATAGTATTAACTGAAGAATTTCAAACAACGACCGATGCGACTGGTATTTTTAGCATAAGCGTTGGGCAGGGTATGCGCATAGGTGGCACTGTAAGTAATTTAACTGGAATTGACTGGGCTAAAGGCCCCTACTTTTTAAGTTTAAAAATTGCTATTACTCCTATTGCTCCAGCTACTACATGGGAATATAAAAGCGAATGGATCAACTTAGGTACCACATCTTTTGGCGCAGTACCATATGCATTATATGCAGGAACTGCAGCAGGATTAAATGACAAACTAAATATAACAGACACTTCAGGTATGTTAGCTTTCTATGTAAAAACAAATACAATTAAAATTTTAGAAACAATTATAGGTTCCAAAATCGCAAGTACAGATACTGCAGTAATGTTAGCCCCTTATAAAAAAATGGTCAATGAAATAATAGCTTCAAATATCACATCACTTACTGCAGATGCAATAAATGCAGCATTGGATAGTAAAGTCAGTTTGGTTGATAGTAATAATAATTATGTAACCCCAACCCAATTAGCAGCTAAAACCTTTGACATCAATCCTATTAATTCTAGCATTGCAACTAAACTGAATATCGCCGACAGCATCAACAATTATGTAACCCCAACCCAATTAGCAGCCAAAACCTTTGACATCAATCCTATTAATTCTAGCATTGCAACTAAACTGAATATTGCCGACAGCATCAACAATTATGTAACCCCAACCCAATTAGCAGCCAAAAATTTCGACATTAGTCCCATCAATATTAGCATAGCTACTAAAGTTGATAAAATCGCTGGTAAAGCATTATCAAGCAATGATTATACAAATACTGAAAAAATTAAACTCGCTGAAATCACAGGTATTAATACTGGCGACCAGGATTTAAGCAACTACCCAACTTTCACAAGCCTTGACATAAAGTTAAACATTTCCGACACGGCAATTATGTTAAGCGATCGCATAAAAAGAGACACGACATCATTAAGTAATCGTATTAATTTAAAAGCTGGTATAAATGACTTAATCGATGGACTTGATTTAAAAGTGGACAAACAAACCGGGAAGCTATTGTCTAGTAATGATTTTACAAATACCGAAAAAACCAAGCTTTCTGGAATCACAGGTATTAACACTGGCGACCAGGATTTATCTTCCTACGCTACAAAATCAAATCTAATATTTAAATTAAATATTTTAGATACGGCAGAAATGCTTAGCAATAGAATTAATAGAGATACAAATTCACTTAGTAACCGAATTGACAATAAACTTAATATTATTGATACTTCTGTAATGTTAAATAATCGATTTAATAAAGACACCGTCTCACTCAGCAATCGAATTAATTTAAAAGCAAATAGCAGCGATGTTACTAGTAGCTTGAATTTGAGGATTAATATTTCTGATACAGCTTTAATGTTGAGTAATCGTATTCATAGAGATACTTCATTCCTCAGCAATCGAATTAATTTAAAAGCGAACAGTAGTGATGTTATAACAAATTTAGCATTAAAAGCAAATACAACTGACTTAACGAGCAACTTGAACTTAAAAGTTAATTTTAACGATACAGCTTTAATGTTAAGTAATCGTTTCAAGCGTGACACCGCCTCACTCAGTAATCGAATTAATTTAAAAGCCAATAGTAGTGATGTTCTAACAGACTTAGCTTTAAAAGTAAATACGACTGACTTAATTGCAGAGCTTGATTTAAAAATTGACAAACAAACCGGGAAAATATTATCTACTAATGATTATACAAATACCGAAAAAGCCAAGCTAGCAGCAATATCTGGCAATAATACCGGCGACCAGGATTTATCTTCCTACGCTACAAATTCAAATCTTAATTTGAAAATAAATTTTACCGACACAGCTTTAATGTTAAGTAATCGTATCAAGCGGGACACCACCTCACTCAGCGATCGAATTAACTTAAAAGCGAACAGTAGTGATATTGTAACAGACTTAGTGTTAAAAGCAAACACGACTGACTTAATTGCAGGGCTTGATTTAAAAGTTGATAAACAAACCGGAAAAATATTATCTAGTAATGATTATACAAATATTGAAAAAGGGAAGCTAGCAGCAATCTCTGGCAATAATACCGGCGACCAAGATTTATCTTCCTATGCCACCAATTCAAATCTTGCATTTAAATTAAATATTTTAGACACGACAGCAATGCTAAGCAATAGAATTAACAGAGATACCACAGCATTAAGTAATAGAATAAATTTAAAAGCAAATACAACTGATGTTGTCAATGAATTATTACTAAAACAAGCAATCATTACCTCTGGCACCACAAGTCAATTTTACAGAGGTGATAAAACTTGGCAAACAATAAATTATGCTACTATTGGCGCTGCACCGACTGCTGGCTCTACTTCAATGACTACATTAGGCACTATCACAAGTGGCACTTGGAACGCTACGACTATCGCTGTAGCAAATGGTGGCACTGGTGCCACATCTTTGACTGCCAACGGTGTGTTAATAGGGAATGCAACAAGTGCCGTCACAACTGTTGCTCCTAGTACAAATGGAAATGTATTAACCTCTAATGGAACCAGTTGGATTTCAAGCACACCTTCAGTAAGTTTAATAAGAGAAGTTGCTAATGAATTTTCCGCTACTACCTCCCAAACATTATTCACTTTAACTCAAACACCTTCTGTAAATAGTAAAGTTAAAATGTATATTAATGGTGTTAGGATAAGTAATTCAGCCTATAGCATTTCAGGCGCTACCCTTACATATAACGCTACCAATAATGGCGCTTATTCTTTAACAGCAAGCGACAGAATTCAATTCGATTATTACTATTAAATATCAGTTTTAATATACAATGAGCGTAAAAATTAAAAACCTAATATGTTTACTACTTATTTTCCAATTAATTGGATTAGACGCTATTGCACAAAACAGTAACATAACCATCAGCACAAACCCCACAAGTGGCGGCATTTGGACATCCGCTACCATTGGATCAGACATTACCTATACTTTCACACCCAATACCAATAGTGCAACATTAAATAACACAGAACTTGTAAATAGACTCTACGGTGCAATTGGATACACCATTGGTAATGTAACTATTA
>Ga0315899_10004804_pt1 | contig 14571 bp, 14 predicted proteins | sample LakEriMetagenome_2_FD_203518 | JGI IMG/M metagenome (GOLD analysis project Ga0315899, IMG submission 203518) | Freshwater fungal communities from buoy surface, Lake Erie, Ohio, United States - Buoy 4 MA112 | ecosystem: Environmental > Aquatic > Freshwater > Lake | place: USA: Lake Erie, Ohio... | reverse complement strand
GAGCTGTTCGCCACGGTGGCCGAGGCTCAGGGCTTGGCCAACCGCTGGCGCTGGGAGTACAACACCCTCAGGCCCCATTCGGCCCTCCAGGGGCGTACGCCCCTGGAGGCAGCTCAAGCAGCTGCTGCATGACCACCCACCCTCATTGCCCCTGGACCAATGAAGGGGGTCACGTCACCTGGAAGCGTTGCGCTGCAGAACACCATCCGGATCGGGGTGGCGAACACGAGACCATCCAGTGACTCAACTCACCCGGAACCTGGCGCTATGCAACTAGCCATTACCACGCAGGGATTCGCACGCCTCTCCGTCTCCGTCGGCATCGAGATAGGCGTGCCCCTGGGCCAGTAACTGCTGAGCCCGGTTGTAGGAGCCGATCTCGCGGCAGCGCCAGCGCCTGTCACCGGCTGTGGTGCCATCCGGGATCGGCGCCGAGCTGCGGCCGCGCCGGAAATCCCAGGGGCGGGTCATGCCACCGGACACCTGCCAGATCCCAGCGCGACGACGACTGGCACTGGCCTCAGCCTCCAGATACTGTCGGGCGTCACATTGCTTGAGGTACTGCCGGTAGACAAAGGCGTGACCGGCTTGCACCAAAGCGAGGTTGACGTTGCCACGGCTGAACACCTCGGCTACCCGGCGACCATATCGATCCGTCGTCTGAATTTCAAGGACCACCGGCTGGCCTACGGGCAGGCGTTCCCTCAAGGCCTGCCTGGACTGAAGGCCGTAGGGCTGCTGGGCCGTTTCCGGGGCGTCAATGCAGGCCAGACGGACGGTGAACACAGCCGAATCGCGGCGCACGCGGATCGTGTCGCCGTCGCCGACCGAGACAACCACGGCACGCAACGATTGAGCACTTGCCTGGGCCGAGGCAAGTAGCACAGACATCCAGAGTAACGAGCAGGTGTAGCGCATCCAGCCAGTCTGCAGCAGAGACCGTCCATGGGCGCAGACAGCCGTGCCAGAGGTGGTAGGCGCTTGCTCACGATGCGGCAGAATGCAGAGGAACCTGTACGAGTGTCGATGAAACGTCCTGTCTTGTTTGCAGCTGTCGGCGGCGTTCTGCTGCTGACGGGATGCAGTCAATTCCAACAGGGATTCAGGGAGGGGGCAAACCAGGCTGGTTACACAGAGGCGATGAAGGCTAACTTCATGGCACAGTGTTCGGCGGAAGCCGTGAAGAAAGTGAGCCCCGAAGTGGCAAGGAAATATTGCGAGTGCGCCTACGAGAGAATTTCCTCTACCATTCCAGTAGATGAGTGGACAAAACTGGACAGCGGTGAGACCGTGCGTGCTGAGACAACAACGGCGCTCAAAGTCGCGATCACGCAATGCGGAGGCAGTGCTGCCAACCTATGAGGTTGAGGCTTGCAGAGCAGCTCCACATCGGGCGGCAGCTCTGCTTCCTCCACCACGGCTCACTCAGCCTGTATCTTGTCTAGTCTGAATCCTTGATTAAACCACAGTATCGGGTTGAGTGTCTGGTTTGATCCTCGCTCAACGAGTGTGCGCTGCGATCGAGCCCAAGGACCAGCCCACCATTAGTCCTAACGAACTTGAGATTTTTATTTCTTACCAGCCAGTGAATCTGCGGTGCAGGAGGTTTACAGTCGCGTGATGAGTCAGTCACGCTTGCTCCACGACTCGAATCAAATCGCGCTGCGCAGAAGGTTGAAGAAGCCATCGATGCTTGGTCTCTCGGTTGCCTTCCTGCTGCCCTGGCCTTTCTTCCGCTCTGTGGAACGGACGGATCAGCGGGCCTAGAGCGAGCTGAGTGCTGCGTTCACGGAGCGTGGGGTGCTGGTCAGCGCTGATCATCAGCGTTGCAGCGAACCGGATCTCTACGGCCTCTATGTGCGTGGTAGCAGGACTGTCGTGGTCTGCAATCGCGGGGACCGTACGGCCACGCTGAGGCACGAAGGCTGGCACCTTGTTCAGAGTCTCTGCCTGAAAGGACAACCATGGCTCACCGCTGACGAGGTGGATCGTGGCATCGATAGACAGGATCGGCTGGAGTTGCAGGCCCTTGTCCAACCAGAGCGTCGCCAACGGGAAGCCGAAGCGCGGGCAATGGCCAGGCTCAGCAATGATCGCTATCTTGAGGAACTGCAGCGGGCCTGTTGCAGGGGCACGCCCGGGGATCCGGCCGACACACCGTGAATTCGGAGGCTCAACCACGCACCCTGTGGCGCACGTGCGACAGCCCTTCCAATAGGCCGAACGTTGTGGGAGCGTTGCAGTGATCCCATGATTCTTCCTAGGCCGGTACAGGGTCTCAGACTGGTTGAACTCCGGCCCACAGTTCTGGGGCCACAAGCTGCTTCAGTTGCTGCTGCGCAAACGCAGCCGTCAGGACGGCCTTATTGAGCCATAGGCACTGCGAGTGGCAATCGTTCGGACCTTGAATCGCAAGCCACAAGCTAAAGGCATATGACTGATCACCCCATCCGTTCATCAACGCACCTGTGCGGCTGATTTCAATAGAATCCAATAGTCAAACAACTCCTGGATACGTCCGAGGGCGATTTCTTGCGTCAACCAGCCATTCAGATAGCGTCGAAGGCCCGAGTCGTGTCCGCCGAGGAGTAAAACCAGCTCCGTATTCAGATGCCTACCGAATGGCGTGATTAAGCTTGTGCGGGGATTCAGAACAGATAAACCCGCTCCAGCTTCCGCTGGCACGAGCAAGCCATCAAAACGTTGCTGACCTGCTGGCGAGAAAAAGGCTTTGGCTGACAGCAAGGGAACGAGTGTGACATGGGCGCGGCTCTCAGGACCACCAAGATTCTTGGCGAGTTGGGCCTCTAATCCATAGCTGATCAGACTCTCATCCTGAACCGCAATCACAAGAGGTTTGGATACCTGGCCTTGGTGAGCCTGCTGTAGCGTGAGAACCTTCTCGTCAGGGACCACGAGCCCCAGATTCAGGGTCTGATAGCTGCGACTTAGCTCATGCCGGATCGCACGCATCGGCGTGTTCTGAATGCCGCCGGCGACCAGATCCAATCGACCTTGATCGAGCTCAGATTCGAGAACCGCCAATGTTGCTTCGCGGATCTCAAGACGTACACCCAGATTCCTTGACAGACTTTTCAGCAGGTCAATATCAAAACCGACAAGGTTCCCGGCACTGTTACGAAACGCCCAGGGAAGCGCGTCACTCTTGACCCCAGCTCTTAACACGCCTCGCTGCTTGATCGCCTGTAGTGAGAGAGGTCCAGCAGGCCAGGCGACAGTCCGTTCCAATGGTGGGTCACCCGCTCGGGTAGACGTCAACGCAAGCAGACGTAAATCATTCCGATAGCTATCCTTCAATGCTACAGCCAGGCTGACCTGAGATGTCCAACCGAGTCCCAGCGTCAATCCAATGACCGCTGCCAGACTTGCGAGTAGAGGCAGGGGTTTCACACGACATACCCCTGCACCAATGGCATAGGCAAGGATGGAAAGGACCACCAGCCCTTCAAAACCGAGAACCTTTTCAAAGCGGTAAAGCCATTCACCATTGACGTACACAAGTTGCAGAAGATCCAGTGGTAAGCCGAGGTCGAGAAGTTCCTGGCGCATCACCGCCTTGATGCCTGAAACCGTTGCAGGAATCGCACTGAGCAGCATATGAATGGTTGTGGGAATATCAAGACGGCGATCCACATACCAAGCGCTAAAGGGAATGAAGATTAGCGTTGCAACTTGGCCGAGTGTGGGAAGAGAAAAACCAAGCGAAACCAGAGGTGCAAGTTCTTCGCCCAGGTCAGCAAGAGCCGAATCATTTGCAGCTCCACCAAGCCCAGTCGGCAACTGCTCCTGAAGGTTGGCAACAAGCATCGGCAAGGCAATCAATAGATTGGCACTACTTGCTGTCAACGCAAGAGGACCCTTTGTCATCAGCCACAGAGCACTAGGGCTCAGTGGTGTGAGGCAAAGAATGGAAAGAATGCAACCAAGACTGAGAACAACAAAACTTATCAGACAAAGCGCGAATAAACCTTGTATGCGGATGATCTCTTGCGGATTGAAACGAGCAGCATTCATCGCCATCATGGCAAAGATCCCATATGGAGCCAACCGAACAACGAGCTTATTCATGCGCTTGAATACATCTGTTATTACTGCCAACGGCTGCAGTAGGGCGCCACGCTCTGGAGAGGCTTGTAGCAAGATCCCAACCACACAACTGAACAGGACAACAGCTGGAAAGTTATCCGCAGCAAGGGCACCAAAGATGTTATCCGGCAAATAAGTCGTCAGCAGATCTCTGGGTTGTGTAGTATCAAACAGGCCAACGTGATAGAACTCTGATGTGACAAGGTGGGGCAAGAATAAAGGTAATAGAGTCACCAACAGCGCGGCAGCAAGCCATAGGCATAAAAGAATGACGCCACCTCTTGTCGCAAATTTGCCAAGAGAGCCTGGACTCAACCTGCCAAAGCCACCGATGAGTTCACAGATTAAAAATGGCATCACTACAACCTGAGAGGTTTGCAGGAATATGGTGGCGAGAGGCCGCAACAAGCCGACGTGAGCGGGCAGCAGCAAACCGACCAGGGCACCAGCGACCAACATCAACAGGCACTGGTTACCGATCTGGCTGGGCCAAATCCGGATGATGCGCACGCTACTCATGAAGACCGATCCGACACAACTGGACTCGTGACAGGACTAGGGCGAATGCGTGAAACTTGAACTGAAGGGTCATCAACTTGATCAGCAGCTGCAAATGGATTATTGGTCTTTGAACTGTGATTGAATTCGAGATATGCGGCTAGGGCATCTCGGTAAGAGCCAAATCCAAGATCACGCGTTGTCAGATTTCTTGCCAGGATGGCTGGTGCGACGGTAATGGTTTGAGGCTTCACAGTCCACTTGGAGTCGTCGCCAACTCCACCAATCCAGAATGGACTCTTGATGTTTTCTGTAAGCTTGGCGTCTGCCTGGCCTTCGGCTCCCTCAGCTAGATAGTTGATGGTGACCAGGCCCAGCTGTTCACCGGCATTTGTAAAGCCTTTCTGCTCGCTATAGAGCATGCGCAGCTTCTGCTGAACTTGTGTACCACCATCAACCCTGCCATCTGGTGTGAGAGCAGGCTGCGTAAGCCAGATTTCCTCCACCACAGGCTTACTTCCTTTGTGACCAGCCGGTCTATACGTAAAGCTGAATCCAGAAATCTGACCGAACGCGCCGGCATTTGGCTTGGCTATCATGGCTTCTATCGTTCGTTTCAGCTGTTCAACAGGGATCGAACCAACCGTTAAGAAGTTGTCAAAGCGGAGACTATTTAGAATGTCCAAGCGCGAGATTTCTCCTTCCTCCTTGCCTAGCACTGGATTCGATTCAGGCGGTGCTCGATGAATCTTGTCATCCGGCCCCATTTGCTCTGTGCCGATACTATCGCGTACACCACCACCATTAACGAAAGCGACATCGATGGATTGGATCTGGTCGCGAATAGGGCTTTCACGCTGCAATTCCCTTGCATACCAGAGCATGGAATCTGCCACGAGATTGCCAAGATTTGTTTCTCGCGAGCGGATAGCATCCCTGTCTCCATTGAGCCATTTCGCAGCAAAGCCATACTGAACTCTGTCAAGATCATTGATATGTGCTTCAACAGCGTTGAGAATATCAATTGCTTGGCGTAGCTCAGGACTGGATGAGTTACTCAAAACATATTGCTTGATTCGCTCAGTCTGCTCAGCGGCGGGCAATCCTTTCCACTCCGGTTTCTGGATCATGTCGATGACGCCATCGCCATCGGTGCGCCAAGGCCGGCTATTCGCCTTGTCATAATCAATTAGATTGCCCTGACTGTCGAAACGAACAACCAGCTGATTGAGGTATTCGTAGTTGGATCCACTGTTGACATAATACAGCTGTTTGGTCTGAGCTGAATTTGTAAAGACCTCTGGGTATGGGATGAGATATGGCTTGATCACCCCTCCTGCCCGATCAATAACGGAGCTTTGATTTGGCCCTCTAAGCATGCCGCGAGCATTCGCATCGGCAGGAGCCATGACCTTGTGTGATCCACCTCCAATGACAATATCGACATCAATGTTCTGCTTGATCAGCTCTCGGCTTAGTGTCTGCTCGATGAACGAGTCTTGCAAGTGTGTCATCAGCACAATTTTATTGACCCCTTGTTGATGCAGCTGATTAACCTCATTTTTGACGAGGCTTGTCAGCAGTACCGCCTGTTGTTCAGCGGTGGTAGTGATTGGAGTGTATCCGTTCTTGACCATAACATTGGGATTCAACCCACCGGCAATGTCAGGCAGGAAAGGTGTGGTGGCACCAATCACGCCAACCTGGCTATTACCAACCTTGATGACGGTGGAGCGTGCTAAGGAGTTTGGCAACGGCGGTGCTGGTTTCGCTGTTCTGTCAACGAGACGATAAGTTTCAAAAATGGATTTGAGTTGCTCACCTTCGCGTATCTTGAAGGCATTGAAATCAAGATTAACAGAAAGGTAAGGGAATTTAGTCCCTGGATATCCAGCCTGATCAATTCCGGCACCTTTGTTCTTGTATGTCCTTGCATCTTTGCTGATACCTATGCCATCATAGTTCTGGATCTCTGGTCTGGATGCAATCTGCTCGAAGAAATTGTCCTCTTTGAGGCCACCCGAGGCCATACGAGTAAGATCAAACTCGTGATTGCCAATGGCCGCAGCATCCCAACCTAGACTATTATTAATCATGATATCTGCTAGGCCTGGCGCGTCCGCCAGTGGGTTCATCACACCATTTGGATCTGGCTTGTACTTTGATGGATTGCTATATAGGTAACGACTAGCATTAAGAAATGGGCCAGCAATGAAAAGATCTCCTGAGGACAGTTTCAATGTATTTGGATATGGCTTTTGATTGAGCTGATCCATCACGGCGACCATGCCGGGTATATCGAGCAGTGCCTTCTTGCCCGCTTCCTGATCGGAAGCATGAAGAATCCTCAGCTCCCACCCTTGCTGAGCCGCTTTGCCAGCACCGGCTTTCTGAGCCAGTGCTCTGTCAGTCACTAGAGGTACGACAAGGACGAGCAGAGCCAGTAACCCGGTCAACAAAAACTGCTTGTGCCTGCGCTTGACGATCCTGGGAGCCACGGATGCAGTCCTTACCTTTCTTCCTGATAGTGGCAAAGCACTGTTCCGTCGACAAGGTCGTTGTAAATCTCTAAACTGGATTCCAGCGCTGGCACATCCCGAGATGCATTCCTCAGCGGGGGGCTCTGGCACCAAGTTCGGAGCTAATCACGAATATGACGTTCTGCTGGACCCCATGGTCTAGTGCTGGCCAAGCATATGGTAAAAGCCGTTTCATTAAGAACCGCGGTGCACGTTGTGGGCTGCCTCATAGGTATGTTCCGGAAGGCCATAAGTGCTCAAATCTGTTGGGAGATGGCGTCGCACCAGTCAGGAGCAGGGCGCGTGCGAAGCAGCAGGGGCGGAGAGCCAGATGGCAAGTGCTTGCCATCAGCGACGACCGTAGGCACAGTTAGGGAAATGCTTTCAACCCCATGCGCACGTCACTGGCCCTGGCCTCTGCCCTGATTGCCCTGGCTGCTCCCGCTGGCGTGCAGGCGATGAGCCTGGATCAGGCTTGTCAGACGTTCGCGGCCAAGCTCAACGCTGCCCAGGCCTCGGGTGACAAGCAGAAAGCCCAAACCATCTACAGCGAGGGAAGCCAACGGATCGCCAGCCGCTTCAACGGTGCAACCTGCCCGAACGTGACGGCACCAACGCCTTGATCGCTCCGCAGCGCGCCGAGCGATGGTTGCCGCTGCAGTGCATCGGCTTGCTCAGGAGAGGGGGGATCAGTCATCCTTGTTCGCAGGGTTGCAAGCGCTGTGACCCATGCTCATCAGGTCTGCCGAAACCGTTTCAGGGCCAGACCGGGGAGCACGTCCGGCACCATGGCTTCCCTAGCAGCTGCTGGGAAGCATCGGGATCCGGCATGGCTGGCGGCACCGACAGGGCACGCACTAAGGCAGGCCGGGTATAGGGTTGAGCACACGAGTGAATGAATCCCATGCGCCGGCTGTTCACCTGTGTGGCTGCTGCTTGGCTACCTCTGAGCCAGCTATTGCCTGTGGGCAGCCTCGTTGCCGGTGCCACCGTGTTGGCTGTTCAGGCTCCTGCCCATGCCCAGAGCTCCGAGGCAGTCGGCAAAATCGCAGCAGCGATCACGGTGCGCATCGAAGGCGCCACCCAGGGTTCGGGCGTTCTGGTGAAGCGCGATGGCAACCGCTACACGGTGCTCACGGCCTGGCACGTCGTGAGCGGACAGAGACCAGGGGAAGAGCTGGATATCTATACACCCGATCGGAAGCGGTATCCAGTGGAGCAGGCAAGCATCAGGCGGCTGGGTGAAGTGGACCTGGCAGTGCTTTCCTTCACAAGCCCGGATTCCTACGAGTTAGCACGTCTGGGTGATGTCAGCAGCATCACCAGCGGGAGCAGGATCTATGTCTCTGGGTTTCCATTCCCGACCTCAGCAGTGCCCGTGAAGGTGATGCGTCTGAAGGAAGGACGCTTGGAAGCCAATGCTCTCACCGCCGTTCCTAATGGGTATCAGCTGCTGTATTCCAGCCCTACACTTCCCGGCATGAGCGGTGGCGCCGTATTGAATAGCCAGGGTCAGCTGCTTGGCATTCACGGGCAGGGTGAGACCGATAGCCAGATGAGTGAGCAGCAGGGCATTGCCGTCAAGACAGGCACCAACCAAGCAGTGCCGATTGATTTTTATCGCCAGTACGCTGATGAAAAGGCTGTCACTCCTTCGTCTCAGGCAGCGACAGCTGATGACGACCTGCTCGATCAGGCGTGTGAGAAATTTGCCGCCAAACTCAGTGCCGCCCAGGCATCAGGCAATATGCAGAAAGCTGAAAATATTTACACCAAGGGTAGCAAGCGGATTGCCAATCGTTTCAACGGTGCCACGTGCCAGAATGTGACACCACCACGACCCTGAGCATGTCCATGCGCGATTAACGTCTGATTCCCCAGCAGCCAGGAGGGACCGCCGCATATCAGCTGTGGGTTTGTTCGGCAGTTCTTGCTGTCATCCGTTCTGTTGAACCCGTTGGATGGCCTGACTGCGGAGTACGTTCGGCACCACGGCAACCCAGCCGGCGGTGGCGGCATCAGCATGGGGAGCCATGCGGCCTGCTCTCGCAGCTGCTGGCAGGACACCCAGGGCACGTATTACGGCCGGCGAGGTATAGGGTTGAGCGCAGGAGCAGAAGAATCCCATGCGCCGCCTGTCCGCCTGTCTGGCTGCGGTCTGGCTACCTCTGGGCCAGCCATTGCTGGTGAGCAGCGTTGCTGCAGGTGCCACCGTGTTAGCTGTTCAGGCTCCTGCCCATGCCCAGAGTGCCGAGGCAGTCGGCAAGATCGCAGAAGCGATCACGGTGCGCATCGAGGGCGCCACCCAGGTATCCGGGGTGCTGGTGAAGCGCGAGGGCAACCGCTACACGGTGCTCACGGTCTGGCATGTGGTGGCAGATCAGAAGCCAGGGGAGGAGCTGGATATCTACACACCAGATGGCAAGCGGCATCCGGTGGAGCATGGAAGCATCAGGCGGTTGGGTGATGTGGACCTGGCAGTGCTGACGTTTACAAGCTCTGGCTCCTATGAGATCGCACGCCTTGGTGATGTGAAGAGCGTCAGCAGCGGTAGCAGCATTTTTGTTTCCGGGTTTCCACTGGCTAGCTCGGCAGTGCCTAGCCGAATCGCCCGCTTCCTGAAGGGTGATGTGATTGCCAATGCAACTGTAGCCATTGCCAATGGCTATCAGCTGCTGCATTCCAACCCCACACTCCCCGGCATGAGCGGCGGCGCCGTGCTGAATGCCCAGGGACAGCTGATTGGCATTCACGGACAGGGTGAGACCGATAGCCAGATGAGCGAGCAACAGGGCATTGCCGTCAAGACTGGCACCAATCAGGCGGTGCCTATTGCCTATTATCAGCAGTACGCTTCTGGCGAAAGCGTTGTCACTGTATCTTCTCAGGCGGCGAGGGCTGATGACTACCTGGCACAAGCCTAGAATTTACTAGGCAAGAAGGGTAGTGAGCAGGCTGTGATTAGGCTCGCCAGTCAGGTGCTAGCAACGAGCCAAAGCGCAACAGCCTACCGCTATCGAGCTCATGCAAAATATGACTTAGGCGACAATCTAGGTGCGATTGCTGATTACGATCAAGCTATTGCTATTGATTCGAATGACGCCCCTTCTTACAGTAACCGTGCTCTTGCGAAATCCAGATTGGGTGACAAGAAGGGAGCGATTGCTGATTGCAGGCAAGCCATTGCTATTGATCCCAAAAACGCCGCGACCTACGCCGCCCTTGCTCTTGTTAAGTACGACATGAGCGACAAGCTGGGGGCGATTGCTGCCAATAGCCAAGCCATTGCCATTGATCCAAAATATGCCTCTGTCTACTGTGATCGTGGCAACGCTAAGTCCGCCTTAGGTGACAAGCGGGGAGCGATTGCCGATTACGATAAAGCCATTGCCATTGATTCTAAATACGCCTTAGCCTACTATAACCGTGGCACTATGAGGTCCGCCTTAGGTGACAAGCGGGGTGCGATTGCCGATTACGATAAAGCCATTGCTATTGATCCGAAATATGCCTATGCCTACAATAACCGTGGCAACGCTAAGTCCGCCTTAGGTGACAATCGGGGTGCGATTTCCGATTACGATAAAACCATTGCCATTGATCCAAAAGTTGCCGTTGCTTACCATAATCTTGGCGCGGCTAAGTTCAACTTGGGCGACATGCGAGGCGCTTGTCGCGACCACAAGAAAGCGGTATCGCTTGGGAGTAAACTATCTTCTGAATATCTGATGTCTGATGATGGTGCCTGGTGCCTGGTGCCGCAATATGCCCTGATTTGCTTCACGTGCCTAGCCCGCTGCCCTGCATCTGCTATGCAGCCTCTCAGGGGTGGCCTCCTCTAGGGTTATTATCTACCTCGTGCGAGCAGTTCATAGGGATGGCTCGTCAACGGCTTCGTGAATGTCATTCCCGATTGTCTCCCTTGTTTCAATGTGGATCGCCGGGTGTGCACATCACCCTGAGCATCGCATCCAACCGCTAACCCCTGTACCCCCGTGATGCCAATCTGAGCAAGGAAAGAGCAGTCCCGTGACCCCAGAGCAGCGCCGGCAGTACAGAGCAATCGGCGGTCAGTTGGCGCTGTACCTGCGTCAGCGGCTGGGTGGATTGCCTTCGCCGTCCACGTTGCAGGCGGTGGCGGCGGATCTGGCGGCGGATCAGGCGGAGCTGGTGTTGCCGTTGCGGGATCTGGTGATCCGGCCTGGGTTTGCGGCGGTGGCGGCAAAGGCGGGCAGTGGCGGTGGTGTGCTGGAGCGCCAGGCGCTGCTCCAGGCGATGGAGGCCACCTTTGCCCCGGCCGTGATTGCTGCGCTGTCCGAAATCCTGGCCGGGTGCCTCGATCTCCCCAGTGCCGCGTCGTCGGCTGGCCCAGACGCCGGAGCAGAACCCACCAGTGGGGAGCAACCCGCTCAGCCGCAACCCCAACCCCTACCCAAGCCTTCATCTGATCCTGAACCGGCACCAACGCCCAGGCCGGTGTCGCCTGCGCGGGGCACCGCTGGCTGCGCCGGTCCTGCCCTGATCGCTATCGCGGTGGCTGGCGGTCTGGCCGTGGCCGGTGTTGTTGTGGCGGTGGTCTCCACCCCCCAGCTCTGCGCTGCTGTTCGTCTCTGCCCGCAGGCTGGCCGCAGCTCCGCCAGCCAGCAGGCCCTGGATGCCGCAGCCGCCGCTGAACAAGCCCTGCGCCGCGCCCAGGGCCTGGCCGACTACCGCCAGGCCACCGAGCAGCTGGAACGCGAACTGCTCAGGCTCAGCGGCGATGCCCTCAGCGCCGAACAGCAACGCCAACGGCAGCAGCTGCAGATCACGGCCAACCAGGCCCGCTCGATCCTGCAGGCGGAGGAGGCTGATCTCACGCGCCTTGAGCAGGCCCAGCAGGCACTGGCGGCCGCCAGGGCTGCCGGTGGCGAGGAGCGCAACCGTCAGATCGCGGCAGCACGGCAGGTCCTGGCGCAGATCCCGCCGCGCAGCTTCTCGGCCGCCCAGGCCAATGGCCTGCTGGAGCAGCTGGCGGAGCTGGAGCGCTCGGCAGCGGTCCCTGCTGAACCCGCCCCTGACACCCCAGCTTCCCCCCCGGCAGATCCTGTGCCGCCAACCAGCCCGCGCTGGAACCCGCCGGCCACCCCACGGGCGTCCAGCCCTGCACCAGCGGAGCTGCCCGACCGCGACCAGCCGTTGTTCTGATCCAGGGCCTGGACTGACAACAAACCTGACCTCTTAAGATCGCCCGATCTTTTAGTGCGACCCCATGAAGCCTGGGCAGTTGGTGACTGGTTGTGCCGCCGTCCTCTGCGGCTGGGCCGCTGGTGTTGCACCGCAGCCGGCAGCTGCGGCGGCGCCTGCAGCGCAGAGCTTCTTCTGCGGTACCGCCGCCGGTGCTCCGGCCACCACCGTGGTCACGGCCGATGGCCGTCAGGTGCCCTTGATCCGCTGGACCAGCGCAGCCTTCAACGACGCCGGCTGGAGCCAGCAGCGCCGCTGCCAGGAGGTGTCGGCCCGCTTCGATGGGCTTCTCAAGCAGGGACGCCTCGCGTACGTCACCACTGGCCGGATGAATGGCCTGCCCGTGATCTGCACCGCCGCCAGCCGTGGCGGCGCCTGTGATGGCCTGCTCTACACCCTCAAGCCCGGCCAGGATGCCACCAGCACCCTCCGGAACCTGCTGGAGATCCGCGTCAAGGCCCGTGGCCCCCTCAACGAAACCACCAGCCGCCTGTACGTGGGCCTCGATGAGCTGGTGAGCACGGCCGAGGCCAATGCCGCCAAGCCGGCTGCTGCTACCCAGCCTGGGGCAACGCGCTTTTGAGGTCTCTGGCGCCGGCGCTCAGCGGTGCCTTGCTCCTTGCGGCCGCTGTAGTTGGTCCAGCTGCCGCCGCCGCCATCGCTCTTGATCAGCGCCAGGCGGTGTCGGTGTCGCTGCAGGACACCAGCGGCACCCACCTCGGCTCGGGTGTGGTGATCGCTGCGGCAGCCGGCGGCTACTGGCTGGTGAGCAATCGCCATGTGGTGAGCGACAGCCAGGCCGTCTGCGTGGTCACGGCCGATCGACAGGTGTCGCCGGCGCTGGTGTTGCCCGAGGCCAGGCGGAGGCCCCGGCAGGCCCAGCCGCAGCCTCTGGATCTGGATCTGGCCCTGCTCTGGCTGCCGCGCAACGGCGCGCAGCCCCTGGCCGTAGCAACCCTGGCGCAGCGGCCTGCCCCACCGGCCTCCTTGCCGCTGGTGCAGGCCACGGGCTATCCGGCGCCGGTGCAGCAGCGCGGCGATGCTGCGGCCTACCAGGAGAGGGCAGGTCTGCTGCTGCCGCTGCTCAACGAACCTCTGGAGGGGGGCTTTGATCTGGCCTACACCGCCGCGCTTCAGAAAGGGATGAGCGGTGGTGGCGTTTTCTCCGGCTCTGACCTGATCGGCATCAACGGCGCCCATGCCAATCCGCTCTGGCCTGGCCAGTGGAATGATCAGAACGGCAGGCCGGTGAGCGCATCGTTGAACGAGAAGCTCGAGCTGGTGTCGCTCGGCATCTCGGTTCGTACGATCCAGGCAGCGCTCAATGCAGCCGTGATTCCCTCCGCTGCGGCCTTGAACGGCCTCACTGCCGTTGCCTGCAGGCCCAGTCAGCCGGTGCGCCCGTCGCCAGATCCGATCCGCCAGACGCGCTAGAGCTGTGCTGATGCGCGCCCACGGCCACGGCGTTCGCCACTGGCGTAGAGCCATGCCCGCGGCAGCGGCGGCCCTGGCCATCTGGGCAGGCCTGGGTGGCACCGCGCTGCTGCTGGCTGATCAGCGCCCAGCGGCGGCGCAATCGGCAGAAGCCGTAGGGCGGATTGCGCAGGCGATCACGGTACGCATCGAGGGCGCCACCCAGGGCTCGGGCGTGCTGGTGAAGCGCGAGGGCAACCGCTACACGGTGCTCACGGCCTGGCATGTGGTGGCCGATCAGAAGCCAGGCGAGGAGCTGGATATCTATGCGCCTGATGGGAATCGCTATCCGGTGGAGCAGGGGAGCATCAAGCGGCTGGGGGAGGTGGATCTGGCGGTGCTGACCTTCTCGAGTGATCGCGCCTACACGATCGCCATAACCGGTGAGCCGCGCGGTCTACCGCTCGGCAGCTCGCTGTATGTGAGTGGCTTCCCGCTCGGCACCTCGTCTGTTCCGCTGAGGTTGATGCGGCTGCTGCGCGGTGATCTGGTTGGCAATGGTGTTGTCGATGCATCACGCAGCCAGCACCTGCTGTATTCCAATCCCACCCTGCCGGGCATGAGCGGTGGTGCCGTGCTCAATCTCCGCGCTGAATTGATTGGCATCCACATCAACGCGGAACGGGCCGATCAGATCAGCTGGCCGCGTCCCTTGGAGTGGTGTAAAACCGGAGGCCCGACTGCCCTGATCAGAGTGTGAACAGGGTGGAATGACGGGTGTCATTTCCGAGGTGATGAATCGCCTCATTCA
>Ga0315899_10004802_pt1 | contig 14572 bp, 8 predicted proteins | sample LakEriMetagenome_2_FD_203518 | JGI IMG/M metagenome (GOLD analysis project Ga0315899, IMG submission 203518) | Freshwater fungal communities from buoy surface, Lake Erie, Ohio, United States - Buoy 4 MA112 | ecosystem: Environmental > Aquatic > Freshwater > Lake | place: USA: Lake Erie, Ohio... | reverse complement strand
CCTCCGCCTCCCGGCGGGTCATTTATGGCGAGGACAACACATTACAATCGCCTTGTCCTGCCCCTAGTATCCCAGCATCTTCAGGGCCTCAGCGCTGTGCACTTGCAACACAACCGAGGCTATGTGTGAGTCCTCGTCCTTGAGTTGTACCTGTGGACACACATGTCATCAACTGTACTCGACTGCGTGCGTGTGCACGTGTGACTGTGTGCGTGCGTGCGCGCGCGGGCGCGATCGTCCATTTATCAAGGGACTAACATCGCCCTGCAGATCAGCGTGCAAGCAAACGAGGAGCCAACCATCTGTGCGTTCAACCCGCTCAAATACGCACATATACGCGCGCACGCACACACGCACACCTGCATGTCCGTGCCCTCGCGCGTGAGGAAGTCGCTTGAGGCAAGCTTGCCAAAGGCCCAGGGTTTCGCGCCAGGGAGCCAGGGCTCATGGAAGAGCTTGATGGTCATGTTCAATTCCTTCTTGTCGAGCGCTTCCTTAAGCAGCTTGCGGTTGTGTACGTGCCCTGAGTCCACCGCGCAGAGGAAGCGCTCCGAGATGGGAAGCTGTTGTTGCCGCAGATACGCCTCAGTGCCCCCAATTGCCGCATCGTCGGTCTCGAGGCCGAAATAGTCGAGGGCAAGGAAAAGCGGGCCGGTGTAGACGCCTGTAGTGTTGCCAAGGGCCCCTGCCGTTAGCTGCACTCCCTTGATGCTCACCACCATGTTTGACTCCTTCTCGGCCTGGGAAGCGAGCTGAGAACCCTCTTTGCGGAGGAGCACGAACTCGGTGTCAGGATTCCGATTCACCGCCCCTTGACGCCCCTTCATCCTCACTGCTACCTGAGCGAGAGCCTGGCGGAACTTGAGGGTCACTGTGACTTTGGTCCCTGAAGTTGCTGCTGCTGTGGTTGCCACGTCGGCATCTGGCCCGTTGACAAGGAAGACATTCCGTTGACCGTCGCCGAGCTTGGCGCCGTCAAACATTATGGCTCCCACATCTATTGTCGCCGAGGCCAGGACCCGATCAGCAGCGGCACCATCGAGCTTGGCCATGAGCAACATCTGCACGTCCCCCCCTCCACCCCGGGTGGCTTCCTTAGCGAGGCGCTCGCTGATGAGATCCTGAATCGCTGTGCCGTTGTGCTCTTGTGTTATGTCCAGCTTGAATTCATGCCTGAGGGGTAGCGACGCAGCAGGCGCAAGAGCAATGGAGTCCTCCTTCTTGGACCCAAACCACTTGACCTGCAGAAAGAGCTTCTTGACGGCATCGTCGCCCAGATGTGCCTGGTCCACCTCCAGCTTCTCCACGAGCAGGCTCATCTCAGTGAGCACATTGCTCGGGGCGGCACCCGGAGCATCAGCGGCCGCCGAGGGGGGTGCTTGGAGGGGTAGCAGAGCGTGGAGGACGGCAACGTCCACTACAGCCTTGGCCACTTTGGTGTTGCCGTCGAAGTCTAGGAAGACCACGTCCGTCTTCGCCAAATCCTGGCCCTTATCGACGACATCCTTTCGGAGATCCACATCGCACTCAGCAAGCTCGGTGTCGTCCAAAGCGTTGAGCAGCATCAGCTTGATGGTGGTGTCCTTCTTGTCGAGCAGCGACTGGCGCAGCGCCGCCTCCTTCTCAAGCGCCAACAGCACCTTGTGGTTCACACAGTAATCACCCCTCTCCAGTTCGCGACCGCTCAGGTCTTTGGTTTGCAAGGCGCGGGACCGGCTGCCCGGCACAATGTCCTTGGCACCTTGCAGCTTGATGCCCACGGCGATGTGTGTAACGTTGCGAAGTTTGGAGGCTTTCATGGTTTGCACTGTGCGGAAATGCACAATGATATTCTTGTCCATTTCGGCCTGCTTGAACGGCGTGTGCCCAATGATAGATGGCAGGTTGATTTTCGTGAAACTCATGAGCACTTTGCAGTGCGCCACCACGCCGGCGGAGTCTTTGAGAGCTACCTCTCGTTGCTCGTCATCCAGCAGCGAGGCGTGTAACATGTCATTCACGGAGAGGATCCCGCGAGCGAGCTCTTTAGCGTCGCCGTCCGCGCTGTACTCGCTGGCTGCTAGTGCCCGGTACAACACCAGCGACACCTGTCCTGCGCTCGCGCTTTCATCGGCTGTGAAGATTTTGTTGAGCGCATCTCTGTTGGCAGAATACAGAGAGTCATCAACTGGGAGCTTTACGACATGATTCACGGGTCTGGTCTTGTTCTTGTCCGTGCGCAAGTCGTCCAGGGGTATGGGCCCTGATCGCGCCTTGGCCTCTTCACGCTCAGAGAAGAGCCCAAAAAAGTTGGCTGACATAAACAAATCCTTGACCTTGTCGTCTGATGCCAGCGAATGCGTGCCCTCGAGACGCAAATCACACAGCGTGAGCACCACATGTCCTGCTGCAGCTGAGATCTTCTGACCCGCCTCGCTGCTCACAGTCGCCCCCGCCCCCGCACCACTCTTACTCTGCCCTCCTCCACTCACACCCACAAGGCCTCCACCCCCACCACCAGCAACACTACCTCCTCCAAAAGGTGCGAGGAGCCCCTGCCCACCCCCACCGCTGCTACCAGAGGCGCCAGAAGGTTTGGATTTGCCATCGACGTTGAGCTCTTTGAGAGCCTGCATAAAGTAGAGGCTAACCATAACTCTGCCAACAGCGCGCCCGTTGTTCGTGGGCATGAGAGCAAAGTCGGTCAGATCGTCGCCATCACGGTACAGCTTTTTGAGGTCCAGTGCGGCCACTCCCAGTTCAATTTCGCGCCTGCTTCCCTCGCCCTTGTCCACGAGACCCACTAGCACCACGTCTATCCGCGCGTCGCCATCCTTGGAAGCGAAACCGTCCATCAGACGCTTGCGGTTCGCCGTTGCTTGGGCGTCGGATCCATCGCCCTTGAGCGACATGGTCAGCAGATCATTTAGCTCAACTATGTTTCCTCCCTTTATCGCACGCACCTCTGTGGAGGCGAGCTTTGCACTGGCCTGGCGGGTGAAATCGGCACGAACACACAGGTACTGAATCTCCTGGGTCTTGAGCTCTGCGTCATTCACTTGTGCGGTTTTTACCATTAGCACTATGCTTTGTTTGGCCTCTTGCGCCGACACCACTCCCGAGGCCGCAACGGCGCTGCCCGACATTTTGGCCTTCCAGGTTGCGAGATCAATGCCGTCTTTACCACCGCACAGGTAGTCGAAGAGGCGCCGGAGCTGGCCCTCGTCTAGTTGCAGTGGCTCGTTGCGGATCGCCTCTTTGAACTCCTCCCAGTCCAGCTTATTGTCGCACGACTTCTCATCGAAATGCTGGAAGGATGCAGCAGGCGAGAACCCCTTGGACGCTAGCAGAGCCGCCAATTTGGCTGTGGCGTCGGCCTCCCAGTCCACGCCTGTAACGTTGGCCGCCACGGCACCTACCCCACCGGTACTGAGCTTTTTGAGGCTGTCCAACATGCCTGTGTCCAGGGTGAGTTTGGCAACTCCTTTGCCTTCATAATTGATGAGGTTAAGGGAGAGCTCGGATGCGTCGGCCTTGTCTCTGAAAATGGTTTTGATGTCCAAGGACACGCTCGCCACGTGGTCATCCAGAAGTACCGTGCCGTCGGGCTTAACTTTGCAGAGCATGATTTCAATCTTGTCACTGTCCGAGGGATTGTTGTTCTGCAACACAGCTTCTACCCGCGCGCGATTCGCGCGCTGATCCATACGGAAGATTTCCTTGTGCGCGAACTCGGCAGTAGCCATCCTCGCCAGGATACGCAACCCTTTGGCGCCGCTTGTCGGCAGCGTTTGGTCAGCAGGCTGCGAAAACCAGTCTGTGACAATGGTGAACCTCAAGTTGCCTTTCTCCTTGAGAATCTCCTCCCACATTGGGGAAGTGGAAACGAAAGACAGCGTGCGGTAAAGCAGCACCAAGTGCTCCTTATCCGCAGGTAGAATCCCAAAGGTGCCCGGCGCAATAGCCTCTCTCCACCGGGCCTTAGTGATGTCCTTGTCTTTGGAGCGAGCTATGTACTCGAATAGCTTCCGGAGCTGGTCAGCTGAAAACCCGAGAGGCTCGTTGTCCATATTAGTCTTGAAGTCGTCAAAGGAGATTTCGCCATGGCCTTTGGAGAAGGTCTCAAACACCATATCCGGACTGTGTCCCACCTCGCTCAAATGATTGCGCAGCATTTCCAACAACTCGTCCTCTGTTCCGTCAACCTTGGCTGTCGACACCTTGCGCTGGCGGTAAGACTTGCGCGCCTCGCCAGTTTCAGGCGCGGCAAAAGCCTTTTCACCGTCCCTGGCAGGTGCAGCGAGAGCGCGCTGCGCCGCAAGGATTTTGCGCTGCGCTTCTGCCGCCACCAGCGCCGGGGTGTACCACTCCACCGTGAGGGAAATGGAGCCATTCTTCACACCTCTGGGGTCCTCCAGGTCGAGCGTGGCCTTGAGCGGCTGGGGAGGAGCGAGGAAAAGCGGTGCCAGACGAACTTTGGCAAATCCCAAATACTTTTGCACGTCATCCTGGTCATCGTCATCGAAGACAAAGACCTGGAGCTCCTGAGTGCGAAAGGCCAGCGCCAGCTCTGGAGTTGGAATGTTCCAGATTTTGCGGTCATTGAAGACAGGGTTGGCTTCCTTGGAGCGCGTTTCAGTCACATGCGACTCTTCCTGTCCGGGCCACGTGACAGGCATCTCATATTGGCAGTAGGGCCAGGGCAGCGCCCCGTAACGTGCAGCACGCAGGCCCTCGCAACGGTCAATGGTGATAGAGAGCTGTATCTTGTCGAGGGGCACCCCCAGCGCCTCCAGCATGCCTGTGTTGGCGGCGGTAGATGTCGACTCAACCTTTTTCCGCTGTGATTTGCGGTAGCGCTCGACAGACGCAAAGATGCTGTGCTGCATGCGCATGCTCACAAGCGCCTGGCCCATCTTGCTTCCGTCTGGTGTCAAGAGGTTTGCAGCCTGGTCCACGAGAGAGGCGCGATCGAGCAACGCCTTGAGTGCAACGCGACAACATGCCAGACGTTTGAACGGCGTCTCCTCATTGACACGCTGCATGAGCTCCAGGTTGAGGGTGTCAGTTTCGAGGTAGCTCAGGAACAAATCGTCCTCCTCCACCTCAAATTCGCACGACCAGCCTATGTTGACATCGAAGCCCGTGCATGGCGGCGTCACCTGCGTGTCATGTGCGAAGAAATCCACAGAGAAGAACGTCGTGGGTTCATCCACCAGACCCTCGCGCCCGGCATCCAAGCGCACAGAGACAATTTCCACAACCACGACATTGCTGGTTCGTGGGCCGCCACGCGGCACAGAAAGCGCCCCAGGCTTGCGCACGCGCGTGTCCTGGTAAGAGCTGATGAGCTGCATGAGATCCTGCTGGTTATATTCGGCAACGGCAAGATCGTCCTGCAGCTTGCGCAACTGCGCGGCGTTGGCAGACATTCGCAAAGTCAGTGCTCTAGTACATTTACAACAGTAAGCCACAAAATAGAGAGCACTTTTGAGAATGCGCGCCTGCGCGGCATTGCTTTGCTCAATCTCCTGCAGCCGCTCCGCCTGTGCAAGTTCGCCGCCTGCCGCCCGACCTTTCCGCACACGCTCTGCATCCCGCAGGCTCTGGAAAAGCTCGTCCTTCTCCTTGAGCAGCTGCGCATTGAGAGTGCGCAGTCTGCGCAACTCACCCTCAAGCACCTGGGCCTCCCCGGAGCCCGGAGGAGGTGCACTGTCCCCCCCCGCGCTGCCCTTGCCCAAAAACTGCTGGAGTTTGGTCTTGGTCATCTGCTCGGCGTCGCCCTTGGCCAGGGCGAAGATCTGGCGCGCTTCGTCCCGCTGCAGCCCCGCACGCAGACCCACCACGCCCTCAACGAACTCAACTTCCGTTAGCAGTCCGTCGGAATTTTTGTCCCAAGAGTCGAACGCAGCATCAGGAGTTACGTTGCGAGCAGAGAGCTCCTCCACCACCCGCACACGCGCCTGCGCCACCCAGTCGTCACCCCCTTGCGCTGCGCCAGCCTCGCGGCTACAAATTCCGAAAAGTCAGTGCTCTAGTGCATTTACTGTATAAAGTCACTATAGGGACACTTTTTTGAGAATTTTGCCTGCGTTCAAGACGCTTGGAAGACGCAGATGAGGAACTGTCTGGGTCCGTGGCGAATTCTCGTAGGTTGGACACAAGCTCCCTGTTAGTAGTAAAGTATTAGTCTTTTGTGTAGTAAAGTATTAATCGGCCACGCTCTATGAGAGGTAAAGTATTAGGGAGAGATGAGCAACTGTCTGGATCCGTGGCAAATTCTCGTAGGTTGGACACGAGCTCCCTGTGGACATTATTGAGCTGCTCAACTTCCCTGTGCTTCTCCGCAACCTACTTTACCTAATTTACTACTAATACTTTACTATGATACCTGTGGACATTATTGAGCTGCTCAACTTCCCTGTGCTTCTCCGCAACCTCTTTTGCCAGCGTGCTCTGCAAGCGCTGTGCGTCCAGCAGCCTCTTGCCTGTCACATTATTAGTTATTAATATATTATTATTATTACTTATTTTGATAATTATAATGTGCGTCCAGCAGCCTCTTGCCTGTCACATTATTAGTTACTAATATATTATTATTATTTGTATAATAATAATGTGCGTCCAGCAGCCTCTTGCCTGTCACAAACAGAAAATGTCGTGACATTTATATAGTTGAGAATATAGTGACTTTTACACAGTAGTAAATGCCACTAGGGTACCAACTCTGACCCCTGAGAATTCGTGACAGAGTCTCAGTACCCTAGTGGCATTTACTACTGTATAGTATTTACTACTTGTATAGCTGTACTATACAGTAGTAAATAGTGGCATTTACTACTGTATACTATTTACTACTGTATAGCTGTACATATACTATTTACTACTGTACTGCTGTATAGTATTTACTACTGTATAGCTATACAGTAAATGCCACTAGGGTACTGAGCCTGTCATTTACTACTGTATAGTATTTACTACTGTATAGCTATACAGTAGTAAATGCCACTAGGGTACTGAGCCTGTCACGAATTCTCAGGGGTCAGTGCCCTAGTACATTTTTACTACTAAATAAAAGTCACTACACAAACTCTCAAGAGTCCCCTAGTACATTTACTACTAAATAAAAGTCACTATATACAAGTCACTATATAGAGGACTTTTGAGAATGTCTTGCCGAGCAATCACTCATATAGTGACTTTTATACAGTGACTTTTGTACAGTCACTATATAATATATAGAGCAATCACTTATATAGTGACTTTTATATAGTGACTTTTGTATAGTGACTATATAAGTGAGGGCTTTCTATAACTCAAAAGTTCTGTACTGTATAGTTCGAGAATGTCTTGCCGAGCATCTGAAAAGAGACCTGCTATAGGGGCAAAAGAGACATACTATATGCGGACTTTTGAGAGAATGTCTTGCCGAGCATCTGCTTCCGATCCTCTTGTTCCGTAATGGCCTTGAGAAGCTCCTCGTTCTCCTCACGGAGGCGGTTCACCTTTTCAGAAATTCTGGAAAATCAGTGGTCTAGTACATTTACTATATCAAGTCACTGTAAACCTCGTTCTCTTCACGGAGGCGGTGCACCTATACATTATAATTATTATCATTATTATTTAATTTTATTAGTATATTCTTATTAGTTATTAATATATTATTCTTATTATTTGTACAATAATGAGATAATAATATATGAATAATAACGGTTATTATACCCGGTACGGTTGAGGTTGACCTCTATGTCCTGCGCTTGCGACTTTACTTTACAACATGTTTATGTTAATAACAAAGAAAATAAAATAAAAAACGGAGGCGGTGGACCTCTATGTCCGGCGCTTGCGACTTTATTTAATAACATATTTATGGTAATTTGATAATAAGAAAGGGGAAAAAACGGAGGCGGCGGACCTCAATGTCTTGCGCTTGCGCCGTCTCCTGGAGGGACTTGCCGCTCATCGAGTCATGGTTTTATGTTAATAAAAAAAAGATAATAAAATAAAAAACGGAGGCGGCGGACCTCAATGTCCTGCGCTTGCGCCTTCTCCTGGAGGGACTTGCCGCTCATCGAGTCATGGTTGAGCTGCTTGTTCTCCTCCTTGAGGAGCGCGAGCTCCTCCTTGAGATCTGCAAGGATGTTCTTCTGGTCCGAGTCTGCATCCCGCTCCTGGTGTGTGTGTGTGTGTGTGTGTGTGTGTGTGTGTGTGTCTGTGTGTGTGTGCTCCTGACACCAATTCTCAAAAGTCAGTGCCCTACTATATTCACTCTACAGATAAAATCACTATCGAGGACATTTGAGCATTGGTGACGCGCTTCATTAGGAACACATTCGGAAAACATTCGGAACACATTACTTTTTAGAATCGGTGACGCGCTTCATCTCTAAACCCTCAAAAGTCCTCTGTAGTGATGTAATAGATTTTATTTGTACATAGAGCAAATACAGTAGGGCTCACCGGCTTTTGATCACTAGCTACCAGCTTCATCGCCTTTCGATAATTGGTTACAATTATAGGGCCCTGCTACATTTGGGCCAAATGTATATTTTATGTATAGAGTATATTTTATATATAAATATATAGTATAAGACTACTATATTTTATGTATAGAGCAAATATAGTAGGGCCCAATTATCAAAAGTCGCCTTTTCATAATTGGTTACAAGCTTCATCTGCTTGATCTCGCGCTCGACGTCTCGCTTGAGCTTCTCCTGCGCCAGAATCTGCTCCTGAATTTTCTTGGCCTGCTCCTCCAGCTGCGCTCAATGCTCAAAAATCAGCGCCATCGTACATTTAGTATACAAACCCACGATAGGGAGTAATTTTTTTATTTTATTATTACTTTATTACCATGGGGAGTACTTGTGAAAATGTGTACCTGCTTGTGCAGGTACATTTAGTATACAAACCCACGATAGGGAGTAAAATTTTTTTTTATTGAAAATGTGTACCTGCTTGTGCTTTTCGGCGTACTCTTTGTATTCCTTGTCGAGCTTGTCGAACTTTTCCTTGGCTACCGTGTAGTTTGCCTCTCTTAGCTTCAGCTCCCTCCGCAGCTCTTCGCGCTCTGCCCAAGCACAAATCCTCAAAAAAGCCAGTACCCGCAAATATGTACCATGTATGTATAAATATCGTATACATAAATATCTTATATATATCTTATATATAATATATATATACACACACACACACACACATATGCATACATACATATATTCTTGCATGTGTGTGTATATATCAAATATATATGCATAATACATATTATATATACATACATACATACATAAATATAATAAACCAGCGAGCGCGGAGCCCTCTTGGCCTAGCTCGTTCTGATAGAGGTCGAGGGCAGTGAGCACATCGCAGGTCTTCTGCTTCTCTTCAAGCTGCTTAATCTGACGGTTGGTCTCAAGAAGCTTTCGTTTCAGCTCTTCCACTTTCGCCGCCGCGTCGCCGCTCTCAAGATGCCCTGTGTGTGTGTGTGTGTGTGTGTGTGTGTGCATGTATATATACATATATACATACATGTATATATACATACATGTATACATACATACATGCATATATACAAACATGTATATATGCATGCACACGCACACACGCACGCACGCATATATATGTATGTATGTATGTATGTATATATGTGTGTGTGTATATATATATATTTACATATACATATATAAATATACCTCTCGAGGCGGAGCCCGGACGCGACGCAGCACGCGATGCACCGGAAGCAGGAGAGATAGCATGCGACCTTGTAGAAGAAATTCTGAAAAGTCAGTGTCCTGGTCTATTTACTATAGAAAGTCACTGTAGAGATTACTCTTGAGAATGCGACCCCTTGCTCCCGCCGCTATGCGGGCCCGTCTTGGCCGCCTGCAGCTTCGCCTCTAAGTCCCTGCATACCGGATTGTGTGTGTGTGTGTCTCGCTTCCTCTCGCTTTCTCTTTTTCTCTGTCTGTCTGTCTCTCTCTGTTTGTGCATCAATCTTGACGGACTTCATGCGTGTGCACGCTTGCAAATATGACGGGGGGCAGGGGGAGAGTGGGAGGAAAGAAGGGCGAGCGGGGGCATAGGAGGGCGTGGAGGCGAAGAGGGCGTGATGGAAGGAGGGGCGGAAGGAGAGGCGGGTGGCAGGCCGAAGGGCTCAGAGGGTTTAGGGTTTAGGCCGGCAGCTGGGGGACCTGTGCTGCTGGTTCAGGTGCGCAAGTTGATCCTGCCCACATGCCAGAGGACACACAATAGGGCCAGCGACTCGCGGTCAGCAGGGACAGGCCGATGCTGCGCCGCTCCCTGCCGCGCCCGGCACGCCCGGCCCCTCCTCTCGCCCCATCATCCCGCCACCGGGGAACAGGCACGCGTGCGCGCGGCGCGTTGCTGCGCAGCTGCGGCGCCAGGCCACCTGGCGGTGGGCACTGCGCACATGTACACACCTGGAGGCCCTTGATCTTGCCATCGCGGCCGACGGCGTCGACAGTCTTGCCTTGCTGCAGCGCACTCTGCTGCTCCTTGAGCTGCGTGAGCCGCTCCGCCAGGCGGCGCTCGCGCTCGGCCTGGTCGCGCTGCTGCTGCCGGAGGCGCGAGTTTTCCTCCCGCTCCTCGAGCAGGATGTCGTCCCACGACTTGTGCTGCCGCACCATTGCCGCTCTCACGGAGCTCGGCTCATAAATTTAAATCTATAAATATTGGAGTTCATGAAGAAATGCATCTTCGGCGCATGCCTGCGGTTGGCAACGCGGACGAAAGCGCCGGGCGCCGCCACCCGCAGCCGCATTCGCGATTGCATGATGACTCTCGATGCACGCGGGGCTCGGCTGTTCTCGAAGACTAGGGACGACGCCGAGTGGAAAGACATTCTCTCTGGTCTTGGCCTTGTCTGTCACTGTTGCGCGTGCATGCATGCGCGCGAGAAGAGAGGATGCGAGAGAGCGCGCGCAAGAGGGAGAGAAGAGAGCGAGAGCACGCGCGAGCGCGCGGGCGCAAGAAAGAGCTATAGTGAGCCATGATAGCTATAGAGAAGAGAGCGATAGCGAGCGCGCGCGCGCGCGCACTGGTGGGAAAGACAAAACCACAGTGAGACAGGAGGGTAGGAGGGGGGACCGCACTTATCTTCCACCGCTGATAGACTCGGATGGACGTCAAAACAGATGCACAATTCCACATCCTTCGCGAGAAAGGCACCGAACCCGCCAGGTCGGGTGTCTACGATAAGTTCTATCCCACACCCGGCGAGGGGTACTTTGCGTGCTCTGGGTGCGGGAGCCCGCTCTACTCGGCCGCGGCCAAATTTGATTCCGGCTGCGGGTGGCCCGCGTTCGACAAGTGCTTCCATGGCAGCGTGAAGGTGGGGTGGGATACGTGTGGCAACCAATTGCCAGTCAAGATTCACAGGCTGCTCTTGCACGCACTGCACGCACAGTGCACACTGCGCGCACACACAAAAACTTGCATGAGTATGCAGCGTTCTCACAGAGGGCCTGCGTGTTCGCTGGCGCGCGCTCTCTTGCCCAGACGGAGGTGGACAACTCGTGGGGCATGCGGAGAGTCGAGATCATGTGCAGCGAGTGCGACGGACACCTTGGGCACGTGTTTGAGGGCGAGCGATTCACCGTCACGAACGAGCGGCACTGTGTCAACTCCATCTCCATCAAATTTATCCAGGGCGAGCCGCCTGCTGGGTGTTCTCATGAGAAGCCTGTCCTGCGCAGCTAAGGGTTAAGGCGGAGCAAGTTCCGAGTGAAATCACAGAGAGAGGGAGGGAGAGCGCGTACGCGAGCGCGGTACTTGAGAGGCTCAGGCTTGCAAACAAAGGGTCCCCGAAGTCCACCGCACAAGAGAGAGACGAAGAAGCTATAACCGATAGTAGTATAGATATGTACAATAACGATGGCGGTAAGAAATTTATGAAGCAAACAGGCGCCCTAAAGACCGCCACCCTTTATTTTGCTTCATAAGCTTCATAGACATAGGTTCTCCCCTTACCGCCATCGTTATTGTACATATCGTTTGCAATCCCTCCACCTATCCATCCGCCCATACCTCCGCCTATTCATTGTGGGCGCCGCCGAAGGCGGCGAACGTCGCCAAACTAATACGCCGAAGGCGTATTAGTTTAAAACGTGATAACCACCCTATCCATCCCTCCGCCCATTCATGATTGCGCCTACGGCGCATTGTGTGCCAGTGTGTTGAGTGTTTCAAGTTCCGAATCAAGCCTGCCAGTGAGTGTGTGTTGAGGATTTCAAAAGTTAGTTGAAAAACAGAATAAAACAACTTTCTTTAAGGTCACCGAGCCGAGTTCCGAGTCCGTACCGTACAGAACTCCTCAAGAATCCATCGGTCACGGTTGAGTTGTTTTTGCCAGGCCGATACTCGGCCCGGAGTGCCGTGCCGCAGTGCCACGGTGAGCCTGAGTGCAGCCCGGCCCGTGGCCGGGGCCGCGGCCGCGGCGCGGCCCCCCGGCCCACAGAGACACTGATCGTCCATTGATGGTGTACTGGCGTATATAAATGCCAGTGTGCCCCCGGAGTAATCTGATTTTCAGACAGCGGGTCAGACGTGCGAACCCCCGGTCCAGACAGGAGCACAGAGCAATCCTCCTCGGCAAAGTGTATGAAAAATCAGGGTTAAGTAAAGTAATGCAGCGGCTTACAGGTCAAAACTAAAACCAGGTCACGGTTTAGCGAGATCCGACTGCTTCTCTTTCCTCCACCGTGACTGCCGGGCCGCGCGGCGGCCCCGCGGGTCATTGCCCCTCAAGTTCCCCCCGGGCCTCACTAACGGAGGCTCTCCGAGTAGTGAGGGTTTCCGAAGTTCGGCCCCCGGGCGATTCTGGAAAATGGTTCGTGTCATTAAAAGTTGCCGGATTAAGAATCGACAAGCCGCAGTGGAACTACCAAGTACCAAGCAGTGAGGTAGATTACCGGGAGATTGCGCATGGGCGCGCAACTTTGTGTGGTGTGTGGTAGCGCGACGCGGTGCAATGGCAATTGAAGAGGGCCAGTGCAAGTTGTGCCTAGACCACCCATCGCACGAGTCTTCTCAGAGTCTAATGGCCACTCGATTCCCTCCTTCGAGACCTGAAGACTGTGTCCGCTCGCTACTTCGCGCTGTGCCTATTACAGGCTCGAGAACTAGTCTCAGTGCGTGCCCCTTGCAGGCTTGAGGACTCGAGGTTGAGCTGTGCCCCTTGCAGTCTGGAGGACTCAGAGGTTGCGAGCACTGCGGTCACATTGCGGAGGACATATGCGCTGCGGTCGCAGTGCGGAGGACATATGCGCTTAATAATGTGCTCGCGAGGGCATTCCACGGGCAGATAGTGTTAGATAGTGTTGGAATCACTTGGGCCTGACACCCATGCTGCTCAGACTGACAGTGTGTTGTCGGCGCAGGAAATGTTCTCCCTTCTGAACAAGCTCTTCTGCAGCCAAGTTGACGGAGCTCACTGCGTAAAAAGTGATACCTCAGAGGAATCAGAAGCCAAGATGATTGGCGACTCAGACCCTGCCATCGCGGTCTGTGTCTCCTCCCGACCTTTCCACTCTTTTTAAACCCGGGCGTGGTCATGCCAGCAGTGAAATTGCAATCATGCTCAGATGATTTGTGTTGCCCGGCAACCACACATTGTCTTGATTCAAGTCGACACAGCCACGGCTGAATGCCAGCTGCAAGCTCTTTCTACGCCAGCTTGCGACAGGCAGGTTTTGGGCAGGGAACTGAGTCGCGAGAGCGAGGTGCTTAAACTTATGATCACTGTTTGCTGTCTGATGTTTCTGACGCCCTTTCGCGTTGCATCTTTCTGCAGCATCTGTTTGACAGCGTGAAGCATGGTGGGGAGAACTGAGTTGGCAAAGGACCTCAACGAAAGCGCATCAAGTTGCTCAACAGATGGGAAGGCTGGGAGGCAATGGTTATTCGTCCGGTAAAGAAAAAGAAAGGACCGCCTCCCAGGCACGCGACTAGCAGCAACCGCGCAATGACATAGAGGGAGACTAAAGTGATGTGTTTATTTTATTTCTGCCGGTTTATTGGTAAACAAAGTTCATCATTATTGCTACTACATTCAGTAATATTCATTAGCAAACCTCGTTTAATCACACTCGTTGGCTCGAGCGGCACGTGACCAGCAGTGCCGCTATGGTACCCTCCTTCCCTCCGAATCACTTGCCAAAACCGCTCCTGCTCCCCGGTTTCCTCGCACTGCTGTAGCGCTTGTGCGCGTGTTGCCGCAACCGCTCCTTGCCCTCTACAGTATCGTTGAATACGAATTGTGACACGAATGAATCCTCCCCCTCCCCCCATGCCAGCGATCACATGTTGAACTCCTTGAAAAACTGAGGATACAGGAGGAGGGTTTTGTAGACCTAAACCTAGTGTAGCTAAACTAGCCAAACTCGCTCATCACATGTTGAACTCCTTACATGTTGAACTCCTTGAAAAAGTCATTTCCCTTGTCATCACAAACGATAAACGCAGGGAAGTCCACCACCTGCGTGTTTAAAAAAAGAGTCAACCACCTGCGCGCGGGCACTTGTTCGTGTTTGAGGTTGTGTTTTGATCATGCGTGTGTGTGTGATCTTTGCGCCCC
>Ga0315899_10004801_pt1 | contig 14575 bp, 14 predicted proteins | sample LakEriMetagenome_2_FD_203518 | JGI IMG/M metagenome (GOLD analysis project Ga0315899, IMG submission 203518) | Freshwater fungal communities from buoy surface, Lake Erie, Ohio, United States - Buoy 4 MA112 | ecosystem: Environmental > Aquatic > Freshwater > Lake | place: USA: Lake Erie, Ohio... | reverse complement strand
GGGAGATCGCAGAGCTTGATATGGAGACCTTGGCGAGCATTGCCGCCGACATCGAGATAAAGGGCCTCGCAGCGATTGCGATCACTGGTGTCTTCTCGCCTTTGAAGGTTGAGCATGAGCTCGCCGCTCGGGATTATCTCCGCCAGCGCCTTCCCCATGCTCGAATCTCCGTAAGTCATGAAATCGGACGGGTGGGTCTGATCGAGCGAGAAAACGCGACGATTATCAACGCGTCGCTGCTCGAGCTTGCTGCGAAAGCGACCGACGCGTTCAAAGGTGCCCTCGCGGATAGCGGCATCACCGCCCCACTATATCTGTCGCAAAACGATGGCACGCTGATGGACGTAGAGTTCGCAAAGCGCTTTCCGGTGACGACCTTCTCCTCGGGGCCGACGAATTCAATGCGGGGCGCCGCCCTCCTTTCGGGCCTTAAAGACTGCATCGTCATCGACATTGGCGGGACGACAGCAGACATCGGTGTTCTCGTCGGCGGGTTCCCGCGCCAGGCAACGGCGGTTGTCGATATCGGCGGGGTTCGGACAAATTTCCGCATGCCGGATCTTTTGCCGATGGGGATCGGAGGAGGCAGTCTCGTCGATCTCGACAATGGCGATGTGGGGCCTGCGAGCGTAGGCTACCGCCTTGCGACTGAAGCGCTGGTGTTCGGCGGTTCAACGTTGACGGCGAGTGATATCGCGGTTGCAGCCGGCATCATCGACATCGGGGACAAGACCAAAGTTGCTCATCTCGATAGTGCCAAGGTTTCAACTGCTCTCCACAATATCAGAGAGCGCATCGCGACCACCGCAGACATGATGCGCGTCTCACGGGAAGCCGTTCCTGTCGTGCTGGTTGGCGGTGGGAGTATTCTGATCGATGGCGATCTGCCTGGGCTCGGCCCGGTGATTAGGCCGCCCTATGCCGACTGCGCGAACGCAGTAGGGGCCGCGATCGCTCAGATTGGCGCTGAGGTTGACCGGGTGGTGACGCTCGAAGGCAAGGATCGAGCCGCCGAACTCGCGGCGATTTCTGAAGAAGCAAGGCAGCAGGTTGAGGCCGCAGGAGCGATTGCGAGCTCGATCGAGATTGTGGAGATGGATGAAGTGCCGATCGCGTATCTGCCGAACGATTGCGTTCGAGTTCGAGTTAAGGCGGTCGGCGACCTTGCCTTGGGCGGTCTCAGGCAGGGAGCTGCAGCATGATCATCGCCCCGCGTTCGCTTGGCGTCACCGACATCGTGCCGCTGGCGCTCGGTTCGACCGTTCTCGGGACGGGAGGGGGAGGTGATCCCTACATTGGACGCCTGATGGCGCAGCAGGCCATTCGAGAATGTGGCCCTGTGACGTTGGTCGACCCGGACGATGTCCCGGCCGATGCCTTTGTCTTCCTTGTAGGCATGATGGGCGCCCCGGCGATCATGGTCGAAAAGTTGCCTTCCGGAAAGGAGGTCCTCGAGGTCATTGACGTGCTGTCGAAGAACCTCGGGCGAAAGATCACACATATCGGATGCCTTGAAGCGGGCGGGATCAACGCAATGATTCCAATCGCGGCGGCTGCGCGCACAGGTCTGCCGCTCATCGATGCAGACGGTATGGGCCGAGCCTTTCCCGAGCTGCAGATGCTGCTACCCAGCCTTGACGGCATCAACGCCACGCCGTTGGCGCTGATTGATGAAAAGGGCAATCACCTGGTGCTCGAGACCAAGAGCAACCGCACGGCAGAAGGCATTGCGCGCGGTGTGGTGGTGGAGATGGGGGCGACCGCGACCATGGCCTTTTACCCGCTCACTGGTACGCAGGTAAGGAGTTCGCTCGTCCCAAGGACCTTCAGCTTGGCTTATCGTGTCGGGTTGGGCCTTCTGCAGGCGCGGAAGGATCACCAGGATCCCGTGGCCGCGGTTGCAACGCAAATCGGCGGCCGAGTCATCTTTACCGGCAAGGTCGTGGACGTGATGCGCCGGAACGTGGGGGGATTCCACCGGGGCCAGGCCTCGTTCGACGGTACTGGCGCGTGGAGCGGGCGGTCACTGGCGATGGACTTCCAGAATGAATTTCTGATGGCAAAGATCGACGGTGCGACCGCCATAACGACGCCTGATCTGATCTGCATCGTCGACGCGCAAAGTGGTGAGCCACTGACCGCCGAACAGGTACGCTATGGACAGCGCCTGTCGGTGATCGGATCGCCCTGTTATCCTCGGTGGCGCAGCGAAGAGGGCTTACGCACGGTTGGTCCTTCCTATTTTGGATACGACGAGCCGTACTCAGCCTTTATAGCGTAAGGTGAGCCTGCCATGATCACTTTATACGGTTTTAGAGGCCCAAACGTCGCGAAAACTCGTGCGTCATTGCTATACAAGCGTCTGGAGTTTGAGCAGGTATCCGTCGATCTTATCCGGAAATCGGACGAGTTCTTAAATTTAACGCCAATCGGCCGGATACCGTTGATCTGTGATGAAGGCCTAATTGTTCACGATAGCCTGTTCATTGCCGAGTATCTTGATCGAAAATATCCCGACGCTCCGATTTTGTTGCCGCAGTCGCTTGAAGAACGTGTGAGGGCCTACACGATTTTCGGCCTGCTCGAGCGAATGTTCACCATAGCAGCGCCTCTTGTTGCGCAGCGTCTTGGATTTTTTACGCTGCTCGATCCCACGGCTGCAGCCTGTTCCGGCTACTACCCGATAAACGCTGAGCTGGCCCTGAACATGGAAGGCCAGCTGCGGGGCAATTTGATTTCACTTTTTAAGATGCTCGGTGGTCCAGAGTACTTCACCGGGCAATCTCCAACGCAAGCCGATTTCGCTGTGTTCGCGTTCCTTAGCCTCCTGGCCGAGATCGAGATCTCCGCTGAGCCTTTAAGCGGTTGGATCGAGCAACGAAAATTGGAATTTCCGTTCAACGAGATGTTCGCAACGGAAGAGACGACATTCAACCGGTCGATCTAGGGACTGACGATCCGATTGATCGCCTCATCGATAAGGAAGTTCGAAACCGTGATGGCGTTTCAATCTAGAATGAAGGTGCGTCCCAACCCTTCGCCGGTTCCGGCCGATAAGCGCCAGGCGTCGCTGGAGAGCCCCAGCTTTGGTAAGGTCTTCACCGATCATATGGCGGTCATACATTGGAACGCCGTCGTCGGATGGCATGACGGTAGCGTGCGGGCCCGTACGCCGTTCCAGCTAGATCCAGCCTGCGCCGTGCTCCATTACGCGCAAGAGATCTTCGAGGGCATGAAAGCGTATAAGGCTGCCTCGGGTGAAGTCGTGCTGTTCCGCCCGCAGGAAAATGCGCGGCGCTTCGCCCGGTCCGCTCAGCGAATGGCGATGCCGGAGTTGCCGGAAGACTTATTTCTGCACGCGGTACAGACGCTGGTCGAAACCGACCTTGCATGGATACCTGACGGCGATGGCAGCCTTTATCTGCGGCCGTTCATGTTCGCGAGTGAGGCATTTCTCGGGGTCCGACCGGCGGATGAGTATATATTTTGCGTCATCGCGTGTTCGGTCGGTCCATATTTCAAAGGTGGCGCTAAGCCGATTAAGGTTTGGATCTCCGACAGTTTGACGCGCGCGGCTCCCGGCGGGACCGGCGCTGCCAAATGTGGCGGTAACTATGCCGCAAGCCTGCTGGCGCAGGCCGAAGCGAGCCACGAGGGGTGTGACCAGGTCGTGTTTCTCGATGCCGTCGAAAACCTCTGGATCGAAGAGCTTGGCGGCATGAATCTCTTTTTTGTGATGGACGATGGTACCGTAGTGACGCCACCGCTTGGTGGTACGATCCTTCCAGGCATTACACGCGATTCGGTCATCACCCTCGCCCGCGACCGCGGGCTTGTCGTCGAAGAACGACCATTTTCGTTGGCTGAATGGAAAAGCACGGCAGCGAACGGCACACTGTGTGAGGCATTTGCGTGCGGCACTGCTGCTGCGATCGCGCCCATAGGCGAAGTACGATCCAAGGTAGGCAGTTTTGCCATTGGTAGAGGCGAAATTGGGCCTCTTACGGCTGCGTTGCGCAACGAACTGACAAACTTGCAGCGTGGGATAGAGCCTGACCGGCATGGCTGGCTCCTAAAAGTCTGATCCGATTTGCCTGAAGGATGCCCAGCGCGGACCACGCGTTGGATCAGGTTTCACCAAGTACGACCTCGCAGGGTGCCTGGCTACCGCGAGGCACGGTGGCAGCTGCGTATTATTGAACCGATCGTGGCCAAGTTGTGCCTGGGAGCCTCACGCTAGCCCGCATTCTCGCCTATCTAATGGCCACTTTACGTCATTCGTAGGAAAACCTATCTTAATAAATCCGAAACCTATCCCTAGAGCGTCTTTGCACCGTCGTCATTGCGCCACATCATCGACGAGAGAAATCGGACTAGAAAAAGGGGCAGACGATGATCAACGTCAGATTGAAATACATCCGGATATTACTGGCGACAGCCTCGGCGCTATCGCCGGCGCTCGCTCATGCTCAGGCGCAATCCGCGGCGGACGTCTCGGCTTCGTCGAGCACTGATCTAGGCGACATTGTCGTTACAGCGCAACGGCGCGAACAGCGCCTGAATGACGTCGGTTTGTCAGCAAACGTGCTAACGGGGAAGGAGCTCGCCGCGACCGGCACGAAGCAGCTGACCGACCTTGGTAGTCTCACGACCAACGTTCAGATCAAGAATGTACTCGCGAACAGCATCACGAACGTGAGCATCCGCGGCATCGGCCTCAACGATTACGCGGTCAATAATAATCCTGCCGCCGGCGTGTACGTCGACAACGTCTATCTCGTGTCGCCCGCGATGCTGTCGTTCGGCCTGTTCGACGTGGACCGCGTCGAAGTGCTAAAGGGACCGCAGGGCGACCTTTACGGTCGAAATACGACGGCCGGCGCGGTCAATATCATCAGCCGCAAACCTTCAGCGACACCGGAAGTCGCAATGGAAGTCGGCTATGGCAGCTATCAGAACTGGCACTTCGACGGCGCTGCCGGTGGCGCCCTTACGTCAACGCTGAACGCGCGGTTCGCCCTGCAGACCATTCAGCAAAACTCGGGCTGGCAGACCAATTATGTAACCGGTAAACGCATCGGCAAGATCGATCGCACCGCTGGCAGGCTGCAACTCGAATGGAAGCCGGTCGAGGATCTCTCCATTCTCCTCAACGGCCACGCTGGATACGACCGGTCAGACGCTGCTTTGTACAAGCCTGACCAGAACACGGCGACCAACGAAGATGACCTGCGCGCAGGTCAGCCTCGCGTATCGGGTGCCTCAAACGATCCACATATGGATCTGAAATCCCGCGGCGCTTCGGTAACGGTCAACTGGTCGATCGAACCACGTCTGACCCTCACGTCGATAACTGCATACGAGCATTTCACCCGCCAGCAGATCGAAGACGAAGATGGCTCTAGCCTTGTGCAGCTTGACGCCAATTTCCGAAATAATATCAGGCAAGCCTCTCAGGAGCTGCGCCTAGCTTATTCGGCTGAGAATCTCGAGCTGATCGGCGGTGCATTCTATTCGCGGGACACCGTCAGGACTCGCGACGAATATGGTATTACCGACCTTCTGCCATCCTTGGGCAATATCGTCGGAAACCGATATAAGCAGCGCACGACGTCCTATGCAGGCTTCGTTCATGGTGAATGGACGTTCCTCCCGCAGCTCACTCTGATCGGCGGCCTTCGGTGGACGCGCGAGAAGAAAAACTTCGATGGTGCTACGACCTTTTTTGGTCCGACGAACAACCTGACGGACGTCTACGCGCCCCAATCGCGAGATTTCTCAACGTCTAAGGTGTCTGGCAAGGTCGGCCTGAACTACAAGCTGGCGGATCAGACCTTGCTCTACGCTTCCGTCAGTCGCGGCTTCAAATCGGGCGGTTTCCAGGGGCAGCTGACCTTCGATCCGACCGTGCTCACCGCATTCCAGGACGAAAAGCTGACGGCCTACGAAATCGGCCTAAAGAGCCGTGTGGCGTCGAACCTGCAGATCAACGCGGCCGTGTTCCAGTACGAATATCGCGATGCGCAATTCTACGGCCCCATCTTCTTTACGCCAGGGATCGGAGTATTGTTCGGCATCGCCAATGTCGGCAACTCTCGCGTCCAAGGCGCGGAAGCCGACATCACGTGGCGCCCGATGCCTGGGCTCGATCTGCATGCGGGCGCTGGGTATGTCGACAGCAAGATTACCAAATCGATTGTCGCCGGCGTTGCGAAAGGCAGCGTTTTGCCGAACGCTCCGAAGCTGACCCTTAACGGTTCGGCCAAGTACACTTGGAGCCTATCGGACAGCACGACCGCCGATATCATGCTGAACGGCAGTTATCAGAGCCGCGTCAAATACGATATCGTGCTCAATCCTCCGCAGGCGGTTGAGGGGGGATATTTCCTGGCGAATGGAGAGATCGGCGCAAATCTCGGCGAGCATTTCCGCGTAGCGGTGTTCGGCAAGAATCTGTTCAACCGCCTCTATAAGTCTCAGGCATTCTTCACCAGCGTAGGTTTCACCTATTTCTACGGGCCACCGCGAACTGTCGGGATCAACCTCTCGTACAAGTTGTAAGGCTAACAGTCCCGTCGGCGGGCGATCGAACGTCGAATTGCCCGTTGGCAGGATGATCTCCGGCAAAGAACACTGTCGTAATAAGTGAATAAGGCATGACATATGGTGGGGGTGGTGATCGAGTGGAAGGATCACCACCCCGTCACGCCTTAGATACTAGAGATGTTTCGTTGCTAATTTCTTGTCGAGGAAGCCAGTCATGACGACACATGTCCGAGTACTTACTCCAGTAACGAGCACTCAAATCCGCTCTGACGCGGATATTGAGGCGCTTCAGGGGCCGGACCTCATCGTTAGTCATGATTTGAACGATATAGGGCCGCCGTCGATCGAAAGTAGGTTCGACGAGGCATTCGCGATCCCCGGCTTGCTCACCAAGGGCATGGCGGCTGAACGCGAGGGTGTAGACGCCATCGTCATCGACTGCATGGCCGACCCTGGTTTGAACGCCCTACGCGAGGCCGTGAACATTCCCGTGCTCGGGCCCTTGGAAACCTGTGTTCACCTCGCGGCGATGATGGGAACGCAGTTTAGCATCATCACTGTGCTTGAAAGCGTTCGACCGATGTTCGAAGATCTGGTCCGGTCTTACGGGGTAGCTGATAGACTGGCATCCATCAGGGTCATCACCGTGCCGGTTCTCGAGCTCTTCGGAGATGAGGAGCGCGTCCAAGCGCTGCTTATCAGAGAGGCTAAGCTGGCGGTGGAGGAAGATGGTGCGTCGGTGCTCATCCTGGGCTGTACCGGATTCTATGGATGCGCCGACGCGATGAGCGCCGCATTGGAAGCGGGTGGGAATCAGATCCCCGTGCTCGACCCAATTCCGGTGACCGTGCAATTCGCAGCGGCAATGGCGCGCGCCGGAGTATCCCACAGCAAACGGACTTATGCGCGGCCGTCCCCAAAAGAGATGCCTGGTTTCAACCTACCAAAGGATTGAACGGAGAGCGATCGCACTCCGTGTCAGCCAGATACAGGGCCTGATTATGTCGGAAGATTATGCGCGGGAGCCCGTGCCCGCGGCTGCCGCTACGCGCCCAGCGCGGTCGATAGCCATGGTCATCTCAAATTCGATCATGGGAGTGCCGATCATCATTCTAGGCGCCACGATCGGTCGGGATTATGGACTGGGTCGGGGTCTGATTGTCGTGATGCTTGGCTGCGCGATCACCGCCTTTATAGCGGCTATGTCGGCCTTCGCTGGGGTCCGGTCGCGCTGTTCAGCGGCACTTCTCGCGGAAAAGACCTTTGGAGTTAGCGGCTCCAGGCTGCTGAACGTTGTCATGGCAGTCGCCCTGATCGGGTGGTTCGCGGTGGAAATGGGCTTTATCGGCGATATGGTTTCGGCCAGCGTGAAGGACGCCTTAGGACTGTCGATTGGACGCGTGTGGGGCACCGTCGTTGCTGCCGGTATTGTCGGCGCCGTTACAATTTCGGGCATCACACTAATTGCAAAGGCACCGCTCCTTTTCCTCCCTTTTCTTGGCTGCCTGCTTTGTGCGGTTTTCGCTCTGACGGCGACAGCTACCGCAGCCCCGGCCGAAGCTGCCTTGCCAGCAGTTTCCTTTGGAACGGGCGTTTCAGCCGTCGTTGGCAATTACATCGTCGGCTGCCTGATCATGCCTGATTACAGTCGGTTCGTGAAAACGACGCGGGCTGCGGTCGGAGCTATCGTGATTTCGTTGGGTCCGGTCTACGCGCTCGTTCTAGGTACATACGCCGCTGCCGCCCTTGTGACGCATCAAGATGTTCCAGCAGCGATTCTCACAGGTCTGGGTTTACCCGCCGTCGTTGCCCTCATTCTTCCGATTGGGTTGCTGCAAAACGGCATAATGTGCCTTTATTCAGCGGCGCTGACCGTATCATCGCTGTTAAGGGCCATCTCTTGGCGCACCGCTACCATCGCTCTCGCCTCGGTCGGGTTGGTTCTTGCACTTAGCGGAGCCAACGAGGTGTTCATCCAATTTCTGGTGATGCTGGGCATCGTTTTTCCGCCGGCTGCCGCGCTCCTTATCTCCACCGGCCTCACAGCGGACACATCTGCCGGGTCTCGTTCACGAGACTGGAATTGGGTTTCGTTGGTCATTTGGGCCGCCGGTATCGTCGCTGGCGCGGCGACAAATTGGCTCGGAGTTGGATTGACCGGATTCCCGGCGTTGGACGGGTTTATCGTGTCTGCGGCGGGCGTGGCGCTCACGAGGATGAGGCGCAGCGTGCGGCAAGCAGAAGTCGTATGAGTCCGCTGACCGGTTAACGACGGCCCTTCGGCCAGAAAGCACTCAATCAGGGCCTGCGGCGCATCGCAGCCCGACGAAATCGCAAAAGCAGCCTCCATCTCATCGAATGCACCTGATTGAAATCACTAAAGCTTGGAACGAGAAAAACATGAGAATTGGCATACCAACGGAAATTAAGAACCACGAATATCGAGTCGGCCTGACTCCGGCCTCCGTCGCCGAGCTGGTTGCCGCCGGGCATGACGTGATCGTCCAGACGGGCGCCGGAGTCGGCATCGATTTCGAAGACCATGACTATAAGGACGTCGGCGCGATTATCGTTCCCGATGCGCCGGCAGTGTTCAAGGCCGCCGACATGATCGTGAAGGTCAAGGAGCCGCAGCCGTCCGAAATCGCGCTGCTCGAGCCGCGCCACACTCTCTTCACCTATCTCCACCTTGCCGCCGACAAGCCTCAGGCAGAAGGCCTGATGAAGTCGGGCGCGACCTGTATCGCCTATGAGACGGTCACTTCACGCTCGGGCGCGTTGCCGCTGCTCAAGCCTATGTCCGAGGTCGCTGGCCGCATGTCGATCCAGGTCGGCGCGCATTATCTCGAAAAGGAGCAGGGCGGCCGCGGCGTGCTGCTCGGCGGCGTACCTGGCGTCGCGCCCGCGAAGGTTGCGATCCTCGGCGGCGGCGTCGCGGGCGTCAATGCCGCGCAGATGGCGGTCGGCATGCGCGCCGACGTCACCATCTACGACCTCAGCAACGACCGGCTGGCGGAACTCGACATGTTCTTCGGCAGCCAGATCAAAACCGCCTACGCCAGTAAGGCCGCGATTGCCTCCGCGGTCGCCAACGCGCATCTGGTGATCGGCGCGGTGCTGGTCCCGGGCGCTGCTGCACCCAAGCTCGTCACCCGCGAGATGCTCAAGACGATGAAGCGCGGCTCGGTGCTCGTCGACATCGCGATCGACCAGGGCGGCTGTTTCGAGACAAGCCACGCGACCACCCACGACGATCCGGTGTTCGAAGTAGACGGGATCATCCATTACTGCGTTGCCAACATGCCCGGCGCGGTCGCGCGGACGTCCGCGTTTGCACTTAACAATGCGACGCTGCCCTTCGTGCTGAAGCTCGCGAACCTTGGTGCAGAAGCGGCGATGGCCGCCGACCCGCACCTGGCCGACGGACTCAACGTCTCGGGCGGCTGGATTCGGCATCGGGCGGTGGCCGACGCATTGGGCTACACCACTGCTTGACGAAGCTTTGCCGCGCAATCCGTCATCCATCAAATGGGAGGCCCAAATGATATGATGAGCGACAATCCCTATTTCACCCTGTCGGTCGACTGGAGCGCCAAAATCGTCCGAATTACGTTGCGCGGCAACTGGTCGATGGAAACCTTGATGGTCTTCCACAAAGCACGGTCGGATCTGATACAAAGTCTTGGGCAGGAAATGAACGGGTACTCCTGTCTCTCGGTCATCAGAGACTATGGAATTCTGCCCGCCGATCTTGCGGAAATCGAGAGAGCTTCGATCGCCGAGATGCCATTTCAGCCGACTAAGTTGGCATATGTTGTCGGAAACGCCCTGAAAAACTTTCAGTCGAAGCGCATTGCAAACCAGAAGCTTATGCGTTCCTTTTCGACCGAAGCCGAGGCGCTCGAATGGCTCAAATCAGATGCTGGTTGAGCATTATAGCGAGGTTGTTCGCTTCTGGGCGGCCCACCTTGCCAACTGGCGGTGTCGAAGCGCTGGAGGACGCACTGCCTGTCGTTCGCGCCTTTCTCTATCCAAAATGGACTCTGCATCGGCGGCCGCTGCGCCGGTCAAAAGCTCCGCAGTTGGCGAATCTTTGTAGACGGCGAGTGAATCAAGACCGGGCCAATGCGGGGCAGATCAGGCGCTAACCGCCTGTCTTGGCATCCGCTTCGGGCGTCCACGGGAGATAAGCCGATCAGTTGAATTGGGGGGAGAAAGACGTGGGAGTATGCCGTCTAATCCTGAGTGGCCAGGGAGCTTACTCTGCCTGGCACTGATTGATCCCGTTGTCGGGGCGCTCCGGGCGGTAGCGTCACGACGCGAGCTCGTCTCGCTGATGGAGGCTATCGCGCGCGAGATGGGCTTCCGTCATTATGCGCTGATCCATCATGATGATCTGCGGACGCCACGCCCCGACCGGGTCGATCTCAAGGATTATCCTGCAGCGATCGCCGAACGCCTGATCGGGCAGCACCACTATCGCCGCGATCCTGTCATCCGGGGCTGTATCTTCGCCGACAGCGCGTTCGTCTGGTCGGACCTCCCCCGCATCATCCATCTTGACCGACAGGATCGCGCCAGCTTCGAGCGAGGCGCGCGCGAGGGTCTGAACGAAGGCATCACCGTGCCGTATGTGAGACTTGGAGATCGCATGGGATCGTGCACCTTCGCGGGCATGCGACGGCCCGAGTGCGCGCATCGTTACCTTGGCGCCTCGCAGATGATCGGTATCTTCGCGTTCCAGGCCGCGCGGCGGCTATTGCTGGGAGTGACACCGATTGTCCCCGCCTTGCCTAAGCTGCATCCGCGCCCTCGCGACTGCGTCGTTCTTGCCGGGCGCGGGCTTTCCAACAAGCAGATCGCTCGTGCGCTCGCGCTAACGCCGCGCACCGTTGATGGCTATCTGACCGAGGCCCGCCGCCTGTTCGATGCGCATGACCGCACCGAATTGGTGGTAAGCGCAGTCCTCGCCGGCGAGGTCGGATTGGACGAACTCCGGAGCCGTCAACCCGAGTAATCACTCGGTCTATTTTGATCGCCTCGCCGCTGCTTCCTTCGCGGACGTAATCACGCCGGGAGCACCCCATGATCCACATCATCGACAACCACCTCGCAGCGGGAAATCAGCCGCTGCTCCGATCCATGTTCGCCGACCGCAAGCGCCTCTTCGTGGACCTGTTCGGATGGGAGGTGCCGGTCGTCGATGGCCGGTATGAGATGGACCAGTTCGACACTGCCGATGCGATCTACCTGATCATCGCCGATGACGATGGTACGCACCAAGCGTCGATCCGACTGTTCCCAAGCACCCGCCCACATATGCTCGACACGCTCTTTCCGCACCTGTGCCCGTTTGGTGTGCCGGTCGGCAAGACGACCTGGGAAAGCACGCGACTGTGTCTGCCGCAGCGGCATGGCGCCGGGCGACGGCGCGAACTGCGCAACTTGCTCTTCTCGGCGATGGTCGATGTTGCGCTGGAACGCGGAATTGAACGCTATACCGGTGTCATCCCCGACCCGTTCCGCAAGGAAGTGCTCGCCATGGGCTGGCAGGCTGAACCGCTCGGCCCGGCAGTTCGTATCGCCGGCGGGCCGATCGGCGCCTTCCTAATCCATGTCCGGTCTGACACGCCCGATCGCCTTCGCTGGACAGGCGTTTATCCGGCCAATCGGGTGCCGGCATGAGTGTCGCGGTCGATCGCCACGCCGCCAAGCTGGCGCGCGACGGCTGGTGTGTGTTTGGGCGCGCCATCGAGCCTGCCGTTCTCACCAGCGTCGAGACGCAACTCGAATCCCGCTTCGCTGCGACGCCGCTGTGCCAGGGCGTGTTCTACGGCGAACGTACCAAGCGCTTCGGATCGTTGCTCTCCCGCGCGCCCGCGATCGAACGCCTGGTGATGCACCCTCTGATCTTGGAGATCGTCGAGCAGATGCTCCTGCCTTGGTGCGAGCGGATCGCTCTCAATCTTACCCAGGCGATCGAGATCCACCCTGGCGCCATGCCTCAACTCCCGCACCGCGATCAGGATATGTGGCAAGGCCCCAAGGGCAGCATCGAATATCTCGTCAACGTGATGTGGCCGCTGACGACATTCACCGACGTGAACGGCGGTACGCGGCTCTGGACTGGAAGCCATTTCGATCAGGACGCGGCGGTACTTCCCGAAGAGGAGGCAGTCGTACCGACGCTATTGCCGGGCGACGCGTTGGTCTTTCTCGGATCGACCCTGCATGGCGGCGGCGGCAACACGAGCGCCGCGCCGCGTCGAGGGATTATCATCAGCTACAGCCTCGGCTGGCTGAAGCCGTTCGAGTTGCAATGGTTGATCTACCCGCCTCAGGTGGCGCGCCACTTCTCGCGCGAATTGGCAGCGCTCGTTGGATATGCCCAGCATCGGCCCAATCTCGGCAATGTCGAAGGACAATGCCCGTCGATCCTGCTCGGTGATCATGTCCCCGATCATCTTCCCGCGATCGACGCGCTACGCCCCGATCAGTCCGAGGCGGCGGCATTGTTCGTCCGTTCGCAATTGGGCGAGATCGGCTGAGGTGCGGACGATGACCAGGCCGGGTCGCGCTGCCTATGAGGCCGTCATGCGGCGCGGCCGTCCGGCGCTCGCCTGGGAGGTGCTGCGCCGCGATCCGGCTTATTGTACGGCTTATGACGGCTTGGCTGCCATCTCCCCTTCAGAGACGGCGGTCGATGCCATCTTTGCCGCGAAATGGGGGCTGCACTTTCGCTGAAGATCCGAACCAGACTTGCGCCTCTGTTCTGCCGATGTGGTCGGCGGCCGTCGACCCGCGCGTGCTCACTGTCCGCTTCGTGAAACCCGCTGGTGTGGGCGCGCGGCTTTTCGATCCACGGTCGGCCATTATCCGAAAGGCGCATGGCCCGCGCGGCGAGCATCTCCTCGTCGATCACGGCGGCGAGATCATTCGGCTCGACGTGGTTGAGGGTAGCTCGATCGCCGGGCCGGTTACCCTTCAGTTCGATTTGGCCGACGATGATCGTTTCGATGGCCAGCTTGCCGCTATGTCCGCGCTACGCGCTGCTGTTCCAGCCGCAGGTCGGCATGTGCGCCTGGCCCGCAGGCTGCTCCCCTTGCACGCTCTCGACGCGCGCGAAGCAGGAGCCAGTCTGAGGGAAATCGCAAATCTGTTGTTCGGGCCTGGCGAGTGGCCGGGTGACGGCGAGCATCGCAAATCCCGCGTACGGCGATTGCTTGATACTGGCGATGGGATGGTTCGTGACGGGCCGCGCCAAATCCTCAATATGCTCTAGCTGGCCGTCGGCACCTGGGACGCCGGCGGGCCTCGCCATGACGCTGCGGCCAGGTCCCGCGCGAGGGCGAGGTCATCCACGTCATCGCGCAACGGCTCGACGACCTGTCGCCGCTGCTCGCCAGCGTCGGCAAACTGTCCGACGTTGCCGATATCTACCGGGTGAGCCGCGCCGACGTCGTCAAGAACGCCATGCGGCCTGACCCGCGCGACCCAGCGGAGCCTACTCTGGGCAAGGCGCCGCGCGACATCTTCGTTCCCGACCTGCGGCTGGGGTCTGGCATCATCCCCGGCCAGCCAACCGAAGGCATCAAGGTCAAGCCGCGAGATTTTAGGTAGTGCGCGAGGCACTCGCATGGTCGCGGATGAATTCGTTCTTGTCGTCAAACAGAAAGCTGATCTCGCCAGCGGCGATCCCGGCGACCACTTCCTCGGACGTTTTCCCGACCATTGACGGAGGTGTCGGAAAGGCTCCCGCCATCATCTGGCCGAAGCTTTCACGATCGAACTTCGGGAACATTGGCACGGCGTCCGTCGTGCCACCAATCACCACCTGCTTTCGATCGGGCGACACATATGTCCAGAAATTCGGGCGATTTATCAGGTCCATACTGGCCAGAGCGAAGTGGGCCGTCAGTTCGCGTGCCTGCACCGGGCTGACCGGCCCCGTTATTTTCTCGAGAATCCATGAGACGCGGTTTGCGGCGGCGCAGGAATCATCGAAGACTGCGATCATGCCCGTTTGCCC